>Ga0066659_10000492_pt1 | contig 14695 bp, 9 predicted proteins | sample GraSoiAngelo_108_FD_75176 | JGI IMG/M metagenome (GOLD analysis project Ga0066659, IMG submission 75176) | Grasslands soil microbial communities from the Angelo Coastal Reserve, California, USA - 14_0903_09_40cm | ecosystem: Environmental > Terrestrial > Soil > Grasslands | place: USA... | reverse complement strand
GCGCATAAGAACGTGCCATCTGCGCGTACAGCATCGGATCCTCGCCTGCCTGTTTGAGTGCCGTACTCAGGGTGTTGATCGAATCGTCGTATCGGTGCAGGCGATACTCCGCATCGGACAACGCCAGGTACGTGGGAACATCGTTCGGGTCAGTCTTCAAAGCCGCCTGGTATTCCGGGATTGCCTTCGCCAGCAAGATGCGCTGCCGGTATCCTTCGGCTCGCGCAAGATGCAGAGGGCGCGACTCGCCCACCAGTTTTTCGGCAATGTCCAGCTCCTTCAATGCCGCCTTGGAGTGGCGCAGTTGGAGGTAGGAAAATGCCAGTCCAAGGTGGGCTTCACCATAGTCGGGGCGAAGCTCGATGGCTTTGCGAAAATCCTGCTCGGCTTTGCTCGCCAGGCGAACGTCATTCTCCACATAGCCGCGGTTCATGTAGCCCGTGGCCATCGTGGGATCTCGCTCAAGCGCGCGGGTGAAATCGTCGATAGCTTCCTCGAACTCGCCATTATGGGCGTGCACGTGTCCGGCGATCAGGGAAAGGTCTTTGTCCTTGGGCATGAGCGGCTGGAAACGCTCCACAATTTGCATCGCCTCCGGGTAGCGCTCCAGGAACAGCAGGTCATAAGCCAGGTAGACGGGAGCCTCAGGATCGCGCGGCAAGTTCTGAATCACCCTGTAACCAAGCGCAGCCGATGCCTGATAATTCTTCGTGAACGTCAAATAGCGCTCGTGCTCGCGCATCACTTGCGGATTTTCCAGCAGCGCTGGGCTCGCGCGATCGAGCCACGATTTGGCAACCGGGAGTTGGTGTCCTTCCAGCGCCGAGTTGATCGCGCCCGCCACAATAAGCGGATTGGTGGGAGCCAGCTGGTGCGCCTTCTCGTAGCTGGCCTGTGCCCGGGCAAATTCCCGGCGTTCGGTGTACATGTCGCCCAGCGCCAAAAACGGCACGAAGTCATCCGGGTGCAACGACGCGAGCTTGTTGAAATACGTCTCTGCAGATTTGGGATCGCCCATCTCCCGCGAGAGATATCCCATCGCTCCCAGAGCAGCGGCATCGGTCGGCGCAAGCTGTAGGGCCTTTTGATACATCTGCACTGCTTCCGGCCTGCGGGTTACCTTCCAAAGCAGGTTGGCGTAGTTCAGGATGATGTTGCTGCTGTTTGGCTCCAGAGCCATCGCCTCTTTCAGATCTTTTTCGGCGGTATCCGCATTGTTGAAAGCCATTTCGATGGCCGCACGTAGGCGAAGAAATTCGGGGCGGCTGGCATCCCGGATATCTATCGGCTGAATGAGATTTCGGGCCGTTTGCGCCTCACGCTCGGCGGCAGCCGTATCGCCAATGTCCCGGTAAAGCTGATAGAGCGATACGTGCAAGGAGATCGGATACAACACACCTTCCGGAACCGACTCCGGCAAATGCCCAAGGGCGAGTTGATATTCTCGAATGCCGTCGTCGGGCCGGTGTTGCAATGCATTGAGTTGACCACGAATCGCGTGCAGACGGTAGTGAGCGGCGTCCAATCCTTCGGCTCGCTTCAGGAGAATCTCCGCGTCACCAAAGTCAGCGGCGTTCACCAGGGCCTGCGCCGCGTTCAGCTGGATATCAATTTGCCCCTTGGCCATGTCGGCGGCGCGCATGTACGTTTGTGCAGCTTGCTTCTTCTCTCCCGCGAGCTGGTAGGTGAAGGCCAGCTCAGCCATCGAATTCACGTCCTTGGTGGGCAGCGATTTGAGGGTTTCCAGCGCTAACTGGTATTGGCCGGTCTCACGGTAATAAGCGGCAACAGAACGAAGCACGTCGGGATTATGTGGCGCCTTGTTGCGAGCCGCCTCCAGCCACTTCTTCGCCCTATCCCGGTCTCCCACGCGTTGGTAGGCGCGTGCCATCAGCAGTTCGGTCCGCGGATTACTCTGTACCGCTTCGGCCCGTCGAAAATAAGTCAGGGACTGCTGTGGATCGGAAACCAGGAGCAGTTCTCCCGCCAGGCGCAGGTCTTCAGCGCTCCGCGGATTGGCCGCCAGCACCTTCTCCAGCAGTGCCTCGGCCTCAGCATTGCGCCCCATCTTGGCGTAGGTCTGTGCCAGACCGGAGAGTCCGGGAATTGAAGACGGGCGCGCCTGCAGCCCATGATTGTAAGCATCAATGGATGTGGGATAACGTCCCGCAAGTCGTGCCGCATAACCCAGGAGAAACCAGAAGTCTGCGTTTTGGGGTGCAGCCTTCGCGGCCCGCTCTGCATAATTCGCGGCCGTCTTGTAATCGTCCTTGTCGAGTGCCTGCTGTGCCGCCCGGGCCTGCCGCGCCACCTCGATGCTCGAACCCCATCCCATCCCGCTTTCCGAGGTCGGCACAGAGGATCTTCCCTTGCCTGCCGCGCGCGGGCTCTTCTTCCCCTGGTTGCTGGGGGGATTTGAGCTTTGCCCGTTAATCTCGAACGTCTGCGCGAATCCAGTCAGGCTGGCCAGCAACACGCAACAAGCAATACGCCATGATCGATTTCTCAACATCCCTTTCCCTGGTTGTGGGCTTCCGACGGTCCGGCTTGCAGTCCGCTCTGATGCCTATACCGTTGCATCGGTTGGACATGAGAGTAGAAGCGGGGCAGGGTAAAGGGGACAAGTTGAACCTCTTTATATAGCTCAAGATAGCCGCAGGCTCACGGAGTAAACCTTATCAGCCCGAGCTGAATCCAAACCGTCGCTCACGAAAGCGAGGATTAGCTGTTGAACTCGGACTCCAGCTTCCTTCGGCGACCGATTCCGCTGGGCATCATCGTAATGATCGCAGCCGCCATCCACGCTCCGCTGCTGATCATGGAGTTGCCGCAGCGAACCTCCTACGACGCGAACTTTCACATGTTCTTCGCGTCGCATTACGCTCAACACTGGTTCAATCCCTGGAACGAGAAGTGGTTTGCGGGATTTTCCCAGACCACGTATCCGCCGTTGGTCCATCAATGGATCGCGCTGCTTTCCCGCCTGATTGGTTTAAACGAAGCCTTCAGCGTGGTGATGTTGATCGCGGTGCTTCTGATCCCCGTAGCGGCTTACCGCTTCGCCAAGCTCTGGGTCGACGAACGTGCTGCCAGCTATGCTGCGCTGTTGAGCGTGTTTGCGGGAACGGTGGCTTTTCTCACTTACTCGGCCGGCCAGCTGCCCACGATGATGTCCGCTCCACTGTATTTCATCGCTCTCAGCTACTTCTATCGCTGGTCCCACTCCGCTGAAGGCGGCAGCCTGTTAAAAGGAGTCGCGCTCACACTGACCGCGGCTTCGGCCCACCACGTTACCTTGATTTTCGGCGCCGTCCTGTTTGCCTTGCCCGTACTGTGGCTAGCCTGGGTGGACGGTCGCCGTGACGGGCGCAGTCAGGTGGCCGTGTTGGCCCGAGCTCTGATTTTCGCCGCCTTTTCCGCTGCCGGCGTCGGGATTGTGCTATTGCCCTACTTCACTTCAATCATCCAGCACCCCATTACACAGATTCCCATCCCCCACGCCAGCCGCTCGAACTTGCTGATGAGCGCGCCCATCTTCATGAATTACTTCATCGTTCCCTACGGATTCTTCCTCCTGGCGCTCCCCTGCATCGTGATTCGTGGGGCGTCGGTTTCGAGACTTCGTGTCCTGTTGCTGGCATTCTGGGTGACATTCCTGATCGGGCTGGGCGGAACCACTCCATTTCCCAAGTGGATCTTCGGGCGCGCCTTCGAGATTCTGACCTTTGAGCGATTCATCCTTTGGGCAACTCTCCTGGCTTTACCTATCGTGGGATTGCTGGTCGAAGAGTGGGTAGACCGTTCCGGTTGGAGAGCCATGGCTGGAGCCGGGTTCGCTGCTGTGGGGACTTTGGCCTTGGCCATGGGCTGGCTGACCTGGAGCCCCTTCCGGCCCACCGGTGGCTTGAACGTGGATTCAGTTGTCGAGTTCCTGAATCGTGACGGACACGATCAGTACCGCTACATGACGCTGGGTTTCGGCAATGCCCTGCCCAAGATTTCTACCTACGCCAACGCGGGTAGCGTTGACGGCGAATACAATTCTGCCCGCCTGCTGCCGGAAATGACCAATTACGGAGCTGGGCAATTCACCAGCGCGAAATACTTCGGAACGGCCGGCATGGAGTCGCTGCGCGCCATGCTCAGGCATGCCAATCATTATGGGTTGAAGTTCATCTTCGTATACGACCCATACTATGACCCGCTGCTCGTGTTCGCCGGATGGCGCAAAGTTGAAACCTACAATTCTGGCCAGATTACAGCCTGGTCGAAGGAAGATGTCCCGCCTGCGCGCAAGATCGAGTCCGACGCCATGCCAGCGCCTTGGGAAGGAGTGCTGTGGGGCATACTCCCCATCGCCAGCAGCATTCTCGCGATCGTTCTGATCCTGCTAATCCCAGACCGGGTCCGAACGGTAGACAATCTGGTAACGATTCCGTCTACAGCCGATGAAGGCGTCTACGCACGGGAGGCGCGGCCATGAAGGCCTTTCTACCAATTGTTATCGTGGTGGCGACCGCTGCCTTGGTCGCAATGGCATGGGTACAATCCGGAGGCTTGGCGTTGCACGAGATGCGCTCGGCCGGCACGCCCGAGGAAGCTGTCGAAGCCCTTATGACCGACATCCAGTCGCGCAACTGGGACAGAGCTTACGCCCGGCTTGCCAACTCCAATGACTTCGAGAAGCAGCTCTTCGTTCGCGACCTCGGGGGCAGCAGCGGCAGCCTGAGAACCTACTCCAGCCTGCAGAGCTTCAGAGTATGGCCCGTGCACGCCACCGCGGACGACGCGACCATGCGGGTGCGGCTGAACTGGTCCAGCGCTGTCGGTCCCCTCGATGACATGCGCGACCTGCATGTCAAGAAAGAAGGCAATGTTTGGAAAGTCGTGTGGCCCAAGCCGCAACTTCCCAAGGTTCCGCCGCAAGTCATTCCTGTGAATTACCTCCGTTGGGATGTCATCGGACGCGGCGCAACTGACGATTGGGGCGTGCAGAACGTAGACAACCCTAATGTCCGCATTACCTCGATGAATGCCGTGGAGCGTCCGGATCGAGTCGTCATTGTCGGCGAAGTCGTCAACGAAGATACTGTCCCCGCTTACGTGAACGTGAACGCTACGCTTTTGAACTCGGACAGCAAAGCGATGGACCAGGAGGGCAGCTTCGACATGATTTCGCACACCCTGCTGCCCAAGCAAGTCTCGCCCTATCGAATTGATTTTCCCGGCTTCCACCTCAAACAGGTAAAGAGCGTGCGCATGGATGTGAAGGCCATGCTTGTCCCAGCCAGCGCTGACCCGGTCATCGCAGTCACGGATCAGAAGATGGACAAAGATCCGCTGGGCAAGAACGTGCTGCGCGGCGCTCTGGTTAATCAGAGCGGGCAGACCGTCAACATCGCGCAGGTACTCGCCGTCTATTATGACGCGAATGGAAAAGTGATCTGGGTATCTGACGGATACGTTGACCAGGCTCTGTTGCCGCAGGTAGCGGTGCCGTTCGCGGTGGATGTACCCGACGACGTGGTCTCGAAAATTCAGAACTATCACGTGCTCGTGAATCATTACAGCATCAATGAGAGCTCCTAACATGCTTCGACTGGTTTCTTTTTGCTTGCTCTTGCTGATGCCTGGTCTCGCAGCCTATGCCGAACTCCATCCACCGGCTCAGGTCACCGCGGGCAAAGGATTTTCGATCTCAAGTACGGGCAGCGGCGATGCGACCTTCTACCTCCTAGCACCCGGCCATGTCGCGAAGCGGGAAGTTAAGCTGGGCCAGGACATTGCCGTGGACCCGGCCGACGTGAAGAAAGCAGGACGCTATCTGGCGGTTGCCTGCGGCTCTGGCGGATGCAACAGTGCCGCCTTCTACGTGACCGCGGCGGAGCCGGATAAAGTCAGTTTTCTGCTGCATCCTTCGCGCGTTCGGGTGAGGACTAACGACGCGATCAGCGCCACCGCTCTCGTCTTCGACAAGTTTCACAACTTGGTACTGACTCCTGTCACCGTGGATTTCAAGGTGGTCCCGAAGACCGGCCCCACGATCAGTCGTCAGGTGAAGTCGAACCGTGGAGTGGCATGGATGCGGATGGCATCGACGCCGAAAGAAGGCCCGGTCAAAGTGATCGCAGAGGTGGCGAAGGCCTCTGAGGCGCGCGTAATTCAGCAGGTCGCCTCCGACGCCTGCAATCTTCGTATCAAGGCGAAGCGAACAGCCAAAGGCGTGCTCGTAGAAACCGATCCGGTTCGAGACTGCAGTGGAAACGCCGTTCCCGACGGGACGATTGTCTCCTTTGCCGAAATTGATGCCGATGGCAAGACCACAGTGGACGCTCCGATTAAGAAAGGAATAGCTCGCACCGAACTACCCGTAAACGGCAGTGCCAAGATATCGGTTGCCTCCGGTGTGGTGATTGGGAATGAAATTTCTTTGGGAGGAGGATTGTGAGCACGATCGTTGCTCTGTCGCGCCGCTGGGTCTTGCTGGTTGGCTTGGGTCTATTGGCCGCCATCGCATTCCCGATTTTCCTTAATGTCCTGCGTGCTGATTCCCTGCCCCAGGTGCAATTGAATGCCGATTCGATCGAGCCTCGCCCGATTGAAGAGTTGACTGGTACCAACGTCACTCGCGACTATGCTAATGCCTGGAGAGACCTGGCGCAGGCGCTGGACAAGAATCAAGCCGACCACCTCGACGCCTACTTCACCGGCTTCGCGAAAAACAACTTCACGCAGAAAATTTCTGATCAGAAAACAACCGGTGTGCATGTCCGTTATGTTGATCACGGGCACAAAGTGAAAGCGTTCTTTTACTCGCCGGATGGCGGCGAGATGCAATTGCTCGATAAGGCGCAACTGGAGATACAGGTCTACGATGGCGGGAAGCTCATTTATCAAGAGGATGCCGCACAGGATTACCTGGTCCTGATGACGCCGGGGGCAGATCGGTGGTTTGTGCGTTCTCTGGAACCGATTGCCGGCTCCTCCTTCTAATCGTTGTCACTTCTAACCGTTGTCACTCCGAGACTTAGGATCGCTACTTCGGGGTGGATTGGCGTTCTTGACTGCACCCGGTTTCAACCCGATGAGAGGGAAAACTTTTGCGTGCTCGTGATCATCGTAAAGCGGTCAGCAACTTTGAAATGAAGCGTTTCCAACTACCTCTTCTGATCGTGATTGTAGTGGCCAGCTTCCTCCCCAGCGGATGCAATAAGGCCAACGTGCGCCAGGTTATGCAGAAGTACATCTCAGAAACCGAAAGCTCTCCGAAAATTGTTGCCGACTATCAGCCCTGGTTTGGCGATCGTAACCACATTAACGTTGGCTACAACAGCCAGGATCCTGCCGTAATTCGCAAGCAGATCGCGCAGGCGAAAAATATGGGAATCTACGCCTTCGTGGTGGACTGGTATGGCGACCGCCATCCCTTCCTCGACCGAAGTTACGCCATCATGCAGCGGATCGCCGCCCAGGAAAATTTCCACGTCGCCCTCATGTACGACGAAACCCAGGAAGACAACGGACATGCGACGGAGGATGCCTTGCAGGCCTTCGACAAGGCTTACAAGCATTACATTGGTCCCAATGCGCCGGGACGTGAAGCCTACTTGCTCTACCAGGGACGGCCCCTCATTTTCATCTTCCCCAAACGTGGCAACACCGACTGGCATCAGGTTCGCCAAATGGTGAACGGCTGGGAGTCACCGCCTTGGCTGATTTACAAAGATGAACCACCGCCAAAGTACAACCAGGATCTCGATGGACAGTATGCTTGGGTTCATCCCGATCACGGATGGGCGCCCGATGGCAGTGACTGGGGCCGGAAGTACCTGGAGCGTTTCTACCTGAAGATGAAAACGAAATATCCCAACAAAATCGCCGTGGGCGCGGCTTGGCCGGGGTTCAACGACACGAAAGCATCTTGGAGTCTGAACCGCCAGATGGATTCCCGCTGTGGAAAGACGTTCGAGGATACCTTGAGCATGTTCCGCCGCTACTACGACGAATCGCATCCTCTCCCCTTTCTCCTTATCGCGACCTGGAATGACTACGAAGAAGGCACCGCCATCGAATCGGGCCTTATTCGCTGCGACAAAGGAGAAAACAAAAAAGGCGGTGGGCTGTAGCGCGAAAGCAGAAACGGGTTTTGTCGTCGCCTGAGCGAAGCGAAGGATCCCTGTTTTTGAATTAGGATTCTAACTATGAGCTACAACGGTTCTACCGAGAGCAGGTACGTAGCTGCTCTGTCCACCCTGCTGCTCAGCACTCCCGAGTCCGCCAGCTTCCAGCGTGAACTGCGCTATGTCCTGCATCTGAATGACGAGGAGCTGCGTGAACTGCTCGACCTATCGGAAGATCACCACGTCACTGTGCGTGCCATTAACGCGCTGCAGAAAGGTGCAGCCTTACTGGGACAGGAGGATCTCGCCCGCCGGTTGGACGCCCCGCTGGCCATCGAGCATAAGCGCATCGACAATGCTTTACGTTTTCTCAACGCCATCTGTCATCAGTTGGAAACGACCGGATGCCCGGTAACCGTAATTAAGTCGCTCGATCACTGGCCGGACCTGGGCAGCGATCTCGATCTCTATACCAGCGGCGACAGAGATGAAGTCATTCGCGTTTTCACTCGGGACTTTGGCGCTCAGCTCCAGCCACAAAGCTGGGGAGACCGCCTCGCCAACAAATGGAATTTCCAGATTCCCGGCCTGCCCGAACTCATCGAGTGCCACGTGAAGTGGCTGGGACAGACCGGCGAGCAAGTGGCGCTGGCCGCGCGACTCGGGCAGCGTCACGTGGAACGCAGAATCGCGAATTACATCTTCCCGGTGCCCGCGCCCGACGAGCGGGTTGTCGTTGCCACCCTGCAACGAATGTATCGCCACTTTTATTTCCGGCTGTGCGACATCGTCAACATTGCCGCCCTTGTGCGCAACGGCTCTATAGATTTTGCTGAGCTCAGGAAGACCGCAGACCTGGGTGCGATCTGGCCCGGCGTGGCCACTCTCCTGGTGATCGTTTCCGACTACGTCGAGAAGTATGGGGGAGAACCTGTGAGTCTTCCCCCCGAAGTGATCGTGGCAGCGCGGTTTTCCGGGCGGCGGACTTACGTCAGCCGAAAGTTCCTGCGCATCCCGATTGTGCCAGAAGCGGCGCGGTTATACACCAAGCAGATGATGGGCATTGGCGCCCAAGGAAATTTTCGCGCCATGTTTCGTCTCAGCCTGTTGCCCGCGCTTGCGACGGCCGCCTTTCTCGGCTACCGTATTACCGGCAGTGATAAAGGGATCTGGTAAGAGTTGGGTTCGACGCCATACCGGTCATTCAACGTTTGCTGAACGATTTCGTACCACAAGCTGGTGGAATCTATCTCTCGCGGCTAGCCTACAGTTGCCACGGATTAGCGGCTACAGAATGTTCCTGATGGAAGCACGTGCCAGATGCTTCTAAATTCTAAGAGTGACTCGAGGATTCAAGCGCGGCACGTTTCTCCAGCTAAGGATACCGTCGCTATTGCAAGGCGGTTCACACCAGAATTAACGGGCCCTGGCCCAAACTCCTGTTGCTTGGCGACTAAAACTAAATAAGCTAGACAACACTGCCAAGGGACATTTCGTTAGCACAATGAGAATTGCACAAGTAGCACCACTGTACGAGAGTGTACCCCCGGCATTGTATGGCGGGACCGAACGGGTCGTATCCTTCTTGACCGAAGAACTGGTCCGGCAAGGGCACGAAGTCACACTCTTCGCCAGTGGTGATTCCTTAACCAGTGCACGCCTCGTGCCCGTCTGCCCACAGTCTCTGCGATTGGACAAGAATTGCTGGGACCCGCTGGCGCACCACGTTCTTATGCTGGAAAAAGTTTTCAGCGAGAGAGAGAACTTCGACATCCTCCATTTCCATGTCGACTACTTGCATTTTCCTTTTAGCCGCCGAGAACAGGCTATCAATGTGACCACCCTGCACGGTCGGCTGGATATTCCCGATCTGCAGCCCCTCTACCGCGTTTTCAGTGACATGCCGGTAGTCTCTATTTCCGAGGCTCAGCGCGCACCTCTTCCCTGGATCAACTGGCAAAGAACTGTCCATCACGGGCTGCCCTTGGAGCGGTATCCGTTTTGCAAGACCGGAGGAAACTATCTGGCCCTTCTCGGCCGGGTGTCACCGGAAAAAGGTGTGGATCAAGCCATTGAAATTGCCAAGCATGCCGGCATGCCTCTCAAGATCGCGGCCAAAGTCGATCGTGCCGACCGGGACTACCACGAGGCCGTCATCAAGCCACTCCTCCAACATCCTCTGGTGGAGTTTCTAGGCGAAATCAGCTATCCCGACAAATGCGAATTCCTGGGCCAGGCAGCCGCTCTGCTGTTCCCCATCAACTGGCCTGAGCCTTTCGGACTGGTTATGATTGAGGCAATGGCATGCGGAACTCCCGTGATCGCGTATCCCTGCGGTTCCGTTCCAGAAATCATGGAGGATGGGGTTACCGGGTTCGTCGTTCCAGATGCCGAGAGCGCTGTGCGGGCAGTGCAACGCATTCCTGAGATTGATCGCGCAGCTTGCCGTCAGCGATGCGAGGAACGTTTCAGTGCCTCGAGAATGACCAGCGATTACCTGTCCATTTATGAGCGCCTGATTGGAGGCGAACCCGAACCACTCACCCTCACTGATGGGGTCTCAGTCGGTGGATGAGGTAAGCACTCAGCAGTATTACATTGCGACCAAGTCGGCTCCCCCGGATGACCGCACCCGGGTTTTGAAGTACGGCAAGATGTTCGCCGTCTTTGACCGCTACGGCGACGTGGAACCCTCCGGCCTGGGCGAAGAAGGCATCTTCTACGAAGGCACCCGCTTTCTGTCTGAGCTTGCCCTTTTCATCGACAATTCTCGGCCTCTGCTGCTCAGCTCCACCGTTCGAGAAGACAATTCCCTGTTCACAGCGGACCTCACCAATGTAGATATCGACCAGCGCGATCAGAGAAAGATTCCGCGAGGAACGCTGCTGATCACGCGTTGCAAATTTCTCTATCAGGAATCCTGCTATGAACAGGTGCGAATCGCGAATTTCGGCTTGCGCCCAGTCCAGATTCCGATTGCCCTGAAGTTCGAGGCCGACTACGCGGATATTTTTGAAGTCCGCGGCATTCATCGCACTCGGCGAGGACGGCGTCAGGATCCCCTGGTGGACTCCGATTCCGTGACCTTGTCCTACCGCGGGCTGGACGGAATAACTCGGCGCACCCGAATTCAGTGCAGTCCAAAGCCGCGGCGAATTTCCGCCGCCGACTGCCGCTTCGATGTGTCCCTGCAGCCAAAGCAGGAAATGACAATTCAACTGATCGTCTCCTGCATCATGCATCCAGCTTCCAACGGTTTGCCCAAATATGACGTGGCTCTGGCCGCCACTACCGCCGAGATGCATGCGGCCAGCCAGCGCACCAGCCGAATTTATTCTTCCAGTGCCCAGTTCAATGACTGGATCACGCGTTCGCTATCCGACATCGAGATGATGACCGTGGGGAATCCTGAGGTAGGCTATCCCTACGCCGGCGTTCCATGGTTCAGCACCGTCTTTGGACGCGACGGGATCATCACTGCTCTCCAATGCCTGTGGGTCGATCCCTGGATCGCCAAAGGAGTCCTTGAATACCTGGCAGCTACCCAAGCCACCGCCACGGTTCCTGAGTCCGATGCCGAGCCTGGCAAAATCATTCACGAGACGCGGCGCGGAGAAATGGCGGCTCTCGGAGAAGTCCCCTTCGGACGCTATTACGGCTCGGTGGATGCGACGCCGTTGTTCGTCATGCTGGCAGGCGCGTATTACGAGCGTACTGCCGACTTCGAATTTGTCGAGAAGCTGTGGCCGCACGTCGAACGCGCCCTGAGCTGGATTGACCGCTACGGGGACAGGGACGGTGATGGATTCGTCGAGTACTCGCGTAACTCAGTCAATGGATTGGTGCAGCAAGGATGGAAAGATTCCAACGATTCTGTGTTCCACGCCGATGGAATGCTCGCCGAGCCGCCCATCGCCTTGTGCGAGGTCCAGGGTTACACCTACGCCGCCAAACGTTCTGCTGCCCGGCTTGCCGCGGCGTTGAAGAATTTTGAAAAGGCAGATGCCTTCGAGGCGCAAGCCAGAAGCCTCAAAGAGAAATTCCAGGAAGTCTTCTGGTGTCCCGATATCGGCACTTATGCCTTGGCATTGGATGGAAAGAAGCAACCTTGCCGCGTGCGTACATCCAATCCTGGACATTGTCTCTACACTGAGATTGCGAGCCCGGAGCACGCTCGTGCGGTCGAGCAAAGCCTGCTAGGCTCGGACTTCTTTAATGGCTGGGGAGTGCGCACCGTAGGCGCCCGGGAACTGCGCTACAACCCTGTCTCTTATCACAATGGTTCTGTCTGGCCGCATGACAACTCGCTCGTTGCTGCCGGGCTTGCGCGCTATGGCTTCAAAGAATCCGCTGCCCGGATTTTGGCGGGTCTGCTGGATACCAGCATCTTGGTTGACCTTCACCGGCTGCCTGAACTCTTCTGTGGTCTGGAGCGTCGTCCCGGCGAAGGACCAACTCTCTATCCAGTTGCCTGTGCCCCGCAAGCCTGGGCCGCCGGATCCGTGTACCTGCTGCTGCAAGCCTGCCTGGGCGTGTGCGTCAACGCTCTCAACAACACCATCAGTTTCACTAAGCCTTGTCTGCCGGAAGCCATCCCGCAACTCTGGATTAAGAATCTCAGAGTAGCAGCGTCGTCTCTGAATGTTTTTCTGGAACGGAGCAGCTCGCAGGATGTCCGTGTCGAGGTCATCGAACAATGCGGTGACGCTAAGCTTCTGCTCTCTTAAGTGCCAATTTTTTAAACACTTGGCAGACCCGTCCCAACCCTGAAGTTTGCCAGCCTTCCCGGTACACGATACCCCGCCTGAACGTAAGGACATTACCGGATGGGCCCCCAACTTCGACCCTTCTAGAGTAAGCAAGGAATTACGACCCTGGGAGGCTTGTATCTATGACAAGAACACTTCTGTTTCTGTTCACAGTGTGCCTTGCGGCGGCCATGTGCGTGGCCCAGCAGGACACAGCGCAGAGTGGTGCAACGAGCCAGAGTAGTCCGAATAGCCCCAGTAGCATGGGCACTCAGAGCAGCAACCCTGGCAGCCAGAGTACGACGTCCACTCAAAGCACCACGACCACTTCTACCAGCAGCAATTCTATCCAAGGCTGCCTGAGCGGCTCAGCCGGCAACTACACGCTGACTCAGGACCAGACCGGTACGGTATATCAGCTGACTGGAAACACCAGCGACTTGGCCAGCAAGGTTGGCCACGAAGTCCAAATTACTGGCCAGCCGGCGAACGCCTCAAGTTCCTCGACTGGAAGCCCGAGCAGCAGCACCAGCAGCGCCAGCCCGAGCTCCAGCAGTTCCTACCCGAGCACTAGCACAAGTAACCCGAGCTCCAGCTCGAACCCCAGCAGCAGCCAGACGAGTCCGAGCTCCAGCAGCTCGATGGGCGCCGGCAGCTCCGGCGCGCAGACCGCGTTTCAGGTTAGCAGCGTGACCGACATCGCCGATCACTGCGGCACGGGAAGTGCCAGCTCAGCTCCGGGATCCTCTTCCATGGGAACCACCGGAGCGGCGGGAACGACCAGTGCGGCTCCTTCTGGAACGGCAAGTTCGGAGACCGGCGCTAACAACACCAGCCCTTCGGCCAGCAGCACCACTCCAACCGGCAGCCCGACGGCCAGCAGCACCACTCCGTCGACCAGCAGCGACATGAGCGCAACCCAGAACGCGGGCTCAACCTCTTCGTCTCAGTCGAGTGCTGCGGGAGTTCCGTCTTCGGCTACCGGCGCGACATCACCATCAGCCACCAGCCCCACGGCTTCGCAGTCTTCGACGAATCCGTCATCGGCCACCGCGGGATCCAGTGCTGACACCAGCAGCCAGACGTCTAATGCTTCGACTGGGCAGCAGTCTCCAAGTCCGACTAGCCCCAGCTCAACGCAAAGCAGCGACATGAGCAGCTCTTCGCAGAACAGTGCGGCGGGCAGCACATCGAGCAGCGCTCCGGCGTACGCTCAGCAGTCGAATCCGTCGTCTTCCTCCACCAGCAGCAGTCTGGATCAATCCGGTTCTTCCAGCATGAGCAGCCCCAGCCAGTCCACGGGCAGCAACGCTTACCCAGGAAGCAATCAGAGTGACCAGAGTGCCGCCAGTCAGAGCGGCCAGGCTGGGGAGAGCGCGACCGCTGCCGACCAGAGTGCAGGTAGTCAGAAGACCGGCAAGAGCGAGAAGGGTGGAAATCTCCCGGCCACCGGCTCAGAGCTTCCCTTGCTGGGCTTGCTGGGATTTGCTTCTACTCTTGCGGGCATCTACCTTCGCAAGTAAACCCTAGAATTTGCGCGCCACTTTCGTCACGACTTCGTCCATTGCAAATTCGATTAACTGACATCTTCGCACGGGTATCTGTTAGTCTCGCCGCGCTCCCCGGAGAAAGTGGCGCGAATGGAGGAGCCGCGGCGCCCGATTACCGATCACGCCAACTCTCGTCTTATAAACGGCGCAAGCTCCTCTCCATAATCTTCCTGATCGTTGGTGTGCTGTTACTGGTCTTGGCGCTCGGAGCGTACACCTGGATGTCGGTCGAACAGCACGCGATGGAAATTAAATGGCAGGCAGAGAACGCGAAATC
>Ga0066659_10000487_pt1 | contig 14803 bp, 10 predicted proteins | sample GraSoiAngelo_108_FD_75176 | JGI IMG/M metagenome (GOLD analysis project Ga0066659, IMG submission 75176) | Grasslands soil microbial communities from the Angelo Coastal Reserve, California, USA - 14_0903_09_40cm | ecosystem: Environmental > Terrestrial > Soil > Grasslands | place: USA... | reverse complement strand
CCCCTCAAGTTTCATCAGCAAAATCCAATGGGATTTGTGAACACTGGTCTGAACCGGACCGAGATGTTGGTATCGCGTATCGGCTTTCCCTCCTTAACCGATTGAAATCCGCCGATGATGGGCAGGGCCTACGAAGGCAACTTGAGCGTGTACCCCGTCTAAAGGCGGCTCCGTGAGGCTCGATTCCATGATTCCATGCTCAACGTCAGGAGCATTGCCGGCAAGCAATAGACTACGACAAAACCGGGGTCGAGTTCAGGCCGGCGCAGAAACCCGGGCAAGCCAACTCAGGGACGGTACTGAAGAACATGTACTTTGGACTAGACTTAAGTAACACCTTTCGAATCCCGACATGTTATTGTCATGCGCATGCTTCGACGCTGCTCCTTGGTTCTCGTAATCCTCACCCTGCTTGTGTCCTCTGCCCTCACCCAGGAGAAATATCAGGAGCCCGGTCTCCTTCATCTCGACCGCGATGGTGAGGGATGGGCCGCAGAAGCCCTGAACAACCTTTCACTCGAGGAGAAGGTCGGCCAGCTTTTCATGATCCGTCTACGGGCGGAATCCGTAAAACTTGACGGCAGCAAGTATCTGCAGCTCCGCGACACGATTGTGAAATATCACATCGGTTCCCTGGCAATGTCAGTGCGACCCGAAGGGCCGTTTCTCTACGGCAGCCACCGTTATGAGACGGTCATGCTGCTCAACCGGCTGCAGGAAGAAGCCAAACTGCCACTACTGATTGCGGCGGATTTCGAGCGTGGTGTCCCGGCCCGTCTTTTCGGAACGACCGTGTTTCCCCATGCGATGGCGTTTGGCGCCGCAGGTAACCTGGCTTATGCCGAGGAGTTCGGTCGCATCACCGCACAAGAAGCTCGCGCTATCGGTGTGCACTGGAACCTATTTCCCGTTGCCGACGTGAATTCCAACCCTGCCAATCCGATCATCAACACACGTTCGTTTGGCGAGGACCCGCAGCAGGTAGGCGATTTGGTGGCAGCATATGTACGCGGTGCGCGGGCCAACGGAATGCTGACCACGGCCAAGCACTTCCCCGGCCACGGCAACACCGCTACCGACTCGCATCTGGGGGTGGCCCGAGTGGACGGGAATCCAGAGCACCTGCGATCCGTCGATCTGCCTCCATTCCGCAAAGCCATCGCAGCCGGTGTAGATGCAGTGATGACTGCGCACATTAGAGCGCCAATGATTGACCCAGATCCCCGCCACATCGCTACGATCTCGCCGGCAATCGTGACTGGATTGCTCAAGAACGAACTTGGTTTTAAGGGAATCGTTATGACTGATGCTCTAGATATGGCGGGGCTCAGTCGGCTCTACCCGGCCAACCTCGGGCGTGCCGCGGTAGATGCCTTCAAGGCAGGAAACGATGTGCTCACTATTCCCTCCGATCTGGATGCGAGTTACCGCGCCATCCTCGAGGCCGTTCGTAGTGGCGAGATTGCGCAAGGACAGCTCGACTCCTCCGTACTCAAAATATTAAGAGCCAAAGCTTCCCTCGGCCTGTACAAAGCTCGTCTGGTGGATGTAGGCGCAATCGCCGCCCTGGTCGGCAAGCCGGAGAGTGTTGCACTAGGCCAGCAAATCTCCGACGATGCCGTTACTCTGGTACGTGACAATGGCAAACTCTTGCCGCTACGACGGTCGAGATACGTCAAGAACAGCCCTCCCCACGAAGGAGTGGCACCAGCAGGCAACGCCGTGCTGGTGATTATTCTTTGCGACAATGTGCGCACAAGGGACGGTCGCGTTCTGGAGCATTTCATTCGGGCCCGGGTGCCTCATGTCAACGTAATCTATGTGGATCCCCGCAGCGAGCCGAGCAGATCAGATGATGTGCTGAAGGCTGTGGATCATTCGGAGGCGGTAGTCGTCGCCGTGTATGTAGTTCCGTCTGCAGCTCGCGCGGTGAAGGCGGCGCATGGCCTGCAGAATTCGGTTTCTCTAGCGCAGCTGAATGGCGCCTTATTGGGCGAGATTCTCTCCCGCGCCGCAGAAAAAACTGCAGTTCTGGCCATGGGAAATCCATACCTGGCGGAGGAATTCCCAGCCATCCAAAATTATGTCTGTACATATTCAAATGCGACCGTCTCGGAAATCAGCGCCGCGAAGGCTCTTTTTGGGGAAATTCCGATCCACGGCCACCTGCCGGTCAACCTCCCCAACCTTGCCGTACGGGGTGCGGAGAACAAGCGACCCGCGCAAATCGCAAATGGAAGCTCTTCCCATAGCCATTCTACGGCTGCAAAGACCTTCCACGAAGACTAGGTAACTGTGCGTTTAACTGCCTATGCGGGCTAGTCAGTCAGTGGCGGCTCTAACTTGAGCAGCAATGGTGGCCGCAGCGTTGTTTTCTGCCCCGCCTTCCTCGATCACTCCATCGTTCGCTCGGGAGTCGTAGATCTCGAAGACTGAATCGAGCTTGGTGAGTCTCAAGACCTCACGTACCGCTTTGGACGGATTCATCAGCTTGAGATAAATCCCAGCGGCCTGCAGGGAAATCAGAACGCCCACTCCCGCCGCATCGATCGAATCGATCTCACGCAGATTGAGGATGATGTTCCGGCCCCGCTGTTGAATAGCGGCACATAAAATGACAGTCTCTTTTCCACGCACAATCCTTCCCAGGCAGTGCAGGATCACGAACTCACCCAAGTCTTCAACGCTTACGCGCAGCATGGTTCAATTCTCCTGGAATCCGATGGCGCCCCCCTGCGGCAGAAGTCGCGCAGGACCAGCGCCGCTCTATTATAGGCGAACAAAACGCGAAATCAAGCTGAGTTCAAGCCGGAGAAGCACGGTACCCCAACTGGATGCCTGCTCTCCACTCAAGCCTTGGGATCTGCCGCCCGTGCTCCAAATGAACCGTAGCGACTCCGCCTGCTGGCGAGAGTTCGCTTCGGAAATCCGTTGATCCTGCTCCGTCATCAACCTCTTTTCTGAGCGCCTCGCCTATTACACCGGTAGACGAATAAGCGAAAGGAATATTTTAGGGCTCGTTCTTCGGACGTCTGGGCTGTGCTGAACATCAGTCCATGGCGACAGTTGAGCCACATTGGTCCTCCATGCGTAGGCTTCGCTCTTGTCACAATTTGGCCCTGAATGTCGTTTTAGGTATGTGAACGGGAAGGCGGGCATTATCGTGGGAACTGCACAGATACTGAGTCGCTCCATGACAGTCCAGGACAGTTCATCGGGGCATTGGGACGAAACTGAGTTCCGGGCCGTTTTTCTTCAGAGCTATGCCCGGATCGTCGCCATACTGGTGCGCCTGCTCGGCGATCGCTCACATGCCGAAGAAGTGGCGAACGACGCTTTTTGGCGTCTGTACCGTCAGCCTGCTCTGCAACGCGATGGCAAGGTCGGTGGCTGGCTGTATCGCACCGCAACGAACCTGGGAATCGATGCCTTGCGCGCTTCTGGGCGACGCCGTCTATACGAAGAGGCTGCCGGCCGTTCCAAGGACGAAAGCAAGGCCGGCGGTCCGCTGGACGACTTGCTGCGTGAAGAGAAATGCCGTCGAGTGCGTGCTGTGCTCGCCTCGATTAAGCCCGGTCAGGCGCAGCTTCTGATTCTGCGCAGCTCCGGGTTGTCCTACAAAGAAGTCGCCGAAGCCCTCAACGTGAAGATGAGCGGCATTGGCACTATGTTGAACCGCGCCGAGGAGGAGTTCCGCAGCCGCTACATTGCACTCTATTCCAACCAGGAGGAACTATGACCTGCATTCAGGATGGAATTCTTCGGGCCCATCTGGACGGCGAACTGAGTGGCACCGAGCTGGCCGGTGTCACTGGGCACCTTGTTTCTTGCGCCGATTGCCGCGCTCGCTTCGAGAAGCTGCGGGCTGAAAGAGCGCAGATGGAGTCCTTGTTGACGACCCTTGCTCCGGCCGCGGACAACATTACAATCAATTCCGCCATGGCCTATGCCCGGTTCAGCGACCTATTTGGAAACGCTCATGAGCCAAAGACCACGTGGATCGCTCGGCTTTTCGCGCCACGCTGGCGTCCCGCCTGGGGCTTCGCAGCAATCGCCATGGTTGTGCCGATTTTGGTGAGCATCAACCCGGTTCGCACCTGGGCACAGCGAATCTTGGCTATGTTGCGGGTTCAGAAAATTCAGGTGGTTACCATCGATCCCACGACACTGATGTCGAGTTCGGAAGCGGACTCGCGCCCCTACCAGCTGATCAATCAGTTCATCGCCGACAACGTAGTGGTCACCATGGATCCAGGCAAACCCGACGTCGTTTCGAACGTGACAAAAGCCGCACAGTTGGCGGGATATCCCATCCGAATGATCGGCAGCCTGGGAGCGCCACGCAGTGTCGAAGTCAACGGCGAAACCGCGTTCCAGATGACCCTCAATCGTGATCGTGTTGCGACTCTACTGGACGAGATTGGTCGTTCCGACATCCAGATTCCAGAGTCGGCCAACGGCGCCCTGATCGCCGTTCACATTCCTAAGACGGTCATTTCTGTGTATGGAGACTGCCCAGTTCGGCACAGGTATGTGAGCTCCAATCCCCAGTCCCAGGCTGAGGCTCCGGCCCAGCGCAAGATGAAACGCATGGCAAACATAAAGGACACAAATTGCACCTATCTTATCCAAGCCCCCAGCCCGACTGTGAGTGTTCCGCCCGATCTCAATATGTCGGATATTGCTGAAGCCGCATTAGAACTGGCTGGCATGAGCCCCGCCGAAGCACGCTCATTCTGCCAAACGGTGGACTGGTCGTCTACCTTGGTGGTCCCGATTCCCCGCAGTTCCAGTTCCTATGAGACCGTGACGGTGGACGGCGTGGAAGGCACTCTGATCAGCGAAACGCTGTCGCAAGGGAATCGGTATAGTCTGTTGTGGATCAAGAATGGAGTGATCCATTCCCTGGCAGGTCACGGCAACGCGTCCGATGCCTTGAGCCTGGCCGCCTCGCTGCGTTGATCAGCCGACAGACGGAGATGAGCCGAACTTCTGATCTTGCCATACGCACCCGTGGGCTGCGCAAAGTCTTCAGCGGCAAAGTGGCAGTCCGAAACCTCACCCTCGATGTTCCCCGGGGTGAGGTGTTCGGCTTCTTGGGACCAAACGGCGCGGGTAAGAGCACTTCGGTGAAAATACTGCTGGGTTTGGTTTTCCCTACAGGCGGCGAGGCGCAGATTCTTGGCCGCCCTGTCGGCGATGTCAAGACACGAAGCCAAGTTGGTTTTCTACCCGAACATTTCCGCTTCTATGATTGGCTCACGCCCGCAGAGCTTCTCAAACTGCATGGTCGCCTTTATGGCATGTCGCACGCCAAGCTGCGCGAGCGCGTTCCCGTTTTGCTCGATCTGGTAGGGCTCATGCCGCACCGCGACAAACGCCTCCGCGATTTTTCCAAGGGCATGTTGCAGCGCATTGGTCTCGCACAGGCGCTCCTGAATGAGCCCGACTTGATCTTCCTTGACGAGCCCACGTCGGGTCTAGACCCTGTCGGCCGCCGTCTGGTTCGCGACATCATTAAAGCCCAGCGCGACCGTGGTGCCACCGTGCTGCTCAACTCCCACCTCCTTGGAGAGGTCGAAATCACTTGCAACCGAGTCGCTTTTATCAAAGACGGGGAGGTGTTGGAGACCCGGCAACTCAATGACAAGCTTGAGGAGCAAACAACCGTGTCCATACGGGCAGCCAATGTGACGGCGGAGATTGCCAGTGGCCTGTCACAGTGGAGCCGGTCGGTTCGCGCGGAAGGTGAGCGCTTGACGCTCTCGGTAGGATCCGGAGCGGTGGTGCCAGAAATTGTGCGGTATCTTGTCTCAAGTGGCGCCGCGGTCTACGAGGTCACTCCCCAGCGTCTTTCGCTCGAAGAGCGTTTTCTGGAAATCGTCGGCACCGATGGAGGGCTGTGATGGGCATCTGGATCATGGCCGGGGTCACATTTCGCGAAGCGGCGCGCAAGAAAATGCTTTGGATGGCGCTGGGCGCCGGCGGCGCCTTCCTCATTCTGTTCGGTACGGGCCTCCATTTTCAGGCCAAAGATTTTGCCGCACACGGCATGAGCCCGGTCTTGCGGCGGGAAATCTCCTTCACCATGGTGACCATGGGCCTCTACGCCGTCGATCTGCTGGCGGTACTGATGACGATTTTAACCTCCATTGATACCCTCTCCGGTGAAATCGCCTCTGGAACAATCCAGGCGATTGCGACCAAGCCCCTCCCACGTTGGCAGGTGCTCCTCGGCAAATGGCTGGGCTTCTGCGGCATGCTGACCGCATACGTTGCGATCATGGTGGGCGGTGTAAACGCGGTAACCTACTCAATGGCGGGTGTCACAGCACGGCACCTCCTACGGGGCCTCTCCCTGATGTGGATGGAGAGCGTAGTGTTGCTCTCGGTTACTTTCGCCTTTGCGACCTATTTTTCAACGTTAACCACGGGCGTGCTCACCCTCGGGCTCCACGGACTCGCCTTCCTTGGCGGTTGGATCGAGCAATTTGGAGCCATCACGCAGACGCAGCGTGCCGTTAACGTTGGCGTAATTGCGAGCGTCCTTATGCCCAGCGAAGCCCTCTGGCGCCGCGCCGCCTTTGAAATGCAGTCTCCGCTGGCCAATGCAATGCGCATCTCTCCCTTCAGCACCCTCTCGATCCCGAGCGTGAGCATGGTCTTTTATGCGGCGCTCTACCTGGCAGCCGCGCTCGGTATCGCCATACGCCGCTTCTCTCAGCGTGATCTGTGAAGTCTTCGAGGCTAATACCGTTCGCCGACGGTGATGGCCGGAGCCAACTGGCTTGCCTTCGTCTGCTAGCCCACAGATTCGAGAATTTCCCAAAACCATCTCCATTGGATAAAGAAGTGCTCGCCTTCCTGCGTTACCATCGGGGAAGCGATTTCGCGACGGATTTTTTCATTGGCCGACGATCACATTCAGCGGCCTGGCAGTAGACTTGTGGGGATGGCGGTTGTGGTCGAGATGCATAACACCGGTAATAGAGGCTTGCAGCGCGATGTGGCTGCGATGATCGAACATGTGCTTTCAGATCGGCCCGGGGACTGGCGTGTGGTTATTATTGGCTCTATGGAAACTGACCACTGGGAGATGAAGATCACCGGAGCGAAGGGCTTCGAGCGTTCGTATACGCTGGAAGGTTCCGCCGGAGAACATGAGCCTCGTGTGATCGCCTTGCTGGTTGCGAAAATGGTGCCGGGCAGGCCCTAATCAGGCCTTCGTCAGTCATTGGTTCGACATCGCGTCGGCTTTGGCCGGTTCCCCCGCAACAGATACTGGCTCAGAGGCTGGTAAGCTTCCAGCGGAGATTCTCGTGGGTTGGGTCCGGTACCCAGTTCGAGTCCGTACGTGGAATTTCTTCAGGCGGTCCCCTACGAGTTTGACCCGAATTGTGCGCCAGCCACGGTTGGGATTGGGTTGCGGATAATAGCTGAGCAGGTAAAGGTGTGCCAAATCGTCCCGAATGGATGCAAACGCCCTTTGCTGGTCCCGCCAATTTTTGGCGAAATATGCCTTGCCTCCGGTGGCGGCGGTCATTCGCTCAAAAACGGCGGTCGAAACAGGATCCAACCTCGCTTGCTGAGTACTTATCATGTAGACAGATGTTCCGGTCGACTGGGCTAGCTCAGCCACGTCTTCGGGCGGCACTGTGCTGGCGTTATCTGGCCCATTGGAGAAGACCACTACCACTTTCTTCCCCGTATGTAGACTGGCATCCTTCACGGTCATTAGCAGAGCATTGTAGAGCGCAGCATCATCTCCGGCGACCGTGGCGCGGACCCCGTGCAGAACCTGAGAACGATCCCGCGTAAGCAGGGCGGATCTGGAGAGATCACGACTGTAGGAGTAGAAAGCAATCTGATCCGCAGTTTCCAGAGATCGAACAAAGTCGACAATTGCGTCTTGTGCAAAGACAAACTGCCGGTACATGTAATTGCTGGTGTCAAACAGAACGAACACATTGGCACCCGCAACCAATGAGCCGAGTGTTTCAGGTGGGTCCTTTGCGGATGCGCCCGTTGCCGAGTCTTCATGCGTATCGGAGGATTTACGCTCCGTCCGTTCCGTGTCCACCAGACTGCGCGTCGGTTCGTTCCCCTCTGCGAAGGTGGCAATTTTCTCGTGAATACCATCTTCAGTAATGGCGAAGTCCTGAGGACGTAGACCAGTTACATAATTGCCCTTACCGTCCGTCACTGCCACATTCAACTGGACGAGGTTCACAACCACCTGAATATGGGGCTCAGTTTCCTGCGCCGCCGTCTGAGTCTCAGGAGCGACTGGCACCACCAGAAATAGCCAGCAGAGTGAAAGGAGTAGATGCCTTTTTACCATAACTTATACGCACGGTCCGGCCCACGAGCTGCTGAGAATTTAGTGCTCTTCCTCAATAGGATTTTTCCGTCCGGGACGCCGTGTCACTAACTTGTACTGGAGCAAATTTGCCCCGACGAAATTCCTCTCCGGTTTCTCGCATGGCGCGAAGGACTGCCGGCCAATCTTCCAGGTCTGTAGCGAAAATCTTTGCAACCATGCGATGTGTAAGTTCGGGAACGAGACGGTTCAGCATCACCGGCGAGTAGCCCTTTTCATCGAGCAAACGTGCCCAGTATAAATTCGTGGAATCCCAGGACTCAGCCAACAAACGGCTGGAGTAGCCTTCGAAAGCCGGAAAAGGCTTCAAATTCAGCAGTTCTCGTTTGTAGCTCCGCGTCAGCACCGGATGGGGCACACCGAAATCTTGCGATAAACGCTGCCAGGCCACCTCTGCAGGGTGGCGGACCGACAAGTCTTGCAGTTCTTTCCCGGCTGCGCTCCATGATTCCATATTTCCGGGGAATCTCTGGCTGAACTCAGCAGTGAGATAAAACGTGTCTGACGGCATGATGCTGGGAAGCACCTCCCCCAGGTGTCCCGCGCTCAATGCCGTCTGCAGGCGCGAGAGTCTTTGTGGTTCCATGCGCTCGGAAAGAAGATCAAGCAAGTTGCGTCGCAGTTTTTCATCCTGCTGGGCTGCCGCTAGAAGTTCCTCTCCGGCTAGCTGGTAAAGCGCAACCGCGTGAAGCTCTGTCCCAGTGACATTCCACCATCGCGTCAAGACGGCGCTGGCAAGAAGCCCCGGCACCATCTCCTTCCAGATGAGGGCCTGAACATTTTCTGGAGCGATGAAATCCTCCTCCGCAGTGGCAAGAACATAAGGCAGATCAGAAAGAGACCCCACGAGATGGACGCCGCCGCCCGCCGCGGCGCCGGCCCCAAACAGTTCGGGGGCTTGCCAGACTGCCTTGTACCCGAAAACGGTCTCGCCCGAGAAATCATGGGACCGGACAAAAAGCGGGTTATTGTGAAGGATCTCAGAACCTGGCGGCTCATAGTAGGCATAGTTCAAGCCCACTAACGTGTCTCTCACGAAGGGGACAAGCTGGCCACGTGCCTCCGCCAGTCGGGTAGCGGGGAACTGGGATTTGATTAACTTCGTCAAATCGGTCCGCATCTGCAATTCGGTGTGGCGATTGTTGTAAATTCCTGGCGCCCATTCCGACCTTTCCCTGCTTTTGAAAATCGGTTGTGGCATTTCGAATTCCTGCAACTCTGCCGCCAATGGAAGCAGAGTCGTGTCCTGAGTCTTTCCCTGCGCCACTTGATTCAAGCCCTCACCGAGGGCTAATAATGTGTCGAGGGAAACCAGGCGCTGCCCCTCCAAGACCGCACCGATCCTGTTGGTCAAGTCGCGATGCACCTTTTGTCCCATTGGATCGGTTTGAGGGGGACCTGCCAGCAGATCCACGATTTCATCCTGAGAGAGATCAGATTTCCCGGTCGCAGACTTCAGAAGTTCACGTAGTGAATCGAGGCATGCATCGAAGAGCTGGGCGGCAGAAAGATTCTTGCCAAAGGGACTGATGACTCGCTGCCAGGACTCGTTCAGCGCCGTGTTCGGAATCTGTCCTTGCCGCGCCAGGATCTGCCATAGACCAACATTGCTTTCGAGAATCCCCATCGCGTTCCCACGCATTGTGGGACTGGGGATTCGGTCCACGGTCTCCAGTACCTCAACCAACCGCTGCATGGAAGAATTGTTTAAGTCGGGGAATTCGGAAAAAACTAGAAATTGACTGCTGAATCGCTCGAACGTGCTAGCCAGCAAGCGGACGGTTTTGGGGGTGAGGCGTTGCGAGGCGGAACGCTGGGCATCGAGTTCACTTAACAAGAGATAGAGCTGCAGGAGTCCATTTTCGCTATCCACACGAGACAGACCAAACATGGTTGCGATCAAATGGTCAGGGCTGTTGCAGCAGTCTGTTTTTTTGGCCCAGTAGCGAACGATTTTCGAACCACTCCTCTGGCGAAGGATCTGCTTCCACTGCTCCAGATCCCCGGGAACGCTGGGTTCACCATTTGGTTCCCAGTGAAGGCGGGTGACCAGGAGCAACAGGCCGGGATTGGGCCTGAATATGGGTCTGTAAGCATTCGGTTCTTGGTTCTGTCCAAGCAGCGCCACGTAAAAGAGCGGCAGCCGGTGAGGATCAGTGAAGTAAGCCTGCTGCGTGCGGCCCACGCGGGAAAGGGCGTCAAAATAAGCGGCCAGCCAGCCCTGATCTTTGGCCAATAGTCGGACCACAAAATCGACAGGAGAATCCGGACTCGCTCCCACCAGGTTCCTCCAGGCGGGCTCTGTGCCCGGTCCGCCAGGAACCATAATTCGTCCCGATCGTATGTAAATGTAGCTGCCATAAAAATCCAGCACGGCGGCAAACGGTATGAGCTTTTTCAGCCCTGACGATTTCTCCAACACAATCCTGGTGTCGGGATCCATCCGTGCCACGGCCCAATAGAAGCGTGCCAGAGTGGGATCATGCAGCAGCAGGTCAATGGGATCTCTGCTTTTCGTGCTGCTTGCTTTTGTGGCCATCTGACTGATGTCCTTGAACAGCACGGGGACCTGGGACTGAGGAAACGAATAGGCGAAGGCTGTGCCTCGCCGCAGGCTCTCCTCCAGATCCACCAACGGGAATCCCGAGTCGATGGTCAGAAAGGCCCTTTCGGGATCGGCGGTATCCAAGACCATCTCTGGTCCACAGTCTCGCCGAAAACGATAGCCTAATATCTTGAGCAGAGGCCCAGCGTCGGCGCAACCTGAGACGCGAATCACGCCTTCCGGACCGGCCAACACCGACAATGCTCTTGCCTGCTGCACGTACCGCCTCAACAGCACCAGAAATTCAGTTGTGGCCGGACCATCTTGATGCCAACCCACATAGCCCTGCATGGCTGCGTTCCGGGCCAGCAGCGGCAGGACCTCCTCAGGCGAGACCTTCTGGCTGATACCGGCCATGCGCAGGAAGGAGGCCAAAGGGCCCGGGATCGTCGCAGTGGCCACCGAGGACTCCGCCCCTGACGTCTCTGATGTAGCAGCCGTTCCCCACAACGGACAGGCGAAACAAGCGCTAATACAGAACAACGCGGATACAAATGCCGTCACGTACCGAGGAGACTTCATAGCTGGCATCCCCCACATCCCTAGAGACAGCCGCCTGTTCAGATCCGTAGAGTGCGAAAGAACAGAAGGCCTTCGGTTAATTTCCTTCTATTTCTAGGTTCGCAACAACCGTGGTGGGCAAGAGTAACCCATTCCTCGCCTTAATCCAAGGCATTATGGAGCAAGATGGCGCAGGATATCCGTGGCCAAGACACCAGGGGTTGACGCGCTGCAGACAAGGCCGAGCAACTTCAAAAAGCTAGTAATCTCCGCACTGCCGGGTATCGGGAGGGGAAGGCCGCGGGATCATGACGCATGACTTCGATCGTTTGGCACCTCATCATGCACAGTGTCAAATGCAATGGCGACTCCAATCGCCGACGTCGACGTCGCTTGTTCCACCCGCACGACATGGCCTGCCAGTTGAAGCCGAATTCGGTTGTTGCCTTTCAGGTATTCCAGCACGAATTCCACATGCTGGCCGCTGTTCAGTCTGACTTTGGAATAGAAGAAAATTCCGCGTGGAGAGATGTCCCTTACAAAAGCGACGTGCTCCTGAGACTGGGCGCTACCAATCGTGATCCATGCTGGCAGGCGAATGAAGACCCTTGCAGCGTTGCGATGATCAGTGAACAGGTCAGGCTTAGTTGAAAAGCCTTGAGGATTTCCGGATTCAGGCATGCCTCCCCCTTCCGTATGGGGAGGACGAGAGAACGGAACAGACAACGGTGCACGCGGATTGCCTTTCGACAAGATTATTAGTTTCAGCAACATGCGGCGGGTCCTTGCTTCGCCTCGCGTAGCTTCTTCATGCTCCTGCGTTGTTTTTCCCCGATTGATCTTCAGAAACGCAACCAGTCAGGTAGGGTTCCAGTCAGGTAGGGTTATCCCGCCCAATGCGCTATCTCTTATCCTCCATCAGCGGCTCCCGCCCGAGTGCTCAAAGCCAATGGCTGTATTCGGTAGCAGCCATGGTCGACGCGAATTTTGGCGGCACTCCGGCTACGGCAGGACGATGATTTCTCCCACCATCCCTAACTGATCGTGCAGCACGCACTTGTATTGGTAGACGCCGGGCCGGGTGAACGTCACGCGGAAGCGGGTGGCGCTCAACAGGGCCTGTGGCAGACCAATACGATCTTGCGGCGGCTGGGTGATGAATCCGGAGTGTACTGGGTTAGCGGGCGAGCTGATAAAGGCGTGGCGAGCGCCATCAGCATCCGTCATGACGTTGGCAGAGGGCGGAATCTGGCTAAGAGGGTCGGGCTCGGGGCCGAACGTGATGGTGTGGTTGGTCACCGCTTCTGCGCTCGTCCATTCGACGGTCTCACCAGCATGGATCACCTTGGTTGCATCCATGAAGCGCATCACTGAAACGGTTTGAGTTCCGCCGCCGTTGCCCATAATGTGCCCCACTCCGGCGGTTACGTGGTTGGAGCCGGGATGGTCGTGGGCGGACGCCATCGCATCGGAGAGCAGATTGGCGCGTTGCCAACCGGCCTGCTTGTCGTAAAAGGCTTGATCGTGGGGCAAGGGCGTGGACAGCGGCATTACATGGATAGTGGCTGTCATATTAGGGTGAGCTAGGCAAACCAGCTTGAAGTTGCCGGTCGTGGGAAAAACCACGGTATAAGTTGGCGGAGTCGGCAACCCGCTACTGGAGACCACACCACTGTTGACACAGGCGGTGCCGTCGAAGACGGAGAAATCAGGCGTGACCCCGCTGGGGGCGCCGGGACATCCTGCAAAGCGGGATGGGCGCACCTGTCCCGGCTGCAGAAAAGTGACAGTGTGGACCTCGTTGGTTGGAAATGCCCATGTGATGCTGTCGCCGGAGTGAATCCAGATCTCATTGGGCAAGAAGGCAAGCGCCTGATGTGCCATATCGCCGTTTTGTGCGCCAACCTGCAGTTGCCAGTCGTCGGCCAATGCCGAAAGCGGAAGAAGAAGACAAATCAGCAAAGCGCAGCGGCCGAGAGTTAAGCAAATCTGTGACACCAACGGGCTCGTCATAGCTCCTCCAGAAGTCAGATCTGGCAAGCGAGAATTGGCCAGATCCCTGCGGGGGTCAAGTCAACGCGGGTGAAACGTAGGTGATAACGAAAGTTATTGAGGGCGCCAGTCTTACGACGCGGGATGACACGCGCGTCGTGACCTCTACATAATGGGCGATATACTTCTCCCTCGGAGTCCCGATCACATGGCCAGCCCAGCCCAGCCGAATGTCATGCGTTTTGGAGTGTACGACTTCGCACCCCAAACCCAGGAGTTGCGCAAGCAAGGGATGCGCGTGCGTTTGGAGGGCCAGCCCCTTGCCATCCTGAAGATGTTGCTGGGCCGGCCGGGCGAACTGGTCACACGCGAGGAACTGCAGAAAGAGCTGTGGGCGGCGGATACGTTTGTCGATTTCGAACACGGCTTGAACGCGGCAGTCAAACGCCTGCGAGCGGCATTGAACGACTCCGCCGATCAGCCGCGCTACATTGAGACGCTGGCGCGACGAGGGTACCGCTTCATTGCACCCGTGACCGTCGCCGGCGCCGAGAGTGAGGTTGTAGCGCCCGCCCTCGCTCCAACTCCGGCAGTTGCGCAGCCGCCCCTGGCCCCTGGTCGCCGAAGCTTGTGGCTCGTTGCGATTGCCGTGTGCGCCGTTGCCTTTGTCGCTTGGGGTTGGCGCCTATGGCGGCACCGAACGGCAGTTCCTCCCGTTTCGGCGATTCGTTCGCTGGCTGTGCTCCCGTTGGAAAACTTGAGCGGAGATACGTCCCAGGAGTACTTCGCTGACGGCATGACCGAGGAGCTGATTGGACGGCTCTCCAACATCCACGGGCTGCGCGTTATTTCGCGCACGTCGGCGATGCAATTCAAGCACACACACCTTTCCGTGCCGGAGATTGCCAAGACTCTCGGCGTGGATGCGATTGTCGAAGGATCAGTAGTACGAGAGGGAAGCCGGATTCGCGTTCACGCCCAGTTGATCCGTGGCGCGACCGACGAACACATTTGGGCAGAAGAATATCAGCGAGAATATCGAAGCATTTTGGGCCTACAGGAAGAGGTGGCGCGGGCCATCGCCGACCGAATCGAGATCAGCCTCACCCCCCAAAAGCGAGCGAGTCTGGCATCTGCGAGCACGGTTGACCCAGAAGCTCACGAAGATTACCTGAAGGGCCGGTACTACTTCAACCAACGAACCTCGGACGCGCTGAACAAAAGCATCGGGTATTTCCGGCAGGCCATTACCCGCGACCCGAGTTACGCCTTGTCCTATAGCGGCCTGGCTGACGCTTACGCCCTGCTCGGTTTCAGAGGTGGGT
>Ga0066659_10000484_pt1 | contig 14831 bp, 8 predicted proteins | sample GraSoiAngelo_108_FD_75176 | JGI IMG/M metagenome (GOLD analysis project Ga0066659, IMG submission 75176) | Grasslands soil microbial communities from the Angelo Coastal Reserve, California, USA - 14_0903_09_40cm | ecosystem: Environmental > Terrestrial > Soil > Grasslands | place: USA... | reverse complement strand
GAGGATTAAGGAAAAAACGTGCTCGGCGACAGAGGCCGTGCACCACTCGCGCAGGTTCGTGACCGCCACGTCGTATTTGCCACATGCGATCAAGTCGATGACGTCGTACCCAGTCGCAGCCACACCAATCAGACGGAGCGAGGGCAACATGTTCAACTCGCGTGCGCCAATTTTCACCCGATTGGTAAGTGCGATTGTGGCGCCTTGAAGTCGTGCTACGACTTCCTCAGGAGATGTAGTTGCGTATTCTTGCCACTCGTGACTAAAACGGGGAGGACGCAATTGAACTCCGTCTGGCAAGATCGAGCGATCAAGAAAGACTATTCTGTGGTGATGTGGCCGCTTTCCTTTCCTTGACATGCCGCGGATTTCACACGGAGATGCAACGGCCATTGAAGGAACAGTTTCTTCACGCTGAGTTCGAGTCACGAACCGCTCCTCTCGTCAGCAGGGCCAGAGAACCATGCCGTGGGAGAGCATTGTTCCTGAACGTGGTTTCATTTACAGCAACTAGCGTCAGCCGCACTTCAGTTCGACTGCGCGGGCAGGGGATTCACAGCCCCACCCCTACGTGCGAACCACCAAAGCCATTACGGCTCGCTTGACTTCTGCAAGTAGCACCCTCAGGGTGAGTGACCGATCAGCCAGACACTGTTGTGTGGAACCTGCCAAGCTTGCAATGATGGTGCGGGATATCACACGAACATCAAAATCCTTTCGGAATTGCCCCTCCGAACGACCGGCGTCCAATATGCGGGATATGAACTGAGCTGTCTTCTCAAATACCTTCGCTACTTGCCGGGAAAACTTCCCATCATTCTCGAGAAGCACACGCTGAAGAAACAGGCAGATTTCAGGCGCCTCTGTAAAGAGCTGGCAATAACAATCGAAGAGTCGCTCGAGCTGCCGCCGCGGGTCAGGCTCAGACGAGACGGGACCCAATACAGCTGCTTGCCAACGCGCTCGGATCCGCTCGAGTATGGCTTCAAACAGAGCTTCCTTATTGTCAAAGTGCCAATACACGGCTCCTTTAGTGATCCCCGCCCCTTGGGCGATTTCGTCAATCGAGGTGTTCGCAAAACCTAGCCGGGCAAAGAGTCCTAGGCAGGTAGACAGGATTGCCTCGCGTGTCTCCGCACTCTGCTGGGCTTTTTTGGTAAGCATCACTGGCATATACTGACCGACCAGTATGTTAGCTAAAACCATCTCCAGCCGTCAAGGCCCAACCAAATTTTAATAGCGCGATTCTAAATACATAGTCGAAGGGTAGTAATGGGACAGCCAAAATCTGAAAACTAGGCCGCTAAATTTATCCTGCGGCTTGACCACTCTCGAGAAGCTCTGCCCTCACACGTCCTGCGGCTCGAACCATGTTTTCCAATGCGCTCTTGACTTCGGGCCAGCGGCGCGTTTTCAGGCCGCAGTCTGGGTTTACCCATAGCCTCCGTGGATCGATGGCGGCGAGAGCTTTCCTTAGCAGCTCCGCCATTTCGTCCTCAGAGGGCACGCGCGGAGAGTGGATGTCGTAGACACCCGGGCCGATCTCATTGGGATACTGGAACCGCGCAAAAGCATTCAGAAGTCCCATCTTTGATCGTGAACTCTCGATAGACACAACGTCCGCGTCCATTGCCGCGATCGCGTCGATGATGTCGTTGAACTCCGAATAGCACATATGCGTGTGGATCTGGGTCTCGTCACTCACGCCTGAGGAAGCCAGCCGGAAACACTCGACAGCCCATTCGAGGTACTCCGACCAGGCCGCGCGGCGAAGAGGAAGACCTTCGCGAATCGCCGGCTCATCGATCTGAATGATCCGAAGGCCTGCCGCCTCGAGATTAAGTACTTCCTCGCGGATCGCAAGGGCAGTCTGAAGGCAGGTCACAGCGCGCGGCTGATCATCGCGAACGAAAGACCACTGAAGGATTGTGACCGGTCCTGTAAGTATGGCTTTCATGGGGAGCTTCGTTAGGGCCTGAGCGTACTTTGCCCATTCGACGGTCATCGGCGATGGTCTGGAAACGTCTCCATAGATGATGGGAGGCTTCACGCATCGAGAGCCATAGCTCTGGACCCATCCATTTTCCGTGAAGGCAAATCCCGAGAGTTGCTCACCGAAATACTCCACCATATCGCTTCGTTCGAACTCACCGTGAACAAGGACGTCAAGGCCAAGCGATTCCTGCAGGCGCACAGCGCGGTCGATTTCATCCCGCAGGAATGCATTGTAACTCGCTCGATCGCGCTTGCCCGACTTGAACTCGGCTCGCACGGAGCGAACCTCCGAGGTTTGCGGGAATGAACCGATGGTCGTCGTGGGAAGTAAAGGCAGTCCCAGGGATCGTTGCTTCTCGCGCCGAACCGGGTAGCTGCTTCTGCGCTTCGCCATATCTTTGGTAATCGAGCGCAGCTGCATGGCTACGGCTGCATCGTGCACGCGGTGGGAGCCTCTACGTCCTTCTCTGGCGTTCCGGCTCCTCGCAAAATCCTCTGAGGAGATGTCGCCCGTGGTGAGCGCATGCCCTAGAGCCTTGAGCTCACGCAGTTTATCCGTGGCAAACGAGAGCCAGCCGTGAAGTTCAGGATCGAGCTGCTTGTCAAGGGAGAGATCGACTGGGCAGTGTAAGAGGGAGCAAGAAGGAGCAACTAACACGTGGTCGGGGCCCACGACATCCGCTGCGCGGCGCAAGAGACCGAGAGCCGCGTCAAGGTCGGTTCGCCAGACGTTCCGGCCGTCCACAACGCCCGCGGATAGGAAGCGATTTCTAGGCAGGGCCTTCAAAAGAGGCTTAAGTTGTTCCGGCGCACGAACGAGGTCCACATGAATGCCCGAGACGGGGAGTGAAGCTGCGACCTCTGTGTTATCCCCCAGGCCGCCAAAGTAAGTGGTTACGAGAAGTTGCGGAGCGTGAGCGACGCCGCTGAGCCGCTGATAGACTTTCCGAAACGTCAGGCGGACGTCTTCCGGTAAATCCAAAACAAAGCAAGGCTCATCCATCTGGACCCAAACAGCGCCAGCACGTCCGAGCTGTGCAAGGAGTGCCTCGTAAACAGGAAGAAGCGCGTCGATCAATATAAGCGGAGATTTCCCATCCGGCATCTTCCCCAAGAGAAGGAAGGAAATGGGACCAATCAACACCGGGCGCGTCTGGATACCGGATGCTTTGGCTTCGAGAAACTCGTCAAGAGGTTTCGCCGAGGCAAGATCAAAGGTCATGCCGGGAAAGAATTCAGGCACGATGAAGTGGTAGTTGGTGTCAAACCATTTGGTCATTTCCATTGCAGGCAGGTCGAGAGCACCGTCTTGCAGGCCACGCGCCATGGCGAAATACTGACGAAGAGTATCGGATCTGAGTGGCTTGTACCGTGGGGACGCCGCTCCCACCATCACGACGGTATCGAGCACATGGTCGTACAAAGAAAAATCATTGCTCGGCACATGCTCAATTCCCAGATCCCGCTGCAGGCGCCAATGGCGGGTGCGAAGCTCTCGAGCCGTCGCCAAAAGAGCGCCCGCGTCGATTCTTCCAGCCCAGAACGCTTCCAGGGAGCGCTTCAGCTCCCGATGCGAGCCGATCCGAGGGAAACCAAGATTCGTTGCAAGTACCACGGGTCATCCTTGATGAAGCTTCGCCTTTCCACAAAGGCTTGACACCTCAGAAATCAGAGTGGAATTCAACCTGTCCGCTTACTGCGACTTGATATGCGGATACTCGCCGCTCGAAGAAATTCGTCAGCTCCTGAACGTCCTGCAGTTCCATGAACGCGAAAGGATTTCCTGAGCCAAACACGCGCGCGATGCCCAGCGCCTCGAGCCTGCGGTCCGCCACATATTCCAGGTATTGGCCCATCTCCGACAGCGACAACCCATTAACCCCCAAGCTCAGAACATCTTCTGCGAATGCCTTCTCGCACTCCACGGCTTCTCTCAGCATCTCAACAACTCGAGCCTCAAGCGCTCGGTTGAACAAGCCCGGTTCTTCGGTTCGAACGGTCCGTATCACTTCGAATGCAAACTGTATGTGCGCGCTTTCATCGCGAAAGACCCAGTTGGTTCCCGTAGCTAGCCCCGGAAGCAGTCCTCCGGAACGCAGAAAATACACGTACGCGAATGCCGCAAAGAAGAACAGACCCTCAATGCAACAAGCAAAGCAGATCAGATTGAGAAGGAAGTTCCTCCGATCCTCCTCAGTTCGAATCTCCGTCAGTTGTTGTATCGAGTCGATCCACCGGAAACAGAACTCGGCCTTTCTGCGAATCGAAGGTATGCTCTCGATCGCGTCGAAGGCTGCCTTTCTCTCCCCTGGGTCAGGGATGTAGGCATCCAGTAACGTCAGATAGAATTCCACATGCTGAGCTTCCTCGAACAACTGCCGCGATAGATACATGCGTGCTTCTGGCGAATTCACATGCTTGTAAAGATTCAGCACGAGGTTGTTTCCCACGATGGAATCCCCAGTGGCAAAGAACGCCACGAGCCGCCTGATCAGATGTTGCTCGGCGCTGGTCATCCGCTGGCGCAGATGACCCAAGTCCGCGGCAAAATCCACCTCCGCCACGGTCCACGTGTTCTTGATGGCATCTTTGTACATCTCGAAGAAAGCCGGGTACTTCATAGGCCGCAGTGTCAAGTTGAATCCAGGATCTAAGATCATCTTCACTCCCTTCGAGGCTCGCTCATTGGCAGGCTTCACAAGACTCCGGGTTCTCTGTCGAGCAGGAAACGCTCGGGCCAGCTGAGGCGGACACCGTCGCTTTGGAAATCTCCGTGGCAGGCCGGGAGCGCAGGTAGTACGTCGTTTTCAAACCCTTTTTCCAGACGTGCATGTACATCGACGATAGCTTTCCGATGTTTGGATTTTGTACAAATAGGTTAAGAGATTGGCTTTGGTCTATAAATGGGCCGCGATCCGCGGCCATATCAATCAACGACCGCATAGGAATTTCCCACGCGGTCCGATAGATCAACCGGAGCTGTTCCGGAATTTCCTCAATCCCCTGGATTGAGCCGTTTGCCAGCTTGAGCTTGTTCCGCGTCTCTTCTGTCCACAGCTCTAGGGCTTTGAGGTCCTCCACGAGGTAACGATTGACCTGCAAGAAGTCACCCGAAAGTGTTTCCCGCTTGAATAGATTCGACACCTGCGGCTCGATGCACTCATAGGCGCCGACAATGGAAGCAATAGTGGCTGTAGGGGCAATCGCAATGAGGAGCGAGTTTCGCAAGCCGATCGTCGGGATTTTCGCTCGCAACGTTTCCCAGCGACTTCTATCTCCCGGCTGTACACCCCAAAGGTCGAATTGTAGCTGCCCCTGTGCTGCCCTGCTATCCGCAAAGGCAGCATGAGGCCCGTACTCAGCCGCGAGATCGCACGATGCCGAGAGCGCGTGGTAGTAAATTTCCTCTTGGATCTTTCGTGACAGCACGCGCGCTTCGAGCGCATCGAACGGGAGCCGCAATGCAAAGAAAACGTCCTGCAGACCCATCACGCCCAAACCTACCGGTCGCCACTTGCTGTTCGACTCCCGAGCTTGGAGTATCGGATAGAAATTGATATCGATCACTCGGTCGAGAAACCGGACAGCGGTTTGGACCGTCTTCGCCAACTTGCTGAAGTCGAACTCTCCGTTGGTCACATGCCTTGCCAGATTGATGGATCCAAGGTTGCAAACAGCCGTCTCCGTGGAGGAACTCACCTCTGTAATCTCAGTGCAAAGATTAGAAAGATGAATCGTGTTCACCGATCGGGCCGTCTGGTTCGACTTCCGATTGCACGCGTCTTTGAAAGTCATCCAGCCATTGCCCGTTTCGGCAAGAGTCATCATCATCCGTCCGTAAAGCTCTCGTGCCTTGACTTGGCGGACGTAAAGCCCGTGTTCTTCTGCCTCCGCATAGGCGGCCTCAAATGCCTCTCCAGCCAAATCGGGAAAATGGGGAACTGTCTTCGGATCGAAAAGAGACCAGAGCTGGTCCGCTTCCACTCGCTTCATAAAGAGATCGGGAACCCAATTCGCGACGTTCAAGTTATAGGTTCGCCGCGCAAGGTCTCCGGTGTTGTCACGAAGCTCGAGAAAATCGTCGATGTCTGCATGCCACGGCTCAAGATAAACGCAGCAGGCGCCTTTGCGCTTACCCCCTTGGTTCACAGCCGCAACCGACGAGTCGAGGGTTTTGAGCCACGGAATAATTCCGTTCGAATGACCGTTCGTCCCACGTATCAACGATCCGTGAGACCGCACGCGGTGAAAGGCCAGCCCGATTCCGCCGGCGAATTTGGAACACAAAGCAACGTCTTTGTACGTCTCGTAGATCCCTTCCAAACTGTCGGTGGGCGAATCCAGCAGGTAACAGGACGACATCTGCGCATGCCGGGTCCCTGAGTTAAACAGGGTAGGAGAACTGGGCATGTACTCGTGCGACGAAATCAAGTGATAGAGGTCAATCGCCTCTTGGACGCCGCGAGAAAGCCCGCAAGCCACGCGCAAAAAGAAATACTGCGGCGTTTCGATCGCTTCGCGCGTATCGGGATTCCGTAACAAATAACGGTCGTAGACTGTGCGAATGCCGAAGTATTCGAAAAGTTCGGTGCGCCCTTCATCCACCGCATCGTTCAATTTTCTCGAATGCTCGGCGACAAAATCGGCTAGCGCTTGCGAGGCAAGTCCGTGTTCATGTCCGGCCGTCACACTTTGGGAAAAAGAATGGATATTCTGGTTCGCTACTTCTTTCGCGATAAAACCTGCTAGCAAGCGAGCTGCCAGCTTCGAGTATTCCGGTTCTTCACAAATGACTCCTGCAGCTGTCTGGATCGAAAGCAGATCTAGTTCTTTTGTCGTCGCACCGTCGTAGAGGCCACCGATTGTCTTGCTCGCCACACGCATGGGATCCACTTCACTCAGCCCGCCACAGCAGCGTTCCACGGCGCGGACAATCTTGTTCACGTTGACGGCTTCTAGGGAGCCATTCCGCTTCCGGACATGCATCGCGGTTCCCTTTCGGGGCGCAGGAAAAGATCCATCAACACTGGCAATTGTAGATCGTGTGGCAGACGCCATCGTTACCTCGCTGGCCAAATGTGAGGAGAATGGGAAATGATCGGGCAGGAAAAAACTGCCAGCCATTGCCCGCCTCCCCTCGGAGGCCTGTGCAATTTCCACGCCCGTAAGGCGTGACCGTTGGCAGGTCTTCGGACTTGCGGGCTCTTCCAATCACTTGGATTGGATTTCCTACTAACCCCGGCTTCCCGGTCCTGGAGAGGACCAGTGCCTCGATGGGTGTTCGTTCCTGCTCACCGCTGCGGGGCAGTCCCAGATTTTCGCTGGGTTCCCTATTCGGCGCGACAAAACAGCGCCACCAACGACGCGCTAAACATAGTGTACTCATTTGAGCCTGTCAACTAGATATTGTGGTTCAGCGGGCAAGCTCCTTCCATGCTCTGCGTTGGCTGTCACGCGGGGAGCCGCCAGATAGTGCGCGTGAGAACATCCGATGCAGTTCACTCCTTTGGTACATGCCGCAACGGCGGCGGCGAACACGGACGGGATTTCAATCTTTTCTCCCCCGCGTGACCAGAACTGAGGAACGACCGAGCCGACTAGATGGTCCTCTTCGCCCTGATCCTTAACATCAAGGAAACCATTCACTCCACGAAATACAACACTGTTCTCCAGTGGGGGGCGTCTGCCATTTTCGACTTCTTTTGGTTGATGCTTCGTGATTAGCAGTTGGCAGGTTCGTCCCGCTCGAAGCAATTCGATTCGCACAAGGACTGGGGCTACTACCACTGCATGAACTCCGTTCACTCCGATGGCATCGATTGGATGGAGATACGCCAATGGTTCACCATCCGGCCCACAGAACGTAACGTACCGGCCGAGGTCCTTCACGGCACCGCCTGATTCGATCCCTCGCACCACATAGTGTCTGGCCAGATGCTGGTGTTCGAGACTCACCTGGGATTGCGCAAGAATGGCTGCCTCATTCAAGCGTCGCAGCAGTCGCCTCGACAGAGTGAGCCCTCGTCGCGCCAAAGAATCTTGTTTGTCCGGCATGTGCCACCTCCTCACGCGGATTGCCAAACGCGGATCGGACAACCCACCGCTCGACGAATCATCTCTTTCGTGCAACCTGCCCAACACTTGTACTTCCGTGGGTCTTCAATCGAGATCGCCAAGTTGTCTCCACTTTGATCCTGACCCGCCTCAGCGCAGGACGGGCATCGCGTCACATAATTCCGGCCAACCTGCCGAACCTTGCCTACATAATTAAGCATTCGAAACTCGCGTCCGGAAGTGCGAGCGAGCGGAACGGCTTGGTCGCATGAAGGGCGTTTTCTGTCGAACTCCGGCGGCATGGTCTTGCCCGCAATGAAGCTCCGCAGTTGGTCCTCGCTCACCTTTCGAAGCCGGGTCAAGTAGGCGATCTGTTTTGAGAGGTCGTAATCCGCCCCGTAGAACCAATATCGCCGGTTTGCGCCACGGTGTATTCCTAGCGGTCCACGAATGGCGTTCCCAAATTCTCCCTCTCGCAGCTCATCGTGCTTCGGGAAGACTTCGATTCCCTCTGTCAAGCCAGCGTCTCTGATTCGTACTCCGAGTTTCAACGCCAGGTTGTAGATGTAAATTCGGCACTCCCGGGCCAAGGCAGGTTTCTCCATGAAAATCCAAAGGTGGCCACCACGCTTGCTCATCTCCAAAGCGGCCTCCACATCGTCCTGCCGGAGGAAGTACTGCACCTTAAGCAGGTCCTCCATTGCCCCCTCATAATCCGCGTCGATAACGACCCACTTCGATCGCTGCGTTGAAGGGTTAATCGCATACAGGCCGATTGTGATTTCACCTTCCAAATGCCGGCGGATTGTGGCCGCGGTGAGGCTCAACTCCTCGCCTATCCCCTTTGCCTTCGGTCGAAAGTAATAGTGGCGCCCGCTCTCGGGATGAGGCCGTGAAGATTGAAGGGTATAAGCCCCGCGATTTGCAAAGAGGCTGTTGTAGTTGCGCACGATCACGGAAGTCGCTTTAATCGCAGTCTCCACGGCTCCTCCTTTCCTAGCAGTTCTCGGCGCAGGAAGCTTGTGCTCTACCTAAACCCACACTCAGCCCTTGTCAAATAAGTGTGACTAGGCGCTAAGTCTTTGTTCCGATTGGGGTTACCGCGGATGAAATAGGGCAGAGGAAAGGCCGTGTTACCTAATCCATGCTTCCGCAACCTCGCCGCTCCGCTGCGGCCGAAGACCCGGCTCCACGATCCATCGGTTCTTGCCCGCAAGTAGATGCGGACGCTCCACGATGTCGAGGAATCGGCACTTACGTACCAGGCGGTCGAAATCGCTGACCGTGTAGCCGCCGAATTTCTCGTCGTCAAAATCCACCCAGAACCAGATCCTTGAACGACGATCATAGATGTAGAAGGCGCCGGATTCGGGGTCCCCGGGAACGACGAGAAACACCAACAGAGACTCCGGGAACTGGACCCATTTTTCGATCCTGGGGTGCTCAGTCACATCCAGCAGTCTCTTTACCGCCCCATCCGAGCATCTGCCGACATCATCTGGTGCGCTCCGAAGATCGACCACCGGGATCACGTTCATCTTTCCAAACATTGGATTCCTCCTCTCAAGCGGGAAGTAGAAGTAAAGATAAGGGCGTACCGATGTTAGCGTTACGAGTCCAAGCTCCATCTCAGCAAGATCGACTCGTCTACGGCTTGCTGACTGCGGGCACGCGTTGTTTGCTTTGGCCCCGCTAGCATCCCAGCTGGACGAGTCTATCTTTTCGGGCAAGCAGCGACTGGGACTTGGCGGTTCGCGGTCGCTGGCGCGGAGGGCTGTTACCTCACCTTTGATTCTGTTCTCACCTTTCCGGCAGTCATCCAGTGCGCTCAAAACCATCGTGGATACCGTTTATGGGCCCCGCAACCAGCTGCGCGGCGCCTGCCGCAAAGCCAGGAAGATGGCCAAGTATTGACCACCCGAAGGCGCGTGGGTGTATAGTACCGGGCCATGCGAGACGCCAGAATGGAAGTTCTGGCTACTGAAGCGCTCCATTGATCGGCAGAAGCCGAATCGACAAACTGGAGACAAGTTCTATGAATTTCGCACTAGGACATTGCTGGATGTCTCGCGACTGGGGGTAGCAAGGGGGCGTGCCATGGCGACTTTCAAAAAACGAGCAGCAATCGGCAACTCCGCTTTCTTTGTTGGGCTGGTTTTGCTGTGCGTCTTTTCTTATGGCTATCCGGCAAACGCGCAAACGCTGACGACCGGGCAAGTGCTGGGGCAAGTCATCGATCCCTCGGGTGCGGGGGTCCCGGGTGCAAACGTTGAGTTACGCGACGCCGACACCGGGGCCAAGCGCACCGCCGCAACCAGCAGTGAAGGCCAATACGTCTTTCCACAAGTAACGCCGGCAGTTTACTCCGTCACGGTCACGGCCGTTGGGTTCGCGAAAGCGGTAGTGCCTTCGGTGACCGTTCAAGTGGACAAGACGGCGAGCATCAATGTCAGTCTGAAGCTGGGGAATACCAGTGAGGTTGTCGAGGTGAGTTCCACAGCCGGTGCCGATTTGCAAACCCTGGACTCCACGGTGGGCAACACCATCGGCGGCGAGGAGATCCTGGCATTGCCGACACTGGGCCGGAGCGCAGCCAGCTTGCTGCTTTTGCAGCCGATGGCCATGCCGCAACAGTCCACGTCCACTTTGCAATCGAGCCGTTTCGGCGGGCAAGTCGCCGGAGCGCGGAGCGACCAGAATTCGTTTTTGCTCGATGGAGGAGAGATCACCAACCCGATTTCAGGGAATTCCGACTATTTCAGAGCCTTCAGCGGAGGGCCGGAGGGAGCGATTCCCACGCCGGTGGAAAGCATCCAGGAATTCAAGGTGGAAACCAACAATCCGAGCGGCAGCATCAGTGTTGGGGGCGGAGCCCAAGTGGTCATGGTCACCAAGAGGGGCAGCGATCAATTCCATGGGAGTCTATATGAGTACTACCGCGGCTCAGCGCTGAAAGCCAACCGCTGGGACGCCAACCGCCTCGGGCAGAAAAAGCCGAATATTGTTGACAACCGCTTTGGCGGCAGCTTGGCCGGACACTTCTTGCCCGATCTATGGAAAACCTACTTTTACGCCAATTACGAGGAACGGCGACGCAGCGACGCGAATTTCATTACCAGGATCGTGCCCACCGCTAGCTTGCGACAGGGCTTTCTTTATGGCATTTCCCTGCAGCCAGGCAACATTGACCAAAAGTGCGGTCCTTCAGGCACTGGTTCGTGCGACCCTCGCAATCTGGGCATGAATCCAGCTATCCGCCAACTATGGCAACTCGAACCGACGGGCAACGACACTTCCCTCGGAGATGGTGTGAACACGATCGGCTTCTCCGGTTTTGCGAAGTTCCCAGTCAACGATTACTTAGGCGTGCTCCGCGTAGATCATTCTTTCGGTTCGCGTCTTCATTGGACAGCCAACTATCGGCACTATCGAGAGGATGCGGGTTGCCTGCGGCAGGTTGATATCGGCGGAGCCCTTCCGGGTGACGTCAATGGCGTTCCTAAGGTGCTTTCATCGATTCCGCGGCAGCCGCGGTATTTCGTGACGGGGCTGACCGCGAATATCACCCCGTATCTGACGAATGATTTTCACCTGAGCTGGTTGCGCGATTGGTGGGAGTGGGTCTCTATGCCCCCGTTCCCGCAGGTCGCCGGCGTGCCTGCTGCATTGGTTCCCGGCGGCGACACCGTCAACGCTCTGGTTCCGTTGAATATTGATACACAGAACGCGCGTACGCGGCTGTGGAACTCACACGGCCTGGACTTCCGCGATGACGCCAGCTGGGTTCGTGGAAACCACCTGTTCCAGTTCGGCGGTTCTTTCAGGCATACGTGGGTGTTCTTCCGGCGGGATGACGGGCAGCAGAATTCGCAGAAGACGCTTCAGTATTTTATGGGAAACACCATCGGAGGCATCAGTTTCCCCAGTTCGACCCGCCCACCAAGCCTGCCCTCCAGCCAAATTTCCAACTGGAATAACCTCTACGCTCAGGTTTTGGGCATGGCGGACGCGGCCAGCATCTTGCGTGCGCGCGGTGCGAGTCTACAGCTATTGCCGGAAGGAACCGATCTGAAAAACACGGTGAGGTACGACCAGGCTACTTTTTACGCCCAAGACGCTTGGCATCAGCGGCCCAGTCTGACGGTGAGCTACGGCCTGGCATGGGCGGCGACGGTGCCGCCGGTCGAGGAGCAGGGCAAACTGATGATCACGGTTTTCCCGGGAACGGGCGAGGTAGTTGACCCTCGAACCTATCTCCAAAAGCGGCAGCAGGCCGCGATGGCCGGGCAAGTGTACAATCCCGCGGTCGGTTTCATGCCCATCAACAATTCCGGACGCAAATACCCGTTCGATTTTGTGCGCCACAATTTCGAGCCTCGCGCTGCGGCCGCTTGGACGCCGAATTACAGCGGTGGACCGCTTAAGAAGCTCTTCGGCAACGGCAAGACGGTATTGCGGGGCGGATACTGGCACTTCTATGACCGCTTGAATGGCGTGCAGACGGCCGTCGATACCTTGCAATCAGTCGGGTTTGGACAAAGTGTACTCTGCCTCGCCCCTATCGCCCCTACGCTGAACCCAGGCGGCGGGCCGCTGTGCAAGGGGAATAGTGGAACGAGCCCAGCCAACGCTTTCCGCATCGGGGCCGACGGCAATACGTTAACGATGCCCCCCGTTCCGGCCAGTGTCACGGCACCAGTCGTTCCCGGCAATGCTCTCGTGCCGGGCGCCAACATAACTTTCGTTCCCAATTCGCAGGTGCAGGATCCCGCGTGGAAGCCCGGCTCTCACAACCAGTGGGACTTCACGATTCAGCGCGAGCTGCTGGCGAGCAGCCGTCTGGAGGTCGGGTACGTGGGCCACACCGCCAGGAACATCTACGAAGGCATTGACTTGAACCAGGTGCCTTTTTTTATGGTGGCTGGAGGGCAGAGCTTTGCGCAGGCTTTCGATGCGCTGGCCCGGGGCGTGACAACGCCGCAGGCGTTCTTCGAAACGGCTTTGGCGGGAAGCAGCTTCTGCACGTCGGGCAGTTGTACCGCCGGCGTGGCCAGCAGGTTTGGAGGGGATATAGCCAACCAGCGAGTCAGGAATGTGTTCAACGGAATTCAATCCTCGTTCGGATTGGGTCCGGCGACAAATGCCGCGACTCAATTTACGAACTTCTTTTATTGGTCGAGCCTTGCCCAGTCCAACTACCACGCCGCCTTCGCTTCCTACCACATCCGCGCGTATCGCGGGCTGGTGCTGGACACCAATTTCACCTACGGCCATAGCCTTGATAACGTCGCGGTGAACCAGGACAGCGATAATTCTTTTGCGAACAGTTACGATCCTCATTACGACTATGGGACATCCGCATTTGATCGCAAGTACGTGCTAACGGTGCTGGGCGTGTGGGATCTTCCTTTGCGTTCTCAAAACGCCTGGGTCAAGAGGGCCGTGGGTGGATGGCGACTTTCACCGATCGTCTCTGTGGCCAGCGGGTTGCCGTTGCGCGTATTGAACGGCTCGGGGCAGGAATTTGGCCAGACGTCGTTTGCCTTCGGATCGGAGGCGATTCGAAGCGGTTCAGGAGACACCAGCGCCGGGGTTAACTGGGTGGCGCCGGCAACAGGGACGGGCTCCAGCGCAAGCGGCAAAGGAAGTGGCCTGAACATTTTTGCCAATCCCGACGCGGTGCTGAAGCAGTTTCGCCCGGTTCAGCCGAGCGTGGACACGACCTCGCGGGGGGGCACTCTCAGGGGTTTCGGGAGTTGGAACTTGGACTTAAGCATCGCCAAGAAAATCTATCTTCATGCCGAGCGCACCCGGCTGACATTTTCCGCAGAATTCTTCAACACTTTCAACCATGTCGTCTTTTTGGATCCAGCGGTAAACCTGCAAAGTCCGCAGACCTTTGGCGTGATCACCACCCAGGGGAACGACCCGCGCCAGATCCAGCTCGGCTTGCGTGTCGATTTCTGAGCAAATGGACTAAAGTCGGCGAATTCAGTAGGTCACAATGCGTCATCGTGAAACGGAGGGACTGGCATGCGAGGTTTCCCTACGAAAAGCAGGCTACTGTTCGGAGTTTACTTTTCGCCCCGCCTCCTAGTCGCGGCTCTAGCCACAGCGACAGTTCTTACACTGTTTGCCGACAGTGCGGCTAAATCCAGCAATCAAATTGACCAGGTCTTGCGAGAGGCCGTAGATGAGAAGAACGTCCCAGGTATTGTGGCGATGGTGGCAGTAGCAGATCACGTCATCTATCAAGGTGCGGCAGGAAAGCGGGACACGATTAAGAACATCCCGATCACGGTTGATTCGATTTTCCGCATAGCTTCGATGACCAAACCAGTCACGTCAGTGGCAGTTATGCAGCTCGTCGAGAGCGGCCGCGTGAAACTGGATGAACCCGCTGCGACCTACCTCCCGGAGTTATCCCAAGTTCAGGTACTCGAGGAATTCGATGCCAGCACGGCAAAGGCAAAGCTCAGACCTCCTAAAGCACCTCCCACAATCCGGCAACTGCTTTCGCACACCTCTGGATTCGCCTACGAAGTCTTCGATCCGCAGTTGCACGGCTATGTGGCTACCGGAGCGATCCCCTCTGCGCGTCAGGGAGACGATGGCTTTCTGAAGGCGCCACTCCTGTTCGATCCCGGATCGCGATGGGAATATGGAATCAGTACGGATTGGCTCGGCAAGTTGGTCGAGAAAGTCAGTGGCCAAACTCTCGCGGACTACTTTCACCAGCATATTTTTCAGCCGCTCGGCATGACAGACACATTTTTCGATGT
>Ga0066659_10000480_pt1 | contig 14877 bp, 9 predicted proteins | sample GraSoiAngelo_108_FD_75176 | JGI IMG/M metagenome (GOLD analysis project Ga0066659, IMG submission 75176) | Grasslands soil microbial communities from the Angelo Coastal Reserve, California, USA - 14_0903_09_40cm | ecosystem: Environmental > Terrestrial > Soil > Grasslands | place: USA... | reverse complement strand
CTGGGAGTGTTTGCTCCCGCGTCTCCTGCAGCGACTGTCGAAATGATCGCGGGCCTTGCGGAATTGAAGCGGCACGGTTTTCAGGTCGTTGCCAATCAGGACACCAAAGTGGAGGGGTACTTCGCTGGTCCGCCCCTGGAGCGGACAAACGGTTTTCTTGAGCCCCTAAATTCCGATCAGGTCGACGGGCTCGTCGCCTTGCGCGGCGGCTACGGATCGAATTACCTCCTGGAATTCGAGCTGGAGAAGAGCCTCGCCAATCTCAAGTGCGTCATTGGATTCAGCGACCTCACCACACTGCAGATCTTTCTCTGGCAAACGTGCAATTGGATAACTTTCTACGGTCCAATGGTTGCTGCCGGGCTTAACGCCGGTCCAGGGGCGCGCAAGGGCTATGATGAAAGTTCATTTCTTCAAGCGGTGGGCAGAACGGAAGGCGGCTGGAAGTTACGGCTGAGGGGCGAAGCGGTCCTCGCCGGTCAGTCCATGGGCAGAGTTTTGGGTGGATGCATGACTTTGCTGGAGGCTACGATCGGAACGCCGTGGGAATTGGACACTAAAGATTCAATCTTGGTTCTCGAAGACCGCGCCATGAAGCCTTACCAGGTGGACCGCGTGCTGATGCATTTGAAACAAGCCGGTAAGTTCGAAGGTGTTCGGGGGATTGTGCTGGGAGACTTTCCCGAAAGTGAGCCGGCGGCGGCGGGAGCTCCCACCGTACGGGAAGTCTGTGCGCGAATTCTGCGACCGCTTCGCCTCCCGATCATTTTCGGTGCACCAATTGGACACACGGTTCGGCCCATGCTTACCTTACCCCTGGGCATAAAGGCCCGCTTGGACGCAGACGGAGAAGGCACACTCGAATTCTTGGAATCGGCGGTCGTGGCTTGAACGAAACGAAACATGTGCATGTGATTGGGATTGGCGGATCGGCGATGGCGCCGCTGGCCGGGATGCTCCGCGAGCGGGGCTTTCACGTGAGCGGCTCGGATTCGGGAGTTTATCCGCCCGCGTCAACGCTCCTCGAAAGTCTCGGCATTTCATTCTTCAACACTTTTGATGCGGCTCACTTGCAGCCGGCGCCTGACCTCGTGGTGATTGGGAATATCATCGCGCGGGGGAATCCGGAGCTGGAGGAAGTGCTGGATCGAAAGATTTCCTATCGCTCGATGCCGGAAATTCTGGAAGAAGTCTTTCTCCCCGAAAGACATTCCATTGTCGTCAGCGGAACTCATGGGAAAACCACCACGACGGCGATGCTGGCTTGGATTTTCCACGCGGCGGGTAGGCGGCCGAATTTTCTTGTGGGGGGTGTGGCGGGAAACTTTGGAAAGAGTTATGGGCTTGGCGGCGGGAGAGAGTTCATCCTTGAAGGTGACGAGTATGAAACCGCATTTTGGGACCGCGGACCCAAATTCTTTCATTACCATCCCGATGATCTGATCATTACATCGCTCGAATACGACCACGCTGACATCTATCCTGATTTTGAGAGCTACCAGTTGGCTTTCCGCCGCCTGGTTAATCTTGTCCCCAGGCGGGGCAAAGTTGTGATTTGGGGCGACGCGGAGGAATCAGGTCAGGCATTGCAGGGCGCGGCGGAAAAAGCTTTCTGTCCGGTGGAAACCTACGGTTTCAATGGTGGTAATGATTGGGTTGCGGGTGGCTTCGTCATCGATGGCGAAACCATGCGGTTCGAGGTCGCGCATCATGGAGAGTTGTTTGGGGAATTCACGCTGGCCGCCACCGGGCGGCATAACGTCTTGAACGCCATGGCAGCGCTCATCGTGGCGCAGGGGCGCGGCATCCCAGCCGAAGCAATCGCCAAGGCGCTCGCGACCTTTCGCAGTGTTAAGCGTCGGATGGACGTGAAGGACGAAATCGGTGGAGTATTGGTGGTCGACGATTTCGCGCATCATCCCACGGCTGTGAAAGCGACCATCGAAGCCGCCCGCGGCCGCTGGCCCGGACGTCGTCTCTGGGCCATTCTCGAACCGCGTTCAAATTCCATGCGCCGCAAAGTGTTTCAGGAGGCCTTGCCGAAGGCGCTAGCCCTCGGCGACCGCGTCATTCTCGGCGGCGTTTTTCGCGCCCAGCAATTGGGGAGCGAGAATCGCCTCGACCCCGAGACCGTTGCGGAGAGTGTCCGTGCCCTGGGAAAAGACGCCCGCGTGTTCCCGAGCGCCGACGCCATCGCAGAACATCTTGGCGCGGAAGCCAGAGCAGGCGATCTTGTTCTTATTATGTCCAACGGCAGCTTTGATGGTTTGTGCGAGAAACTTTTGAAGAAACTCGGCACGGCCGCTCAACTTGCAGGCGAGGCGGGAACTCGGTGACCTTTACTTCCGCCCGAAGCAGGCTGCTGATCTCGGCGAGCCTCTGTCTTTTATTTGTTCTGGCGTTCAGCTCTTCGACCAGAGCAGCAATTCAATATGCCCTTTTCCTGGATCATCCCGCCAGGCATCTCTTCCACGTAACGATGACCATTCCAGATGTGACGGGCGAAGTGATTGTACGGATGCCGGCATGGAATGCCCTCTACCAGATTCGTGACTTCAGCAGTCACGTGCAGCAGGTGGAGGCGTTTGCTGACTCTCAAAAAGTTGTCATCGAAAAGGTGGACAAGCAAACCTGGCGTATTAAGGGTACGGGAACGATCAAGATCTCTTACGTCACTTACTGGGATGAGGGCGGTCCCTTTGCATCGCAGCTGAACACAGAGCATGCCTTCATCAATCCGGCGATGATCTTCATGTACGTGCCAGAGCGACGAGGCGAGGCCGTGCACCTTGCGATGTCAGACGTTCCCGCAGATTGGCAAGCGGCCGGTGCGTCTATTCATTCCATTGAATCGATGGGCGGAGCCCGAGTCTTCAGTGGTGATGCGGCGAGCTACGATGCCCTTGTCGACGCGCCCATCGAGGCGGGGAAGTTCGAAGAGTTTCAGTTGACCGGAATGAAGCCGGAAATTTGGATCGTGGTTCATGGGGTCAACTGGAAGAAAAAGCAGGTCGAGGCGGACCTCAAGCGCATCTGCCAGTACGAGCTGAAGCTCATGGGCGGAGCTCCATTCGAACGCTACACGTTCATCCTCCACATTGGCAAAGGAGCTGGCGGCGGTGGCATGGAGCACGCGAACTCGACCGCGATTGGCGCCTATTCGGATGAATACTTGACCACTATCGCGGCGCACGAATTCTTTCATCTATGGAATGTGAAGCGCATCCGGCCCGCATCGCTAGATCCCGTGGACGATAGCAACGAACAATACACGCGCGCGCTATGGTTTGCCGAAGGCGTGACGAACACCTACGGTTCGTACACTCTTGTACGCAGTGGCATCTGGAGCAAAGAGCAGTTCTACGCGGATCTAGGCGAACAGATCACCGAGCTGGAAGGCCGTCCGGCCAACCACTGGCAGAGCGCCGAACAGTCCAGCCTCGACGCCTGGCTAGAAAGATATCCCCTCTACAATCAGCCGGAATACAGCGTCTCGTATTACACCAAAGGACAAGTATTGGGAGACTTGCTCGACATTCTCATTCGCGACCGCACCGGCAATGCAAAGAGCCTGGACGATGTCTTGCGCTTGATGAATACGAATTTTGCGAAGCAGGGAAAAACGTATCGGGACAGTCTGGATGTCCAGCTGACCTCGGAGGCTATCGCGGGCAGCTCGTTCGAGGAGTTTTTTCGGAAATACGTGGCGGGCGCGGACCCTTTTCCCTATGAGCAGATCCTGGCGTTAGCAGGCCTGGGTCTGCGAACCGTGGAGCGCCGGAAACCAGCCCTTGGTTTCTTCCTGGAGCACGATCCAAGCGGTCGTTTCGTCGTGAGTACGGTCGATTCTGAAGGTTCTGCGGCGCAGGCCGGCTTGCGTACAGGGGATGTCATCCTCAACTGGAACGGTGGCGAGGTGCCCAGGCGCTTGGAACGCTGGCTCCAGGAGCAAAAGGCGGGCGATCTTCTGAAACTGCGGGCTCGCCGGGAAGACAGGGAGATTTCGCTCGAATTCCGCCTCGGTGAGAACAAGGAGACAGTCTACGAGGTCATCGAGATTTCGCCAACGAGTGAAAGGGCACGCCACATTCGAGAGGGGATGCTTCGCGGGGAGACCAGCGCGGTTGCCATTCGTTAACGATGCGGTCGTCTACATTCCCCTTGACCAGCGATGCGGGATTCGAGAAAGTTTTGCCTGCCATGCTCCGGACTCTTTTCATTGGTGTCTTCTTGTCGCTATATATCCTGATCGTCGGGCCCCCGCTGCTCGTCTACACTCTAATCACGCGTAATCCTGATCCGATTTACTGGGCGGGTGTGAAAGGCGTGATGTTTTTTGTCAGGACCGTCGGAGTGCGGGTTCGTGTCCGGGGCCTCGAGCGCATCCCGCCGGGCGTTTGCCTTTTTGTCGCCAATCACACGAGCTCGGCCGATGCGCCCGCAGTTGTTGGTGCCATCCCGCGACGGATCGCCATTCTTCTGAAAGAATCACTTTTCAAATGGCCTATCGTGGGGGAAGCCTTCTCGGCCGCACACTTCATCCCTGTCAATCGAAGTGCCCGCGAGTCGGCGATTTCCAGCATCGAGAAGGCCACGGAGGCTCTCAAAGCCGGGCAATCGTTCTTGATCTACCCCGAGGGCACGCGCAGTCCAGATGGCCGCCTGCAGGAATTCAAAAAAGGTGCCGCGGTGATGGCCATCAAGGCGGGTGTGCCGATTGTGCCCATGGTCTGCTCGGGTGCTCACCGCGTCATGGAAAAACGCTCACTGGTCATCCATCCAGGAGAGATTCTTGTCGAATTTCTCGAGCCGATTGATGCTTCCAAATATTCCTTGGATGAGCGGGATGCCTTGAACGAACACGTTCACGACGTCATGGCAACGGGCCTGCCCCCGGACCAGCGTCCCCTTGGTTTTCCAGGGACCGCCGTCGGAGCCGCAGCGTCCTGATTTGTCTGCCGTACTGGCGTGTTTTCACCTTGATTTCAGCTTCTCTATTTGCGCTTCCAGTTCGCGAACTCGCTTTTGCAGGTCCGGCATCCGATTGAGCGCTGCCGCATTCTTGAGCCATTGACGATGGTCCACGCAAGGCGAGCCTGAATAGTGAGTGTTTCCAGCGAGGTCGTGTGGTACGCCGCTCTGCGCCGTGATCAGGGTGCGATCCCCGATGGTGATGTGTCCTCCTGAGCCGACTTGCCCGGCAAGAATGCAATCGCTGCCGACCTTCGTAGATCCAGCAAGCCCCACCTGGCCGCACAGCAAGGTATTGGCGCCGACACGCGAGCCATGTCCGACGAGGACGAGGTCGTCGATTTTGGCGCCGCGTCCGATGCGAGTTTCCCCGATGGTAGCCCGGTCGACACAGGAGTTTGCCTGCACCTCGACGTCGTCCTCAAGTACCGCGGGGCCGGCCTGAAGCATTTTGCGCCACCTACCGTCTCTCTGTTTGGCGAAACCAAAGCCGTCGCCGCCAATCACCACGCCGTTCTGCAGCATGACCCTGTCGCCGAGGCGGCAAAACTCACGCACCACCACATGAGCATGCGCGAAGAAGTCGTTGCCAATCTTCGCAGCGCGATAGAGAGTGACGAAGCTGTGCAGCACCGCATTGCGGCCAATTTCCACCTCTTCGTCAATGTAGCAATAAGGTCCTACATGCGCTCCCTCACCAATCCTGGCGCTTTTCGCGATGATCGCCGTAGGATGAATCCCTGGCGCATAGCCTGGCGGCTGATAGAAAAGCTCGATCGCCTGAGCAAATGCCAAATATGGATTACCCGAGCGCAGCGCCGCGAGTGCCGGCAGCGGCGCCGCCCGGTGCAGCGCAATTCCATCTTCGACAAGAACAGCCGAGGCGCGGGTCGTCTTAAGCAGCGGAAAGTACCGCCGATTCGCAAGGAAGGTGATCTGCCCCGGTTCCGCATGCTCGATCCCGGCCACGCCGTGAATCTCAAGGTCCGGCGGGCCCTCCAATCGGCATCCCAATTTTTGCGCAACTTCAGCAAGTTTCATGAAGGGGCTCCTCAATTCTTTTTGGGGCCTTTGTGGGCTGCCTGCGAGTCTCGCACAGGCCAAAGAGGGAAGTACAGCCGGCCCGCAAGACTACTCGTTGAAAAGGCGGGGTTGGGAAGCCGCGGCCGCGGCAGCGGCTGGCTTCCGGCGCGCGATGCCTACCACCCCCAGTACGGTCACTTCCGTGAGTGCGGCCCGCGGAACAAAGATACGATCAGTGGAAGAGTTCAGGTCCGGGGATGTGATTTGCAACCCATTATCCAGCAGCGCCAGCAGGTCGTTCGGCACCACGCCTTCTAGAGTTTCTCCGTCGTTGTAACGCAGCTTCACCCACAATCCGTCCAGCTTTGGCCTGCTCAGAAACGCCTTGCGCTCTGGTTCGAATTCGTCGGAAAACTCGCGCACGAAATAGATCGAGCGCACTCGCGCCAGCGGAACCTCAACGTGTTCCCCATTCGGGGTCAGGAGATCGATGGGATCCGCCTGCCCCAGCCGCCCAGGGTTCAAATAGCCGCGCAAGGGCTTCTTGTCGGCGAGCACAACAATGACCTTCTTGTGCGTTGAGGCTGGGGCTTTGGTTTTCAAATTTCCGCGTTTCCCGTCCGAATGGCCCAAATTTGCCAATCGGCAAAATGTATGTTATGTTAAGTGGGTTTTTCCTGTCAACTCATTGTTTTCATTAGGGTTAGGGCCCCGGAGCACTGCCCTTTGACCGATAAAAAGCACATCCTCAAATCGGCCTCGATCATCTCCCTGGTCACCATCGCTAGCCGCGTCCTCGGCTACGTCCGCGACCAGCGCATCACCCTCCTTCTGGGCACTTCCTTTGCCGCCGACGCCTACGTCCTTGCCTATCGTATACCCAATCTGTTTCGGCGCCTCGTCGCCGAAGGCTCCATGACCGCCTCCTTCATCCCGGTCTTCACCTCTTACATGCGGGAGAAGTCCAAGGAAGAGGTTTGGGATTTTGCCAACCGTCTGTTTTGGACCCTTTCCCTCGTCGTTGCCATCATCACCATTCTGGGGATGGTTTTCTCGCCGGTCGTTGTTCAATTGTTCTCCGGCGAGAATGTGGCCCGCGCTGAAGCCGTCGATCTCAACCGCATCATCTTCCCTTATCTGTTTTTTATCGCCCTGGCGGCGCTGGCCATGGGCATTCTCAACTGCTTTCACGTTTTCGGTTTGCCTGCCGCCACTCCCGTCCTTCTGAATGTCGCCACCATTCTTTTCTCGGTGGGGATCGTCTGGCATCATTTCAAGGACCCTGCCACTTCTCTGGCCGTCGGCGTTCTCGTCGGGGGTGTTCTGCAATTCTTGATTCAGGTGCCTTCTCTTGTCCGGCGCGGCATGAAGTTCACTTTCGGCATCTCTTTTTCCCATCCGGCGATTAGAGACGTAGCCCGCTTGATGCTCCCGCGGCTTTTTGGAATCGGTATCGGTCAGATCAACCTCTTGATCGACACGCGGTTTGCCACTGCTAGTCGCATGCCTGGCGGAAGCCTCGCCGCGCTTTACGTGGCCGACCGAGTAATGGAGCTGGTGCTGGGCGGCTACGCCATTGCTGTCGCCACGGCCATTCTGCCGATGATGTCTCACCAGGCGGCCGCCAAGGATTTTGAATCGCTCAAGAGGACACTCTCGTTTTCCGTTCGCATCGTGGCGTTCATCACCATTCCTGCCGCTCTCGGCCTGATGATTCTGCGCGAACCGATCATCCGCGTACTGTTCCAGCACGGCCAGTTCGTCGCGGAATCCACTCGCTTGACCGCCCGTGCTCTCCTCTATTACGCAGTCGGACTGCCGGCCTTGGCCTCGGTCAAGCTGATTGTTCCGGCGTTCTATTCCACTCGAGATACCAAGACGCCGGTCGTCATCGCTTCCATCTCTCTCGTTCTGAATATCGTTCTGAACATCGTCTTTCTGCAATTCTTCTTCAAGCGCGTCCAGAATGGCGGTCCGGCGCTCGCCACGGCTCTGGCTACTTTCTTTGATTTCTTCGCACTGTTTATTATTTTCCGCCTGCGCTACGGCCCGCTCGGAACCTTGGATATCTTCCGCTCCTTTTCAAAGATTTCCTTGTGCGCCGCAATTATGGGCGTAGCCTGCTGGTTCGGAAACTACTACACCGGGTTCGCCCTGCACTCGCGCTTCCTGGTGCAGTTTCTCGTTTTTGCCGGCCTGATCATTGGAGCGACAGCCCTTTATCTTGCCCTTGCTTGGCTCTTCCGCTGCCATGAGATCGAGGAGGTCTACGGAATTGCCACGCGGCGCACTGCCGCTGGGAACGGATACGTGGAGCCCTAATGGAAATTACAGCAACCATTTCGTCTTTTTTGACTCACGTGCGGGTGGAGAAGGGGCTCTCCTCCAATACCGTATCTGCATATCGTCGTGATCTCGTAAAATTCGATGAATTTGCCCGCAAACGCAAACTCCGCCTCGAGGCCGTAAGCCGCGACGATCTGGTGGATTTTCTCGCGGGCCTTTATCGTCAAAAGCTAGAGAGCAAGACCGTCGCCCGGCACCTGGTCACCCTGCGCAATTTTTTCCGTTACGCGCAGATCCAAGAGCTCATTTCGGAAGACCCCTCGGTAAATCTCGAATCGCCGAAGATCAGGCGTTCCTTGCCAGGCTATCTCCGCCTCGAGGAAGTCGAGCGCCTGCTTTCCCAGCCCGATGCCAAGACTCCTCTCGGCTTGCGGGACCTCGCGATGCTCGAGGTTTTGTACTCCACCGGCTTGCGCGTATCGGAGCTTACTGGGCTGCGCGTCACCGATCTCGATGCCAAAGTCGGCTGTGTTCGTTGCATCGGCAAAGGCGATAAGGAACGAATTGTTCCCGTTGGCAAGAAAGCTCTCGCCATCGTCGAAAAATACCTCTGCGACGCCAGGCCGAAGCTGCTCGGCAAAGTGCCAGGCAGCCCGACGTTGTTCGTGAACCGCCGCGGCGCGCCATTGAGCCGCGTCGGTGTCTGGAAAATACTTTCGTCCTATGGACGGCAAGCGGGTATGCGCGTAGCGCTTACCCCGCATATGCTGCGGCACAGTTTTGCCACGCACTTGCTCGAGCGCGGAGCCGACCTCAGATCCGTTCAGCTTATGCTCGGCCACGCGGACATTTCGACGACCCAAATTTACACGCACGTCGTCGAGGAGCGGTTGAAGCAAATTTACAAGGCGCATCACCCGCGTGCATAACGCGGCAGGGCCAGGGGAACTCATTGCGGGTGCCTCCGCAGCGGTCGGCGCGGATACCCTGAAGCAGAAGGAGCGCAATGCCAGACTACATGTTTTTGCTGGAAAGCCGGCTTTCGCCGGAACAGCGCGCCGTGATGTTGCGCGTGCAGGAACTCTCCGCCGCGCTTGGATTCAATGTGTATTTGACGGGGGGAACCGTCCGCGACCTCGTTACCGGCGCTTCGCTGCGCGATCTCGATTTCACCGTGGAGGGCAATCCTTCGAAGATCGCTCACGAACTCGAAAAAGGTGGCGCCAAAATTCTCTCCGAAGATGAGAAGCTTCGCCATGTCGAAGTGCTCTTCGCGGGCGACTGCGAAGGCAGCATTTCCGCCGCCCGCGACGACCATTATGTTCGCCCGGGAACGCGCCCTGAGATTCGCTGGTCCACCATCATGGAAGATCTCCGCCGCCGCGATTTCTCCCTCAACGCCATCGCCATTTCGCTGAACCCCGCTTCGCGCGGTTTGCTGCTCGATCCCACAAACGGCTTGTCCGATATCGAGCGCGCCGAAGTGCGTGCGCTCACCATTCACAGCTTCACCAACCAGCCGGTTCGTTTGTTGCGCGTCTTGCGATTTGCGGCGCGCATGGGCTTCAAGATTGAGCAGCGCACGCAGGAATGGTTTGACCTGGCCATCGAACGCAATCTGCAGCAGACCATCGCGCCGGAAGATGCCGGCGGCGAGCTTCGCGCCGTCGCCCGCGAGGAGCGGCCCTCCGTCGTGTTGAAGGCTTGGGAAGAGCACGACCTCCTCGAGGCCGTTAATCCCATACTGGCGAAAAAACATCCAGCTTACGACGCCATCGGGCGCCTGATGAAGGTGCGCGAGGATCTATTCACCGCCGGTTTCCGCCCGCGTCTCGGCGCTCCGATGCTTCTCGCCGTTCTGGGGCGCTTAAAGGAACGGGAACAGGCCAACGTCCTCGCGAAGGCCGGGTTCCGTTCCGCCGAGGTGGAAGCCGCGCTCGGTTTTGAGGAAGAAGCGTTGGAGGCCCAGAAAGAGCTCGTCGGGCGCAAGATGAATGCTCCTATCGATGCTTTCCGGTTTCTCGAGAAGCTCCCGCTCGATCAGATTGCCTACCTGATGGCCGAGTCCAATAAATCGGCAGCCCTGTCGAAGATTCGCGCCTTTCTGAACAAGTGGCGCCCGATTCGCATCGCTCTTCCGGTTGTGGCCACGGAGCTCGAAGCGCTTGGTATGCCGCGTGGAACAAAGTTCGACCAGATTGTCGAACAAGTCTTCGCCATGCAACTCACCGGCCGCGGGAAGACCCCCGAGGAGAGAGAAAAAATTCTGAGGAAACTCAGCGGCATCAAGGAACCGCCCAAGAAAAAAGAAAAGGAAAAGAAGCCCGCCAAGGGTCATGACAAAGCACATGCCGCCGCGGCAATGGGCGATGCCGCTCACAAAAAGCACTCGGCCGCAGAAATCGCGGCGGCAAAGCATGCTGCCAAAGGGAAACCTGCCCCCCCGAAGCCCCGCGCGAAGCACGCTGGCCCGGCCTCCCATGGCAGGAGCGCCGCCGCAGGCAAGAAGAGTCACGGGCGCAAGTAGTTCGCATCGCGGAAGCTTCGCGTTTAGCCACGCGCAATTTGCGGGATCCGGCCTAGCTTGAAAGCTCCCCATTGCAAGCCTGCTCTCGTTCAAAGGCTCCGCGCGGTTTGTTGGATCGAAAGGTCTGCCGATTTGAATTGGTCCGAAGCGTTTCGACTTTCTCCGTATCCTGTTAGAATCGAGTTCCATGGGCCAACCGCAGTTCGTTCATCTGCACGTTCACACCGATTACAGCCTGCTCGATGGGGCCTGCGAAACCTCCGAGCTTTTGGATGAAGCGTCCCGCCAGAAGATGCCCGCAGTGGCCATCACCGACCACGGCAATCTCTTTGCCGCCGCAAATTTCTTCTATGAAGCCAGCAAGCGCGACGTCAAGCCCATTATTGGCTGCGAAGTTTACCTGGCCAAGGGCAGCCGCCATGACCGCGGCGACAAAACGAATGGAAGCAACGGCCAGGATCGCGGCGACGCCGAGCCCGGCATGCGCGGCTCGAACCATCTTGTACTCCTCTGCGAGTCGCTCGAGGGCTATCACAATCTAATCAAACTGGTCTCTGCTGGTTTCCTCGAGGGCTTCTATTACCGCCCGCGCATTGACTACGATTTGCTTGCCAAGCACAGCAAGGGCTTGATCGCGCTCTCGGCTTGCCTCCGCGGCCCGGTGACGGAAGCGGTCGTGGACCAGAAGTACGATCAGGCGAGTGAGAATGCTTACCGCTTGCGTGACGTTTTCGGCAAAGGAAATTTCTTCCTCGAAATTCAGGATCAGGGGTTGCCGGTCGAGAAGGATGTTAACCGCGAGCTGGTTCGCCTTTCGAAAGAGACCGGTATCCCACTCGTTGCCACCAACGATTGTCACTACCTCCATCACGAAGACGCTCACGCCCAGGAAGTGCTGCTCTGCATCCAGACTGGCAAGACCATGAGCGACACGAATCGCATGAAATTCCAGACCGACCAGTTTTACTTCAAGTCTGCCGTCGAGATGGCGCAGGTTTTCGGCGAGCTTCCCGAAGCGCTGAGCCGCACTGTGGACATCGCTTCGCGCTGCAACGTCAAAATCGAGCGCATCCCCAATCCTTTCCCGGAATTTAAAGTCCCGGAAGGCCATACTTCCGCGACGTATTTTGAATCGGTTGCACGCGAGGGATTTGCCGCCCGCGTTCCGCAACTCGAGCGCCAGGCGCAGCAGGGCTTCCTGCGGAATTCCCTTGCCGAGTACGAGCGCCGGCTCACCTCCGAGATCGAAATGATCAAGAAGATGCGCTACGAAGGCTACTTCTTGATCGTCTGGGATTTCATTCACTACGCGCGCGCGCAAGATGTTCCCGTCGGACCGGGCCGCGGTTCCGCGGCGGGCAGCCTGGTGAGCTACGCCCTGCGCATCACCGACGTCGACCCTTTGCAATACAACCTGCTCTTCGAGCGTTTCCTGAACCCCGAGCGCGTCTCGATGCCCGATATCGACATCGATTTTTGCATGCGGCGGCGCGGCGAGTTGATCGAATATGTGACGCAAAAATACGGTCGCGGAAATGTCGCCCAGATCATTACGTTCGGAACCATGGCCGCGAAAGCCGCGGTGAAGGACGTCGGCCGCGCCATGGACATTCCTTACGGCGAAGTGGATCGCCTGGCTAAGCTCATTCCTACGACCCTCGGTATCGAGTTGAAAAACGCTTTGGAAGAAGCGCCGCAGCTCAAATCGGCTATCAATAGCGATGAGCGGCTCAAGGATTTGATGGCCGTGGCCTTGCGGCTCGAAGGATTGTCACGGCACGCTTCCACTCACGCGGCAGGCGTAGTGATTTCGCCGAGGGCCCTCACGGACATCGTTCCGCTCTACAAGTCAAACCGTGATGAAATCACTACTCAGTACGACATGAATGCTCTCGAGCGCATCGGTCTGCTGAAAATGGATTTTCTTGGCCTGACGACCCTCACGGTGCTTCACGATACGGTTCGCATGATCGAACGGAACCGCGGCGCGAAAATTGACATCGACGGTCTTGCCCTGGACGACGCCGAAACGTACAGGCTCTTCGCTCGCGCCGAAACAACCGCCATCTTCCAGTTCGAATCCCACGGCATGCGCGACATTCTACGCCGTTACCAGCCGACCCGCATCGAAGATCTCACCGCTCTCAACGCGCTGTACCGGCCCGGTCCTATCCAGGGTGGCATGATCGACGATTTCATCAACCGCAAACAGGGCAAGACGAGGGTCAGCTACGAACTTCCGCAGTTGAAAGACATTCTTGAGGAAACCTACGGCGTCATCCTATACCAGGAACAAGTGATGCAAATCGCCAATCTTCTAGCGAGTTTTTCACTTGGTGAAGCCGACATCCTCCGCCGCGCCATGGGAAAGAAGAAGAAAGAAGAGATGGCGGCGCAGCGCGCCAAATTCATGGCCGGGTGCGCTGCCAACAAAATCCCCGAGAAAAAAGCCGAGCGTATCTTTAACCTGATGGAGGAGTTTGCTGGCTATGGCTTCAACAAATCACACTCCTGTGCTTATGCCTTGCTCGCTTATCAGACGGCCTATTTGAAGACCCATTATCCCGTCGAGTTCATGGCCGCACTGCTGACCTCGGAAGCTGGCAATACCGAGAAAGTCGTGAAGTACATCAATGAAGCGCGCGGGATGAGTATTTCCATTCTCCCGCCCGATGTGAATGAGAGCGATCTCTACTTCACGCCCGTCGGCGAATCGATCCGCTTCGGCCTTGCTGCGATCAAGAATGTTGGCGAGAATACCGCGAAAGCGATTCGTGAATCGCGGCTCAGCCATGGAGAATTCAAGTCGCTCTACGATTTCTGCGAACGCATCGAGTCGCGCTTCCTGAACAAGCGGGTGTTTGAAAGCCTCATCAAGTCGGGCGCCGTCGATTCTCTCGGTCCACGTGAATCTATGCTGGCGTCCGTGGATGATGCCCTCGCCTCCTTGCAGCGCGCTTCTCGAACGCGCGAATCCGGCCAGCACGGGTTGTTCGGAACCGCCGCCGCTCCCGCGCCGATGCCGTTCGAATTGTGGGAGGCCGCGCCTTGGAGCGAGGAAGAACGCCTCGCCAGCGAGTACGCCATGCTTGGCTTTTACGTTTCCGGCCACCCGCTGGCGAAATACGCTTCCCGCTTGATGGACCTGAAGACAATTTCTCTCGATCAGGTCGAAGACCAGCGAAACGGAAAAGAAATTGCCGTTGCCGCGTTGATTGTCGGTACGCGGCCGATGCGTTCGAAAAAAGGCGCGCGCTGGGCCATCTTTACAATTCAGGATATGACTGGCGTTCAGGAACTCCTCGCATTTCCGGAGAGTTTTGCTCGCCTCGAACAGCTCTTGAAACCGGGCAATCCACTTCTCTTGAAAGTTCGTGTGCAGGTGGAAGAAGCAGGCACGCGGCTTTCCCTACAGGAGGCGCGCCGGCTGGAGGAAATGCCGGAACGCGCCGCATCCAGCGAACTTCGCGTTCGAATCGATATGCAGTCGCTGAGCGAAGACGCTCTCGATCGTCTGGAAGATCTGTTTACCGCGTCGCCGGGACCATGCCCGGTGGCATTCGAATTGTGCTCGCCGGACGGTTGCATGGCCGTGCTGCAAGCGCAGCAGCGCGTCAAAACCACGCCCGAGTTCGTGGAAGCGGTTCGGGAAATCTGCGGCGGCCACGCTGTTCGAATGGTGCCGGAATGAGCCCAAAAGAAAAGACCAAAGCCGGCGCGTCGCTCTCCCACCGTTCGAAGGAGGGCGATCGCCAAGTAGAAATCGAGCGTCAAAAAGAGATCGAGCGCCTAGAAAAAGATGTCGAGGAATTGCGCCACCTGGCCGGGGACGCCGATGCCGACGCTGAACTGGAACGCATCCGCGAGCAGGTCGCGGAATTACGGCGCGAGTTTTATACGCACCTGGGGCCGTGGCAGCGCGCGCAGATCGCGCGTCACCAGCAGCGTCCGTACACGCTGGACTTTATTGGTTTGCTGTTCACGGATTTTATCGAGCTGCACGGGGATCGCGGATATGCCGACGACAAGGCGATGGTCACGGGATTGGGAAAATTTCATGGGCGCCCCGT
>Ga0066659_10000475_pt1 | contig 14922 bp, 16 predicted proteins | sample GraSoiAngelo_108_FD_75176 | JGI IMG/M metagenome (GOLD analysis project Ga0066659, IMG submission 75176) | Grasslands soil microbial communities from the Angelo Coastal Reserve, California, USA - 14_0903_09_40cm | ecosystem: Environmental > Terrestrial > Soil > Grasslands | place: USA... | reverse complement strand
TGGGCTACCAGTCGTTGATCAACAACCTGCTCGCGAAGTACGTCGGACGAGCGCGAAGCGCCTGAATGCGCGATGGTCATTGACGACGGTTCGTGCGCTTGGGCCGCGCTCGGGTTCGCGGGGGTGATAGAAGGAGGTTGGGACAATGCCGCGGAACGCGGCATGGCTCGTCGCAGCCCCAGACGAAAATGGAACCAGGCGCAGCGGACTGCGTCATGCGGTCGCGGAGCAGACTAATCCACCCAGGTGCATCATTAGCTCGATCTGGCAGCAATGGTGTCCGCGTTCTGTCCGTGTTTTGTCTGCAATCCGCCGCGAATCAGCGCCAAAGCGGTGGCGCTGTCCGCCGGGGATTACAGGTACTTGGAATACTGAGTAGCGGTGAGTCTCCGCCAAAATTACCCTCATGACCCAAAGGTCGCTGGTTCAAATCCAGCCCCGCAACCATGGACAGGACGAGGGGTTAGCGGTTTCCGCCGCTGGCCCCTTTGTCGTTCTTGTCCCCGTTCTGACCCCGGCGCATTGCGTTATCCTCTCCGTCGGCCAGCTCGCTGCGATCGAGCCGGTTTCCGGCGAGATCGAGTATGAGGCGCTCCTGGGCATCGGTGGAAGCATCGATCGGCGCACCAGGCATAGGGGACTTCGGAGCGTTGGAATCCGCAGTCGCCCAGCCTAAGGCCACGTTCGGTGGTAGTGACTTGTATCCCGCTCTCGCTGACAAGGCCGCGGCGCTGTTGTGTGGCGTTGGTTCAGGGCCACCCTTTCGTCGATGGCAACAAGCGCGTCGGGCACGCCGCTATGGAGATAGCTCGACGACCTTCCCCCAGCGTGACATAGCGCATCAGGCGAGGCGCCGGTACAGCTCGTGGTTCTTCTGTAGTACTCGCCTGGCGGCTGCCTCGAAATCGTCGTCCCTAGTCGCGAGCAGATCCGCAACTGCTGCCCGGGCCAGGTCCTCCGGCGCAAGGCCGAGACGCTCCGCCTCTTGGCGCAGACGTTCAGCCTGCGCCGGCGACAGGTCGATGGTGACTTTCATGTGTGTACTGTACCGTGTCGCCGGGCCGTCCAACAACATGGCTGAGCGGACCGGCCCAGGGCGGCCGGCCGCTCACCATGCACGTTGGACGGAGTGATAGAGGCTGCTACTTGTTCTTGCGGACGAGGTCCCAGAACCCCCGAGGGTCAACGATCTTGATGGGAGCGTCGGAAGCTATATCGAGGAGGTCCCGATCGCCAGTCACCAGCACGTCTACGCGGCTCTCGATTGCGGAGGCCATGACCCACTGGTCATCGGGGTCGCGTTTTGGAACCGCGGCTCGCGTCGCAGGTTTGGGGGCCACCTCGTGCTCCCGCAGAAACTGGTCAATCTCGTTGACGGCCCCGAGCGGTAGGCCGATTCGCTTCCTAAGCACCCGCCCCAGTTCTCGCAGCACCACTTCGCCAATTACAAGGGTGTGTTCGGCAAGCACCACGCGCAGTACATCCGCACAGACCCCCCGGGTTGCGAAGGCGCTGACCGAGACGTTCGTGTCCAGGAAAACCCTCAAGAGACATCGCGCGCGACATCCTCGTCCGTCAGGTATCCCCGCGCCTCAGCGAACGGCAAGGCTCTACGTCGGAGCCGTTCGAATCTCAGCAGGCTCAACTGTCGCCGGAGGGCATCGCGCACGAGCTCACTTCTGGTCCGTCCGGTCTGTTTGCAGAGCCGGTCAAGGAGCTTTTCCAGATCGGGGTCCAGGCGAATGGTCACAGCAGATCGCATGTCGTACAATGTACTACGAACGGCCGCTCAAGGCAACGCCGTCTAACTATGCGGCTAAACCCGCCGGCCCCTCGCGTCACGGCGCTTGCGAATGGCGGGAAGCGCCGCGCCGCTCAGCCGCGGGTTAGCGCCGGCCGTTGGGCCGCACACATATGAGCGGTATCACCTACTACTTGGTCGCGCTGTTTATGGCTGGTGTCCTGGTTTGGCAATTCATTTCTGGAAGGGCGCTCGGCGCATGGTGGGATGCGAAAATCACGCGGCAGGACAATCCAGGAGCGTACTGGTTTGCAGTGGCTGCTCAGGGTGCCATCCTCTTGGCTTTTCTGCTTACGGGGAAAAAATGGCACGTCCGGTAGCCAAAACCAGGCGTTCGGGTTGTGCCGCCGCAAGAGGCACCTTTGCTGGGCGTGTGCGGCCCAACAAGGCGCTGCAGTGCGACCGCCCAGCCGCCACTTCGCGGCGGCTCGGTTCCCTCGCTCGCTTTGCTCGCTTGGCCGCGCCTGAGCGCCAGCGTTAGGTTGCACGCACCGGTGCTTTGGAGAAAGGGAGCTCCCGGTGGCTTCCATTTGGTTGGGTATGGCTGATCGTCGTCTTTCTACACGGGCTTTCGATGTTCTTCCTGCGGATGCAGCGCGCCGCCCACGAGGTGATGCAGGAGACCAAGACCGAGGCGGCGGCCTAGGGCACAGGGCCGAAGCCAGCGACCTTTGTCACGGATGGTGGCCACGACCAACCGCCGCGTCAGGCTGGAAGCCCCGCTCAGGCCCCTGAGGAGAGCACTGGCGCGGGCCAGGAAATTGACAAGTACGAGGCGTGGGAGGGAACACCTCGACCTGGAACAACCGCGCCGTCGTCCGCCTCTACCTGCAGTTGGCCGAAGGCCAGTTGACTCAGCGCCTGTTTGCACAGATCATCTGGCGCGTCGAGCGGCTCTCCTGGCATCCGGCGTGATCGAGAGCCACCTGGGAGCGGAGGCGATGCGTAGCGGGGGTTGAAGCAGCGGAGGTGTCTCTGAGGTAGGCAGTCGGAAGTGGCAAGCCTCGGTGCACGCGGGGTCAGCAGGGAAGGCCCCTGTCACTTCTTCCGAATAGGCGAAATGGCTGGTTGGAGGGCGCCTCGCCTCACTCAGCAGCACAGGAGGGAGGAGCAGGTCCGTCCATATCGGGAATCCCGGCCCATAGGGAGGGTCCCGCGTGGATCAATGACTCGCCTTGCCCCAACTTCGCATCCGAAAGCCGCTTGTGGGGCACCTGAGAGTAAGGAGCATGTTCGCGCGCATCATCGCGGCAGTCATGAAGAGGGAGAAGGCCATGTCGCTAAAGGGCAAGCTGGTCCGTTTCTTCCTGATGCTCGGCATTTCTCTTCTTCTTCCGATAACCGTCGACGCTCGGCTGATTACTGAGAACCCGAACAGTCCCGGATTCCCCAGCGATCCCGCCTTCGCGGGCAGTCTCGTCATTGCACTGGATCAAACGCTCCCCGCGAAATGTGGCGATCAAAGCTTCACCATGACCGTGGGTGGGGTACAATTTCTTTTCCGATCGTCTACTGATCTATTCAACGGTGTGTACAGCAGTTGCTTCCCTCTAGGCGCTCCGCTCGGTCAGGGGACCGCTCTTTCTAGCAATGGCCGGGTCGTCATCAACATCAACCCTGCGGTTTCGGCATTCGGCATTATCGCTGCCGGTGCGGAATGTCTCAACCAAGCCACATTCACCGGTAGTCTGGGCACCGAGCTGGGTACCGGCGCCTCGTTTGACCCTGCCACCCCGACTTTCCTCGGTGCGGCAGATATTGGAGGTATCTCGACGGTGGCCTTGAGCGATACGTGCACCTCCGGAAGCGGAAGGTGGACGCAGATTCGCTTTGTTCCCGCGGGTGGTGTTCCTCCCGCTCAGGCCGATGTCGCGCTGAACAAAACCCCTAGTGCTTCCGCGATTGGCGGTGTGGCTCCGTTGGGCTACAGCCTCGGCGTTGCGAACTTCGGCCCCGACACGGCCAAGGACGTCGTTGCGGCCGACTTGCTGCCGCCTGGCGTCACCGTCGATGGGACGAGCGCCGGCGCGACGCTCAGTCCGCCGCCCCCGCTTCCAGCCTCGACTGTTACATGGGCGCTGGGAGACCTGGCTCGTGGGGGAACTGACCGCCTCGCGCTCATGCTGGCGGCTCCACCGTTCGAGACGTTCAGCTGCGAGGACACGCTGCTCAACATCGCGGCGGTCGGGACGAGCACGACAGATCCTAATCTTCGCAACAACGTGGCGTTCACGGTGACGCCCTTCGACAAAGCGTCCAGGGCGAACGTGCCGGAGATCTGCGATAACTTTCAAGATGACAACTGTAACGGCTTGGTCGATTGTAATGATCCAGCCTGTACAACCGTGTGTAACCCTGCGTTCGCGCCGGCTCCCGGAGTCGGTCCCGGTGGCGGCGGCGGTAACGGTGGCGACCCTGGGAGCTGCATGAACCTTCATGGAGAATCGTTTCCCGCTCCTTGCTGTGACCCTTTCAACGTGGGGGCGCAGCTCGACCCTCTTTGTAGGGCTTTCGATCCGAACTTCAAGGAATCGGACCCGTCAACCAATGCCTTCGGCTATGGCTATGCTCAGGCGGGGCAGGCAATCACGTACACGATTCACTACGAGAACATCGGCACCGCCGACGCCCATGATGTTAGCATCCTTGATCCCCTCCATCCGAGCCTCGATGAGACGACGTTGGCCATCAACAACGGGGGAGTCTACGACCCGGGCCCCCGCGTGATCGTATGGCACGATCCCCTAGCGCTGCCTCCCCAGGTGCCGCGCAGCGTTAGCTTTTCGGTGAACATCAACTCCAATGCACAGCCTGGAACGCGGGTGCGCAATCGAGGAACGGTCGTCTTTCCCGATGCGGCCACGTCGCCCCGCACTGATACGAACTTTGTCGAACATACCGTTCTCGACCCGCAATTCCCAGTGGTCGTCGACTTGTTTGTCAGAGGATGTCAGGAGACGAGTCTGCGCTCACACCAGTGGAAGGTGAAACTTGTCAACAAGGGTTTCGGTTTTGCCTACAACGTGAGTGCAGAAATCGTGAGTCCGCCAGCGTTCGTACAAGTTAGTGACGCCTTGGCGAGCTTTGCCCACCCCGCGGATCCGCATCCTGATGTGCTGGCGACCGTTATGCCGCTCTCCACTTCGCTGAGCGTGGATACCGTGAGCTTTATCACGACCACTCGTGAGGATCCGGATCGGGATCAGGATAGAAAAGGCGAAGATGTCCGTGGCGATCCCTGTGGCGTGTTCACGTGGCGTATCCGCTATACCACCTCGAACGGTGAGACGCTGTCCAAAGATATCCACCCTAGCCTCGCCCAGCTCTGTCCATGTGCTGGGCCGGCCGCTGGCGGCACCTGGAAAAATCACGGTGCCTATGAGTCATGTATGACGCATGCGGCCCAGGAGTTCGTGCAGGCCGGGTTCATCGCGGAACGGCAAAAGGATGCCATTGTCAGTGCAGCAGCACACTCCGTGTGTGGAGGGAAGGCCGAAACTGAGGAGCGAGAGCGTGCAGAGTCTGAAAACTAGTCACGAGCAAGAGGCACTCGCAGTACTTCTCCACTGGCCGCGATGCTATTCGCTGACGCTCGGCGCAGCTCACGCGAGGAAGGACGAGCGCTGCCTCGATCCCTCGGAGAGAAGCAGGGCACGTTCCGAAGGACCCAGTCCGTCCTCGGTCAACGTCGGCCCCGACCACGGCCGCCCACGCCAATTCCCGGTTTGACTCGAACGCCCAAGCCACTAGCGGGCAGCCTCTGGGTACCGGATCACCGCTCAATAATCTCGTGATTCACGCACGACGGTGCGGGAGCGCCTCGGCCCCCGAGGTCGAAATCCACGCGGTCGCAGCGCATGAGGTACTGCTCGGCGGGGTCGAGCAGGATCGGATGTTCGAGGAGCGACCTCGACTCCCCGCCGGATGCCGACGCGGCCGGCGTGCCGGCGCGCACGAGCTCGTAGCGGAGCTGCGGGCCAATAACTGCGGACACCAGCTTGTCGCCCCGGCGCGACTGTCTGGATCATGTCCTCGTCTTCAGCGGACGGCAGCTGCGTGCGGCCCGAGCAGCAGGTCGGGCGGCCGGTGATCGAGCCCGGCCACGGTCATGAGGCCGCAGGTTCGCGAGGTAGTGCACGCGAACGCCGGAGTCATCCGCAACGCCTCACTCGACCGTCAGCACCGGTCGCGCCACGCCGCGCACGGAGGCGGCCGGCACCGGTCCGAAGTAACGCGGGTGCCCTGGCAGCCGAGCAGCCAGAGCTCGCCGGCCGCGACCACGACCACCACGAGCGCCCCGCGAGCCTGGGTATCGGCGACGCTCCGATAGACTCCACGCGGCGCACTCCGGGAGAGGTTGAGGCCGATACCCAGGCAGAGCGTGGTGGCAGCGCCGGTCAGACTGATCGCGGCCACGAAGAGGGGCCAGCGGCTGGCGGCAAACCCTCTAGCACGCGCCGAAACGCGCGTTAGAGCGATTCGCGCCAAAACTCAAAGGGTTCCGAGGCGTCCGCGTCGCGACGAGCGGCGTTTTTTTGGCACTACCCGCGCCAGTTTGACCAAGTGTCTTCCACCGCCCACCGAGCGGTTCAGCCAATGCGTCGTTAAGTGGTTGCAAAGCAAGCGCTCGCGGGCGGGTGAACCCGGCTGGCCCGCGCTGGCACTTCGCCTGCATACGATATCGGCCGCCCATGACACACCATACCGGGACTTTACGCGTGCTCGGCCGGATTCCGCGTGAGGCGGGGAGGGCTCCGGCGGGGAACGCGTTACCTGCGGAGCGCCCGGTCGGAGCGACCAGAGCGCCAGCGTACGGTGACCTTCTGCTCGCCAGTTCCGACGACGCTTGGCTGAGACAGGTCCGCCATATCCTGCTGGAGTGCGGAGCGCCACGAGTCGAGGGAGTCGAGAACCGTGTGGCCCTCGAGAAGGCGCTCACGGAGTTTGCTCCCGACGTGCTCTTACTTGATCCGTCGACGGGGACATTCTCGCTCGAGACCGTGTGGATCATCCGGACTCTGAGCCCGGCCACGAGGACGATCTTCTTGACGAGTTGCCCGGATGACAGCGAGGCCCTCACCGCGTTGAGGGAGGGCGCCGCTGGCTACGGTTCGCGACAGACCGACGCGGGGCTCCTGCTCGCAGCGATCGCGGTGGTCCGGCAGGGGGGGATTTGGGTCGCGCCACAGGTCATTCTTCGACTCATCGACGAATTCGCTTCCCGCCACCGTCCGTGCGACAACGCTGATCAACGCCTCCTCGCGTTGACCGCTCGAGAGGGCCAGATTGCCGAGCTCATCGCGAGCGGCGCTACCAATAAGGAGATCGCCGGCCGGCTCCGGATCCAGGAGGGCACGGTCAAAGCCCACCTTTCCGCGATGTTTCACAAACTCGGCGTCGCCAACCGTCATCAGTTGGCGTTGTACTTCTGGACTATGGCCAAGGTCCAATAGACACGGAGGGGGACCGCCGGGGCACAATGCTCGCCGGAGTGAGATCCGGCGATTCCCGCGTCCACCGAGGACTCTAACGGAGTCTCACCCCGCACGCTTCCCACCCTCTCGCCGCCGGCACTCCGGGTGCCGCCCGCCGAGGGGATGGGACGGCACACACGACGTCTAGGGGGAGCAAGATGAAGCAGCTGGGGCTCTTGGTGTCGGTACTGGCGCTCGTTCTCGTCGCGACCTCCGGCGCTGCCTTCGGGGGCGGATACGACGCCACAAACGTGAACGGCCCGTATGCGTTCTCGTTGGGCGGCACGTCAGCGGGCATGGCGGTGGTCTCCGACGGGCGCTTCACTGCCAACGGGGCGGGCTCAATCTCGGCAGGGGACCGAACGACAGCCATCGGAGGAGTCCTTGTCCTCCATCAGACGTTCGGGTGCACCTACTTCGTAAATAAGAACGGCACGGGAACAGCCACCTGTACGGTCTGGCCGGCCAACCCGGATGGGACGACCATAGAGACCTTGGACTTCGTGATCGTCAACAACGGTGAGATTAAGTTCATCTCGACCCAGCCGGGAGATGTCGTCCACGGCGTGGCGAACCACCAGGGATAGGCCGACAGGAGGCGCGGCGAGCGGGCGCGGGCCCGAGAGGGCTCGTCAGTCCCACGACGTCCTGACCAGGCAGGGTTGGAATCCTGGAAGCGGCCCAGGCACACGGGCAGTCCCCGGGCTGGACGCATTGACCGGCTCGCGACGCAACCGCGATTCGCGAGTCAACGAGGCCGATCGACAATGAGGCGAGTCGGAACTGAGGTGGCTCTGCTCGTAACGGTGCTCCTCTGGAGCGGCGCCGCGTGGGCGCTGACGCCCAACGCACAAGTGTACGAACTGACCGAGGAGGCCAGCCTGACCGCCGCCGGAGCGCTCGGGAGCGAAGTGTCCGTTTCGTCGATGATCGGCTTCGTCCAATCCGGGACCGCGCTGTGCCCGGCGCAGTTCGCCACACCGGCGCGGCGGGCGCATCGGGGGCGCTACCGCGGTGACATTCGCGACCTTGGCCCGGTCTGCACCGTGACCATCACCGGCAACAACACCGTGGACCTCGCGACCGGGCTCGGGTCCATTAGCGGCACCTTCGCGGTCCTCGGTCCGGACCCGATCAATCCGAAGGCGGTGGACGCGCCGGAGGTGCCAGTCCTCAGCGGCACCTTCTACGGGAACATGGATTTCTCGCCGGCGGTCGTCGCGGGCATGCCGTACGGCACCGTCACCGGCGTTTTGACGGCCGGAGCGGGCGTGAGGGTTCCCTTTAAGGGTGTCTTCCTGATGCCGTTCGACGCGGCGTGTAGCTGGAGCGGCTCCGACGATCGCGACGATCGTGCGACCTCGTATGTGACCGATTGCTACCTGAACTACGCGCTGAGCGGCACTCCTTCCGTCGTGACCGTGACGGGCATGGTGCCGCTGACGCCGGCGCAGAAGGCCATCGACTTTCCGACGGCCCGGTTTGATATTTATTTCCAGCAATAAGCCCGCCGTGCCCTCGGCGACTCGACCCTGGGGGTTCGCCGAGGCCGCGGAGGGCGAACGGCGGACGCTCGGGCGCGCGGCAGGCAGACGAGGCCCTCGGCCGCCCCGCGACCTCCGCTGCGTAGACCGCCGCCAGGTCCCACTCGAGCGGACTCCCGCCGCCCCGCCGGTCGAGCCCTCCCCGCGCGGTCGGCTCCACGGTGGTGACGCTCTCACACGCACCCGCGGGTCAGGCACCGGCGGTGTTGTAGCAATGTGAAGTGTCCGCTCTGGTTTGACAGGGCCGGGAGAGGTGCGGGCCGCGGCGGCCGCCGCCGGAGCCCGACGACGAAAAAGCGCCCTTGGATGGCTATTTCATTGGCCCAACGGAGCGCGACTGTCGTCATACTGTGGACAAGGGCCGGAGCGCCTGGCTGACAGCCCTACCGGGCCTCCGTGAAGCCCGCCGAGGATCGGATGTCCGGGCTGGCTCCAGCGCTCACACGGTTCGGCCTGGAGCTCGACTGTGTCGAAATCGGGCAGAACTACAAGGTCAACCGGAGCGATACGAAGGAAGGGGTACTAGGCGCGGGTACCGGGCCTCGCCGCTGACTTTCTTGGGCGCCGTCCACACATGCATTGCGTCGATCCGTCGCCATCCCGAGGCGTGTCAGCTGGTAGACCTCACGATGCGACGAGCACTCCTTCGGCGATTTCCGTACGCGGTGTTTCATGGGGTAACGACCACAGAAGCCCCAGTGAGACGCCTTCAGTTGGTCACGCCACCAGAACAAGCGGGAGGACACACATGGATGCGCTGGCACAATTTAAGGCCGCCCAACGGCAGGCATGGGCATGCTTCACCCCATTCGAGCTGACGACGTGTGCGACGGCACCCCGGCTGGTCGCGTTCGCGGGTATCCAGGCATACCATCGGGTCCTCGACGTCGGCTGCGGCACCGGGGTCGTGGCGATCACCGCGCAGCGCCGCGGGGCGAAGGTCACGGGACTCGACCTCACACCGGAATTGCTCAAGCGCGCCCAGGAGAATGCGGCCGTCACCGATGCGGATGTCGCGTGGCACGAGGGTGACGCCGAGAGCCTGCCCTTCGTGGACGGCGCCTTCGACGTTGTGCTCAGCCAATTCGGCCATATGTTCGCGCCACGCCCCGAGATTGCCACGCGTGAGATGCTACGCGTCCTCAAGCCTGGTGGCCTGATCGCCTTTTCCACGTGGCCGCCTGAGCTGTGCATCGGGCGCATCTTCTCCTTGGTCGCGCGGTACCTGCCCCCACCCCCCGCCTTCGTCTCGCCCCCGCCCCAGTGGGGGGACCCGACCATCGTGCGCGACCGCCTTGGCGTCGCAGTCACGAACCTGGCCTTCGACCGCGCTGTCATGCTCGTCCCTGGGCTGAGCCCTGCGCACTATCGCGTCTTTTTCGAGGGTCACGCCGGCCCGGTGCTCCGCCTGGTCCAGATGCTCCAGGGCAGACCAGCGCAGCTCGCCGCCTTCCGGCGAGAGTTTGAGGAGATCGCCACCCAGTACTTCCAAGATAACGTCGTCCGGCAGGGCTACCTCATGACGCGCGCGACAAAAGTGTGATCCGCCGCTCGTCTAGGTCGACGCGGTGACTTCTCGGAAGGAACGGGCGGGCTTCTTCTGGGCACTCGTTCCGGGAGGACGACGTTGGTGGACTCGTGTGAGCGTCGCAGCACTCGGCCGTCGAACATCGCGCTTTACTGGCCCGGGGCTCGCCTGTTCACCCCGTCCGCTAAGAGCGAACGTTGAGCGGGCTAAAGGGACAACCCTATGACCTTCATGTGGATGGTTGGCTTTGCAATGTTCCCAGCGGTGGTCTCGGCCGCCGATGTGTGCAAGGATTCGAAAACGACACCAGATATGAACCAATGCCTTTCCGACCAGATTACTCTCGCGGAGAAGGAACTTGCCAAGTACCTCGAGGAAAGCAGGCGTCGAGTCGCAAACGACTCTCGAACTCTGGCGGAATTCGAAAAAGCTCAAAAGGCACGGGTAGCGTTCCGCGACGCCCATTGTGGCACGATTTATCAGTACTGGGCACAGGGTTCCGTTCGCGGCGCCATTGCAGGATCCTGCTTCCTCAGGCTGACGAGGAGACGAACACACGATTTATTGGACGCAGATTTGACATATGTCGACACAACCCCTCCGATACTGCCGGAGCCGAAGTTGAGCGAAAACGACAAGTAGCTACCTGACAACGGCGTAAGCCAGACGTTCGACATACGGCCTTGCTTTTCCAGCAGTCCGGTCGGCCCGCGCTGGTTACGCAGGTGTTAGACGTTGTCGTGGTTATGGCTGGTCATCTGAGAGACCTCGATGGAGAGACTTCGTAGGCTCGTTCTTGGCGCACTCGCGGCGCTGCTGTCGTGGCTCGGCCGGCAAGGCACCCGCGCAGTCGCAGCACTCATTGTCGTTGGTATTGTCGCGCCATCGATCGGCGCCCTCCTCAAGCCGTTTGTCACGGAAGCGGTCTTCGCGCTGTTGTGCATTGCATTCCTTCGCGTGGACGCCGCAGCGTTTAGGATCTACTTTGGGCGCCCCACGATCGTGCTCGCAGCAACAGCATGGACATCCTTGGTGATCCCAACCTTGTTTGGCGCGAGCTATCTGGCGTTCGGTCTCAAAGATCAGTCATCCGATCTCTTTCTCGCCCTCGTGCTGCAAGCAATTGCCTCGCCCCTGATGGCGGCTCCTGCATTGGCCGCGTTGATGGGGCTAGATGCCACGCTTGTGCTCTGCACCATGGTAAGCAGCACGGCGCTGTTACCCTTCACAGCGCCCTTGTTCGCCTATGCCTTCCTCGGATCTGCGCTCACCCTCTCCCCATCGGTACTCGGGCTTAAATTGTTTGCGATTCTCGCGGGCTCCTCTCTTGTCGGCTTCACCGTGCGCCGGATCGCTGGCCTCACTGCTATCGAACGGCAGAAAGAGAGGATCGATGGCTTCAACATTCTCGTCCTGTTCGTCTTCGTCGCAGGTGTCATGGAAAGCGTCGCCGCACGCTTTCTCGCCACGCCCATGATCACAAGTGGCCTCGCCGCGCTTACATTCGTGGTGTTCTTCGCAGTGCTTTGTCTGACCACCCTCCTCTTCGCATCCGCGGGCCGAGAGCGCGCCGTTACGGTCGGATTCATGGCCGCGCAACGCAATGTGGGGCTGATGCTGGCGGCGACCGCTGGTGCCTTGCCCGACCTCACTTGGCTGTATTTCGCCTTCTGCTACTTGCCTATCTGTCTGTCGCCGCTACTGCTCCAACCGCTGACGCGCCGGATAATCGCCCGAGCGCAGCGTACTCCCACCGCCACGAGAGCCAACCACATGACAGGCTAGACTTGAGGTTCGCCATGCGCATCCACCTAACCGCCGCAAGCGGGGCTTGCGATTCCCGCGGACTAATGGCCAGCCGCGGCGGGTGATGCGCGGCGTTCGGCGGAGCGGCACGACGGTGGTTATGACGTACCAGTTGCGCTCCATATTGACGGCCTACACTTGCGCAAAACCTCCATCCACAAACAATTCCGTTCCCGTGATGTAGCTGCTGTCGTCGGATGCCAAGAACACGACGGCCTTCGCGATCTCACTTGGTGTACCGAGCCTGCCGAGCGGAACAGTGTTGGAAATCATCGTCGAGCGTTGCTGGCCCGTTTCTGAGGAAGCCAGGAGACTACTCAGTCCAGGCGTGTCGATCGGGCCCGGGCTCACCGCGTTGACGCGAATGCGGCGATCCTTCAAGTCCGTTGTCCATGTCCGCGCGAACGAACGCACGGCGGCTTTTGTGGCGCTATAAACGCTGTTCGATGGTAACCCCTTGCTGGCGACGATGGACGCATTCAGGATGATAGAGGCACCATCGGGCATCAGCGGAAGTGCCTTCTGCACCGTGAAAAGGAGGCCTTTCACATTGACGTTGAAGATCGAGTCGTAGAACTCCTCAGTCACCTTGCCGAATGGGGCATACTTCGCAACGCCAGCATTCGCGAAGAGAATATCGAGCTTGCCCTTCTCCCGCTTGAGTTGTGCGAAGAGGCGATCAAGACTGCCTAGGTTCGACACGTCTCCTTGGACGCCGGTGACATTTCTGCCAATCTCCTTTACCGCCGCAGCCAACTCCGGATCGCGGCGCCCGGTTATGAAGACGTAGGCGCCTTCGGTCACAAACTGCTTCGCCGTCGCAAGGCCAATGCCGCGACTGCCGCCAGTAACGAGAGCGATTCTTCCGTCTAGCTTCCCCATATACTTCTCCCTAGTGAGGCGACGTGCGTCTCTGATCGGCGCGCGGTCGCGACTCGGTCGCGAAGGCGTTGAGGCGTCGTGTCGGACACTTCGATTCGAAGCGGATGGATCCGAAGCTTCGCCATGACGCCGTCCGTGGTCGGCAGTGCCTTTGCGTCCATCGGCCGCACCTCACGCGACATAGACGGTCTTGATGTTGACGAACTCCCGGATCCCGTAGCTGGAGAGCTCGCGTCCATAGCCGCTCTCCTTCACGCCGCCGAAGGGGAGCCGGGGATCGGATCGCACGACCTCGTTGACAAAGACAGAGCCGCTCTCGATCCGCTCCACTGCGATGCGCTCACCGCGCGCGGGATCGCTGGTCAGGACGCTGGCGCCGAGGCCGAACACCGAATCGTTGGCAGCCGCGATCGCCGCCTCGTCGTCCTCGACTGGGATGACCGCCGCCACCGGGCCGAACAACTCCTCTTCGTAGGCCGGCATGCCTCTTCCGACATCCGTCAGCACGGTCGGCGGATAGTACGCCCCGCGGCCGCTCGGGATCTTGCCGCCGAGCAGGCATCTCGCGCCCATCGTGATGCTTCTCGTGACCTGGGTCTGCAACGCATCTCTCAGATCGTGCCGAGCCAGGGGTCCGAGCTCCGTGTCCTCGCTCATGGGATCGCCCAACTTGGCGGCACTCATGCGCTCGACGAACAGCTCTTCGAAGCGGGACCGGATTCTGTCCGCGACAATGAAGCGCTTGGCCGCGATGCAGCTCTGGCCGGCATTCAACAGGCGCCCCCTGGCGCTCACGGCGGCCGCGAGCTCGAGGTCCGCGTCCTCGAGCACGAGGTAGGGGTCGCTACCGCCGAGCTCGAGGACCGTCTTCTTGAGCATGGCGGCCGCCTTGCTCGCGACCGCCCGGCCGGCTGGCCCGCTCCCGGTCAGGGTCACCGCGCGCACCAAAGGATTCTCGATGACCGCTGCGACCTCCTTGCTGCCGATCAACAGCGTTCGAAACAGGTGCTCGGGGAACCCCGCCTTGCGGAAGACCTGCTCGATCGCCAGGGCACACCCCGGCACGTTGGAGGCGTGTTTCAGGACGGCCGCGTTGCCGGCCATGAGCCCTGGTGCCGCGAAACGGAAGACCTGCCAGAAGGGGAAGTTCCAGGGCATGACTGCCAGCACCACGCCGAGCGGATTGAACGCGACGAAGCTCTTACGGGCTTCGGTCTGCACCGGCTCGGGCGCCAAAAATCGCTCGGCGTGCTCCGCGTAGTAGTCGCAGCCGGCCGCGCATTTCTGTACCTCGGCAATCCCGTGGCGGATCGGTTTGCCCATCTCCGCCGCCATGAGGCGCGCATACTCCCGAGCATTCCCCCGCAACACCTCGGCCGCGTCGCGCATGAGGGTGGCGCGCTCGGGGAAGCTGGTCGCGCGCCACCGGAGATAGGCTTGATGCGTGTCGGCGATGATGCCCTGCACCGCCTCGGCTGATAATTCATCGTAGGCGGCCAACGCCTCGCCGGTGGCCGGGTTGATTGCTTGCAATGCCATTGCCGCGACCTCCTCTCACGCGGCAGTCGGTAGGCGGCGGACGGTGCCGAAGGCCACGCCCTTCGCCTCGACGCCGAGCGACGTCAGGACTGCGATGATGATGGCGACGCTGCCGGCCACGAGCGCCAGCGCCAAGCCGTAGTTGCCGCCGAAATGTGCCGCGAGGGCGACCTGGATCGTGGCGTTCGCCGATGCCAGCAGATTGCCGAGCTGGTAGACGAGGCCGGGAAAAGTGCCGCGAGCCGCGTCCGGCGACAGCTCGTTGAGATGCACGGGAATCACGCCCCAGGCGCCCTGCACCATGACCTGCATGAGGAAGGCCCCCATCGCGAGCAGCACGGGGCTGGC
>Ga0066659_10000469_pt1 | contig 14999 bp, 13 predicted proteins | sample GraSoiAngelo_108_FD_75176 | JGI IMG/M metagenome (GOLD analysis project Ga0066659, IMG submission 75176) | Grasslands soil microbial communities from the Angelo Coastal Reserve, California, USA - 14_0903_09_40cm | ecosystem: Environmental > Terrestrial > Soil > Grasslands | place: USA... | reverse complement strand
CACTAGCTGCGACCTCTTCTGCCGCCGGACTCGCCTCGAGCTTCACTTGACTCGGCGGAGTTCTGGCTGCCGATCGAAACACTTCCGTCTTCCCTCCTGACTGAGGCTCGGGAATTGTGACCGGAGCTGCCACCGGACTCGCCTCGGGCTTCACCTGAGTCGGCGGAGTTCCGGCTGCCGATCGAAACACTTCCGTCTTCCCTCCTGACTGAGGCTCGGGACTTGCGACCGGCGTTGCCACAACCGCCGGCAAATTTGTTTCGGCTTTTTCCGCAGGCACTGGCGCTTGCGGCGCAGCAAAGACCTCAGTCTTCGCTGCGGGCTGAGACGCAGTGGGTGTTACCGAAGCTGGTGTAATTGCTGCCGGGGTTTCTTCCGGTTTCACCTCGGGCGTCGGCGCTTGTGCCGCTGTCAAGGTGTTAGCCTTCTGGACCGGCTGAGGCGGTGTAGTCGTTGCCGGTTCTGGCGCGGTAGTCGTCGGTGCTGCCGTGAGTGTCACTTCCATGGGCGGCTTCTTTGGCTCCACGAGGTCTTCCGGCGCCGCAGCTGCTTGAACCCGCGAATTTCTTTGATAGGCGCGCGCAATTTCTCCCAGGCTCGCTGCGGGTTTCGTTTCAAAGCGCGCGGACTGCGGCGTTACATTCGTCCCGGGCTCCGATTCGGGCTCAGGCGCACTAGCTCCTGGCGGTGTCGCCACACTCTCCGCGTTTCCCTCTACTTGCAATTTGGACCGCAGCGTCTCCGGCTCGATAATACCGAGCAGGGCCATGCGGTTCTCAGTCGGCGGAGTTTTTCCGGAAGCTGGCGTAGGTGTCCGTACAACGCCAGGCGCCGTTGCTTCCGCTCCTACCTTGGATCGCAGCGTCTCCGGCTCAATAATACCCAGGAGGGCCAGGCGGTTCTCGGCCGCTGCGGTTTTCCCGGAAGCCGGCGATGAAACCGACGAACTTGCTCTCGGTTTAACTACCTTGCAAACCATTCCATCAACAAGGGCTTCGTCCGGCCCCACATTGTTACCCGCGGCCTCAAGAGTCCGGCAGTCCGAGAATTGTGTGTTCTGCGCATAAGCCAGCGAGGGAATCAGCGCCGAAAGAACAACTGCCAACGGTATGTATTTCATCGCGATTCTCCTCATCAGAGAATAGCCTGCTGCGCCGTCCCCGAGTCGTACAATTGACCGTAGATGCCGAAGGATAACCGGCCATTCGGACAGGTCCGTTTCGCCCTGCGGGGCTGCGGATGCCCGGCTCAACCGGTGGGCGCGGGGACTTGAGGCAGTGGTTCAGTTGGCGCACCGACACGGCGCGTGGATTGCGCAACACTTCTCGTCTCCGTTATGAAAACCAGAGATGCCTCAATTGTGGAGGTCTTGATTAAGGCGCCGTCGATTCATTGCTGATCCACGGAGTTTCCCGCCCTAGGAGGACGCCAATGGTTCAAACTGACCCAGCAACCGGACGGGCGGCGGTCACACATTATCAGCGAGGCGCATTGGGAGATAACCGTGAGGAACCCACCATTGTGTAAGAGAGTTAGAGCGCGATTCAATGTCCTTCGGCAGGACGCAGGAGTGCCGGCTTCATTCCTTCGGCGGCATGATGGGTGGAGCGATGTTCATCCCGCGAGGCCGAGTTGCCGGTCTTTCCACAATAGTTCACGGAGCCGCCGACGAGCTCTGTGCAATTGCGATTTTGAAGTGCCCAGCGAGCAACCTAGGATTTTGGCGATCTCGCGGTGCGCGTAGCCTTGCACGTCATAAAGCACAAACATCGCTTTAAATCTGGGAGGCAACTGATCGACAGCCTTCTGGAGAGTTCTGCGATCGATGTAGCCTTCCAGGTTCAGGTCTGGCCCGCCCAACTCGCGGCGCGCGGGGCCGATATTCTGCTCGGCCTCGTCGATTTCGTCGAGGGACGTTTTCGCGAACGTCTTTCGGCGAAGCCGCATGAGCACCGTGTTCAAGCTCACACGGTACAGCCAGGTGGAAAACGCCGAGCTACCGCGAAACGATTGAATCTTCCGGAAGACATGCAAAAAAGTCTCCTGCGTCAAATCTTCGGCTTCGGCTGTGTTTTTCAACATGCGCGCACACAGGGCAAAGACTCGCGCACAGTACGTTCGGTAGAGGCATTCAAATGCGGCGGCATCGCCCTGCTGCGCTAATCGAATGGTTTCAGCCTCGGTCAATTCGCAAGTCTCAGGTGGTCTCGGTTCTCTCACAAAGCCCTTCCTGGCACACCCCTGCGCCCTTTTTGAATGATCCCGAATGGAAGGCGGATAGCCCCGACGGCTAACAGCCAGGAGCCCAAAATAGACTGACCGTTGGACTTAATGGCAACTACGTTGCCATCGTGGAACTTTTCTTGTAAGACCGTGGGTTGTCGCAACTTATTTTGTTTTCGGTCCAGCCTCCGGCGGTACTAGTTCTTGAAAACGTTTCTCAAAGCGTTTCCTTTCTTCACAGCGCAGGGCATTCCTAGTTCTTACCCTAACAGGATTAGCTTTCATCCCACGGCGAAGTCCTGAAGCCGCTTTGCCAGGCGTTCCATCGATCTTGCGTGGTGCCCCTACGCCGGTCTTACACCGCCGGCGTGTTGGGCCAACAACCCTCGTCTGCTAGCATTCCTACCGGTATCCTTTCGTGCCGTCGAGGTTTCCCGCATGACGTGTTCGACAGGCTCTTGCGCTGCTGCCGCCCACTTCGATCCCACGGTGGCGGAGCGCGATTTGCGGCGCTATCAACGGTATGGTCCCGATCTCGGCACACGAATTCTCCTGTCAGAGCTCCGCCGTTGGCCGCTGCGGGGGCTCCACCTTCTTGACGTCGGCGCGGGTATCGGAGTTATCGCCGTGGAACTTGCCGGCGTCGGCCTGGCCGGTGTTACGCTCGCGGACGCGTCGCCCGCCTATCTCGAAGCGGCGCGGCGCCACCTCGCCTCTCAAGACGCATTCCGCCCCGCTCAATTCTTTCTTGGCGGCTTCGCCGCGACGGCAGCCTCCCTGCCGGACGCCGATATCGTCACGCTCGACCGCGTCGTCTGTTGTTATCCTGATGTGGAAGCGCTGCTCCGGGGAGCCGCTGCGCGTGCCCGCCGCATTGTCGCGCTCACCTATCACCCCGATCGGTGGTACTTGCACGCCGCCGTCGCGGTTGAAAACGTCTGGTATCGGCTAAACCAAAGCCTCTTTCGAGCTTTCGTTCACTCGCCCGAGCGCATGGCTTCGGTCCTGGAGTCTGCCGGATTTGTCCGCGCCGCCCGCCGCGCAACCCTGCGGTGGGCGCTCGACGTCTACCGCCGCGCCGACGCATCTCTAGCTCACCCCTGCAAGGATGAGGTTTCTTCCGCGCCCCGTCTCACCAGCCGCAAGCCGGCCCCGACGCTGCCGGGGAGCGAGCCGGGAACGTCTCTTCCCATCCGACAAGGAAGACCCTCCGAGAGCGGGAGCAACAAACCGAAGGATGTGTCTCGGGATTGCGTGTCGATCTTCAGCCGCGCACTCACAATGCTTTCTGCCCGAGGCCAGCAGCGCGATCCCATCATGGAAACAAATACCGGCCTCGTGCATTACACTACGAAGCAATCGTAAGGAGAACCTCGTGGCAAACCGGCTGGCGGGAGAGGTAGCGGCAATCACGGGCGGAAGCCAGGGAATCGGGCTGGCGATCGCGCAGCGTTTCGCTGAGGAAGGCGCGGACGTGGCGTTTTGCTACCGCTCAAACAAGGCGGGGGCCGAGGAAGTGGCGGCGGGAATTCGGAAGCTGGGGCGAAAGGCAGCGGGATTCCAATGCGACGTGGGCCGCGTTGCGGAAGGGCAGAAATTCATCGCGGATACGGTGGCGCAGTTTGGAAAGATCGACATTCTCGTCAACAACGCGGGTCTCGAACGCCACGCCGATTTCTGGGATGCTACCGAAGAAGATTACGACGCGGTCCTGAACGTCAATCTGAAGGGTCTCTTCTTCATCACTCAGGCGTTTGTAAAGCACCGCATGCAGGCGAAAGCCGGCGGCAAGGTCATTAACATCAGCTCCGTGCATGAAGAGCTTCCCTTCCCGCATTTCACTTCGTATTGCGCCAGCAAAGGCGGCGTGAAAATGCTGACGCGCAACCTTTCGATCGAACTCGCCCCGCTCGGCATCACTATCAACAACATTGCCCCGGGAGCCATCGAAACGCCCATCAACACGAAGCTGTTGAACGACCCGGTCAAGCTGAACGCGTTGCTCGGAAACATTCCGCTGAAGCGGTTGGGCAAACCGGAAGACGTAGCGTCAATAGCGGCTTTCCTGGCAAGTTCGGAATCCGACTACGCAACCGGAACGACGTTTTTCGTGGATGGCGGGCTGACCTGGAACTATCAGGAACAGTAGAAAAAAAGGAACACGGCTCGAGTGGCGGTTGTCATTTTTGCGAGCACTATCTCGCTCAAGCGCGGGTGAGTGTTGCGGCACGGGCCGCTTCCAGAAGTTTTTTCGCGTTTTCGCGAACGTTGCCTTTCGCGAAAACCGCGTTACCGGCGACCAGCAGCTCCGCTCCCGCGCGCACCACATCACCGGCCGTATCGAGCGCCACCCCGCCATCCACTTCGATGCGGAACGAAAGGCCAAGCTCTTCGCGGACTTCAGCAAGAGTTTTGATCTTCCGGAGAGCGCCAGGAATAAACCTTTGCGCCCCGAATCCAGGATTCACGGACATCACCAGAACGTGGTGAACCATGTCCAGAACTTCATCCAACATGTGTACCGGCGTGGCGGGATTCAGCACCACGCCTGATTTGCATCCGTGCGACTCAATCAGCTGCAGCGTGCGATGAAGATGAACGCAGGCTTCCTGGTGCACGGAGATCCAGCTGGCGCCGGCTTCCGCAAAAGCAGGAATGAACTCGTCGGGGTTTTCGATCATCAGGTGGCAATCGAGGGTGGCGTTGGGAAGAGCCTTCCTCAGCGACGCCACGACCAAAGGCCCAATCGTGATATTCGGAACAAAATGGCCGTCCATCACATCGCAATGGAGCACCGTGCCGCCGCCGTCCAGCGCTGCTTTCGCCTCTTCGCCCAGCCGAGCAAAATTTGCGGAAAGGATCGAGGGTGCCAGTTCAATCGCCATGGGCCGCGGGCCGCTCCTTCTCATCGTGTGCAGATGCACGATATATCGTGCATCGCCGAAAAGCGCAACGGGAAAACCGATTATACGCGGAACAGGTGCCGCGGCCCGGCAAATCGAGATGCATGTCACGAAAGCGTGTTCCCGAACTCCGCAGACCAGGGGATCGTAAGGCGGCGGAGGCTGCTTTCACGTGCCATATCGAGAATCCGCATCACGTGCAACGCGTAGTGAGGAGTTACGGCCAGGGCGGCGCGTCCTAAAAGTGCGTCGCGCAAGTTTGAATAGTAATCGCGGTAGTCGCAGGTGGCCGAAGGAATGCGCCGCTGTTCGAAGGAATCGCCCAATGGGACCGTGAGGACGCCCCAATTTTCTTCTGGTTCCGCGCCCCAGGCGGTATCGCTCGGGATGTAGCCTCGGCGAAGATTCATTTCCTGCGGATCAAATGTCTGCTTCACGAAGCTGCCCTGCGTGCCGAGCAGAATGAAGCGCGGGCGCGGGGCGGCGGCGAGGATACTGGATCGAAGAACCGCGCGCATGCCGTTCGGATAGTGCAGCATGATGTCGAAAGCATCGTCGGCGGCGCTGTTTTCACGTTCCGTGCGAACGTCGGCGGTTACGGCTTGTGGCAGGCCAAAAAGAACCAAGGCGTGATCGATCAGATGCGGTGCGATGTCGAATAGGATTCCGCTGCCGGGGCGTGCGGATTCGCGCCAGGCGCCGGGCTTGAGCTGCGGGCGGAAACGGTCGTAACTCGTTTCCAGCCGGACGATGCGGCCCAGCCCGCCAGCCTCGACAAGTTTTCGAATGGCCTGAAAATCTCCGTCATAACGGCGGTTCTGATAGACGGTGAGCAAGCGATTTGCCTGCTTCGCAAATTGCACCAGTGAAACAGCCTCCTTGAGAGTTGTTGTGAACGGTTTATCGACGACCACATCGCGGCCTGCCTCAAGACATTGCCGCGCGAAGGGATAGTGCGTCTCGTTGGGAGTCGCAATCACGATGAGGCGAATCTCCGACATCGAGAGCAATTCGTCCAGAGTCCGCACAATTTGAACATCAGGATATTTCTCCGAGGCCTCCGTCCCGCTGCGCTGCAGAATGGCGGCGAGATGCAAACCAGGCACGGCGCGAATCACCGGCGCGTGAAACGCGCGGCCAGCGAGACCGAATCCTACAAGGCCGACCTCAATCATGGGTATCCCGCTTTCCGGAAAAGTGAACGCTAAAGAGTATCGAACTTTCGAATTCCCGGCAGAAGGATTTCCGGGAAACGCGAAGTTGCTTGAAAGGGCGGCGTCCTTCAGAATGACGGGTCACCCATGAGCGAACGAAATTCAGCCATCGCCGAACCGCAAGGGCACCGCAACTTGCTCGTCCTGCTCTTCGCAGGCTTTGTCCTGAGCGGAATCGCAACCACAATCATCGGTCCGATGTTGCCCATTTTTATCCGCAGGTGGTCTCTCGATGACGGGCAGGCGGGCCTGTTCTCTTCGATTCAATTCCTGGCTGCATTGGCAGGCACTCTAGCATCCAGCGCGATTGCCGCATGGCGGGGATACCGCCCGGCTTTGGTTTTTGGTTATGCGCTCATGGGAGGGGGTCTGGCGTGTCTTAATGCCGACACGCACGGCGTGGCTCTGACGGCTACCGCAGCTTTCGGCTTGGGCTACGGGTTGATCACTCCAGGTACAAATTTATTCGTTGCGGAATTAGGAGGAGCAAAGAGTGCGTCGCTATTGAACCAGCTCAATTTCGCATGGGGCGCGGGAGCGATGGTCTGCTCCCCATTGATCGCTGTGGCGCTGAAACGCAATGGGCTGGGCATGCTGCTGACGGGCACAGCGATCTTTGGTGGAATTCTCGCGCTGGGCCTGCTATTTGCGTCCTTCGGCGTGCAGAAGCACGAACAGGATGCGAGTACGGCCGGAGCTGCATCCCCTGCAATCGGATTGGCAGTTACCATCGCGATGGCCGCTATGTTTTTCATTTACGTAGCGATGGAAAACGGCATCGGCATCTGGTCCGCAGAGTACGCCAAGCGGCTGGCGAATGGCATTACCGGCATGACCACGCTGGCCCCGATGTTTTTCTATGCCGGCCTCACCTCCGGCCGCGGCGCCGCATCGCTGGTTCTACAGCGCCTGCACGAGAGAAGAATGGTGCTGGGCGCTCTGGGCCTGGCGGTGGCAGCAACCGCGTTGCTGATCGTATCCAGTTCGCTTCCGGTTGCCATCCTGGCGGTCTTTCTAGCCGGCCTGGGATGCGCGAGTGTTTACCCCATTTATATTTCCTGGCTCTCGCAATGGTATGGAGCAGCCGCGAGAAAAATTGGAGGCATCCTTTTTGCACTCGCTTCCCTCGGAGGGTCCGCGGGCCCGGGATTGATCGGAGCGGTCTCCAAGTATTCCGGGAGCTTGCGCGTGGGATTGCTGGTGCCGCTCATCTGCGCGACTACCCTGATTTGCCTGGTGCTACTGCTGCGCCGGCAAACGGCGGCGTGAGGTATTCTTAGCCCGTGAAGAATGCCGCATCCTCCGAACGCTCACCCACGAATGGACTGCTGCTGGGGCTGGTGATCACGCTGGCGGCCGTGCTGGCTTATGCGTCTTACATCACCGTTCAGCTCGCCGGTCTGCGAAAACTTCAGAGCGAAATGGTGGATCGCAACCGTAAAGATTCGCTGCAATTGTTGCGCGTCCAGAACGATCTCAACTCCCTCGCGCTGGCCATGCGCGACATGCTGGACACCACGGAACCTTATCCGCTGACGGCATGGACGGCGCAGTTTGAGCGCATTCACCAGGATCTCGACGCCGGCATGAAATTGGAAGAGAGCCTAGCCGGAGCGAACCGCACCCCGGAGCAGCGGCTGTTTCTTTCTCAAGCGGTGGCGCAGTTCTGGGACGCCGTGAACCGGATGTTCGGGCTGGCACAAGACGGCAAGGATGCGGAGGCGCGAGAACAGATTCGATTGTCGCTTCAAGCGAGGCAGCAGGCCCTCAGTACGGCAGTTTCACGGCTGTTGGTGGGAAACAACGAAGGTGAGGAGCAGGCCGCCGCGCGTATCGCTCAGATTTACAATGGTGTGCAGCGGCAGCTCTATATTTTCCTGGCGGCAACGCTCGTCGCCATTGTTCTGACGAGCTTGTATCTGATTCGCAGTAACCGCCAGATCTTCGCACGCCTGGCGGAGCTTTCCGAGCAGCGCAGCGACTTGGCCCAGAAACTGATCTCTACACAGGAATCGACACTGCGGCACATTTCCCGTGAACTCCACGATGAATTCGGCCAGGTCCTGACAGCGATTGGATCAATGCTGGGCCGCGCGGGCAAGCACGCTCCGGAAGGGTCGCCCCTGCGCGAGGATTTGAAGGAGGTACAGGAAATCGCGCAATCGACACTAAACAATATCAGGACGCTCTCCCAAGCGCTCCATCCGGTGCTGCTCGAAGAGGCCGGGCTGGAAAGCACTCTCGACTCGTATATTCCCACGGTCGGACGGCAAACAGGTCTGGCGCTGCATTACGAGAAGACGGGACAGCCATTTCCGGTGGAGACGAGCGCCGGCGTGCACATCTATCGCGTGCTGCAGGAAGCGCTAAATAACGTGAGTCGGCATTCCGGAGCCAGTGATGCCTGGATTTGGCTGAGGTTCTCGCCGGATTTGCTGGAGCTCGAAGTGGAAGATCATGGCGCGGGTTTCGTGCCAGAGAAGATGCAGCGTGGAATCGGCTTGGTCGCCATGCGAGAACGCGCCGAGTTGATTGGCGGTACGCTGACAATCTCGCCGCGGGCGCAAGGCGGGACCACCGTCCGTCTCCAGATTCCGAGGATAAGAGTCGATGCCAATGGCGCATAAAATAACGGTTCTGCTGGCCGATGATCACGCGCTGGTGCGCCGCGGATTTCGCCGCATGCTGGAAGATGACCCGGAAATCTCCGTCGTTGGAGAAGCCAGCGACGGTAAAGAAGCCGTGCGCCTAGCCTGCGAACTGCGGCCCAGAGTCACGGTGATGGACTGCGCGATGCCGGAACTGAGCGGCATCGAAGCGACACGAAAGATTCTGGAGAAATTTCCGGAAGCAGGAATCCTGATGTTGAGCATGCATTCCGAGGAAACGCTGGTGAGCCAGGCGCTCGAAGCGGGCGCGCGCGGCTACGTGCTGAAAAATGCCATGGACCTCGACTTGGTCAGCGCGGTGAAGAGCGTCGCGGCAGGCATGACCGTGCTCGACCCGCAGGTGTCTCGCCCGGACACTCTCAAAGGGGAGCGCGGAGGAGGACTGACGCCACGCGAGCTGGAAATCCTGCAACACATCGTGGCCGGCAAGTCGAACAAGGAAATTGCGGCGGACTTGAGTTTGAGTGTGAATACCGTTGCCGTCCACCGCGCCAATATCATGGATACGCTGGGGATTCACAAAACGGCAGAGCTGGTGGTCTACGCGATTCGAAATGGCCTGGTGAATCTGCCGTGAATCGGCGAGACTTCCTGCTCACCGCATTCGGCGCAGGACTAACCGCGGCGGCGCCACGCTGGACATTCGCTGACCCCGCCTCTTCCTTGGGATTTCGCTTGACCGATGTTACGAACGCAGCCGGTATCCAATTCCGGCACAACAGCGGCGCGTATGGCGGCAAGTTGCTTCCAGAGACGCTCGGCTCTGGCTGCGCGTTCCTCGATTACGACGACGACGGCTGGCAAGACATCCTTCTCGTCAACGGCATGGACTGGCCCGGACACAAGCGCCAGCGATCCATCCTGCGGCTCTATCGCAACAACCGCAACGGCACCTTCACGGACGTGACGCGAACCGCAGGCCTGGACGTCGAGGTGTACGGAATGGGAGTGGCCGTCGGCGATTACAACAACGATGGTTTCCCCGACATTTTCATCAGCTGCGTGGGGCAGAGCAGGCTTTTTCGCAATACCGGCAAAGGAACATTTGTTGATGCAACCCATTCGAGCGGTCTCTTCGGCCGTCAGGGCTTCAGCACTTCCGCACTGTGGTTTGATTATGACCGGGACGGCTTGCTGGATCTTTTCGTGTGCAATTACGTGCGCTGGTCTCCCGAACACGATGTCTTCTGCAGCCTCGATGGCTCGCACAAATCGTATTGCACGCCGGAAGCGTATCGCGGAGACACCTGCTGGCTCTTCCACAATCGCGGCAACGGAACTTTCGAAGACGTAACCGCCACCAGCGGCATTTTTGACAGCAGCTCGAAATCGCTCGGAGTGGCGATGTTCGACTACGATCAGGACGGCTGGCCGGACCTGCTGGTAGCCAACGACACGCAACCCAACAAGTTGTACCGCAATTTGAGAAACGGCAAATTCAAGGATGTCGCGGTGGAGGCGGGCCTGGCCTTCAGCACGGAAGGAAAAGCCCGCGCAGGCATGGGCGTCGACACCGGAGACTTTGATGGTTCGGGGAAACCCGGTGTGGCCATCACCAACTTCGACAACGAAATGATCGGTCTGTATCGCGCCACCGCGCCGGGAGTCTTCGACGACGTGTCCATTCCATCCGGCATCGGGGTGGCATCCAGAAACACTCTCGGCTTTGGCTGCATGTTCCTCGACGTGGACCTCGATGGCGCCCCGGACCTAGCGGTTGCCAATGGCCACATCGATGAAACCGTCCGGAATATCCGCGGCAACACCGGATACGCGCAACCGCCGCAACTCTTTTTGAATCGCGGCGGGGGAAAATTTCAGGATGTCGCCGGGGCGGTCGGAGGAGGGTTTGAAACTCCGAAGGTAGGACGGGGGCTGGCCTGCGGAGATTTCGACCGCGACGGTGACCTGGACATCTTGCTGACCACCAACAATGGGCCAGCGTACCTATACCGGAACGATCAAACCGCAAACTCTCGGAGCGTGCGATTTCACCTGCAGGGCACTAAGTCGAATCGTGATGCAATCGGAGCGTGGGTGCGCATTTTCTACCAGGGGCAAACGCAATCGAGGATGGTTCGGGGCGGCTCCAGCTACCTTTCGCAGTCGGAATTACCGGTGACGTTTGGCCTCGCCTCCGGCGATAAAATCGACCGTGCGGTGATTGACTGGCCTAGCGGCCGCACCGAGGAGCACAAAAATCTGCGGGCTGGATATACGTACAAGTGCATGGAAACAAAGGGGATAGATGCTCAGGCGGGCTTCTAATGCTTTTACATTATTGTCAGCCTCTCGGCTGACCCATATAACTGTGCCCACAAGCAAGATGGCCTCCGGCTCCGCCAGATCCTGGCTCGATTCGAGGCACCCCAAACTGAATTGCGGCCGGATGTCACTCCGACATCCGGCCGCTGTTTTGATAGCCGCAAACCGCGCACCCCGGTGGAGATGATGCAAATTGAATTTGCAAAGCGGTGGTTATCACGAATCCTGGCGGCGCTGACGATCAGCGCGGTTTACTTGTACGGATATCCCGCGGCCACGATCTCTTATTTTGTTGTGGATTTGTTTCATGTCGCGGGCGGAATCGCTCTGACGATTCTTCTCTTTTCTTGCGTCATGCGGTTGCTCCGGGATGAATCACTGCTGGCCCGTCTGGGCTGGATCTCGCTGACGGCGGGAGCGCTTCTCGGAATCGTGTTGATCAAGATTGGCACGCCCCTTCGGCTAAAGCCGTGGCTGTACGGTCATATTGCGTTATGCGTTCTTGGAACGCTTTTTCTGGCGAGTTCCTGGCTCCTTTCAAAAGGATGGCTGGGCGAGGGCTTCCTCCGGCGGGTTCTGGGATTTGCCGCGCTGACGCTCTTGACGGCAGGCATCGCCGCAGGCACCTGGTGGACGCGCGAAGTCGCCTGGAAGAACGCGAATCGCATCTCCAATCCGCTGATGTCGCCGGAAACAATGGACAATGAAGGGGACGGCCCGCAGGGGAAGTTTTTCCCTAGCTCCGCGCAAACCAAACATGGCGGCAGCATTCCTTCCAAATACTTCATGAAATCGGATGCTTGTCAACGCTGTCATGCGGACATCTACAAGCAGTGGGACAGCTCGATGCACCATTTCTCCTCCTTCAACAATCAGTGGTATCGCAAGAGCATCGAATACATGCAGGAAGTCGCCGGCGTGCGTTCCTCCAAGTGGTGTGCGGGCTGTCATGATCCGGCGCTGCTCTACAGCGGCTTGTTCGATACGCCGATCAAGCAGATCGTTGACCGGCCAGAGGCTCGCGCGGGCCTCGGCTGCCTGATGTGCCACAGCATCGTGGAAGTGAAGAGCACCATGGGCCAGGGCGACTTTTTCTTGGAATACCCGAGGCTCCACGAGCTGGCGGCCAGCGAGAACCCTTTGGTGCGCTCCTTGCACGACTTCGTGGTTCGCTTGAATCCGGAGCCGCACCGCCGCACCTTCCTGAAGCCGTTCATGCGCGCGGACACTGCGGAGTTCTGTTCTTCATGCCACAAGGTCCATCTGGACGTCCCGGTGAATCACTACCGGTGGATTCGCGGCTTCAATGAGTATGACAACTGGCAGGCCAGCGGCGTTTCCGGGCAGGGCGCGCGCGCCTTCTACTATCCAAAGTCGCCGATGAACTGCGCGGATTGCCACATGCCGCAAGTTCCTTCGAACGATGACGGCAACGTTGACGGCCTCATCCATTCGCATCGCTTCCCCGGCGCGAACACCGCGGTGCCCACGGCGAATCAGGACCAAGCACAATACGAGTTCGCCAAGAAATTTTTACAGGACAAGCAACTGAGCGTCGATATCTTCGCCGTTTCTCCAGCGTAGAAAGAAAACAAAGTGCTCGTGCGGAGCGAAATTGGAAGGCCGGAACTCTCGACGACTTTCGCTATTGGCGAAGAGTCCGATATTTCACTGCCGAAAGGCCCGGCCGGCGAAGTTCGCGCCATCACCGCTCCCATCGATCGCACCGATCCGGCAGTGCGCCGCGGCGATGACGCCCGCGTGGATGTCGTTGTGCGCACGCGCAAGGTCGGGCACTTCTTCCCCGGCGGCACGGTTGACGCTTTCGACGTTTGGCTTGAGCTGCAAGCCACTGATGAAAAAGGCCAAACAATTTTCTGGAGCGGGAAGGTGGAGGACGACGGCAAAGGCCCGGTCGAGCCGGGCGCGCACTTCTATCGTTCGCTGCAGATCGATGGGCACGGAAATCCCATCAACAAACGAAACGCCTGGGCGACACGCTCGGTTGTTTACGTCCATCTGATCCCTCCTGGCGCGGCGGACACCGCGCACTATCGTCTGCACGTTCCGGACAACGCGGGCGACAAAATCCAATTGCATGCTCGGCTCAACTACCGGAAGTTCAGCTGGTTCAACACTCATTTCTCGTTCGCGGGGGTCGAAGCGGATAAAACCGGGCCGGGTGATCTCGGCACACCAACCACGCCGGATTACGACGACCGCAAGTGGCGGTTCAACGGCGACACTTCGAAGGTGTCTGGCAACCTCAAGACCATTCCCGATCTTCCCATCACCACGATTGCGGAGGACACTAAGACTCTTCGAGTTCTCCCGCGAACTGCTACCGCTCCCCTACCCAAAACAACCAGCACCAAGGAAGACTGGACCCGGTGGAACGACTACGGGATTGGGCTCTTCTTGCAGGGCGATTTGCGAGCCGCCGCCGCGGCCTTCGAGAAAATCACCGAGGTGGACCCGCAGAATCCTGACGGTTGGACCAACATCGGCCGCGTTCTGGTGCAGGAGGGGGATACTGCCGGCGCGCGAAGAGTGCTTGAGAAATCCCTGGCGATCGACCCGCGACTTGCGCGGACGAATTTCTTTTACGCCCGCGCGCTCAAAGAAGACGGTGACTACGAAGGCGCGATGACTCATCTGCGGACCGTGCTTGCGCAATTTCCGCGCGACCGTGTTGTGCGCAACGAGCTTGGCCGCGTGCTCTTCTTGCAGAAACGCTACGCCGATGCCGTTAAGGAATTCGAACAGACGCTTTCCATCGATCCCGAAGACCTGCAGGCGCACTACAACCTGATGCTGTGCTACAACGGCCTCGGTGACGACGCCAAAGCGAACGAACACAAGGCGCGATATCTGCGCTTTAAGGCCGATGAATCAGCCCAGGCGGTCACCGGGCCGTATCGCCAGGCGCATCCCGAGGATAATAACGAGCGCCAGGCGATTCACGAACACGTCACCGTCCGCCTTACACCCCTGCAGACCGAAAAAGCGATTGCTGCGCGGGCGTCCGCGCAAAGTGCAACCCGGGAGCGCGCCCGACCCGGCGGTTCAAAATAGTTCTTAGGATGATAGCCAGTTCGAGGAGCGGCGAAGAATGACTTGGATCAAGACTGTTCGAATGGATCAGGACGATCGCGTCAAGAGCGCAATGGAGGCACAGCGCAAGCTCTATCCCGTCGAATACGCTACGCCCGTCCATCCCGTGAATGACGGCGAAACATCGGTCATCGTGGCGAGCCATACGCTTCTCCCCGACGTGCTTTTCCATGCTTTCAGCACGTTTGGCGCGCTTATGTCACCGCACTTGCCTCTCAAGCGGCGTCAGCATGAAATGATCGCCACCATGGTTTCGGTGACGAATCGCTGCCACTATTGAATCGAGTCACACGCAGAGTTTCTGCGTCGGGTCACGTTGGATGAAGCGATGGTCAATGCGCTGCGGAACGACTATCGGACCGCGCCCATCAGCGAGCAGGATCGCACCATGCTGGACTACGTAGTGAAACTGACGAAAGATGCGACGAAGTGCGGCCCAGAAGATCACGCCGGGCTGCGTGCCGTTGGCTTTGACGATCGTGGCATTCTGCAAATCACGCTGATCGCGTCTTGGTTTAACTACATCAATCGCGCGGCCGATGCACTCGGCGTGGGCCGCGACTGAAACTCGGGGGAATGGTGAAGCGTTCGCTCGCAACAATTCTAGTTTT
>Ga0066659_10000452_pt1 | contig 15125 bp, 10 predicted proteins | sample GraSoiAngelo_108_FD_75176 | JGI IMG/M metagenome (GOLD analysis project Ga0066659, IMG submission 75176) | Grasslands soil microbial communities from the Angelo Coastal Reserve, California, USA - 14_0903_09_40cm | ecosystem: Environmental > Terrestrial > Soil > Grasslands | place: USA... | reverse complement strand
GATAATGTCTATAAAACGATTGGCAAGCTGGCTGGAATCAACGTGCTGTTTGACCTGGACTACAAACCACAGCGAATTAATATCGAGTTGGACGACGTCCCCCTGCGCGAAGCTTTGAGGATGGTCGCCATGCAATCGAAGACCTTTTGGCGGCCGGTTTCGACCAAGGCCATCTTTGTGGCCTCGGAAGGCAGGCGCAAGGACTTTGAAGACAACGTGATGACCACATTCTATCTTCGCAATGCTTCGACGCCGGCCGAGTTGCAAGAGGTGGTCAGCACGCTCAAAGGAATTCTGGACATCAGCCGGATTCAAGTAAATCCCACGCACAGCGCGATCACCCTCAGAGGCACGCCAGACCAGATGGTACTGGCGCAGAAATTGGTCTCCGACCTTGACAAGCCGAGGGCCGAAGTGGTGATCGATATCGCCGTGTTGTCAATCACCCGCGACCGGGTGCGGAACCTAGGCACAACTGTTCCAACGGCTACCTCCATCGCTTTTGCGGCTGCCCCACTGGCCGCGGGTGCGGTCAAACTGGGTTCGGTGAATGGAGGCAGTTTCTCTATAGCGGTTCCGAGCGGTTCGTTCAACTTTCTTATGTCCGACAACAACACCAAGGTTCTCCAGAACCCGCAAATCCGCGTCCTTGACCAACAAAAGGCTAGCTTGAAAATCGGCGATCGCATACCAATCGCTACCGGGTCGTTTCAGGCAGGCGCCGGTGTCAGTGGGGGAGGTATCAGCCCGCTGGTCAACACTCAATTTCAGTATCTGGATGTCGGCGTGAATATCGACATTACTCCGCAAATTCACTCGAATCGTGAGGTCACCCTCAAGATGGTTTTGGAAGTTTCAGCGGTCACGGGTACTTCCAATATCGGTGGAATTAATCAACCCACCATTGGACAGCGCCGCATCGAGCATGAATCGCGGTTGGAGGACGGTGAGATTAATCTGGTGGGTGGCATTCTGCAAGACACAGAAACACAGTCACTGAGCGGTTATCCGTGGCTGACAAAAATTCCCCTCTTGAAGTACCTGTTTGGTCAGGAGAATAAAGAACGGCACGAAAGCGAAATCGTCTTCGCTATCACACCTCACATCGTGCGGGCCGAGGAGATCACCGACGAGAATTTGCGGCTGATTGATATCGGTACCGGCACTTCTGTTGCCGTGCGGCGTGGAGAAACAAAGAAAAAGGCCGCCAACGGCGCGGCGCAGCCAAGCAAGCCCGCGGCTCGCGGTCCAGTGCGACCACAGCGCCCGACTCCGGCTCAAACAGCACCAACTTCCTAACCGGTGTCCTAATGCCAACACCACACACTCAAGAGCTCGGGCGTCCTGGTCTGGCCGACTACGGATTCTCACCTAGAGAGATAACTTCCCTCCTTTTCCCATATTTTTCCCTTGCGTTCCCAATTTGCGCAAGATATTTCACGCAGAACCCTGTGCCCTTAGGTAACTCCTTTAGAATAAATTGTTTGGGGACACGAACCATAGGCATGGAGCTTGCTTGGAGTTATACAACACTCCTTCCGGGGAAGGGTGCCAAGATGAACCGATTGCCTCGTGCCCTCTTCAAGCCTATGGCCTGTTATTCGGTCGGAAGAACTGCATCGTCCTGGCAAAGCTCCGCGAAACTTAAGGTCCAGCCCCCGCAGCTAGGACCTGTAACTCAATCGAGACGGGGACAACGCTGAAAATTATGGCAAACGCCCAAGCGGCCTCACTTACAGCAAGATTGCAATTGCCGCAAAGCAACAACAACTTGGACATGAAGGTCGTGGCCCGCCAGGGGAGCCAGTGCGCGGAACTGTCCAAGCTATTTGAGGGCATCCCGCGGGCTGATTCCGCAATCATTGTATCCGCCGCCCGCGTAACAAAGTTCACGCGCCGGCAGACGATCTTTTTCGCTGGCGACGCTATCAAGGAAATAGTGCTGCTAACCGAAGGATCCGTAAAGGTAACGCAATTGGGAGAGAACGGCAGCGCCGTCATCCTTCGACTCGAAGGACCCGGTCAAATAGTGGGGTCGGTTGGATCAGCGCAGCGTGGCAGGCATTGCTCAACGGCGGAGGCCCTTCTTACGTGTAGGGCGCTGGTCTGGAATGCACCGACGTTTGAAGCTCTGTCAGAACGGTTCCCTCTCCTGCAGCGCAACACCATGCGTATCCTGGCACAACGTTTGCAAATGCTCGAAGGCCGATTTCGAGAGATATCCACGGAAAGGGTTGCGCCACGCCTGGCTCGTGAGCTGGTTCGCTTGCTTCCGCAAGTAGGCCGGAGTGTGGATGGCGCGCTGGAAATCAACCTTTCGCGGGAGGAATTGGCGCAGATGACCGCGACTACGCTGTTTACCGTGAGCCGGCTGCTCTCCGGCTGGGAAAGGCAAGGCATCTTAGTCCTTCGACGAGAAGCCGTAGTGGTGAAAAGTCCACTTGGCCTGTTGGGTATATGTGAACTCAAGTGATCTCCGCGCTCTTTTTGATCGAGAAGGTCGCTCCGCATCGGAGCAGTCAACTGCTGCGACGGTCAGCAGGATCTAGTGATTCCTTTTGTACAGAGGCCGCCGCCGCAAAGGGTTGTTGACCAGGTAGAGGGACCCATGATAGACAGTCTTCGAACGGACCTGGGGCTCGACGACCTCGCCGATGGTGAAGCGGGAGAGAGTTATCGTCAGATTTTCTCCCAGATGGTAAGGGCCAAATCGATGAACAGGATCTTCCATGAGTTGCGGGCAGCGTTCGGGAGAGCGTGGCGGCTCAATCTCGAGGGGCATTCTCGTAAGCTGTTCACTCTTGTGTGCGGACTGGCGGTCATGATCGTGGCTCCGGCCGTGAGAGCGCAGAAACTGCCGACACCGCCTCCGAACGGCAGGAAGGCATCTAATGTTGCGAAATCCGTACTGACGGCAGCAGCGTCGGCGCTGCTGCAGGAACCGATATCACCGCAAGTGCCCCTACCTCTCACCGCCGAACAAGGGACGCCCAGCCGGCAGCAGGTGTCCTATGAGGACGGGCAGCTCACCATCATTGCAGAAAACTCAAAGTTAGGGGAAATCCTGGCAGCAGTCAGCGAGCGCCTGGGCGCAAACATCGAACTCCCAGCGAGTTCTTCCGACGAAAGGATCTGGGTCCGTGCTGGACCGGGTCCGGCACGCAGAGTACTGGCCGCCCTTCTGGGCGGGACGGACCTTGACTACGTTATCCAGGCGTCTGATACCGATCCGGAGGGCATACTGAGCGTACTGCTGACTCCCCGCACTAGGGCTGCCGGCGCCGTCACAACTGGCAGGCCAGCAAGTCCGGCAGAGCCGGCACAGGCGCGGGGTGCGAGTCGAAGAAATCCCCAGGCCAACCGCGGCCCAGTGGAAGCTCCCAGCCTGGAGAATTCAACTGAACCAGCCAGTCCCGTGGAAGTGCCACTAGCGGGCTCGCCGCCCGCGTCAGCAGAGCAGCAACCCGCCTCAGCCGAGCTGCAGGCCGTGCCAGACACTTCCGAGGCCGACGCTGACAAATCGGTAGTTAAGTCACCAGAGCAAATGATCCAAAAACTACAGAACATGTACCAGCAGCGAAAACAGATGCAGCAGGACCGCAACAAACCTCCCACCCCAAACTAAGCACAACGTCATCAGTAATTGGGTAGTTGCGAATTAAACCGATGGATCTCTCGTGGAATCACGCCATGACCACCGGCTTCACCACGTCCTAGCTACTGGCGGGTCATGATATGACGTGTCCGGAAGGCGGCGCAGTTGGGAGGCGTACCGAAAACCTGTCGAGTATTGGATTCGCAGGTTCGAAGGCAAAGGCCAGCCGCACTGCGCGAGGGTGAACAGTCGGGGCGGTCGAGACTCCTGAACGAGAAGCACCTTTTGGGGAATCAACGCTTTGCTTCGGCGGATGCCGCGACGCTAGGCTTGAGCGGAAATCTGCGAGGGCAAGACGCTGGCGGCATGGAACGAGCGGGCGTACGGAATAGACTCGGGCGTACGGCAATGCCAGCACATGTTTCGGCAATTGGGTTTTCGGTTACGCAAGCCTGGTTCCGCAATTGGGCAAGCCGATCCGGAACGGCAGAAGGCGCAAAAAAACTCCCAGGCCTGCGGGAAGATGCCCGCGGTCTACCACTGGGCCACTGACGAAGTCCACTTCGAGCAGCGCGGCTCCCGCTGTCGCATGGGGGTGCCCCCGTGGATGACTTGCCGCCCTTCAGCCTCGAACCGAGTCCGATTGAGCGGGTCTCGAAAGCCGATCGGTCGTCAGTGCTTGCACCACCGATACTTTCCTGTGCTGGAGGAGGTCGTTGAGGCGCAGCTTGAAAATTGGCGTAAGGGAAACGAAACCCTACCTCGACTATGCGCAAACACGTAAGACGCTATGTTTAACGTTCAACCAAAATCGACTGGGAACTGCAGGCCGCGCCGTGATGTTTTGTTTACGATGGGCAACGCGACGACAACAAATTCACTGGTTGGTGCAGTCGGTTCCAGCGTCGTGGCGCTCTCAAAGAAACCATCCCGGGATTGAATCTTCATCTTTTCTGCTTAGGTGCCTGAACGTTAGAGGCCTGAAACCATGTCCTGGCATGGCTTGGAATGACGGACAAGTCGGGCGTTGCAGACAGCCAGCTGCGCATGATTTGCGATCGTGGCGCCCAACCAGACACGCCCGGTCCAACGGACCCATGCGTTGTGGTTATGTTCTGTCAGATAGAAGAGGGTAGATTGCGCGATGAAAAACCCAGCGTTGATTCCAGCCTGTTTTCCCGACGATGGATTACGGCCGAAAATGGGATTGCCTTCTCCTCCCCCACGGTTAAGCAATTGGCGCGTCGAGATTGCGTCAGCCGTCTTTGCCGCCCCGAGTAGACTGATCTCCACAAAGAACATGCGCCTATCGAACCTGTGGCCTTCGAAAGACTTCGGCCTTTTCAAGAACGGGTCAGCCTTTGGTGTTGGTGCAACGATGTAGTGCTGGGCCAAGGTAGTCTGGGCACAGATGAACAGAAAGATAGCGATTCGAATATATTTCACAGGAATCCTTAGTCTTGCTTGGCCATTCTGCGCGGTCGTTGCGCTTAGAACGATTGTAGAACGCTAGGCGTGCCTTTAAATCATCTTCGTCATTCGATGTTCTTTGCTTTCAGGCGAGAGACTCTGTATCTTCGAGTTGGCAGCAAAACTTCCAAGGTAACGGGAACCGATTTCGCATAGTTCAACTGGCCGTGTTCACTCCCGCGGATGGTGGAAGGTGATCCATTCCGTGTGAGTGGCGTGACTCGTTGGGGCATCCTCGGGTGCAACAAACCTGTTCCATTTTTCCAATACTTAACCGAGGTCCCGTAGTTTAGTGAATAAGTACCTGTGTTTTGAACGCGAACAGGCCCGAGTCTTCGCAGCACGCTTGGCCATTTCGAGCGAGTTGCAGCGCTTTCGAATCGTTACTCCGTTGCGCGTCGGTAACACCACGCCGACCAACTGCGGAAGTTGGGTTTCCGTATGGCGTTTCATCCTGATTCTCTACTCTCCTGAAATGGGACATACGCCAGCGCATTGCATTCACCGCAACCGTCGAACCGCTTGCCAACCGGGATTCGTTGTCGCGAATAAACGCGCGGGCTGCCATCACCATTAACTGGGTAGGGGTTCAGTTCCGAAAGGTCGCCAGCATTTCGACGGAATTACCGGATCGTGTCGGCGCCAATCGCTTGCGCTGCGCCTACATGGCCGGCCACCATGATTGGATCCCGAATGGGTTCCTTTTTCAGTCCTTTTTCTCGCCATACCGCATAGATAGGAGGATAAACGAGCAGCTCGAGAATGAAGGAGGTGAAGATACCGCCGATCATCGGAGCGGCCATCCGCTTCATGATTTCCGATCCGGTTCCATTAGACCACAGGATGGGAATCAAGCCGATGCACATGATCGCAAAGGTCATGAATTTGGGACGCAACCGGCGGGCGGCCCCTTCCACAATGGCATCATAGAGATGCTCTTGCGTGAACTGCGGGTGCTCGCGCCGCGCGGCCTCATACGCGAGGTCAAGGTAGAGCAGCATAAAGACTCCGGTTTCGGCATCGATCCCGAGAAGGGCGAGAATGCCGAGCCAGACAGCAATGCTCATATTGTAGCCGAGCGCGGAAATCATCCAGATGGAGCCCACTGCGGAGAATGGAACTGCCAGGGCAACGATCATGGTTTTCACCGCCGATCGCGTATTGCAGTAAAGCAGAAAGAGGATGATGGCGACAGTGACCGGCACGATGAGCATCAATCGATGCCGGACGCGAAGAGCCATTTCATATTGGCCACTCCACAAGATCGAATAACCAGTCGGGAGCTTCAGCTTGTTTTGCAATTCGCGTTGCGCTTGTTCGACATAGTCACCAACGGGGACGTCCGTCACGTCAACAAAGACATACTCGGTGAGCAATCCGTCCTCGTTCCGAATCATGGAGGGGCCAGTTAAAGTATGAAGGGTGGCCAGCTCGGACAATGGGATTTGTTTATCGCCGCTGACAGACACCAACACGCGGCCGAGCGACTCGAGGTCCGACCGAAAGTCGCGCAGATAGCGGACGTTGACAGGGTACCGCTCCCTGGCTTTGATCACCGTGCTGACGTTTTCCCCGCCAACCGCGGTCGAGAGGGCGTTTTGGGCATCTTCGATCGAGAGCCCGTAGCGGGCCAGTGCCTGACGATCCCAATTCACGTCGAGAAAGTAGCCATCGCCGATGCGTTCGGCAAAAACGTTTCGAGTGCCGGGAACAACGCTGAGGAGTTTTTCTGCCTGCCGTCCGATCTCCTGCATCTTGTTCAGGTCGGCGCCCTGAATCTTTAGCCCCACCGGCGTGCGTATGCCGCTGTTCAACATATCAATGCGTCCCCGGATGGGCATGGTCCAGGAATTCGAGAGGCCTGGGATTTTCAGCGCCTGGTTCATCTCCGCAACGAGTTGTTGTTGCGAAATGTGGTCGGGCGTGATGTGCCGTAGAACGGGAAGGAGCCACCGTGGCGCCCAGGAGGAGTACCAGGTGTGAGCATCGCTCCATTCCGATTGCGGCTTGAGGACGATGACGGTCTCGAGCATGGAGAGTGGCGCCGGATCGGTCGGAGTATCGGCGCGCCCCGCTTTGCCCAGGACATGATCGACTTCCGGAAAATTCATCAAGATCTGATCCGTCAGCTGCAGAAGTCTCTGCGACTCTGCGATGGAAATACCCGGCATAGTGGTAGGCATATAAAGGAGGGAGCCTTCGTCCACTTGGGGCATAAACTCCGAGCCACGCGTCCAGTACATGGGAATCGCCAGGAGCACGAGGGCGATCGCCGCCGCAATAACCTGCATTTTCCGACGGAGAGTCCAGCGAACGACTGGAGCGTAGATACGCATGAGTGGCCCGGTGATGGGGTGATCCTCTTGTGATCGGATCTTGCCACCCAATAATGAATCAAGCAGGCGCTGAAGCCGCGTGCCGGCATTGGCGAGGATGGGCCTGTTGCGCACTAGGAGAAGCCGAAGTGCCGGAGTTAGTGTGACGGCGAGCCCAGCCGCCACCAGCATGGCAAAGTTCTTGGTATAGGCCAGTGGCCGGAAGAGCTTGCCTTCCTGGCCTTCCAAAGCAAGAACCGGCAAGAAAGCTACGGCAATAACCAATAAAGCAAAAAATGTGGGCCCAGCTACTTCCTTCACGGCCGCCAAAATCACTTCGCTAGGGGAAAATGGCTTGCCGGATCGCTCGCAAATTTCCAGCTTCTTGTGTGTCTGCTCGACAACCACAATGGCGGCGTCCACGAGTTCGCCGCACGCAATGGCAATGCCGGCCAGTGACATAATATTTATGCTGACGCCGGCAAAGTGCAGCGGAATAAAAGTAAGCAGGATGGTGACCGGGATGGTGACAACGGGAATCGCGGCGCTTGGGAAATGCCAGAGAAAAATCACAATAACGATGACCACCGTGAGCATCACTTCGATCAGCGTCAGGCGTGCATTCGAAACGGCACGGAGGATTAATTCCGAGCGGTCGTAAACCGGGACAATCTTGACTCCTTGGGGCAGGCTCGGCTCGATTTCTTTCAACCGCACCTTGACGCGGTCGATCACGTCGAGGGCGTTGCTGCCCTCGCGCGTGACTACAATTCCGGAGACGACTTCCCCCATGCCATTCAGATCGGTTGCGCCGCGCCGGAGATCAGGGCCAATGACCACGCGAGCCACATCCTTGATGCGGATCGGAGTCCCGTCAACGGCCGTCAGGACGGTCTCCTCAATATCTTTGGTTGAGCTTAGGTATCCGCGGCCCCGGATCATATATTCAGCGCCGCCGAATTCCAGCAGCCGCGCTCCGGTTTCGCGGTTGCCTTCGCGAACGGCGTCGGCCACGCGCGAGATGGGGATTCCATAGGAGCGCAGCCGGTTGGGATCTACATTGACCTGGTATTGCTGTGTGAATCCGCCGAGGGAAGCGACCTCGGCGACTCCCGGCACGGCTCGCAAGTAATAGCGGAGATACCAATCCTGATAGGAACGCAGCTCTCCAAGACTGTGCTGCCCGGATTCGTCCTTGAGAACGTACTGGAAAACCCAACCGAGCGCCGTCGCATCGGGCCCAATTTCTGTCTTGACCTCCGGGGGAAGCCGGGAAGTCACGCCGGAAAGATATTCGAGGGTCCTAGAACGCGCCCAGTAGATGTCGGTGCCTTCCTCGAAAATGACATAAACATAGGAGTACCCAAAGTCCGAGATGCCGCGAACGGTCCGCACCTTCGGCGCACCAGTCATGGCGGAGAGAATGGGATAAGTGACCTGGTCCTCGATAATATCCGGGCTTCTATCCCAACGGGAGAGAACGATTACCTGGGTCTCGCCGAGGTCTGGGAGGGCATCCAAAGGCAGATGAAAAGCTGACCAGGCTCCCCAGAGACAAGCTGCGGCGAGTAAAGCGAATACCAAAACCTTGTTGTTTGCAGAGAATTCGATGATGCGGTTAATCATTCAGGTCTCGAAGCGCGCGCCGGATCCGATACCGAACTCACCTTTACGCCTGCATACTTAGCCGGATCCTGTTGGAACTTCTTTTGACATTTGTCCGAACAGAACTGGAACACTTCACCCTGGTACTTCTCCGAATACCCGGCAGAGGAAGCTCGGTTGGGATCGAGCTCCATTCCACAGACCGGGTCCCGCAAAGCGACGGCATGCTGACCGGAGGACAGTTGCACATCTTTTATTGCGGGAGAGATGAGCGCCGAGGAGCGCATCTTACTCTCCGAATCGATCAGAAAATTCCCCGAGGTGACGACTTTCTCGCCAGCGGCCAGGCCGCTGGTCACGGTGACGAGATTACCGTAAGCAGTTCCAAGAATCACGGGGCGCGGCTCGAACACCCCGTCACTGGTTTCCACGTAGACAATTTTTTGCAGACCGCTGTCAATGACGGCATCCTGCGGAATCGCAAGTCCCGCGGGTGCTTTGGCGCTGAATTCCAGATCCACGAACATATCTGGGCGCAGGACAAAGCCGGGATTCTCGGCTTCCAGCCGCAGCTTCAAGGTGCGTGACGCCGGATCGAAGAGCGGCGCGGTATCGCCGACGGTGGCAAAGATGGTTTTCCCCCGTTCGCGAATAGTGGCCTTCACTCGTGCACCCGGCGCGAAGAACTGTGTGTCTCCTCCAAAGAGATCGGCAGTGATCCAGACATTGCGCAGATCGGCGATGCGGTAAAACTCCGTCCCTTTTTCAAACCTCTGGCCGGGAGAGACATCGCGGGAGAGTACAATTCCATCAATGGGAGAAGTCAGCGTGATATCGCGAGTGATCTGCCGTGTTTTAGCCAACTCTTTTATTTGCGGCTCACCCATCCCCAAAGAACGCAACTGTTCCTCATTGATTCGCAAACTTGCATCGCTCGATCTGGCGGGATCTTCCTGATCGTGGGTGCCTTTCAAGCGCTCCAGGCTGGCAAGGGAGCCTAAGTAGGCCTGCTCGGCGTTGCGAAATTCACGGCTGTAAAGGAAGGCCAGGAGCTCGTCTTTTTTTACAAACGCGCCAGCAGGGTTATTCTTGACGGATTGCACCCAGCCCTCGGCGCCCGCCATCACGCGAAAGATCTTGCCACTGTCCGCATCCACGCGGCCGGTCGTGCGTATCATGCGAGATCCGGAGTTTCTTTCAACTTTCAAAACACGAACTCCGATCAACAATTGCTTCTCCGGACTGATCGAAACTGCGCCGGGCCTCAACTGAAGCTTCGCCGCCCGATCTTCACCCTCGTACACAGGCTCCAAGGCCATCCCGCAGTCGGGCGCGATTCCCGGTTTGTCTGACCGGTAGGAAGGGTGCATCGGATCGACGTAATAGAGAACGCGTTTCGCGTCAGTATGGTTATCGTTGGGCTTAGCAGTATAACGGCCTGCTGCGAACGCAAGCAGCGCTAGGAAAGCTAGGGAACCTAGTGCGAGGGGCCTCTTCATGGGGTTGTTCGGAACGGCGTAGACTGAACCTGCGTGCCTTCTAAATCAAAAAAGTTGCCATTCTTTGGACCATCCGTTCCGCTCGAGGTCTCCTGTCTAATCTCAGAAATGGCGCAGAATGAACAAGATACGACGGAATCAGGGGTCTGCGCCTCTAGGGACATACGAAGGATAGAGAGCAAACAGGTTGCCAAATCAGTGGAAGATCCGCTGGTACTCGTAGCAGCCGTTTTGCGGACCTTTCTCCCGGGCAACGCTTTGCTTGTTGCCCTTGGGCTTTCGGAAGATGGAATCCTCGAGCCTGGGGATTCACCGCCTTCAGCGGAAGTCGGAACGAATTGAGAGCGGAGTTAGGTTACAGCTCAAACCAGCCTACTTGGCATTCGGTGCGACTGGGAGTTCTGGTTTCGAGAAGTGGTTTTCATCAAGCTTGGGATTCACCACGACCTTTTCCACGATGATTTTCTCGCTCGGAACAACCGGGTCTCTGAACCCCTGCGCTGTTCGAGCCACTTGGAGAACTTTCGTCTCCAAAAGATGCGCAATCTGAAGGCCGCTTACTGGCCGATAATCGCGATAATACACCTCCACTGGATGATATACGCCATCGAGCCGCCTAGGCTGCCCTTCAATTTTCGCTTCCAGAAAGGTCTGCGCGTCTATCCAGTCATGGATCGCCTGCCCATTTTTCATGGTCAGCTTGAGCTTATATGTGTCGCGGTCCTCAACCTTCTCCATGCCAACCAGTTCGATCTGGGTGCCCTTGGCCGCGTAATCGATCAAGTAACCATCGACGTCTGCCTGCATGGATGACAACTTCATTTCCTCTGTCGTGTAAGGCTCAACCACAAGCCGGTTGAGGAACGGCCTCAGCTTCCAGCCGTTGGCGCCGTCAAAGACCTGAATGGCCGTCTGGCCGTTGAATTGAAGCTCCATCCGCATTTTGCCGGGTCGCTTCAACTCCATAACAAACGGCAGTTGAACCTCCTCGGTCGGCCGCGTGGGGAGCGCCTGTCTGCTCGACTTCCTGTCCGGAGCTGGAACCGAGATGGTAGCCCGCCGATTCCCTCCGGCGCCCAGTTTTCCCTGCATCGACATCGTTTGGACCGCGCGCCACGCCTGCAAACCGCCGCGGGCCGCCACGTTCTTATCGACGATGGCAGCAGCGGAAAGCTTGGCTTGCGAAGGAGTTTCGCCCCCGGCTGCGCCAAGGGAAACGGCAAACGCCAGCGACATAGAAATGACCAGTGATTTTCGTAACATCGATGCGACCTCGTTCGAAGATTTGAGACTTAGACTTAAGTCAAGCATAGGATCAAAAGACATATTTTTCTTTGCGCGGCATCAAGCTCCAAGCGAGCCTACGCCGGTCACACCAGAGGCCAGCAGCGAGACGCTAATCGACCACCAGTCCGTCAGCTCGAAATCGCCCAATCACCACGCTTACACGGTCTCCGCGTTTCACCAGTCTGCCTTTGTTCGAGAACGCCATCCAGTAGGACTTACCCGCCTGGGGTGTGCTGCTCTGACGCAACTGCCCGACCTTTTCGAGCGACGGCACCACCAGCTTGACCTGGGCCCTCGGGTCGATCAGGAAGGGTTCAGCCTTCTTATCGTTGAGCGTCTTGGCTTTATCCGCGTCTAACACGCGGTAGGTAAATCGGACGACCTCGCCCGACTCCGTCCACTTCACGGCCAGAGAGTCAACTCCCCAGACCAGTTCGTAATATTTGCCCGCTCGTCCGGCAAACCTGTCGGGCTGATAGCGCTTGGCATCCGCATGTCCCGGCTGCCCGGTCGGGGCGGGAGATTGGGCCCCCACCGTCATAACCAAAGTGCTGCTCGCGAGAACCCCTGCCAGCAACATTACTTTAGTTCCTCTCGTCACATTATGTTTAGACATTGCTGATTTATCCTTGTGCCAGGCTCCGGGGGGATGTGCAGGCTGCGCCAAACCGCCCCTGTTTTCCTGGCTTAGTCCACGATACCGCTGGCAAGCACTGATAGCCCCCGGTCAACAAACGCCCCGAAGTCAAAAATGAGAAAAGATCTGCACAACTTGGTAAGTACACTCCTCACGGATCCCTCTCCAGGGCCTGTTGGAAGCTTCTATAGGTATCTGCTTGCACGAAACGTGCCAATCATCACATCGGCGTGGTCGCTTGGTTTCCCATCTCGGAACACCATTCAGTAACCGCCTCCATTCTCCGGGGTGGCTACTTGGCGCACTTGCCCATCATCGGACAATCAGGTTTGGCGCTGGATTGCCTCGAGCGAGCACTCGAGAGTAGCTGAACTACTTCGAACTCGTGTGCACCGCAGTCGACGATCCCTTTCCTGTGACATTCCTCGGCCCCCTTCTCTTTCGGGGTCTTGGCGAGTTCCTCGCTAAGCGAATCGTAGGCCGCATCGTATTCGCCGGAATTCCCTGCTTCCAGCAGCCTATTTCAGTCCATGCTTAACCAACCGTTTGCGCCATTCCCTATGTTTCGCCTCGGCTTGGGATTCACGTGGAGGCATTCTTCACAAATCCACATGCGACTGCCGTAAAATTGCGTTGTTCGTTAGCACTGACTAATAAAATGCTTCGATGAGTAGTAGCCTTCTCATGGACTTCTTGTGTAGGCGTTCCGGCCCATTTACTTCTTTCGTTCCTGGCACTTTTGAGGCCGCCTACCGCCCTTCCTCACTAACGGCCCAGAAAAGCCAAGTGCCGTCCCGGTTGAAGCGGGACGGCACTTGTTTGTTTCTACTGGGCATTAGCCGCCCTGGTTATCGTCAACTAGCCGCTGTCGCCTACCGGGCAACCAACGCAAGCGGTGTGTACGGAGGAGCGGGAATAGGAATCGTTCCCGTACCGTTGTTGCGAACGGCCAGCGCTCCCACATCAGGAAGTGCTGGTAGAGTGGCTGGCGTTGCGTACCTCACACTGAAGGTGCATGTGCCACCGCCGGGTACTGGGGCTGTGCAGCCGTTTGCAGTCACAGAGTACAACCCGCCGATGTTGACCAGGAGGTTCTCCGCTGTGATTTGCACGGGTGCGGTACCGCTGTTAGTTACCGTGACCACGCTAGTGACGGGAGCGCGCAGCGTCGGAATTGTGAAGGTGAGGGTCCGAACGCCCGCTACGGTCCCCAGTGTTCCATTGGTCGCCGAGGTGAAGGTCACCGTCCCCACGTTCACTGTGAACGTCACAGTGTTGCTGGTTCCCGCTGGCGTCGTGACGCTAACGGTCCTGGCCGAGAGGGTGGCGGTATTCGAGATTGTGAAGGTGGTCGTAACCGTAGTCGAAGTCACGGTTAAGGCGCCGACGGTGATACCCGTTCCGGACACGTTCACAGCCGTTGCGCCGGTCAGGTTCGTGCCAGTCAAAGTCACCGGGACGATGGTGCTGCGTGCGCCTGATGTAGGAGCGATCGAGGTCAGCGTCGGCGGCCCTGTAGTAGTACCACCCGTGAACTCAACCGCGCCAGCGTCAACAGCGTTATTAGCCTTCCTTGAGGTGCCGAAGAAGTCAAGGCTCGGCGCCTCCGCGAAGTTCGTAGCCGCAGAGGAGGGGATGTAATTAATGGCCGGCGAACCCGCCGCCAGCGCATAGTTCCCGAGTACGGCCCCAGTGGTCGGACTCGCCATCGCCAGCGGGCCCCAAGCCATGTTGATCCAGTTGTTGCCCTCGTCCACTGTCGCGGCTGGCGTCAGGTTGAAGATGGGGTTCGGCACAGTCGCGTCCGAGATTCCCGGAGGCACCTGATAACCCATCCCACCGTTTTCCGGCGGAACTCGTGAGCCGTTGCAATACTGGCTGACAACGCCCGGGTTAGATGCCAGGTTATTACCGCTGGGATAGTCCGCCGCGTCCGTTAGCACCGAATACGTCGGGGCGAGCGTGACCGTCGAGCTATGGTTGCTCGGTCCCGTGTCGCCGCGCACGCCGATGTCCCAATAGGAGGCCCCAGTGGCGCACTGGCCTGTTGCGGTCTGGCTCAACGTGGGAACCAGCGTGACGACGTGCTGCTGGTTTAGAGTTCCCGCCCCGAGAGCGCCTACCGTGATGTTGAACGGACGGTTCTGCCAGAACACATCGTTGGCGAGAAGCGGATATGAGACGGTCCTGCAGGTCCCATTGCTAGCGGTCGTTCCGGCAAAATGACCTGCTGGACAGGTAATCGGATTGGGCAAGTTTGCGATCAGGACCGCGCTGTTCTGGATACTCACCAGACCGGCGGGCTGAGGCGTCGAACCCGAAACGCAGGGATTCGGGGGCAGGCCAGTACCGGGGTTGGTAACGCAGGGGCCCTGGCTGCTGGCTATGGGTGCCCCAAGAGTGTTGAAGAGCACACCCGATGAGGCAGTGGTGTCGTTAGACATGACCGTGTTGTTGATGAAATCCACGTTTAACGCGTCCACCAGTGAAACTCCGGCACCGTCCCAGCCGGCCACATTGTTAGTGATGATATTGTTGGTGACCCTGACAGAGTACCATTGCGCCGGAGTCGTGGGGAAAGTAACCACTTCCGAGCCGTTGATGTTCTGCAAGCGTAGTCCGCCGCCGCTGCCACTGTCTGCTGCGTTGCCCATAATCAGGTTGGCATTGATCAGCAGGCCGGGACCCACGCCGTCGCTCGGCCCAATAAGGTTAGT
>Ga0066659_10000448_pt1 | contig 15201 bp, 11 predicted proteins | sample GraSoiAngelo_108_FD_75176 | JGI IMG/M metagenome (GOLD analysis project Ga0066659, IMG submission 75176) | Grasslands soil microbial communities from the Angelo Coastal Reserve, California, USA - 14_0903_09_40cm | ecosystem: Environmental > Terrestrial > Soil > Grasslands | place: USA... | reverse complement strand
GACGGGGCGGGCGATCATGCGGAGGCTCTACCGCGTGCTCGCCCACAGCGTGGCGGGGGGGCTGCCGGAGCTCCGCGCCCTCTTCGGCCGTCGAGAGCTGGCGCGGTGCTTCGGCGCCGCCTTCCGCCTCGACGAGATGGTGGCGGAGCTTCCGGGCCGGGCCTACGCCGCGGCCCTCATCTGAGCCCCGGCCCCCTCACAGCGGGAAGAAGTAGACCTCCTCGCCGTCGACGAAGCGGAAGTCCATCACACGTGGCCAGAGCGGGCTCACCATCTCGTTCTCCCACCGCGTGAGCGCCGCCTCGAGGTCGCGCACCACGTCCGGGTGGACGGGAGCGAGGTTGCGGCGCTCGCTCTTGTCGGTCGCAAGGTCGAAGAGGACGGTGCGGCCGCTCATCTCGTCCTTCACGAGCTTCCAGTCACCCTGGCGAATCGCCTTGTGGTACTCCGAGCGCCAGAAGAGCGCCTCGTGGGGCGCCGCCATGGTCTGGCCGGTCAAGAAGGGCAGCAGCGAGACGCCGTCGTAGGGGCGGTCGGTCGGCAAGTCGGCGCCGGCTAGGTCGACGGCGGTGGCGAAGACGTCGAGGGCACTCACCGGATGCGGGCAGGCTGCGCCTGCGGGGATCGTTCCGCGATACCGCACGAGGAACGGTATGTTGATGCCGCCCTCGAAGTTCGTGAACTTCCCACCGCGGAGCGGCGCGTTGTCGGTCGCGCCGGTGTAGGTGGCGCCCCCATTGTCGCTCAGGAAGAACACCAGCGTGCGATCGTCGAGCCCGAGCCGGGCGAGCGTATCCATGATCGCACCGACGCCGTCGTCGAGCGCGGCGATCATGCCGTAGTACACGCGGTGGATCGGATCGGACACGTCGGCGAACCGGTCGTAGTACTGGCGCGGGACCTGGAACGGCGTATGCGGCGCCGAGAACGGCACGTAGAGGAAGAAGGGGCCGTCGCGGTGCGCCTCGAGCCAGCGAATGCTCTCCGCGGTGATCTTCTGGGTGAGGTAGACCTTCTCGTCCACGACCTGATCGTTCCGGCGGAGCGCACAGTTCCCTTGCCGGCCGAGGCTCCAGATGTGCCGGTCGGCGAAGTCGTCGTGCCGCTGGTTGACGATGTCGGGATCGTGCGGGTCCGCGTAGAGGGTATGCGCCTCGTAGAACCCGTAGTGGTAGTCGAAGCCGCGGCGAATCGGGATGCGATCCGGGCTGCTGCCGAGGTGCCACTTGCCCATGATCGCGGTCTGGTAGCCCTGCCGCCGGAGCACCTCCGCGAGCGTCACCTCCGAGAGCGGGAGCCCCTGCTGGACGATGTCCTCGAAGCGCGGAAACGCGATCAGGTCGGCGACCCGGAAGTCGTCGGTCGCGAGGAAGTACTTGAAGAGGTAGTACTCGAGGCGGTTCCGCGGGTAGCGCTCGTGCGGCTGGATCTCGTGGCCGAAGCGTTGCTGGTAGCGCCCCGTCATCAAGCCCGCGCGAGAGGGGCTGCAGATCGGCGACGTGATGTAGCCCTCGGAGCAGGTGGCGCCCTCGTGGCCGAGGGTATCGATGCGAGGGGTCGCGACCCGCCCCCCGTAGAGCGAGATGTCCGTCTTCCCCAGGTCGTCGGCCAGGATGATGACGATGTTCGGTCGCTGGGTGGGCGTCTCCCGCGGCGGCGTGGCCAGATAGCGCTCGCGCGCGCGGATCTTCGCCTCGTCGACGACGATGTGGAAGCGCCCGCTCGAGAGCGGATAGAGGAGGTAGCCGAGCGCCGCGGCGAGAATCACCAGCAGCGAGACCAAGCGCCGCTTCACGACGCGCGCCCTCTACGGCAGCCGTGTGCCTGCCGTCAAGCAAAGCCGGGTTTGGCCTCCCGGCTTATTCCGTGCCGAATCCCCCCTCGTCCGACACCGGACTCCCCCGCAGGGCGCACGGACGCCCGGGAGGCGACGCGCTATGGTCGCCTGCTCCCTGGGCGACCTGGAGCACTGGCAAGGAGGCAAGATGGCGAAGAAGGGGATCACGCGTCGCGGCCTGCTCGGCGGAGCGGCGGCCACCGCGGCGTTCGCGGCGCTGCCGAGGTCCACTCAGGCGGCGGGGCGCTCGGCCGACGTCATCGTCATCGGTGCAGGGCTTGCGGGGCTCACGGCGGCGCGTGAGATCGCGCAGGCCGGCCGGTCGGTCATCGTCCTCGAGGCCCGGAACCGGGTCGGCGGTCGTGTCCTCAACCATGCGCTCGGCAGTGGTGGCTACACCGAGCTGGGCGGGATGTTCACCGGACCGACGCAGGATCACATCCAGGCCCTCGCCACCGAGGTGGGCATCGGCACGTTCCCGACCTACAACACCGGCAACAACGTCTTCGTCGGTGGGGGCGGTCGACGCGAAGAGTTCCCCAACAACACGCCGTTCGGCACGGCGCCACCCGACCCCGTCGTGGCGCCGGACATCGCGCTGGCGGTCACCCTGCTCGATCAGATGTCGCAGAGCGTCCCCGTCGACACGCCCTGGACGTCTGCCAGCGCCGAGCAGTGGGATCGCCAGACGCTCGACACCTGGCTCCGCTCGAATACGAGCGGGAGCGACGAGTTCATGGCCGTCACGTCGGCGGCCACGGAGGCGATCTTCGGCAGCGAGCCACGCGAGCTCTCTCTCCTCTACACGCTCTTCTACATCGCCGCCTCGGGAAACGAGCAGAATCCGGGGACGTTCGAGCGCAACTTCAACACCGCCGGCGGCGCGCAGGAGAGCCGCTTCGTCGGGGGCGCCCAGATGGTTCCCCTCCAGGTCGCGGCCCAGCTCGGAGCGCGGGTCCTGCTGAACCAGCCGGTGCATCGCATCGACCAGTCGTCAACGGGCCCCGTGACCGTCTACTCCGGCCGCCACTTCCGGGCGTTCGGGCAACGTGTGATCGTTGCCATTCCGCCCACCCTCGCGGGACGCATCGAGTACGACCCGCCGCTCCCCCCGCTCCGCGATCAGCTCATGCAGCACATGCCGCAAGGGACCCTCATGAAGTTCGAGGCGATCTACGACACGCCCTTCTGGCGCGCCGCCGGCCTCACGGGCCAGGCCGTCAGCGAGACCGGCCCGATCAAGGTCACCTTCGACACGTCGCCGGCCGATGGCAGCTTCGGGGTCCTGATGGGCTTCATCGGCGGGCACGAGGCCAGGGTGTGGGAGAACCGGCAGGAGGGCGAACGCCAGGCCGCGGCCTTGCAGAACCTCGCGACCTACTTCGGGAACCAGGCGCTCAGCCCGCGCGAGATCGTGGAGTTCAACTGGTCCACCGAGGTCTGGAACCGCGGGTGTCCGGTGGCCGTGCTCGCGCCGGGAACGCTGATCGACTTCGGCGCCGCGCTGCGAGAGCCGGTCGGGCGCATCCACTGGGCCGGCACCGAGACGTCCACCTACTGGAACGGCTACATGGACGGCGCGGTGCGCTCGGGCGAGCGGGCGGCCGCGGAGGTGCTCGCCCTGCTCTAGCGCCCCCGTCGGTTCCAAGGCGCATCGTCCTCCGAGGGCGGGCAGGAGGCGCGCGAAGACGCCTCCTGTGCTACGGGGAGAGGATGGGATACGCCTCGGCGCTTCGGGCGTTCTGCTGGATCGGAGCCGTGGTCGACGCCCTGGCAGTGGTTGCCCTCCTCTCCCCCGCGGTGTCCCGTGGGATGCTCGGCGTCGACGTGCCCCCCACGGCGCTTCTCTATGCGATGCGGACCGGGGCGAGCCGGCGTCCCCTGGAGCGGCGCGCAGCCGTGTTCCTCACCGTCGTCCCGGTCATCCTCGGATTCTTGGCCACCGAAGTCGTCGGCGTCCGCGAGGGTTTCCTTCCGGCGCCAAATGCCTCGCCCCTCCTCGGCCTGCAAGCGCCCCTCGGAGTGTTCGGCCTCCGGGCCTGGCGTCGCGCCATCACCGGCGAGCGGAAGGCTGCATGAATCACCGCGCTGCGCCTCCCTCCGAGGAGCCCCTGGGGGTGACCCGCGAGGACGCGGTCGCCACGCTCTGGCTCAACCGTCCGGCGAAGCGAAACGCGGTCACGCTGGCGATGTGGCAGGGCATCGCGCGCCTGGTCGGCGAGCTCGCCGCCGACCCGTCGGTGCGGGTCCTGGTCGTGCGTGGGGCGGGCGATCACTTCTGCGCCGGCGCCGACATCGCCCAGCTGGCCGCGCTCGCCGACCCCGCCCGCGGCGCCGCGTACCGGGAGGCGAACCGGACCGCCGAGGACGCACTCGCGACCTTCCCGAAGCCGAGCGTCGCCGTCGTGCAGGGCTTCTGCATCGGCGGGGGCTGCGAGATCGCCGTCGCCTGTGACCTGCGCATCGTCGAGCGCGGCGCCCGCTTCGGGATCACGCCGGCGCGCCTCGGCATCGTTTACCCTGCCTTCGCGGTCGAGCGGGTAGTGAAGTTGATCGGTGCCGCCGCCACCAAGTACCTGCTCTATTCGGCGGAGCTCGTCGATGCGGACCGAGCCCTGCGGATCGGCTTGGTCGACGAGGTTCACGATCCGGGCGGGCTCGAGGAACGGGTCCGCGCCTTCAGCACGACCCTGGCCGGGCTGTCGCTGCTCACCCAACGTGCGGCGAAGGAGATGGTCGCCGCGGTGGTCGACCACGGTGCGATCGACGCCGAGCTCGCCCGTACGTGGGAGCGCGAAGCGCAGGCCGGCCCGGACGTCGCGGAAGGCATCCGCGCCTTCACCGAGCGCGAGCGACCCCGCTTCACCTGGACCACCCGCCGGGAGCGCTCGACGCGTACCCGGGAGCGATAGCGTCTGACGGCCGTCGGGAGGAGCCCCGAACAGCCGGCCTAGCCGCCCCCTTCGTCGCCGAACACTGGCGTCCAGCGCGCTCGACGGCGCGCCCGACGCTCCGTCGCGTCCTCGGCCGAATAGTCCATCGCGTCGGGGCTTGCGGTGAGGTCGGCGCGCGCGTCGAATGAATTCAGGTTGACGACGCCGTAGCGGCGGCCGCCCTCCTCCATGACCGCGCCGACGTAGACGCCGCAGCCGGCACAGAGAAGAAAATCGGCCGTGCGGGTGGCGAAGCGGTAGCGCAGCAGTGCGGCGGGGTCGCGGACCGCGAAGCGGAGAGTGCCAGCCGGGTCCGAGCTTCCGAGCGCCCCCTGCTTCCGGCAGAACGTGCACTGGCACGCGCGCACCGGGAGCTGCGCGGCCGCGAGGCGGCTCGTCAGCGTCCAGCGCATGTTGCCGCAGTGGCAACCGCCTTCGTGTGTGTACATGGCGCCGGCCCTCGCTCTACGACGCCGACGACCACCGCATCAATGGAGCCGCAGGCCCTGCGGAGGCGTCGCCGTCGGCGACAGCCGAGCGACGAGGCTCTCGAGAGTCTCCGGGTTCACCGGCTTCACGAGGTGGTGGTCGAAGCCGGCTCCGAGCGCACGCTGCCGATCCTCGTCGCGCCCATAGCCCGTGAGGGCCACCAGCACCACGTGGCGGAGAGCGGGGTCCTGACGTACTCGACGAGCCACCTCGTAGCCGTCGATTCCCGGCAGTCCGATGTCTACCAGCATGACGTCGGGCGGGTCCGCCCGGGCTGCTTCCAGCGCGGCGGAACCGTGGTGCACCATACGGGCGCGATGCCCGAGCAGCTCCAGCAACGTCATCAAGCTCTCCCCCGCGTCCCCGTTGTCCTCGACGAGGAGGACCCGCGCACACGCCCGCTCCGCCCCCTCACTCGACACCGCGTCCTCCCGCCCGGGAAGAACGGTCGGCAGGCGCACCACGAACTCCGCGCCCTTCCCGATGCCGTCGCTGTGCGCTTCGACGCGGCCGCCATGCAGGTCCACGAGCCGCTTCACGACGGTCAAGCCGACGCCGAGCCCGCCCTGCGCCCGGTCCAGACCGCGGTCGGCCTGTGCGAACAAGTCGAAGACGCGCGGCAACATGTCGGGCCCAATGCCGATGCCGTTGTCCCGCACCCGCAGCGCCACCTCATCCTTCTGGCGCTCGACGATCACGTCGATCCGCCCGCCTGGCTCCGTGTACTTCGCCGCGTTCGAGATGAGATTGGCGACGACCTGCTCCAGGCGCGTCGAGTCCCCCTCGACGTGCGCGTCGTGAGGAGGCAGCTGAACGCTGATCGTGTGCGCCCGTTCGTCAATCAGCTGACGCACGCTCTCGACGGCGCGCTCCACGATGGTGGCGATCGGTAGCCGCTGCGTGCGGAGCGCGATCCTCCCCTGCGTGATACGCGCCACGTCCAGGAGGTCATCGACCAGTCGTGCGAGTTGATCGGCTCCCCGGCCCGCGATGTCGAGCGCACTGACCTGGCGCGACGGATCGAGTCTCGCGGTCACGATCGCGTTCCGCACGGCGGAGAGGGGATTTCGTAACTCGTGGCCCAGCATGGCCAGGAACTCGTCCTTGGCGCGGCTCCCCGCCTCGGCCTCGGCACGGGCATTCCGCTCTGCCTCGTAGAGCCGCGCGTTTTGGATCGCGATGGCGGCCTGCGCCGCGAGCCCGACCACGACGCGCTCCGCGTCGTCCGTGAACACCCCGGGCTCGGGGTGCCCGAGGAAGAGCCCGCCCAGGACCTCGCTGGTGCGCCCCCGCACGGGGACCGCCAGGTAGCTCGTGACCGGCAGGCGCCCCATCGGCGTGCCGCGGTGAGGCACGTTCCTCCCGTAACGCGGGTCCTTCGTCACGTCGTCGAGGCGTACGACGCCTTGCCCCGCGAACGTGGGCGTGAGGAGCGGCGTGTTCCGCGGCGTGCAAAACTGCTCGAATGCCTCCTGCGACGCACCCGAGAGCGTGTAGAGGTAGTGGCCGCCCTGGTCGTCGGTCGCGTTGTAGAAGAAGGCCCCGAACTGGGCACCCGACAGCTGCGTGGCCGTGTCGGTGAGGGTCTGGAGCAACCGCTGGAGGTCGAGCTCGGCCGAGAGGATCCGCCCCATCGCGTAGAGGGTCATCAGCTCGCGCAGCGTTTTCTGGCGAGCCGCCTCGGCTTCCTTCCGTTGGCCCATCTCGGTTTCGAGCGCCTGGGCCTTCTGCTGCAGGTGCGTGACCACACGAAGACGCTCGTCCGGGCTGGCCAGTGCAGGGTAGCTCTCGGCCGGGACGACCTCCGAGTGCTCTCCGCAAACCCTGAGGAACAACGTTCCGTCGCCTTCGCCACCGAAGGCGGCGATCGGATAGCCGCAGAGCAGCGAGAACGACCGCCGGTCGGCGAGGGCGTTCCACAATTCCTCGAGACGTATGGTGGCTTCACGCTTCCCCTCCGCCCAGAGCAGCGCGACCATCTCGCCGAAGGCATGCACGCGCGGATGACCGCCGGCTGCCCGCGCAATGACATCGCCGACCACCGTCTCGAACAGCTCGGCATCCGGCCACCCATCGATCAGCACCTGCGAGAGGGTCTCGGCCGCATCGAGCGTGAGGTAGCGCCCCTGCTCGCGGGCGATGGCCACGTCCACGCCCCGCGCCCTGAGTCGCTCCTCTACCGCCTCCCGGTGCGGTCTCGTCGCGATCACGACCCCGGCCTCGCCTGCTCCGAGACCGGCGCCGATGAACCGCGTCACCGCGTCGACGAGGAAGGCGTCGTCGCCGTAGAACTGTGCCAGGTGCACGCGATCGCTCGTGCTGGTCGCGCTGGTGTCAGGCGCGTCCGCCGCCCAGGTGTCAGCGGCTCCCATGACCCGTCCTCCTACGTGGACCCGTGATGCCATCGAAGCGGCGGTGTGTGGCCGACCGGAAGGACTGTACAAATCCTCTTCCGGCCGTCAATGCCGTCCCCCGTCCGGGTCGCCCAGGGGTTCCGACGGGTTCCCGTACCGACCGGTCCTGTGACAGTCGCGGTTCGTAGTCGTGCACCTTCAGGGCTACCGACCGACACGGGACGGACGGCAGGGAGCGCTGCAGCTGTAGCGAGAAACATGGCAGGACGTTGGTATCGCTCTTGCTCTGCCCTTCGGACAAATCGCCAATCTATTGTCGGGGGTGAAATCATGTGGCGGAAGCGAAAGGGCAAGGCGCGAAAGATGCGGGGTGGTCTCGGCGCCTTTCTGGACGAGAACTCGGAGATCGAGGGCAGGTACACCTGTGCGGGCACCGTGATGCTGGACGCGAAGCTCCGCGGTGAGATCACGGCCCAGGACACACTCATCATCGGCGACCGGGGTGTTGTCGAGGCGACCGTGCGGGCGGCAATCCTGGTGGTGCATGGCCAGGTGATCGGCGACGTGACGGCGAGCGAACGCGTGGAGCTGAAGGGTACGGCGCGGGTCATCGGGGACGTCGAGGCCCCCGTCATCGCCATGGAAGCGGGCGCGGTGCTCGACGGCCAATGCCGGATGACGAAGGAGCAGCCAGCCGAAGCTCCACTCGCCAATGTGGTCCCAATCAAGGGATGAAACGTCCGTTCAGCCTCCTCGTCATCCACGGGGACGGCTCGCGCGCGCTGCGCATCAGCCTTCCCGGCTGGATCGCCTACGGGACCCTTGCGCTGGTTGCTGGGGTGGCCGCCGCCATGATCGGTCTCTCGGGCGACTATGTCCTCCTCAAGCGCGAGTACGCTCAGTTCCCGGGGCTTCATCAGTGCGTGGAGGATGAGCGTGCATTCCACTCGTTCCAGCCGCGGATCGCCGCGGTCCGCGGCGAGATCTCGGCGTGGAAGGCGCTGCACACCAAGATGGGGAAGGCGTTCAGTACCGTGGAGGACCTGAATCTGTCGCGGACCGCGGCAGGCGGTGGCCTCGATGCCGACGCCTCGGCGGTAGGCGTCGAACTCCGCCCCGCGCGAGAGCTGGACCTGCTCACGACCAGCGTCGCCGAGGAATCGCCGCGGCTGCGGGAGCTGGACCACGTGATCGAGCACATGGGCAAGATCATGAACGCCCTCCCGCTACACTGGCCGGTCCATGGCCACATCACCTCGGACTACGGACTGCGCCGATCCCCCTGGGGTGGGGGGGGGCAGGAGCATCACCGCGGGCTCGACATTCGCAGTCCACCCGGGACGCCGGTCAGGTCGCCGGGGGCAGCGACGGTCGCCGCGGTCAGCTCCCACGGAAGCTATGGCAAGAACGTGGTGCTCGACCACGGCAACGGCGTGAAGTCGCGCTACGCCCACCTGCAGAAGCTGGAGGTGAAGGTCGGTCAGCAGGTCGAGGAGGGGCAGGTCATCGGGCTCGTCGGGAGCACGGGCCGGAGCACAGGGCCCCACCTCCACTATGAGGTCCTCGTGCAAGGAAAGGCCGTGAACCCCCACGGCTTCCTTCGAGAGCACTGAGCGCTCGCCTTCGTCACCTTCCGCCAGCTTTCGCCGTCCTTAGTTCGACCTGCTCGGCAGGACGTCCACCTTGCCGCTATCCAGATCGTAGCGTGCCGCGACGATGCGGAGCTTCCCGTCCTGGACCAGGTGAGAGAGCAGAGGATCCGACGTCCGCAGCTGTTCGGCGACGAGCTCGGCGTTCGCCTTCACCGCATTGTCGAGGCGGTCGCCGGGCTGGTCGCGTGTCTGTTCCACGGCCGGCGCGATCGCCGTGACGAGCGCGGCGATGTGGCCGGGCGCGTCACCACCCTTCAGGGCGGCGTCCACCGCGCCGCACCGCGAGTGTCCGAGAACCACGACGAGCCCCACGCCGATGTGCTCCGCGGCGTACTCGATGCTCGCCATCGTCGCCGGCTCCGCGATGTTTCCGGCCACCCGCACGACGAATAGGTCACCAAGCCCCTGGTCGAAGACGACCTCGGGAGGAACGCGGGAATCGGAGCAGCCGAGAATGATGGCAAACGGGTGCTGGCCATTCGCCACTGCCCGGCGCCGCCCCGCGGTCTGGTTCGGGTGCGTAATCGTGCCGGCGACGTACCGGCGGTTCCCCGCGAGGAGCCTGGAGAGCGCATCGCCGCCGTGATCGTTGGGCGCCGCCCGCGACACTCCCGACAGAAGCGTGACACCCGCGAGCAGGATCCCGAGTGCTCTCGCCATACCCGAAGTCTCCCTTCAACACGTCGTTCGCCCGGCCGGAGTGGCCGTCGCGCCGCTTCTCCTTACACGAAGCCGGCCGAACGCCAACACCGACCCGTGCCGTCCCTGCTTCGGGCGTTGACAGACCGCCCACCCTTGACGACAAGCTCCAGCGGCCGCGTCGTCACGAGGCCAGCGGTGGAAACGAAGCCGGGAATCCCATGTCCGTTGTGCGGTCAGAGCAACCGCGCCGATCGCCGCTTCTGCACCGAGTGCGGCAGCCGCCTGGGTCGCGCCTGTCCAGCGTGCGGGTCGTCCGTGGAGGCGGGCGAGAAATTCTGCGGGAGCTGCGGCGCCGCGCTGAGCGGACCTGGTCGTGGGTCGCGCCCGGCACCATCGGCTACCTCCCCGCCGACGCACCTCGTCGAGAAGATCCTGGCCTCCCGCAGCGCCCTCCAGGGCGAGCGCAAGCAGGTGACCGTCCTCTTCGCCGACGTGGAGGGCTCAATGGATCTCGCCGAGCAGGTCGATCCCGAAGTCTTCCACCACGTCATGGAGCGCTTCGCGACGCTCCTCGCCGACGGCGTGCATCGCTTCGAGGGGACGGTGACCCACTACACCGGCGACGGCGTGATGGCTCTCTTCGGCGCGCCGATCGCACTCGAGGATCACGCCCAGCGGGCCTGCTACGCCGCCCTCCACCTGAGCGACGCCCTGCGACGCTACGCCAACGAGCTCCGGCTGACGCGCAGTCTCAACTTCGCGGTCCGGATGGGGCTCAACTCCGGCGAGGTGGTGGTCGGGACGATCGGAGACGACCTGCGCATGGACTACACCGCGCAAGGCCACACGGTCGGGCTCGCCGCACGGATGGAGCAGCTCGCGGAGCCCGGAAAGATCTACTTGACCGAGCACACGGCGAAGCTGATCACCGGCCTCCTCCAGCTGGAGGATCTGGGATCGCTCGCCGTGAAAGGGGTGCAGGCGCCGGTGGGGGTCTTCGTGCTCGTGGGCGTTGGACCGCTTCGCACCCGCCTCGAGGTGTCGCGAGCGCGCGGCTTCTCGCGCTTCGTGGGCCGGGACGCGGACCTGCATGCCCTGGAAGCGGCGCTCGCCCGCGCCCAGGCGGGCAACGGACAGGTGGTGGGCGTCGTCGCCGAGGCCGGCGTCGGCAAGAGCCGTCTCTGCTTCGAATTCCTGGCGCGTTGCCGTGCCCGGGGGCTCCGGGTCTACGAGGCGCACGGCGTGGCTCACGGGCGCAACATCCCGTTCCTCCCCATGCAGGCGCTCTTCCGAGCCTACCTCGGCATCACCGAGCAGGATGGCGAGCGCGACGCGCGCCAGAAGATCGCCGGGCGGCTCATCCTCCTCGCCGACGACTTCCGGGATGCCCTCCCGCTCGTCTGCGACTTTCTCGGCGTCCCCGACCCGGAGCGGCCGGTGGCACGCATGGACCCGGAGGCACGCGAGCGGCAGCTGCGCGCCATCGCCACGCGGATTGTGCAGGCCGACGACCGCCAGGGCTCGACGGTCACGCTCCTCGAGGACCTACACTGGTTCGACCGGAGCAGCGACGCGCTCCTCGAGACGCTCGTCGCAGCCCAGGCCCGGGCGCGCGGGCTCCTGCTGCTCAACTTCCGCCCCGAGTTCCGCGCGCGCTGGATGGCTGCGCCCCACTACGAGCAGCGCTCCCTGGTACCGCTCGGGCCCGAGGCGAGCGCTGCCCTGATGGCCGACCTTCTCGGCGGTAGCGCGTCGCTCGCAGGTCTCGCGGCGCGCCTTCACGAGCGCACGGGCGGAAATCCGTTCTTCATCGAGGAGGCAGTACGTGGGCTGGTCGAGGCGGGGATCCTCATGGGCAGCGAGGGCGCGTATCGTCTGCTTCGACCCGTGGAGCAGGTGAGCGTCCCGCCGACCGTGCAGGCCGTGCTGGCGGCGCGGATCGACCGGCTGGGGGAGCGCGGCAAGGAGGTGCTGCAGACGGCCGCGGTGATCGGCCGGCAGTTCTCGGAGCCCGTCCTGGCACGCGTGATCGAGCTGGCCGCGCCGGAGCTCGCGGCGGCGCTGCAGAAGCTCGCGGCCGCGGAGTTCGTGTACGAGGTGGCGCTCTTCCCGCACGCCGAGTACGCCTTCAAGCATCCGCTGACGCAGGAGGTGGCGTACCGGTCCCAGCTCGCCGAGCGCCGGGCGCGGGTCCATGCGGCGGCGGCCCGGGCGCTCGCCGAGCTCCATCCCGACCAGCTCGACGAGCATGCCGCGCTCCTCGCCTATCACTGGGAAGCGGCGGGCGAGGCCCTCGAGGCGGCCCGATGGTACCGCCGCGCGGCCGAGTGGATCGGCACCAAGAACTCCGCCGAGGCGGCACGCAAGTGGGAGCAGGTGCGCACGCTGGCAGCGAAGGTGCCGGACCTGGCCGAGGCAGACGTGCTCGGGCTGGTCGCGCGCGCGCAGCTCCTCAACCTGGGCTCGCGTCTCGGCGCTTCGGCCGAGGTGGCGGCGGCCGTGTTCGAGGAGGGACGAGCCCTGGCGAACCGGACCGGCGACCTGAAGTCGCTGGCCATGCTGCTCTGCGGCTACAGCCAGGTGAAGGACATGCAGGGAGAGCCCGACCAGGCGCTCCGCCATGCGATGGAAGCGCTCGGTCTGGCCGAGCAGACGGGGGACCGCGGCCTGAAGCTGGTCGTTCATCAGGCGCTGGCGGCGTCGCACGCGGAATCGGGTCGGCTGCGCGAGGCCCTGCGCTTCGCGGAGCAGGGGCTCGACCTCGCGCCCGAGGATCCGCGGCTCGGGGCGAACCTCGTGGGCTATAGCCCCTACGCCTGGCTGACGGGGTTCAAGGCACGCCTCCTCGTCCACATGGGACGTCTGGAGGAGGCGCGGCGCACCATCGACCGCTGCCTCGACCTGTCGCGTGCGCTGGGCGAGACGGAGGCCCCCGGCTCGTGGTATCCCGTCGCCGCCCTGGCGGCCGAGCACGCCGGGGATGCCGAGGGGGCACTCGCGCACGCGCGCCGGGCGGTCGAGATCGCCGAGAAAACCGGGCACTCGTTCTCTCGCGCCGTCGCATACCTCGCGCTCGGCATGGCGCTCAAGATGAGGGGCCAGTCGAGCGAGGCGGTGGAGACCCTCGAGCATGCCCTGGCCGTCTCGAGGGAGCGGCGGACCGGGCTCCAGTTCGAGGCGTGGGGACTCTCTCTCCTGGCGGAGGCCCAGCTGGCGAACGGCGAACCGGACCGTGCGCGGGCCACGGCGAACGAGGCGGTCGCGGCAGCGCACCAGACGCCGCTCTTCGAGTGCGTGGCTCGTCTCGCGCTCGCCCGCGTGCTCCTTCGAACCGATGGCGCCGGCGCGCGAGACGCCGTCCACGCGGCGCTCACGCGCGCCGAGGTCCTCGTGGACGAGACCGGCGCAAACGCCTACGCCCCGCTCATCCGCCTGGAGCGTGCCGAGCTCGCTCGGCTGATCGGTGACGGGCCCGCGCGCGAGCGCCAGCTGCGCGAGGCGCAGCGGCTGTTCGTGGAGATGGGAGCCACGGCGCGGGCCCAGCAGCTGGCGCGGGACGTCGCGTAGCGCCGTCAGGGGTCGTTGGCCGAGAAGCCCCAGCTGCGGAGGATCGCTTCCTCGTCGGCCGGGCTCATCGCCTTCTTGAAGCGGGCTCCGGACCGACCCTTCACCCGGCGCTCACACTCGGCCCAGGTGGCGTGGCGCCCGAGCTGGCCATCGACGACGCTCAGGTACGAATGTGCGGCGCTCCGGCGACCGGCGGCCGATGTGCCGGGCGAGCGCGCGGGAAGACCGGTGTCGTCCGGGATGTCCAGGACCGGCACGCCGTAGCGGATGAGCGGACCGCGGTAGAGCGTCGGCCGTTTGCCGACGGCGTACGCGTTGGCGATCTCGTCGACGCGCTCGTTTCCCGGAATGCCGCGGTGGCCGCGGACGTAGTGCCAGGTGACCCTGCCTGCGCGGTTCTCGGCCTCTGCGAGCTTCTCCCACAGGTCTCGGTTCAGCACCTCCCCGCCCCCGGCAGTCCGCCAGCCGCGTCGCCGCCAGCCGTGGATCCACTGCTGGATACCGCGGATGACGTAGGTCGAGTCCGTGTGGACGGCAACCGGTCCGGCCAGCGCTCCGATGTACCGGAGCGCCTCGATGGTCGCCGTCAGCTCCATCCGATTGTTGGTCGTGTGGCCGGCGCCACCGCCGAGCTCGGTCACCCGACCCTCGGGCGTGACGACGATCGCCCCCCACCCTCCAGGCCCCGGGTTCCCCTTGGCGGCCCCGTCGGCGAAGACCACGATCGGCGTCTCGGCCATGACCGCCCTTGCCTACCCCCCGCGGTGGCCCTGCAGCAACCGCAGCGGATCGCATCGATCGGTGCCGCACGCTATAGCTATTGGAAGTCGGGCACCATGGCGGGATCGGACGACGCGGACTTCGCGGCGCTCTTCGCCGCGAGCGAGGGAGCGCGCACCCGCGAGCGCCGCCTCGGTACGGGGGATGTCGTTCGCGGGCGCGTGATCGCCGTCGGCGCCACGGCGGCCTTCGTCGCCGTCGGGGGCAAGGCCGAGGCGACGATCGAGCTCGGCGAGTTCCGCGACCCCACGACGGGCGAGGTGCAGCTTCACGAGGGTGACGAGATCGAGGCGACGGTCGTCGACGACGGGAAGCGGTCGGGGTCGATCGTGCTCAAGCGGGTCGCCGGCCGCGGCGGGCATGTCCCGGGCGAGCTGGAGCAAGCGTTCGCGCACGGGATCGCAGTCGAGGGTCTCGTCGCCGGCGAGAACAAGGGCGGCTACGAGGTCCAGATCGGAAGCGTCCGGGCCTTCTGCCCGGGGTCGCAGATCGACCGAAGACGGGTCGAGGGGGCCCAGTACGTCGGGCAGCGCCTCCGCTTCAGGATCACCAAGCTCGAGGCGGGGGGCCGGAACGTCGTCGTCTCCCGCCGGCAGCTCCTCGAGGAGGAAGCGACGGAGCGGGCTCGGGCAGTGTGGGCCGAGCTGCGCGTGGGCGCGGTCGTCGCGGGCACCGTCACGTCGCTCCGCGACTTCGGGGCCTTCGTCGATCTCGGGGGCGTCGACGGCCTGATCCACGTGAGCGAGCTCGGCTACGGCCGCGCATCCCACCCGTCGGAGGTGCTGCAGGTGGGCCAGCGGGTGGAAGCGCAGGTGGTGAAGCTCGAGCCCGACCCGAAGGGCGGCCGTCAGCGCGTGGGACTGTCGCTTCGCGCGCTGGCACCCGATCCCTGGGCGACGGCGGCAGAGCGCTTTCCCGTGGGAGCGAGCGTGCGGGGGACGGTGCAG
>Ga0066659_10000447_pt1 | contig 15211 bp, 8 predicted proteins | sample GraSoiAngelo_108_FD_75176 | JGI IMG/M metagenome (GOLD analysis project Ga0066659, IMG submission 75176) | Grasslands soil microbial communities from the Angelo Coastal Reserve, California, USA - 14_0903_09_40cm | ecosystem: Environmental > Terrestrial > Soil > Grasslands | place: USA... | reverse complement strand
TTCTTCTTCTACAACATGGAATGGCGCAAACTTATCCAGGGCGGCCTCACCAACCAGTCAGTTCCCATTCCAGCCACATATGGCGGGAATTTCACAGGCAACGTGCCGGCAGACCTTGTTATCAAATCTGGTCCTGATGCAGGCAAGACCATCCCGTTCTCAGGATTGCACGCGCCTTGCTCAAATCAGCTCTCAGCCGGGCAACAAGCCGCGTTCACCACCGCTGGTCAGGGACTGAGTACTGCAAACAACGGATCCTGCTCTGCGAATGTGAACGGCCTGTTAACCCAGCAGCCCACGTTTGTACCGTTCAACGCCAATACGCTTCCGTTTGTCGACGGCAACGCGGCGGCTCTTCTGACGGCGGGCATTTTCCCCGCACCTACCAGCGGTAACAAGTTCGTCGGCGGCAACAACTCTCCCACGAACTTGAAGGAAGAAATTGTTCGCATCGATCATAATTTCAGCCCCAAGTTCTCGGTCTTTGGTCACTATGTCGCCGAGCAGGTCACGCAAGGCTTCGGTACCAGCCAATGGAGCGGCGATAACGTTCCGACCGTTGGGGACACCTTCGGCAATCCTTCTCGTAGCGGCGTTATCCATACGACCTATGCGATCAGTCCCACTCTACTCAACGAGGCGGCCTTCAACTACAACGGAAACGTAATCAATATCGTCCCCATCCCGGGTTCAGGCTTGAAAACTTTGGATCTCACCAAGGTTACCGGGTACGTCTCTACGAATTCGAGGCTATTCTCGGGACCAAACAACCTGAACCGCATCCCCAACATTGACTTGAGCGGCGGAACCGGCGCGCAGTTCGAAATCTCCAGTTGGCCGTGGCACAACAAGGCCGATGATTACCAGATCCGCGACGACATTTCGCTGACTAAGGGAACCCACCAGCTGAAGTTCGGAGCGAGCTGGGCGATCTACAAGAAGGTTCAAGACCTTTTCGGTCAGACTCAAGGCGGATTCAACTTCAATGGCACCTACACCGGAAACAGCTTCTCCGATATGTTGCTTGGCTATGCCAATTCTTATCAGGAACTCGCCGTCCAAGACCACGGTTACTGGAACAACGTTTCCTGGGCCGCCTACGTCCAGGACAACTGGCGCGTAAATCGCCGGTTGACCCTCAACTTCGGGTTGCGCTGGGATGGCGTTCCGCACACTTATGAGGCCAACAACCGCATGGGGAATTTCTATCCATCGCTCTATGACCCAACCAAGGCGGCCACGTTCAACGCGAGCAGTACTATCTGCAGCGGGCCAACCGATCCCGGTTGCACGGCCGCAAGCCCCGGCCTCGGCACCAGTCCGAATCCGATCATAACGCAGAAGCTCTACCTGAACGGCATCGGCATCCCCGGCCAGAATGGCGTTCCGAAAGGCTTGGTCAACAATCACTGGGCGGCGTTCGGTCCGCGTCTTGGCTTCGCCTACGACGTCACCGGCGGCGGCAAAACCGTTGTCCGCGGCGGATTCGGAATCATGTACGAGCGCATTCAGGGCAACGACATGTACAACGCGGGTCCCAATATCCCGTTCAGCCTGCAGGTCAGTTCCAACTCTGTCGAAATGGACAACCCAAGCATTTCTATCCAGAGCGGAAATACCGTCACTTTGCCGATTAACCCTGCCAGTATCACTGGCTTGGCGGTGGACAATTATAAGCTGCCGGTAAGCTACCAATGGAGCGCCGGCGTGCAGCACTCTTTTGCAAGCAAGACGGTATTGTCGGTGAGCTACGTCGGCAATCAAGGCCGGCATCAGAACGACGTTCGCAACGTCAACCTGCCGAACGAGAGTTACCTGGCAACCCTCGTCGGTGGCGCCAAGTACCAAACGGCGCCTGGGCTACCCTATCCGGGCTTCAATTCCGTCAACCTCGCCGAGGACGAGGCCAACACGCACTACAATGGCCTGCAAATAGACGTGAACTCACAGCTTAGCCGCGATCTGAACCTCCGGGCGTTCTACACGCTGTCGCGCTCCATCGACCCCGGCGCTGGTTCTAACGGCGGACAGGACCTGCAAAGCGTGGGGAATCCCTACGCAGGCTGGAAATACGACGTCGGACCAGGTGGATACGACCGCACACACGTAGCCGTGGTCGACTTCATCTACGACATTCCTCTCCTTCGCCACAGTCAGAGCCGTCTCGTGAGGTCTGCGGTCGGTGGGTGGCAAGTCTCCGGCATCGTTACCATGGAATCCGGCCTGCCGCTCAATGTCACGCTAGGCGGCGGACCAGGCGGCAATGGCGTGGGTGGAACGAACAGGCCGAACGTGACTGGGCCAGTCACTTACGTCAACGGTGGTACCTCCAGCCCCGCATCCGGTAACCCAATTTGGTTTGCCACTACCAACTTTGCGGATCCCGCTCCGGGCGCTTGGGGTACGCTCGGACACAATGCTCTGCGTAAACCGGGACGCGACAACTGGAACCTCTCGCTGTTCAAGAACTTCACGATCAGTGAATCTCGCGGCAGCAGGTTCGAGCTCCGCTTGGAAACCTTCAATACTTGGAACCATACGCAGTTCAACGGCATCGATGCCACCAAGGCAGATACCAACTTCGGCCAAGTCACTTCAGCGTTCGACCCGAGAATCATTCAGCTCGGCGGGAAGATTTACTTCTAACCGCTAATCCTCGGCATTTGGATCGGGCCCCGTCCGCACAACATTGTGCGCACGGGGCCTCGGTCTTTTCGAGCTGCTAATTTCCAATTTCCAAAAGAAGGCAGACGGCACCTCCTTGAAAAAAATGTCAGGCTCACCACCTCCATTACAGCTGTAGAGCGGCCTTATTCCTTGACGCGTCTGGTGCCCAAGGCTACCCTTTGACTGGTCCTCCTCGAGCAATTATGTGCCGTGCCAAGCAACGCCCGTCCGTTCGGATCGCGCATTACTTGCTCCCTGTACTTCCCTGTGTTTTCTTTGTGCCAGACCGGGCTCTATGCCAGGACAGCGGAAGCGAAGGAACTCTTCTGCGCGGAGACAAAGCGGAAATCTCGGTAACAGTGCGCGACAGTTCCGGAGAGCCTATTTCCGTCCCCGCGAGTGTGAAAGTTTTCAAAGAAGGAATGCCAACCGATCAGAAAGAGGCGTCACACGGGCGCGCGTTCTTCATTCTGCGATCGTTAGGTGATTACACCGTGATCGTTAGCGCGACTGGATACAAGAGTGCACAAAAGGAAGTGTCAGTACCTGTCAGTGTGAAAGCCGAAGTTGACGTTTACCTGCAAAAGGAATCGGCCACGGGAGATAACACAGGGATCCCGGGCAGGCCGCTGCTCGCGCCGAAAGCCAAAGAAGCTCTCGACAAGGGCTTGCAAGCGTTGAGCGCCAACAAGCCGAAGGAAGCTGAGAAGTACGTGGGTGAAGCCGCGAAGCTGGCGCCTGGACACCCCGATGTGCTGTTTGTGCAAGGGGTGTTTTACCTAAGCCTGCACAACTGGACACAGGCGCAGGACGTTCTGGAAAAGGCCTCACAAATGGAACCAAGTAACGCGCGCGTTTTGGGGGCACTGGGAATGGCCCTTACCGACCAGGGGAAATACGACCAGGCCATCGCTCCGCTGGAGAAATCTCTGCAGTTGGAGGCTGGCGGGTGGGAGACGCACTGGGCATTGGGCAAAGCGTACTACCAACGCGAACAATATGATCAGGCGCTGAAGACGTCGCAGCTGGCGCTAACAGAGTCGAACGGGAAGGCTCCACAGATCGCATTGCTTGTCGCACAGTCACTCACCGCTGTAGGGCGCTACGACGATGCGGCCCAGACACTGCGTGAGTTTCTGAAGAATCACGGCGATCGCCAGGAAGCTGCGACCGCCCGGCGCTGGCTGGAGGGCCTGGCGAACAACGGGAAAATTCGGCGAGAGTAGAACGCGCCTTCCGCCAGGGTTCATATGGCTAACGCCCCTCGCGATTAAGAAGAACACACTGGAGCTCCCGAATTCACTTTATACTCTATGAAAATGTGGAAGCTAGGCTGTGTCGCTGTCGTATTGTTCTCAGGCCTCCTTGCGAATGCCCAGACACCAACTCCAACCCAAGCGCTGGCACTGGAACAACAAGGAAAACTCGCCGAAGCGGAGAAAAGCTGGCGTCAGATTACGCAAGCGGACCCTCAGGATGCGGCCGCGTTCGCGAGCTTAGGTCTAGTTCTCGCAAAGCAAGGAAAGTACGGACAAGCGGTTCCGGCCTACAGAAAAGCGATCGCGCTGAATCCGAAGCTGCCGGGAGTTCAGCTGAATTGGGGGCTGGCGGAATTCAAGCAGTCGCATTTCGAGGCGGCGGTCGCTCCTCTCGGGACAGCGCTGGCGGCTGATCCTGAAAATCTGCAGGCACGCATCTTGTTAGGCCTAAGCTGCTATGGTGCAAAGCGTTTTGAGGACGCCGTGAAATACCTCGAGTTACCCGCCAAATCTGATCCAACAAATATAGAGCTGCACCGCGTGTTGTCGCAAAGCTGTTTGTTGGCGAAGAAATACTCCTGCGCCCTGGCCGAGTTCCGTCAAATTCTGGAGCAAGCTCCGGATTCCGCCGCTGCGCATATGCTGACCGGGGAAGCGCTGGACGGCCTGGGCCGGACCGTGGAAGCGGTAGTAGAGTTTGAGGCTGCGGTGAAGATGGCACCGCGAGAACCTAACGCCAATTTTGGTCTTGGGTATCTGGACTGGAAGCTGCACAAGTATGACGAAGCCAAGGGCGCCTTTGAGAGCGAACTGAGAGTCGACCCAGAACATGCCCAAGCGCTGGCGTATCTGGGAGACATCGAGCTGAAAAGAAACGTTCCAGAAAAAGCGCTACCCCTGCTCAACAAGGCGATCCACTTGAGAAATGACATTCGCATCGCGTATCTCGACATCGGCGCCATTCTTTCGGAGCAGAAGAGATACCGGGAGGCCCTAGTCGCGCTGCTGCGCGCGGAGAAGTTGGATCCCGCTCAGCCCGATGCCCATTACCGGCTGGCACGTTTATACCGTGCCATGGGAAACGCGGCAGCGGCGCAGAGGGAATTCGCCAGGGTAGGCGAGCTGAATGAGAAGGCCGAGGACATGGCGCCGAAAATGTCTGGTCCCCTGCCTGCCCTGCCTCAGTAGGAGGTCCCCAATCGCCGGACTACCGATCGTCTCTTTCCACAGCCATGGCAAAGTCAACTCCGTCGGCGAGAGAGGCTGGCGCCAAGCCCTATGGGCTTCCTACCCATACTTATGGAACGGGTCAAGGTGCAGTTCCCATTTGATCAAACCGCGGCAGGGACGTTTCTTAACTGCTATGACTTTTCCAGCTGAACTTCACGGACGATAAAATCCCATTCGGTATAATGGAACTCATGACAGGATGTCCGCCTAGGTCTATTGTTTTCCTGATCTTCTTGTTTATTCTGGGCCCACTGATCCCAGTGGTTCTGACGGCACATCCCCAGGGGCCACAACGTGTACCGGTGCCTGTCCCACTGCCGACGAAGCGCTCACCGCAAAGTAAGAAAGACCGCGGCGGTTTGCCCCCGATTCCCACTTTCAAAGACGTCGCCAAAGACGTCGGCCTCACCGCATCCCATATCGCCGCTCCTGAGGCGCACTACGTCATCGACTCCACCAGCGGCGGCGCCGGCCTTTTCGATTGCGACGACGATGGCCGGCTCGACGTCGTTCTCGTCAATGGTTCCACGGTGGAGCGAGTGCGCGCTGGCGGCGATCCTCTAGTCACTCTCTATCACCAGGAACCTGACGGCACCTTCAAGGACATTACCAAGGAAGCTGGGCTTACGCACCGTGGTTGGGGCATGGGCGTGGCCGTGGCCGACTATGACAACGATGGCAAGCTCGATCTCTTCGTCACCGGTTTTGGCGGCAGCGCCCTGTACCATGGCCTTGGCAACTGCAAATTCGAGGACGTCACCGAAAAAGTCGGTGTGGGCGGCAGCGGCTTCATGACCGGGGCGGCCTGGGGCGACTACGACCGCGATGGCTTCGTTGACCTCTACGTCTCCCGCTATTCCCATCTGGACATGAACAACCTACCGCAATTCGGGAGCAACAAATTCTGCCGCTTCAAAGGCATCCTCGTGCAGTGCGGCCCCTGGGGCCTCCAAGGCGAGAGTGATTTCCTCTATCACAATCGCGGCGACGGCACCTTCGAAGAAGTTTCCGTCAAGGCAGGCGTCCACGATGACATCGGCTACTACGGACTCGGCGTCATGTGGGTCGACTACGACGACGACGGCTGGCCCGATCTACTTGTCGCCAACGATTCGGTGCCCAACTACCTCTACCACAACAATCACAACGGCACGTTCACCGACATGGGCATGCTCACCGGCGTAGCCCTCAGCGGCGAAGGCATGGAGCTCGGCAACATGGGCGTCGATTGGGGCGACTACGACCACAGCGGCCGCCTCAGCTTCTTTGTCACGCACTTCGAAGAGCAGCCCAACTCGCTCTATCGCAACATGGGGCCGCAGGGATTCGACGACGTCAGTTGGACGGCTGGCGTCGGACAGTCCAGCTATCCTTACGTCGGTTGGGGAACCGCTTTCTTCGACATGGACAATGACACCTGGCTTGATCTTCTGGTTGGCAACGGCCACGTTTATCCCCAGATAGACACCCTGGAAACTGGTCCCCGCTTTCGCGAGCCGCTCCTGCTGCACCGCAACAACCGCGACGGCACCTTTGATGAAGTTTCCAAACAAGCTGGCCTTCAGGACTTGCCCTTGAAGTCCCGCCGCGGCGCAGCTTTCGGTGACGTCTTCAACACCGGCAATATCGACGTTCTCCTTTTAAACGTGGGCGAGCCGCCTTCTCTTCTCAAGAATATGAATGCGACTGGTTTCCATCGCGTGCTCTTCAAGCTCATCGGCACAAAGAGCAATCGCGCCTCAATCGGCGCCCGCGTAACGATTCGAGCTGCAGGCGTCAAGCAGTTCAGCGAGATCCGCGGGGGCGCAAGCTATCTCTCGCAGAACGATCTGCGTCTCCACTTCGGCTTGGGCGCTGCAAAAAAAATGGAATCTGTCGAAATTCGCTGGCCCAACGGCACAGTCGAAACGCTTCAGAACGTTGCCGCGGATTATATTTATACAATCGTGGAGGGCGCGGGAATCCGCGATATTAAGACTTTGCCGCGGCCCGTGGGTGGAGCAACAAACGGTGCCCATTAAGTTCCACTTCGAGTCTCCCTTCAGTCCGGGAAGTGTTTCTTGCGCCAGTCCGGATTTAGAATGTCCAGGCGGGCATTTCTTCTCTTGAAACGATTGTTGCAGTTTCCTCCCGAAACACGCGGCGCACGATGTATCGTTAGCATGAAGCCCAAAGAGGGGGCCTTCACACTGCCATGAAAAAATTGCGCATTCTGGTTTCCCTTACCACGAACGACAACGATTACCAGATCGAACAAGCGAAATCCGCGGAGCAAATGGCTCGCAAACTGGGCGCGGATATTCAGATCGTTTACGCCGATAACGACGCGATTACGCAGAGCACCCAGATCCTGAAAGCCATTCAGGCCGTCGAGGATAAGAGGCCGGACGCCGTTGTTTTTGAGCCTGTCGGCGGTACCGCTTTGCCCCAAGTCGCCCGAGCGGCCGCATCCGCCGGTATCGGATGGGCCGTGCTGAATCGCGACGCCAGCTACATCCCGGAATTGCGCAGGTCCTCTTCTGCCCCCATTTTCGGAGTGAGTTCCGACCATCTCGAAATTGGCCGCATCCAGGGCCGTCAGTTCGCCGCCCTCCTGCGCCATGGCGGTGCGATCCTCTATATTCAGGGACCAGCGGAGAATTCCGCGGCCAAAGAGCGCACCCTGGGGATGCAAGAGACGAAACCACCCAACATTCACGTCGCTGTGCTAAGAGCGCAATGGACCGAGGAGAGCTCCCAGCGAGCCGTCCGCTCCTGGCTGAAACTAACTACCTCCCAAAAAGCAGCCATTGACCTGATTGGCGCACAGGATGATTCGATGGCCCTCGGCGCAAGGAAAGCCTTTGAAGAATTGGCGACCGAATCGGAACGGGAGCGCTGGCTGAAACTGCCTTTTACCGGCTGCGACGGGTTGCCGAAGACCGGCGAATCATGGGTCCGCAGCGGGTTGTTGGCCGCAACCGTCTTCGTTCCTCCCAATACCGGGCAGGCCATCGAAATGCTCTTTCATGCCATCCAGAACGGGAAAAAGCCCCCCGAGCGCGCTCTGACGGTTCCCGTTTCCATCCCCTCTTTGCAAGATTTGAAGCCGCGCTAGCCGCAGTTCTCGGCCGTATACTCCTTGCCTGTCCACGCATCTCCGGTTCCGGATCAATTTCAATAGAAAAACGATTTGCCTGCTTGCCGCGGCCGTACATCGTCGTATAATACCGCGGACTCAATGGTGCTCACTCCATTTCTGCGTTTGCCGAGGAGACGCATGAAGAAACAACCCAAGAACTCCGCCATCGGCCGGAGGGACTTTCTGGCTGCCACGAGCAGCCTGCTGGCGGCCACAGTTCCAGGGGCGGAAATGATCGTCCACGCGGCAAATTCCGAGGCGCCCCTTCCAAGCTTTCCCGCAGCCAGGCCTTCCGGTGACTTGCGTAAGATCCCCATCGGCGTGTTCGATCCCGTCTATGAACATCTTTCTCTCGACGCCATGCTCGACAAAGTCACCGCACTGGGTCTGGAAGCCATGGAGATCGGCACCGGAGGCTATCCGAACAATCCTCATTGCCCCCTCGACGATCTCATCGCCGATCGCAGTAAAGCGAAAGCTTGGCTGAAAAAATTTGAAGACCGGGGAATTCTTGTCGCCACTCTCAGTTGTCATGGCAACCCCATTCATCCCGATCTCAAGCATGCCCAGAAAGACATCGATACCTTCCGCAAGACCGTTCTCCTCGCCGAAATCATTGATGTAAGAGTCATCGTCGGTTTTTCCGGCTGCCCCGGCGGCACTCCACAGGATACCCAGCCGAATTGGATCACCTATCGCTGGCCTCCTGAGTACGCCAAGATGCAGGACTGGCAGTGGAAAGAAAAAATCATTCCATACTGGAAGGATGCTGCGAAATTCGCCCGCGAGCATGGGATCAAGCGCCTGGCGTTCGAAATGCACCCCAATTTCGCCGTTTATAACCCTCGCACCTTAATGAAACTTCGCGAAGCCGTCGGCGAAGAGATCGGTGCAAATTGCGATCTGAGCCATCTCTTCTGGCAGGGCTGCGATCCGGTTGAAGTCATCCACTTTCTGGGGAAACAGGGCGCCCTTTTCCACGCGCACATGAAGGACACCGTTTTCTTTCCCGAGAACGTCAATACGTATGGGGTGCTGAACTTTGCTTTTGAAACCAATGAACTTGACCTGGCCTCGGAGACTTTCCGCGCTGTTGGCTATGGCCACGGTGCCGGTCTCTGGAAGTCGATTGTCAAGGCCTACATGGACGTCGGTTTCGAAGGCATCCTCAGCATTGAAAATGAAGATCCCATTCTCGCGGGAGAAGTCGGAGTCGAGCGCGCCGCTTATGTTTTGAAAAATGTGCGCAAAGAGCTTTTGGGCGAATAATATGCTCCGGCGCCCACAAGTTTGGCGGCCCCGAACGAAGATAATCTGTCTGTGCGAAACCAGTCGGAGGAGGATCTATGCAACGGCGTGAAGCGTTGAGACTGCTTATGGCTGGCGGTGTTTTGCCCGCCTTGCCCACGAATCTTTTTGCTTTTTTCCAGGGAGCGCACCCGGCGTCCGGATACACCCTGCGCACTCTCAACCCGCATCAGAATGACACCGTCGTTGCCATGATCGATCAAATCATTCCCGCGACCGACACCCCCGGCGCGAAGGCGGCGCGTGTCAACGAATTCATCGACGTCATCCTTACCGACTGGGCCGACGACGAAGAGCGCAAGAATTTTCTCGATGGTCTCGCCGGCGTGGACAAACAAAGCGACGAACTCTTCGGAAAGAATTTCGTGGACGCTTCGCCCACGCAGCAAGTCGCTTTGCTCCGCGCCATGGACGAATCCGTTGCCGCGCAGCGCGTTCGCCGGATGCGTCACGGTAACACCATTCCGGAGGAGCGCGATAAACAGCTGCGAGGCGAATTTTTCAACGTCTTTAAAGGCATCACTGTTCACGGCTACTACACTTCCGAAATTGGCTTCGCGCAAGAATTGAACCTGCAAATCATTCCGGGCGCCCATCATGGCTGCGTGCCTTTGCCCGCGGAGAAGAAGGCCTAGGGGGATCTACATGTCTACCAATACATACGACGCAATCATTGTTGGCTCGGGCATCACCGGCGGCTGGGCGGCGAAAGAGCTCACCGAAAAAGGGCTGAACACGCTGGTCCTCGAAGCGGGGCGCACTATTGTTCCAGAGCGCGACTACGTCGAGCACGTTCCCATCTACGACCTGAAGTATCGCGGATGGGACGATCGCGCCGAACGCCAGCGTACCCAACCTATCCAACGCGAGGTTTATTACGCTTGCGATGAATACTCCCATAAGTTTTTCGTCAACGACGTGGACAATCCCTATTCCTCCGATCCTGGCAAGCATTTTTCTTGGATTCGCGGCCGCCAAGTCGGCGGAAAATCCATCACCTGGGGACGGCAGAGTTATCGTTGGAGCGATCTCGATTTCGAAGCGAATTTGAAAGACGGAATCGCCGTGGATTGGCCGATCCGCTACGCGGACATCGCGCCCTGGTATGACTATGTGGAAGAGTTTGCCGGGATCAGCGGCCAGGCCGAGGGCCTGCCACAATTGCCCGACGGAAAATTTCTCCCTCCGATGGAGATGACCTGCGTTGAACAGGATTTCCGCGACGCGCTCGCCAAACATTTCGATGACCGCATCATGACCATCGGCCGCTGCGCCGTGCTTACACGAGTTCACAAAGGGCGCGCTGCCTGCCATTACTGCGGCGTTTGCCACCGCGGCTGCATTACGCAATCTTATTTCAGCAGCCTGAATTCGACCCTTCCCGCCGCGCAAAAGACCGGGCGCTTCACCATTCGCCCGTACAGCGTCGTTCACAGCCTCATCTTCGATCCGCAAACGCGCCGCGTCAGTGGTGTTCGCGTCATTGATGCGCAATCCAAAAACGCTCTTGAATTCAAAGCGCGTGTGTTTTTTCTTTGCGCTTCGACGCTGGAATCCACACGTATCCTCCTCAATTCCGCTACCCCGGAATTTCCCAACGGGCTCGCCAATTCCAGCGGCGAACTCGGCCACAACCTCATGGATCATCACATGGGTGCGGGCGCCGGTGGCGAGATGTCCGGTCATGAAGACAAAATGCCATTCGGCAACCGCCCCAACGGCATTTACATCCCTCGTTTCCGCAACGTAAAATCCAAGCAAAAAGAATTTATCCGCGGCTACGGTTATCAGGGCGGCGGCAGCCGCGACGGTTGGGGAAGCGGCGCTTCCAGGGCCGGAATCGGCGTCGAGTTCAAAAACTCCATCAAAATGCCCGGCCCTTGGCGCATGGGAATGGGCGGTTTCGGGGAGTGCTTGCCCTATCACAGCAACTTCGTCGAAGTGGATAAAGACAAGCTCGACGCCTGGGGTATCCCCACGCTGAAGATTCACTGTGCGTGGGGCGACAACGAGCACGCCATGTCGAGAGACATTGCGGTTCAAGCAGCCGAAATGCTCGCCGCGGCCGGCGCCAAGGACATCTATGTTTATCAGGAAATCTCCACGCCCGGCCTTGGCATTCACGAAATGGGAACAGCGCGCATGGGCCGCGATCCCAAGACATCCGTCCTGAATGAGCACAATCAGGCGCACGATGCCAAGAACCTCTTCATGCCCGATGGTGCGTGCATGACGTCTGCTTCGTGTGTGAACCCTTCGCTCACATACATGGCGCTTACTGCACGCGCTTGCGATTTCGCAGTTTCTGAAATCAAGAAGAACAATCTGTAGGGAGAAAGCGTCGAATGGCACAAGTAATCCGCCCTCCAAAGCAATACGACGTTTGCATCATCGGCTCTGGCGCTGGCGGAGGCATGGCCGCGAAGATTCTCACCGAAGGCGGCCTGAACTGCGCGCTGCTGGAAGCCGGACCGAACGTTAATCCCGAAAAGGATTTCAAGATGCTGATGTGGCCGTACGAAGCACCGCATCGCGGTGCCGGCGTCGGCGGACACGCACGTGAAAATTTCGGTGAGTTTCTGGCTCCGAACGGGGCCTGGCAGATTGATGGCGAGCCTTATACTTCCGCGCCGGGTGCAAATTTTCAGTGGTTCCGTTCGCGCATCGTTGGCGGCCGCACGAATCACTGGGGCCGCATTGCTCTTCGCTTTGCTCCCATCGATTTCAAGTCCGGCTCGCGCGACGGTCTCGGCGACGACTGGCCGATCACCTACGAAGACCTCGCGCCCTACTACGACAAAACCGAAGCTTACATCGGCGTTTTCGGAACGAAAGAAAATGTCTCCAGCGCCCCCGACGGCGTTTTTCTCCCTCCTCCCAAACCGCGCTGCACTGAATTGATGGTCAAGAAGGCCTGCGACAAGCTCAACATCATCTGCATCCCATCGCGCCTCGCGGTCATCACGCGTTCGCTCAACGGACGCTTGCCTTGCCACTACTGCGGCCAGTGCGGCCGGGGTTGCATCACGGCATCAAATTTCAGTTCCAGCCAGGTTCTGCTGCCGCCGGCCATGAAGACGGGAAAGCTGACGCTGATTACGGGTGCGATGGCGCGCGAAATCGTCGTCAACAAAGAAGGCAAGGCGGAAGGCGTCTCCTACGTTGATAAGGCCACGCGCACGGAAAAGCGCATCAGCGCGCGCGCCATCGTGGTGGCCGCCAGCGCTTGCGAATCTGCGCGTCTGCTGCTGAACTCCAAATCCCCGGCCTTTCCGGCTGGCATCGCTAACTCTTCCGGGACGGTCGGCAGATATCTCACCGATTCCGTGGGAAGTAGCGGTTCTGGCTACTTCCCGCAACTGGAGAAGATGCCGCCGCACAATCACGACGGCGTCGGCGGGATGCACATGTATATGCCGTGGTGGAAATTCGACCGCAAGAATGATTTTCCCCGCGGCTATCACATCGAATTTGGGGGCGGACGCGAAATGCCCGGCGTCGGCATGTTCCATGGCTTGTGTCGCGATGAAGAAGGCTACGGCGCCACATTGAAGCAGCGCGCTCGCCAGGTCTACGGCACACATATCGGTTTTGCCGGGCGTGGCGAAATGCTTCCAAACCCGGAAACCTATTGCGAGATCGATCCCGACGTCGTCGATCAGTGGGGCATTCCCGCGCTGCGCTTCCACTTCAAGTGGTCGGATTACGAGTTGCTCCAGGCCAAGGACATGCAAGAAACGTTTCGCGCCATCGTCGAGACCATGGGTGGCGAATACAGGACCAAGACTTCCATTCACGGCCAATATCCCTTTGGGATTGAGGCAGGTGGAAAAATCATCCATGAGGTCGGCACCGCGCGCATGGGCGCCGATCCGAAAACCTCCGTGCTCAATGGCTTCTGCCAGGCGCACGACGTGAAAAATCTGTTTGTCACCGATGGCGCTTCGCTGGTCACCAACCCGGACAAGAATCCGACGCTCACGATCATGGCGCTCTCCTGGCGCGCGTCCGAGTACTTGCTGGAGGAAGCGAAGAAAGGCAACCTCTAACGTGCCGCTCGCAAACGCAGTGCCGCAGATTTGTAGGGACGGAGCTTGCCCCGTCCGTCCGGTTCTTTTCTCCGTCTTCTCCGCGATCCCTGTGTCCTCCGTGAACTCTGTGTTAAATTTCCTTTCTTCTTGTCGTGAGGCCCACCATGGCGAATGAAAGTATAAGCAGGCGCGACATATTGAGGACGCTGGCTCTGGGCGCAGCCGGTGGCTCGGTATTGCAGGTGATTCCTGCGGATGCCGCGGCGTACATCCACCAGATGGTGCACAAGGAGAAGGGCGCCACTCCGGCAGGCGTGTACACGCCGAAATATTTTTCCGCTGCGCAATACTCGGCACTGACATTTCTGTGTGACGCGATCATCCCCAAAGACGAAAAGTCCGGCGGCGCGGTGGAAGCCGGCGCGCCCGAATTCATCGATCTGCTCACCAGCGAGAATCCGGAATATCAATTGAAGCTCGGCGGCGGGCTCTTCTGGCTGGATGCTGCTTGCACCGATCGTTACGGCAGTGTCTTCATGCAATGCACGTCCGACCAGAAAAAAGAAATCATGGATCTCATCGCCTTCCGCAAAAACGCCAAACAGGATGCCTCGCTCAGCCAGGGTGTCGCGTTCTTTGCGTTCCTGCGCAATCTCACCACAGATGGCTTCTACACCAGCAAAATCGGCATCGCCGACCTGCAATATATGGGTAACACCTCGTTGCGCGAGTTCCCCGGCTGCCCACCCCCGCCGGAATCGTGATCTGTAGCTGTTCGGTGGCCAGCGTGGGTCCAAAATCAGCATACCGCTGGCGCACCCGCGCCAGAACCTTCTGCTCGAAGCGAGCAGCGAACTTGCGGGGGAGGGCCGTCCGCGTAATCCATGAATCACCGCCCGGTCTCCTTGCTCCCGCAAGCGCAGTAATAACTGGCGCACCTGACGGTCGGTTATCTTGATGCGCTGTGCGGCTGCGACCTGCATTAAATGCCCTCGCTGTACGTCCTGCAACACGCGCAGCCGGTCCCGTTCTCGTTGGCTCAAGGCGATTCGCTCCGTTTCCATGGGGCCCCGGCCAACCATGAAAGCTGACATTTCTACTTTGCACAAACCGGACATTCTCATTTTGCGGCGACAACAGGGGCAGCACAGTTGCCAATTGGCCCGGGTTGGTCCATTATAGCCGTCATTGAGTTAGGTATCGGGCCCCTCGGATTCCCAGCTGGGGCTGCAGTAGTAGTTAGACGAAGATTTGCGGAATCTCCCGCAACACTAATTCCCAAGTCTCCGACCTCCAGCATGCAACGAATCTCAGGGACACAGCACTACTAACCTGAACGCAAGAATGGGCCAGATCACCGACAGGACAATTGTACTGTCCGCAGGGGAGGCTCGCGATGAACAGCCTAAGGTGGTTTGCATTGTCACTGTTGGGATTCGCGGTGACGATATTCCCTGCGGGGTGTGGCAATGAAACAGTGCAGCAGCCAATCGTCGTGACGCTGGGGGCGACGCCGGCCACGGTGCAGCCGGGCGCCACCGCACAGTTCTCCGCAACGATCATAAATGACAGCTCGAATAAAGGAATCAATTGGA
>Ga0066659_10000440_pt1 | contig 15298 bp, 31 predicted proteins | sample GraSoiAngelo_108_FD_75176 | JGI IMG/M metagenome (GOLD analysis project Ga0066659, IMG submission 75176) | Grasslands soil microbial communities from the Angelo Coastal Reserve, California, USA - 14_0903_09_40cm | ecosystem: Environmental > Terrestrial > Soil > Grasslands | place: USA... | reverse complement strand
GCAGCGTCCCAAGCAGCGTCCCAAGCAGCGTCCCGAGCAGCGACCCGAGCAGCGTCCCGAGCAGCGTCCCGAGCAGCGTCCCAAGCAGCGTCCCGAGCAGCGTCCCGAGCAGCGTCCCAAGCAGCGCCCCAAGCAGCGTCCCGAGCAGCGCCCCGAGCAGCGCCCCATTCCTTGTCAATGGCTGCCTTGCAATAGGTCCATACGGTTTTGCAAGCGTTGACGAGATTGGGGTGGAAGATGATCTCGCGCTGTGGCAGCTTCAGCGCTGAGAGATGCTCGGCGAAGCCTTGCTTGACAAGTTCCCGGTTGGGGGTGGCTTTGCGGATCGCAGCTACTATCTCCGCAATGGTTTCTTTGGTTCGCGGAGAAAGCTCAATCTTGGACATTGCGGATTGCCTCTGGCGTGTATTCGACTTGCCGAATGACCTGATAGTTGCCGGGTGTAAGTGTGATGGGTGCGTGCTCTTCGTGCACGATACGCACGCCACTTTCGCCAACTCGCAGATACAGACCGTTCTCGATTTCCAGCACTTCGGCAGCGGCCAGATCGTCAAGCCTGTGAGCGTGTCCGGTGACTTCGCCTTCCACCAGAACGCCATTCTCTCGCTTTGTGCTCTTTTTCGACGGCAGAGCAGATACGCGCCGTATGAGGATATCCCCTTGCCTATGTAGTTCCATGTTCAATGTAGTCATGTTTCCTCTCCCTCCAGCCTCAAATCCCTAATCTCCTGCGCCGTAGAAAATAGTTCCCATTTGTCGCAGTGCTGAGCAGCTTGTTCCCGAGCCGCCCGGGCTCCGGCAAAATAGGCTTCATTGAGAAGTTCGCCCAAGTTTTCATGGCCCGAACATTCAAAATTCCAGCTCTTGACTAGGCGTTCTACCAATTGTTGTCTGGCTCCCATGGTTTCCTTTTTTAGCGGATTGGGTAGCTTCGATTGCTTGAGCGACCACACTACTTTCAGTTTCTCCGCCCCGTGGCGAATGATGTCAGGGTTGTCGCGTATAGACTTGCCTCCTATCCGGTTCCGCTCTTCACGCCTGCCCGGCAATCGCACTGGACCACCTTTCCCGGCGCGTAATGGCTTTTGCGCAGTCCTGTGCCATTGCACTGGCCGAGTGGACACACTTCTCGCGCGGGCGCGCGCGCACGCGCGCGTATGGCGGAAGGTTTAGTTTGTTGGTTGTGTTTAGATAAATCAGAGAAAGAGAAAGACAAAGAGCCGACACCTCTGTGGAAGCCTGTGGAAGTTTCGGAAATCTCAGGAATTCTCTTTTTTTTATCTCTGATTTTCTCAAATTGAGAGTTAATGGTTTCCACTAAGGAGGGAAAGAACAGAAGCAGCTTCCCATCTTCCATCTTTTGAATCTCGAAGGCAGCCAGCACGGCAGAACTGTTGGCGTCCCAACGTTCTCGCGTGAGCGCTCCAGCGAGCATCCAAAGATTAGAAGACATAGGTAAGTAGCCCTGCCATTCCGCCGAAAGTGAGGCGAACAGCAAATTCCAGAACCAAGTTTGCTGAAAATCTTTCAGGCCATCGGGCGGATGGATTCGCCTTTCGTCCACATACCAGGGAATCCAAGCCAGCCGCGACTTTGCGCCTTCGTTAATCTCTGCCTTCTTCCTGGGTCTGTCCCTCAACCAACCCATAGACGTAATGCCGTTTTTCTTCCCCAGCAGGCTCTAATGCCCAACAGCGTGAGCAACTGCGCAGGGTCTGGACCGGCAAATCATAACCTTCGACGAACATGAATTCGGCATGGGCATTGTTGAGGACTCGCCCGCAGCGGACGACGAGTCCCGACCAGTTCTCCAAGGGGTCCGAGACATCAAGCAAATGGATTTTCGGCCGAGGCTCTTTCATCGTCTTAATTTTGGTGAACCGGGCCGGAGCGCACGGAGCAAGCTCCTGTTCCATCCGGCCCTGATTCACTTCCCGGGCTGTCGGGCCCGGAAACTTGTGGCTTACACCATGGGCTTGTTTTTGATTACTCTCCTAACGATCTGGCCAAACATCGAGATAAACACACCCAGGATCATCGGAAACCCCTGCTGCCAGTAGAGAGGTTCCCGATACAAGCGGCCACTCGACAACATCAGAACGTAGAGAGTGACGAGCGCCGAGGTCAGAACCAAAGCTAGAATGAGCTTCTTCATTGCCTTTTCTCCTCAGCAGTAGACCAAATAAATCAACTCGCCCATGGCGCCAGTGAAACCCAGGGCTAGCGCGATTTCCTCATTCCCTGTCACGGCCGCCGCCGCAGCCAGGAACAGAACTGCCTTGCTTCCAAACTCCAAGGTGCCACAGCTCCAAAAGTTAAAGAACCCGAGAACCGGGGCTTGGATAGTAGCCAAAGGCAAGAAACCTGGAATGTAGCTGGTGGGCACGGGAGTGAGGTGGTACTGATGCTCCACCTGCCACAAGACATGCTGGACTCCATGCTCGGTGATGTACCGGTAGATCTTGAAACGGTCCTTGTTGACCTCGCCCATGGCGCGGGTGAAGCTGCCCAGGTCGCCCACGTATCCCGCCGTCTGTAAGCGCACGAACAAGCGGTTAATTTCGCGGCCGGTCAGCGCCCGCTGGAAACGTTCCGGGTTCAGAAGCAAGAGAGTGTCGAGTTGCTTAAGAGCGCGAGCCCCGGCTTCGCTCTGCCGGTACGTGGCTAGTGTCCGGGCGGAGTCCTCTAGCTCGGAATGCGTGATAGTGCCTTGGTATGCGGAATTGGCATGGGCAGCCAGCTTCCGAACCACCTCGTCATTGTCAAGAGCGACTGCAGGTACGACGTGCAACAACAGCAGAGCAACCACGGAACGTACTATCTGGTGTAGCATAGTTGGTTCTCCTTTTTTACGGCCAGAGAAACTCATGGGTTTTAGTTTCCTGGGGCGCTGGCAGGATGTCTTTGGCTTCGGCCAGAAGCGGAGCGACCAGGCGCAGGGCTTCGATTTCGCGTCTAAGCACTTCAACCGCAGCCATTTTCTCCAGCAATATTTGCATGACATCCCTCACTCAGCGCTTGGCCTCCAATCGGTTTGCCGATTAAGCCCTTGATGGCCCAAATGCGGGTAAGGCTTCCAAGGACAATTGCACGCGGGCAGAATCTCAACAGGCACGTGGACCTGTCTTAGGTACCAGGCGGTATATTCTCTGCGCATGCGCTTCATCTGACGATGCTCGGTTGAGCGCAGAAACGACCGGGTATTGAATCCGTAAACCATTAGGCCGCTTTCTCCTCTCATTCCTGGATGCTGACGATAGTGGCTCCTGGCGTTTCCTGAGTCGCGCTGTGCGTCCATATGCCCAAGAGCAGCATGGCCGTCAAACAGCAGCCGACGAGGAATACGCCCAGCAAACTTGAGCCTCCCGCCCCGCGCTCTGCCCGCTTGGCCAAAATACGAATCTCAGCCTCGTTCGCCAGCTGGGTTACGGCTCCGTCCCTGGCATCCTGGGCCCGAATCCAGTCTTTAAGCACTTCGATATCTTTCTGTACTCGGATGATCTCGTCCTGCTTGCGCGCTAGCACTGACAAAAGCCTTTCCATTTTCGTTAGCTCCTCTCGGGGGAGGAGTGGGTTAGGTGCGTTTCGCCAATAGGGCGAAAAACCAGAACAACACCACAATCAATGTGACAAACGCTATTGCATCCGGCCAGTTGGTAGTTTGCATCACACCTCTTTTGCATTCCACGTCTTGAAGTTTTTCATTTCTTCTATGCTTGGCCAATTGCCAGTGAAGGTCAGTACGCGGTCGTCAATGCCGAGGAACGCCGGTGGTTTCTCGGTTGGAAATTTCCAAACCTTATCGATCATGGCTACAGCTTGATCTTTGGCGATCGTCACTGAATCCCCTGGGAATTTTGCCGTGTGCCATTCCACGTACTTGTTGAGAAACCACTGTTTCATTGCTTGCAAGCCACCGTCCTGATTGCTTCGGGAGGAGAAGATATTGATTTCAAATTCCTGGCTTGCATCGGCTAAGAATTCAAAAAGGCCGGGCACTGCATCGTCGGGTATTGTGTCTGCGCCTTTCCAGCCGCTTACATAGCTGTGGCAAACACCATCGAAATCCAAGCAGAGAATTGGTTTGCGTCTGGCCAAGTGAGTCATGTTGTTTCCTCAAATCTTCCTCTGACAGATGGGCGATTCCCGCAATCCCGTAGTCTTCCTCAAATCCCTTGATAATGATCGTTAGCAGGCTGTAGGCTTCAACCGGAGTTTCCACGTTTGCCCGTAAATAGTTGAGAATGTAGCTCGACATCTTGGTGAATTTGGCCTTCTTCTCGGCGGTCATCTCCCAAGTAACGGCCTTGACTCCAGGCTGCTTAAGTGCGGCCTTGAATTTCTCATCCATCATGCGGCAGCAATCCAATCTGCAAATGGGCGCAATTTCCTGCCCTTGCGATGCTCAGCAGCGTGGCATTCCGGATCGACGGCGAGCACGTTTGACAGGACGTCTGACCCGCCACGCCCTCGGCTGACGATGTGTGCCAAGTGGAAACTTCCCCAAGTGATGCGCTTGGGGCATCTCTGGCCATCAACCTCGTTCTCGCACTGGCCCTTCGAGCGGAAGAAGGCCGACTGCCGTAACTGCTTCATGCCTTCCGCATCGAGCCTGATCTTGGGCGCACGCCAGGGGGCCGATACCTTGACCTCGCGCGGCTTGGGCTTGAGCGGCGAGCGGCGGATTGGGTTGAAATTTGTCATAGGCAATTTCTGCTTGCATGTATTTGTTGGATTGCGTTTCTGCCGGCCCGAACTTTCCGTACTGTTATGTCCACGTCAGACAGGAATTGCTCAACTTCGAGTTCCATGCCCGCAATCAGCTTGTCATTGCGCGGGAAGCGTTTGACGAATAGCTTCAACTCGTCTGGCATTCGAGAGTCGAACGATACGAAGTCGCACCATTGGCGCCCGGTGCAGGCCATCCCGCCTAGCATCTGCCAGTGATAATCTTCTGGAATTTCGCCAGAACTTAGAATGTCCAAATGATTGATGGGAGTGAGGCACTTGATTTCGAGGATGCCGTCATCGCCTATCAGACCGTCGGTGGATGCCGAGAACCACTTGATGCGGTCATGCATGGCGAGGCCGATTTCGTTTACTTCCAGGCCAGTTGCTAATTCATATTCGGTGCGGGCCAAGGGCTCATTCTCGATGCCGTGCCACATGGCGTCAGAGACATAGTGCTCATAGGCCAGCCCGGTAAGCCGCTCGATGGCGAGTTCCTTGCGGTAGTTGGCCCGCGCGGCAGACTCTTTTTTAGGGTCTTTCAGCTTGGCCAGCGCGTCATTCAAGCGAGAGGCGGTGCAGCATCCGTGCCGCATGGTGAGCCACTCCGGCGTGCCTTGAATGAGGTCATCAATAATCATCTGAGTTCCCGCTTTCTCTTGTCTTTGGCTTCTACAATTCGCTTCATGGCCTCCTGGTCATTGAAGCGGCGGGCGTCACGATAGGCAGCAGCGAATAGTTGCCTGAGCTCGGCCAAATCCTTCGAGTTAGCCAGCCATTCCAGCCGTTCCGAGACGTCACCGAAATTCGCGGAGGCTTGAGCGTCATCATCCGTACCGCCTGCTGCCAGGCCAGTTGCAGCCAGCAGCGTATAGCGCTCTAGATAAGTAACGGTTGAGCCGATCGCCTGGATGGTGTTCTTGCTGCCGGAATTGTCGGGGGCGCCCATCAGTTTAGTTTCTTCCGAGTGCCCTAGTTCGTGCGTCAAAATGCAGGTAACGGTAATCCACTCCGTGGTCTGCTCGACTTTCCAGCGGTGCGAGATGCCATGCTTGGATAGTCCGCCAATGACCGCATCGCATACGTGGTCAAGCGTGGCATGCTTGTAATCGACCGGTCCTTTGGCCGATTGGAAGCTGACCTGCTTATTTTTTGAGATTGTGGGTGGAGCGGATTTAAAAGCATTCATCGCCACAACGAAAGCTTTGCGCGCCTCATTGCGCTCCCAGCGCTCTTGCAAGTCCATGAGCTTGGTGAGTTTGTCAATGTCGGCATTCTGCGAGACGGCAATTGGCAGCAACTCCACGGGAGTCAGTGCGGGAGTCAGTGCGACGATGGCTTCAGTCTCTTTACCGTTGATGGGTTCGGCGGATGTGCTATTCTGGTTTGGCATAGTGGTTTCCCTTTTGCTAGACCCCTTGGCCCTCGGTCCTCAAACCTGGGGCCTATTTTTTGACCCCTGGAGAGATACCGGAAGCGCACGAAAAAACTGACGGAATGATTTCGTCAGTTTTTCTGACGGAATGCCCGTCAATTTCCTTGACGAAACCTGAATGATGTTCATTGCGGCCTCCGGACGTGCATCAGCTTCATCACGCCATAGCTAACCAGCGATCCCGCCGCGCAGAATTCCATCCGGTTCGAGGCGAAAAAGTGCTGCGGATTATGGATAGCCCGATAAAGCGCACAGGACCCGACGCCAGCAGCTAGTCCCGCCCAAGGGCGATACGTCAGAGTGCCGACGATGATGGCCACCCCGCCCCCTTGCAAGGCATAGAGCTGGTTGTCGAAGGAGAAGCCAGCGGCGTAGTCGTTCGAACGGACGGTGACAATCGGCGGCTTCGTCACGGTCGGTTGCGGTTGCGGCGTGGCTGGCCACTGGGCCAGACACGCGGTAGATGAAAGCAGAAGTGCGAGTGCGAGTTTCATGGGTTCCCCCTGTCGCTCTCGGTAAATCCCAGGAGCGGTCCTGCTACATTCTTCTGAAAGTTGGCTTCACGTTCGGCTTCGTATTCCAGGTTGGCACGCCGAGAACAGTCGGAACAATGCCCGTCCTCGTCGCCATCGCACCAGCACACGCCGTGCTTACAAATCTCTTCTCCGCACCTGGGACAACAGTTGCCGAGTCGGCAAACCTCCTCCGCATCCGCATCCTGGCGAAGAATTTCTTCGAGCTCGCGAATTGCCTGTTCCTTGGTTGCGCCAAACCCCACCTTGCCGCTTACGCCGTCATAGGTATCAGCATCGTAGGCGGCCCAGTCGAAGTCACGGATGGGAATGGGTGTGTAGACGTATATGGTTTTGATTTTCATAATTCGCCATCGGCCGGCTGAGACGGCAGCACACCTCGTCCGCGGCAGGTGTCGCAGCATTGGTCAGCTACTTCGTACGATCCGCCTCGGCCAACTGAGCCCGTGCCGTTGCAGTCCGGGCAGATGCGCTCGACCTGCCGCGGCATCTCGATGACTTTGGGCTTCTGGTCTTTCTTCTCCAGGCCAGCCAGTACGTTGTCGGTAAAGCGGTCGATCGCAGCAGTCGGCGTGACCATGAAGTCTTGATCCAGCTTGGCTTCAAACTGCGCGACAATAGCTTCGGCGAAAGATAGTGCAGGCATAGTGGTGTTCATGCGGTTTCCTCGTTTGGGTTGGTTTCTACGACGGACGCGGGAGACTTTTTGGCGGGGATGTTCAAGACCGGCTCAGCTTCGCCGGTTACTGGGTCCACTACGTAATTCGGCCCAAGCAAAACTTGCCGTCTGGCGATGATGGCGGGCCAGACATTAAGGGGATGAATGCCGAGCACGACGTAGGTGGCGGCGATCTGCGGGTCACAGTAGCCGCGGGCAGCGAAAAGACAGGTGATCCAGGCAATCCGGTAATCGTCCCTCAGCCAAGCGTTAGACTCTTGCGCCTCTTGGCGGGCGATGTAGTCCATCGCGCCCAGCAAATGTGAGTTGCCGTCCACGATCAGCCAGAGCAGCTCGATTAAAAGCGCTTTGTATCCCGGGTATTCGCGGAGAAACTTGCAGTGGCCAGTAATGTAGCGTTCGAGCTGGAGTAGGGAAGGTAGCGGATTCAGCCCGGACGGCTCAGCGGAAAGGGATTTTGTTCCGGAATCAGAACAGGGGGGAGCTTTACATAATACTTCTTGTGCTATCGGGTTTGCGTCAAGCCGATAAAAAACATTATCGGACGCTGCGCCCTTTCCGGGAATGGGAAAATCGGTCACTTGGAATCCTTCTTTTGGCGCTGATTCCAGTCGCGGCTCCAGCATTTCGGACATTGACGCGGCGTGCTAGGCGTCTTGCGGAACCAGGCATGGCCGCAACGTTGGCACTGCTCATACTTCGGAATCGGCAGTTTCTTTTCCGGCATCTCTTCTGACAAAACGCTTGTCATGCTTCCAACTATACTCCGGTCAGGAATCTTGTCAAGCCCCTACCGACAATTATATTGTCTCCATTTTCAGCCACTTAGAACTGCGCCCAATTTCTCCACAGCCATCCACAGGGAATCTGAAGTTTCCGCTTGTGCCCTGGTCCCGTTTCGTGCCAAACTTTCCGGGTCGTTCGACCGCTCTCCTCGCGCGCTAAAGCGGGGTCCCCTCAACAATATTCGTGCGCCTTTCGCTCACCTGCTGATTTTGGCCGCGAAACCGATCTCCGTAACCTGCCTCGATGGCAAGATCGTGCACCGCACGCGCCGCAAAGCTAAAGAGCTCTGCGCCAAGGGCAGCCATCGTTGGCACGACGATTTCACCCTGATCGAGCTCAAGCCTCATTCCAGCCATCCCGACTACGCCCGCTTGTTACTCTCTCGCCAGCTTTCTGCCAGCGTTCCCGCCTACATCCCGACCGAATACATCCCTGCTAAAATGCCGGCGCTTAACGTACCCAATACCCGCTTTGAGCAACCTAATTCAGCCGCGTGGCGTCTTTGTCACTGGGACTACGGCCCATTTTTGCCTGTGGAAATTGGGGGGAACAGGCTAGAATAGTGATGTTTCCCCCAGGAGGGATGGTGAGCCATGACCTATACGGACGCTGCGGACCTCGTAGCGGAGTGGCTCATCTTGCACCAATGTGCACCCGGCTGCAAATGTTACGAATTGCGCCAAATTCCTGTCATCGCGGAAGCCTTGGCCCGCATGGGCACGCCACCATGGATGCCTCCAGCGGATAACCGTTCCTACCGGATTTCCTGCTACTGAACATGAAGGTGACGATATGAGCCTGCTCGGGGCCAAATTCTCAGGATTAGGAACTGTGCTGGTGATTGTTTTCACGATCGTGGAAATCGTCACTATGGTGTACTGGCTGAAGTTGGCTCCCGGCAAACCCTGGTTGGCGATCGCCATTCTTTCGGTAGGCCTTGTAGTTGAGCACTTCATTTCCGCCGCCACTGGCGTACACATCAGCAAAAAAGAGTGATTTTTGTGGATAACGGTTTCTACACCATCGCCAACTACCAGTGCTCGGAATGCGGCAAATCGCTAATCTGGGAGAGAACGTCTTTTGAGGAAAAAGAACGCTTGCGGCTTTTCCACCGCCAGGATGGCTGCAGCCGCAGCGGTAAACGGTACCTGGCGCCGATTCAAAGTTTGCCTGAATTGACGGAAGCTTCCGAAGTTCCTCCGAAAACCGCCGTATAGCAAATTCCTGTGTGCTACGACTGCATATTGGGCCACCATGCGCAAGACGAGCGGTGCGAGTGCGCGTCGGAAGCAGAGCCTTCTGCGATTTTCCGTTGGAAGATTCCCCGCCTCCAATCTGCTCAGCTCGGACACGGCAGGGGAAGGGCAGGCATTGTGCGAGGCGCTAGAGTGGCCTTTATCGCCTTCTAGCATCAGCCTGCCCGTAATTGAGCATTAAAGTGTGGGCCTCACCGCTAGGCAAAAGCGCTTTATAGCCGAATACCTGATTGATCCAAATGCCACAAAAGCAGCTATCGCAGCCGGTTACAGCAAAAAGACGGCGGAGGTTGCAGGCTCCAGGTTGTTAAGAAATGTTAAGGTTTCCCAAGCTTTAGCGAAAAAGTCCAATGCGCTCTACACAGAACTCGAAATTTCGGCTAAAAAAGTCCTCCAAGGCATCGCTCAATTGGCCTACTTTGATCCGCGTAAGCTTTTCGACGAAGACGGCCGGCTCAAACCGATTACTGAGCTGGACGATGTGACGGCTATGGCGGTATCTGGCATAGACGTGCAAAGCCTCTATAGCCATTTCGGCAAAGGCCAGGCACAAGAGATTGGCACGATTAGCAAAATCAAGCTGGCCGACCGCGGATTAAATCTTGAGCGGCTAGGCCGGCATTTGAAACTCTTCACCGACCGGGTGGAAGTGACTGATCTGGCAGGAATTCTGGCGCGGCTTAAAGCGGGACGGGAGCGGGCCGCGAAATCGTGAGCGCAAGGGTTGAAGCTTTGCCCGACGTTCAGCTTGCGGAGGAAGTCTCCCACTACTACGCTGACCCGCTCGGCTTTGTCATGTTCGCCTATCCTTGGCAGGAACCAGGGACGCCGCTTCAAGACGAACCAGGCCCGGACGATAACCAGAAAGAATTCTTGCTCGCGCTCGCCGCAGAAGTGAAAAAACGCAAGTTCAACGGCATGGACCCGGTAATGCCCGTGCAGATGGCCGAATCTTCGGGCCACGGTACGGGCAAATCCGCTATGGGCGCCTGGATTGCTGACTGGATTTTGTCCACCCGCCCGGGCTCGATTGGTACGGTGACCGCCGGCACATTTACGCAGCTCGAGTCGCGCACCTGGGCGGCCATTCGGTATTGGACGAAGCTCTCGATCACCTCGCACTGGTTCGAGATCCAGGCGCGCAGCATCCGCCACAAGCAATTCCCAGAAAGCTGGAAAGTTGTAGCCCAGACCTGCAAGGAAGAGAACGCGCAATCCTTTGCTGGCCAGCACGCCGCGACTTCGACATCCTGGTACATATTCGATGAAGCTTCGCAAGTGCCCGACAAAATCTTCGAGACGGCTTATGGCGGCTTGACCGATGGCGAGCCCATGTTTTTCGCCTGGGGCCAGATGGTCAGAAATACCGGCGAATTCTACCGCATATGTTTTGGCGATTTGGCCGTCCGCTGGAATCACAGGCGTGTGGATTCCAGGACCTCGCGCTTCACCAATAAAGCTTTGATCGCGCAGTGGGAAAAAGATTACGGGCTAGAGTCAGACCACTACAAAGTGCGCGTGCTTGGCTACCCGCCCTCGGCTTCCGAACTGCAATATATTGACAAGGCCAGAATTGACGCCGCCCGCAAGCGCAAAGTCTCAGCTTTAGCGGATGATCCTCTAATCGCTGGGTTCGATGTCTCGGGTGGTGGACGAGCTTGGAACGTCATCCGATTCCGCCGCGGCCTGGATGGCAATCCTGCCGACATGAAGCCAATAAGAATTCCCGGTGAACATGATCCAGAGCGTTCGCAGCGAGTCGGAATCTGCGCCGAACTCTTGCAAGACAAACGTCCAGGAAAACAGATTGCCGCCATGTTCGTTGATTCGGCTTTCGGCGCGCCTATCGCCGTTAGGCTCAAGGCCATGGGCTTCGATAATGTCTATGAAGTTAATTTTGGTGGAGCCTCGCCTGACCCGCACTGCCTGAACATGCGGGCTTACATGTGGATGAAGGCTAAGGAGTGGCTGCTTTTGGGCGGCTTGCCGGATGACGAGAATCTGTGCGGCCAACTGGCGCTGCCCGGCTATCACATTAACAACTCCGGGAAACTAGTCATCGAGTCAAAGGCTTCGATTCAAGAGCGTGGCGAAGCAAGTCCAGACGATGCCGACGCTCTGTGCCTGACGTTTGCACAGGCTGTGGCGCCGCCGCGGAAACCAGCTCTACCGCGGCCGGTTTCAAGCGAACATGACTGGATGGGATAGATGCCTAAATTCCTTGAGCAAAAATTAAAAGCAGAATATGGCCAAAGTTCCAAAATCCCTTACATGGTCATGAACAAGCTGGGGGCCATGCACGGCAACAAGGAAACAGCCAAGGGCCGCATGATGCAGCGCAAGCACGACAAGAAAGTGCGGCTCACGCGGCTGATGGGACGGTAGAAATATGCGCATGACTGAATCCGCCAAAAAGGCTGTGCCCACCTCTCAGCGCGGCCTTCCTGGCAAATCCGGCACAGGTTCCTATCCCATGCCCGATGCGAAACATGCCGCGGCTGCTATCGGCTTTGCCGCCATGCATCATGGCCCAGCATTTGCCGCCAGGATTCGCGCTAAGGCGAGAAAACTTGGCTATGCCAAACCCCAGAAGAAAGTCCGCATGACGAAACTCATGGGCCGCTAAATGTCCACCGCACTCGACATCATCTCTTCATCTTTACGCTTGCTCGGTGTTCTGGCGGAAGGCGAAACTCCGTCAGCAGCCCAAGGGCAAGACGGACTCGTCGTGCTCAATGACATGCTCGATGCTTGGGAGATCGAGCGGCTGATGATCTTCACTATCAGCATTGCGGATTATGCGCTGATCGCCAATCAGCAAGCTTACACGCTCGGCACAGGCGGCAATTTCAACGCGGCGCGACCGGCGAAAATTGACCGTATGTCTTTAGTGTTGCTATCTAATCCTACCAATCCTCTAGAGCTCTCAATGGAGTACACCGAATCTGAAGAACTCTGGCAGCAGATTCTGTTGAAAAAGACGAACTCTACTTATCCATTATTTTGCTACGACGATGGCGGATTCCCCAATCGCACGCTAAATTTCTGGCCGATTCCGCGCGATGTCAATAATGCCCGCATTTATTCTTGGTCGGCGCTGTCGGCATTTGCCGATGTCACCTCAACCGATTACACCTTTCCGCCTGGATACCGCGAAGCTTTGCGCTACAACTTAGCCATCCGCTTAGCCGATGAATACGACCGAACAGTTAAACCGGCTACCGCAGCTATGGCTCAGCAGGCTTTGGCGCGTATCAAGACTTTCAACGCGGCCTCACAGATCCGCCTGCTCAAATGCGACGAGGCCTACATTACTCCCAGCACTCAAAGAGGAAATGAGACGTCCGCCAGAGCGCGCCAGGAATGGTTTGGAATTCCCTAGTGGCCCGCAAGATTGAATTAAAAGTATTCGCATCCGATGGCAATGCCGAGCGCTTTACCATGCTCGCGCCCAAGGGCCAGGAATTTACCGAGCTCGGCATCCAGCTCAATCTCTCAAATTTCGTGCAGCAGCTTGAGCAGCAATTTCCTGGCAACTACTTTCGCGCAGTCAGAGTAGGTCCGGCTAAATTTAACGTGATGCCCTCCGCAGCCAATGCCTGATTATTTCGACCCCGAACAGCCCAAGGTTTCATCTTCTCCCGAGAAGCTTTCCAAAGCAGAAGAAGAGAAGATTCTAGAAGAATCTAAGAAGCGCTTCACGCTTTGCGAAGAGGCGGAAAAAGACTTGCGCGCGCTCGCCCTTGATGATCTCAGGTTCCGAGCTGGCGACCAGTGGGATGAGCAGATTAAGCAACGTCGCGTGCAGCAGCGGAAGCCATGCCTCACGATCAATGTTTTGCCCGCGCGCGAGCGTCAGATTCTCAATGAGCAGCGGCAGAATCGTCCGGCTATCCAAGTCAATCCGGTGGACGATAAAGCTGATCCCGACACGGCCGACGTGCTGCAAGGCATCATCCGCCACATCGAATACGATTCAGATGCGGATGTTGCCTATGACACGGCATCGGCGTCAAGTACGCGTATCGGCTTTGGCTACCTGCGACTATTGACCGAACACGAATCCCCTACCAGCTTCCAGCAAGTCATCAAGATTGAGCGCATCCGCAACGCATTCATGGTCTACCTCGACCCATCATGCCAAAAGGCTGACGGATCGGATGCGAATTTCGGGTACATCTTTGAAACTTTAACTAAAGACGAATTTGAGGACTTATACCCGAAATCGGAACTCGCTGGACTCGATTCCTGGGATTCCGTAGGCAACCGTGATCCTGGCTGGCTTTCGGATGAGGGCGTTCGCATTGTCGAATACTTTTACCGGGAAAACAAAGACGACAATCTGCTCCTCATAGAAAATCTGGCAGGCGAACAGCGCGGCGTGCTAGAAACCGACTTTGAGAAGATGCCGCCGCGGCTGAAAAAGCGCGTGAAAATAATAGACCAGCGCACAACCCAAGTTCCAGTCATCCACTGGTGCAAGCACAATGCCGTCGAAGTCCTAGAAAAGACGGTCTGGCCAGGCAAATGGGTACCGATCATCCCGATCTACGGCGACGAGTTAGATGTCGATGGCAAGCGTGTATTGGAAGGCATGGTGCGCCACGCCAAAGATCCCATGCGAATGCAGAATGTCATGGCATCGGAAGAAGTTACAGCTATCGGCTTGGCTCCGAAAGCGCCTTTTATCGCAGCTGCGGGCCAGACTGAAGATTTCCCCGAGTGGGAGACGGCGAATACCGAAATGCACGCCGTCTTACGGTATAAGCCGATTGATGTTGGCGGAAATCCTTTGCCAGCTCCCGGGCGCAACGCGGTCGAGCCACCCATTGCGGCTATTTCTCAAGCTCGATTGCAATTTGCTGATGATCTGAAGGCGGTTACCGGAATTTATGATGCACAACTTGGGGCACGATCTAACGAACAATCCGGGCGGGCCATCTCGCAGCGGAAATCGCAAGGCGAATTATCGAATTTCCATTACGTCGATAATCTCACCCGTGGTTTGAAGTTTCTAGGTCGGCAGCTCATTGACCTCATTCCTAAAATCTACAACACGCCGCAGATGATTCGCATTATCGGGGAAGACGGAGCGCAAAAGGTAGTCAAGGTCAATCAGGAATTCCAACTGGAAGACGGCTCGACTAAGAAATATGACCTCACAGTTGGACGTTATGACGTTACCGTCTCTACTACGAACTATGAAACCAGGCGCCAGTTGAAAGTTGACTCAATTCTTGAATTGACGCGAAGCTACCCGCCATTAGCGCAAGTAGCGGGCGATATTCTAGTCGGCAGCATGGATTTTCCCGACCACGAAAAACTTGCGGAGCGGCTGAAGAAGCTCATCAACCAACAGTTCCCCGGGATGACTGATGACGATGCCGAGTCCGACCCGAAGCTAAAACTGCAGCAGACCCAAGCCCAATTACAGGCCATCTCCCAGCAGCACCAAATGCTGACTGACGCGCTCAATAAAGCTAACGACGTTATCAAGACCAAGCAGGTAGAAGCACAGTCGAAGGAGAGAATCGCGCAGTTGGAAATGGAAACCAAAATTGCTATTGCGGAAATTCAGACCAAGGCGCAGGACGCACAGCGCCGGGCCGAGATTGAACTCAACGTTTGGAAAGAGTTGCACGGGGCAGCGCATGAGACGGCGCTTGCAGTTCAGCAGCATGGCCAGAATCTGGAAGCAACTCAACAAGCAGCGCAGCAAACGCCACCCAACGGACCCAATGGCAGCGCGCCCGCAGACACTACGCAATCCGACGAACAAACTACGCAATAACAAGTTTTGCCCACTGGCCGGCCAGAGCATAAATAGGCCAGGAAATCAATTCATGGAGTCTATCCATGCCGGAAGAATCGGACATTGCAG
>Ga0066659_10000435_pt1 | contig 15336 bp, 14 predicted proteins | sample GraSoiAngelo_108_FD_75176 | JGI IMG/M metagenome (GOLD analysis project Ga0066659, IMG submission 75176) | Grasslands soil microbial communities from the Angelo Coastal Reserve, California, USA - 14_0903_09_40cm | ecosystem: Environmental > Terrestrial > Soil > Grasslands | place: USA... | reverse complement strand
TTAGCAAATATTCACCTCAGGTCTACGCTGTGACGCGGGTGGTTGTCGGGTTTCTGTTTGCCTGCCATGGTGCGCAAAAACTGTTTGGAGTTCTGGGAAGTGTCCAAGAAGAACTTGGCGGCATGGGAATGATGGCCGGCCTGATTGAATTCTTCGCTGGAATCTTGATCGCGCTAGGACTCCTGACCAGGCTGGTCGCCCTGATTGCCAGCGGCGAGATGGCGTTCGCTTACTTCAAAGTGCATGCCCCGATTGGCTTCTGGCCCATTTTGAACGGCGGCGAGTGGGCGGTGTTGTATTGCTTCTTCTTCCTTTATGTGGCCACAAACGGCCCGGGGGACTTTGCGGTGGATTCGCTTGTTGACAAATACAGGAAAACACTCTATTCGGGGAAGATCGGTTAGGCCTTCTGCCCTTCCCGGAAGCCGAATATAAGAACAATTTCCTGCCGCGAACGGTTGTTGCTCGGGCTTGCAGGCTCTGTTTTCCCCAGGCACAATTCCAGCCCAAGGCTGCCACGTTTTTTTCTTCGTCTTGTTGAAACGCCTACCAATCCTCCACAACTGAGCAAAAAGGCAGGCGAAAAGCTTCAGGATGAGCACATGGCCAACATCCGCAAGCTGTATGACGAACACAAACTGGTGATCGCCGGGCCCTTCCTAGATGACACGTCGCTGCGCGGGATCTTTAGTCTTGCAAGCGGAATCGATGGCGCAGGCACAAGAGTGGGCGAGCAGCGATCCTGCTATTAAAGCCGGCCGTCTGGCTGCGGAGATACCTGGGCCATGGCTCGTCGATCCGGCAGCCATTCAGCACCCCGCGCAACTCAGAGGATGGAACAGTACACACTGGTTTCTGATGGAGCGCGCCGAAAGATGGGATCCGAGTGCAGAAGAGTTCAGGGGACTATGAAGCTACATCCTGCTTTGGTTGGAAAGATGACTGAAGCAGCGATGGCCAGTGCCCGGCCGTTTCCGCTCGACGATCAGGGAGAGCTACGGGGGAGTCATGGTTCTCCGCGCGGACGCTGAGCAAGCTGCCAAGCTGATGCAAGACGATCCTGCGGTCAAAGCCGGTCTGCTCAAAACAGAAATCGACCCATGGATCACGGGAAAAGGAGTATTGGAGCTGGGCCGCCCACAGCAATAGCCGGCCCTCCCTGGGTTGTTTGTAGGTCCCAAATTCCATTTGCTTCCTGGGGCTGATAGGAGGAGAATGTGCAACACTTGGGCTCTCTGGTTGAGCGGCTGCCAGGCTGTTCAGGCCGGTGGGTGGGGAAACCATGGATGCTTCGTACCACGATGTCCTTCTTGTAGGTGGCGGAGGCGCAGGACTGAGCGCCGCCATCGCCGCCGCCGAGGTCAATCCCAAGCTCAGCATCGCCGTCGTCTCCAAGGTGTACCCGATGCGCAGCCACACCGTTTCCGCCGAAGGCGGTGCCGCGGGAGTTGTCAAGGGCGATGACAGCCTCGATGAGCATGCCTATGACACGATTTCTGGTGGCGATTGGCTATGCGATCAGGACGCAGTGGAAGCTTTCGTCAAAGAAGCCCCGCAGGAACTCTTGCAGCTGGAGCGATGGGGATGTCCGTGGAGCCGCGAGCCTGATGGACATATTGCGGTGCGTGCTTTCGGCGGCATGAAGAGGAGACGCACGTGGTTTGCTGCCGACAAAACCGGTTTCCACATGTTGCACACCCTGTTTCAGACCACCCTGAAATTTGATCCCATCACGCGCTACGACGAATGGTTTGTCACCAAGCTGCTAGTCGACGACGGGCGGGTAGATGGCGTGGTCGCAATCGAGTTGATGTCGGGGAAGATTCAGGCCATCACTGCAAAAGCAGTAATTCTGTGTACCGGTGGCTGCGGACGCGTGTTTCCGTTCACCACGAATGCCAACATCAAGAATGGTGACGGCATGGCGCTGGCGTATCGTGCCGGAGCTTCACTGAAGGACATGGAGTTCGTGCAATATCATCCCACCGGCCTTCCTTTCACCGGCATCCTGATCACCGAAGCGGCACGCGCTGAGGGTGGATACCTGCTGAATAAGGATGGCTATCGATACCTCCAGGACTACAACTTAGGCAAGCCTCAGCCCAACCCGGTGATGCGCTCGATGGAACTGGGTCCGCGTGATCGGCTGTCACAGGCGTTCGTGATGGAAGACCAAAAAGGACGGACTCTCGCGACGCCTTATGGTTCGGTTGTTCACCTCGATCTGCGGCATCTGGGAGAGAAGATCATCAACAGCAAGTTGCCGTTCGTGCGGGAACTGTGCCTGAAGTATCAAAACCTTGACCCGGTCAAAGAATTGATTCCAGTTCGGCCGGTCGTGCATTACATGATGGGTGGAGTGAGTACCGATATGAATGGCGCCACGCCGCTGGCGGGCCTATACGCCGCGGGCGAAGTGGCCTGCGTAAGCATCAACGGAGCGAATCGTCTCGGTTCCAATTCTCTGTCTGAGTGCCTGGTTTTCGGAGCGCGCGCGGGTAAGGCCGCGGCATTGTACGCGGCCGAACAGAAAGCTGCCGACGACAAAGCAATGGCACAAGCCAATGACGAGCGCAAGAGACTCGAAGCGCAGTTCCTGCACAAGCAGGGTGGGCGGGAGCGTGTTGCCACGATTCGCGAACAAATGCAGAAGACCATCGAGAAGAGCGCAGGAATCTATCGCGAGGAGACCTCGCTCGCGGAAGGTGCGAACAAATTGTTCGAGTTGCAGGAGCGATACCAAGATATCGTTCTCGATGATCGCAGCCGCACTTTCAACACGGAACTGGAAGGGGCTTTGGAACTCGGGTTCATGCTGGACGTAGCGGAGTCGATTGTGCAGTGTGCGCTGCACCGGACTGAGTCGCGCGGGGCCCATCAACGCACCGATTTCCCGGCGCGCGATGACGAGAACTTCTTAGCACACTCGCTGGTATTTCGGAAACCGGATGGATCGTCACGAGTGGAGTATCTCCCGGTGAAGGTCACCCGCTGGGCACCGGGCGAGCGAGTCTACGGCGAGCAGGCTCCCGAGTCACCCCAACAGATACCGCAAGCAGTTCCGGCAGGGCGGGCCGGCTAGCTATGGCTGACAAGATCGTTCTTGAGATTCCGCGCTATTCACCGGAGCGCGATGTCAAGCCGCACTTCGAAGAGTTCGAGGTACCTGTTCACAAAGAATGGGTAGTGCTCGACGCGCTGAATTACATCAAGGACCAGGTGGATGGGTCGCTGACCTATCGCTGGTCGTGCCGGATGGGGATCTGCGGCAGTTGCGGCATGATGGTCGACGGCGAGCCCAAACTGAGTTGCGCCACATTTCTATCGTCCTACTCGCGAAACGGGAACAAACTTCGGGTAGAGCCGCTGCGTTACTTCCCGATTATCCGGGATCTGGTGACAGAATTGAGCTATTTACTAGTTAAGCTCAAGGCGGTCAAACCATGGCTGATCCGGCAGGAAGAGCCGCCGCTGAGCGAGGGCGAATTCCTGCAGACTCCGGAACAACTGGAGCAGTACAAGCAGTACAGCATGTGCATCAATTGCACGCTGTGTTATGCCGCCTGCCCGGTGGTCGGCCTTGACCCGGTGTTCGTGGGGCCAGCGGCGATAGCCCTGGCACAGCGGTACAACCAGGATTCGCGCGATCAAGGTGCCGGCGACCGGATGGCCGTTCTGGCGCATCCGGAAGGGATTTGGGGCTGCACGTTCGTAGGAGAGTGTACGCGAGTTTGTCCCAAGCATGTGGACCCTGCGGGCGCGATTCAGCAATACAAGTTGAAGGCAGCGCTCGATTGGGTGAAGTCATTCGTCACCCCACTAGGCCGCAAGAACACGGATGTTCGCCGTGAAGCAGCCAACGACTAAAGTGCTCCCGCTGTACCAGGAATTCCATCCCCGATGGTATCGACCACGGGTGTCGGTGTATTGGTGGCTCGGCCAGTGGCAGTATCTGAAGTTCATCCTGCGGGAGATCAGCAGCGTGTTCGTAGCGGTATTCGTAGTTATCACTCTGCTTCAATTGCGGGCGCTCCGCGCGGGGCCAGAGGCGTATGCGCGCTTCCAGCACTGGCTGCAAAGTCCGATTGCACTCGCAATCAATGGGATCAGCTTATTCTTTGTTCTGTTTCACACGATCACCTGGTTTAACCTGGCGCCGCGAGCTATGGCCGTTCGTTTTCGTGGAAAGCGGCTTCCCGAAATCCTGATTGCCGCCCCTAATTATGTAGTGTGGGCACTTGTCTCAGCGGGAGTAACGTGGCTGGTTCTGAGGTAAGGATGGCGAAACAATCTAGCGAGGCTGTATTGTGGTCGCTGTTCAGCGCGGGGGGTGTAGTTGCCGCATTGCTGATCCCGGTGCATCTTTTTCTCTTTGCCATAGCCTTTCCGATGGGCTGGCTGCGGCCACCCGGCTACGAGCATTTGATGCTGCTGCTTCGCTTGCCATGGGTGCGAATTTACCTCTTCTTGATGTGCTCCCTGTCGTTGTTTCACTGGGCGCATCGGTTCCGCTACACGCTCTACGACGGTCTGCAGGTGAAACACTTGAACGAGCTGATTTTCACCTTGTGTTACGGCGGAGCGGTGGCGGGAACAGTATTCGCGGGATATTTGCTAGGGAATTGGTCGGGACCGTAGTCTTTTGTGGGGAGGAATTATGGAATTGAAACTGAAAACGATTTCCCAGAGTGGCATTTCCGAAGCCCTTTCCAAGGCCACCTTATATCGCTACCTGAACGAACCCGAGGAGGCCGAGTCTATTTGCCATGACATCCTGGCGATCGAACCGGACCACCAACTAGCATTGCGCACGCTTGGTTTGGCAATCACGGATCAGTTCATTGGACAGTCGTGGGACCGTTTTGGCGAAGCTGAGGGCGCCTTTGGCCGGCTCACCGATCCGTACGAGCGCGACTACTACATGGGCTTGCTTCATGAGCGCCGCGCCAAAGCCCAGATGCGCGCCGGGCGTCCTGCTAAGGTTCTGGTGGGGTTGTTTAAGGAAGCGATGCACCATTTTGAAGAGGCAGAGAAGATTCATCCACCCGAAAACGACGATGCGGTCCTTCGCTGGAATCGCTGCGTGCGATTGCTGGAGGAACTGCCACACACAGAAGAAGACGACAGCGCCGTTACATTTGAAGATCACGACGCAGTCCCGATTCAAGCGGTTCGTCGCGCCCGCGCAGCCAAGTAAGCGATAGGGGGCCTGCGAGAACTGACCAGTGGTGCACACACACGGTGCTTGGGGTAGGAGGGCTATTCCAACATTGGTGAGCAGCACGGTGTTCGCACCGGCTTGGGTTCCATCAATTCCACGCGTGTCCAATTCGGATCGTAGAGATTCAGTTGCCACTTTCCGTCGCGGCCGATGTGCGGTTCTTTCGGCTTGTATCCTCTCTCGAGGACAGTCTCATAGCCGGCTTTTACGCTGGGCACACCCAAGGCGAGGTGATGCATCACCCCGAGCTCCTGCGGGCCGGGATTGTGCACGTTGAGCATGTACTCCAGCCAGTCCGTTCCTTCCGGCACTCGCATGTCTACCCAATCGGTGGCGTTATCCTTCATGCCGCCGTGCCAAGTCTCCCGGAAGCCGAGGATGTCTTTGTAGAATCGATCTGCGGCCGACCGGTCTTTGACGACAACCCCGACGTGAATGATGCGTTGCGAAATGCGGCCCTCAGGCAGGAACTTCCCGAAATTACGGCTGTGCAACGAGCCCGGTCTGAGCTCGACGAACTCCACGGCATGCCCGTCCGGATCTGTGACCTCAAATCCCCAATTGCCATCCTGCATGGGTTCCAGCTTCCCGGGTACTTTCACGCCGTTGCTGGCCAGGTAAGCGCGCAATTGCTCTACGTCCGTTGTCTCGAAGGCGATATGCGACAGGCGATCCATTTTCGGATCGGTGAGCTCGGGGAATAGCTCGATATACTGATGGTCGTTCACCTTGAAGTAGGTCAAGAGAAGACCGTCACCCGCGGTTGCCGGCTTGTTAAGGCTGAACGGCTCCTGGAATCCGAGCACTCCGGTATAGAACTTTCGCGCCGTGTCCAGACTGCCGGTTCTCAACCCGATATGCGCCACGCCGACGATGGCGGGTCGCCTGGGTGATGATTCGTGTTTCTCCTCATGCACGACCGCGACTGGGCGAACCAGATTCGAAAGCAACAAGACCGCTATGAATAGGCGCAGGTTCACGAATCACATTCTACGCCGCCTCGGAAACCGCAAGCTCCCTTTCGTTCGCATTCTCCAACACGGCACTTCGTGTGCGGGCCACGAGCATGTAGATCGAGGGCACGACGAACAGGGTGAACGCCGTGCCGATAATCATCCCGCTTACTAGCATGATGCCGATGCTGTTGCGGGCTCCTGCTCCGGGGCCTTTTGCCAAGACAAGGGGAAAGTGGCCGATCACAGTAGCCGCGGTGGTCATCAGGATCGGGCGCAGGCGAGTGCCAGCCGCCTCGATCACTGCCTCTAGCTTCTCCATGCCTGCTTCTTGCAGATGATTGGCGAACTCCACAATAAGGATGCCGTTTTTCGACACCAATCCCACCAGGGTGATTAACCCTACCTGGCTGTAGATGTTGAGCGTCGTCAGGCCGAGGAACGAGAACAGGAGCGCTCCAGAAATGGCCAGTGGCACCGAGCCTGCGAGGATGATGAACGGATCGCGGAAACTCTCGAACTGGGCTGCCAAAACCAGGTAAATCAGAATTCCCGAGAGCAAGAACGTGCTGAGAAATTTGCTGCCCTCGGTCCGAAGCTGCCGCGACTCGCCGGCGTAGTCGATGGTGAATCCCTGCGGGAGGATGGTCTTAGCCTCGTCCTCCAGCATACGCAACGCCTGGTCGAGTGGTATGCCAGGGGGGATCACGCCCTGGATGCGCACGGCATTGAGCTGCTGAAATTTCTTTAGCTCTCGCGGCTCGGTTGTGGTGCGCAGGCTGGCAAAGGTGGATAGCGGCACCAGCTTGTTCTGCGAACCCGTAACATAGATCTCGGAGAGCTGGTCAGGCGTCAGCCGTTCGGCGCGCTTGATCTGCGGAATAACCTTGTAACTCCGCCCCTGAATGCTGAAACGGTTCACATAATTCCCGCCCAGCATGGTGGAGAGATCTTGGCCCGCCTGGCTCAGGTCGACCCCTTGTGCCCGGAGTTTGTCGCGGTCGAAAACGACCTCGGCTTGCGGCTGGTCGAATTTCAGGTCGGAGTCGGCGTAGATGAACAGGCCACTCTTAAACGCCTTCCCGACAAGCTGCTTGGCTAACTCGGCCAATTGCTGCGGCTCAGCCGCGGAGGCAACCACGAAATCGACTGGGAAGTCTCCCCCGCCCGGCAGGGGAGGCGGCGTCAGCGGGATCACGCGGATCCCCGGAATTCTCGACAGCGGTCCGGCGGACTCGAGCAGCAACTGTTGCGCGGTCTTCTTCCGCTCGCTCCAGGGCTTCGTTACCATGCCGCCGAAACCGCCCGTGGGAGTCGTAATCTGGAAAATGCTTTGGCTCTCCGGGAACGAATGGTAGACGTCGTAGACCTCGTTGGTGAACAGCTTCGTCTGATCAATCGTGGAATTAGGAGAGGCTTGGATGACTCCGAAGACCACGCCCTGATCCTCGGCCGGCGCCAGTTCCCGCTGAGAGAACATGTAAAAAGGAACCATTAGCAGAATGACGATGCCCCAGAGGACCAGAACCACCGGCCGGTAGCGAAGAGTGCCGGCCAGAGTATTCAGATATGTCCGGCGCACACTTTCGAAACGGCGATTGATCCAGCCTGCGAAGCCCTGTTCGGTGTCTCCGGCGCGCAGCAACTTCGATCCCATCATGGGAGAAAGCGTCAGCGCCACGATGCCGGACACAATCACGGCTCCGGCCAGAGTGAACGCGAATTCGCGGAACAGCGCGCCGGTCAAGCCGCCCTGGATACCCACGGGCGTATATACCGCGGCCAGCGTGATTGTCATCGCGATGATCGGACCGACCAATTCGCGCGCCGCATCGAGAGCCGCGCGCAGCGGCGCCTTGCCACCCTGAAGATGGCGCTCGACGTTCTCGACCATGACAATCGCGTCGTCGACTACGAGACCGACAGAGAGCACGACGGCGAGCAGCGTCAACAAATTGATGGTAAAGCCCGCGACCAGCATCAGGAACACGGCTCCCACCAGTGAAATCGGAATGGCGACGACCGGGATAAGCACAGAGCGCATCGAGCCGAGAAACAGGAAGATTACGACTACAACGATCAGAAGAGTCTCGGTCAGGGTTCTGAGCACTTCGTTGATGGCATCTTGGATGTACTCGGTCGAGTCATACGGAATGCCGACTTTCATCCCCGCGGGCAATTGAGCCCGGATTCCGGGTATGGCCTGGCGAACGTTCTTGATCACCTCCAGCGAGTTGGCGGTAGGAAGCACCCACACTCCCATGAACGTCGCCGTCTCCCCATTGAAGCGTACGTCCTGCTCGTAGTTCTGGGCGCCCAGCACGACGTCGGCGATGTCACCGAGGCGAACGACCACGCCATTTTCTTGCTTGACGACAAGCTGACGGAACTCTTCCGGCGTGCGCAGATCGGTGTTGGCGACCAGGTTCACCGAAACCATCGAACCTTTGGTACTGCCGAGCGCCGAAAGGTAGTTGTTCCTGGCCAAGGCATCTCGCACGGCGGAAGGAGAGATGCCATGCGCGGCCATCTCCTCCGGCTTAAGCCAGATTCGCATGGCAAAGGTGCGGTCGCCGAGAATGTCGGCGCGCTGAACCCCGCTGATGGCGCTAAGTTTGGGCTGTACCACCCGCGTCAGATAATCGGTGATCTGGTTCTGATCGAGATCGCTGGACGAGAAGCCCAGATACATGGCGGCAAACTGATTGTCCGCAGTCTCGAGCTCGATAACCGGCGCCTCAGCCTCAGGCGGCAGGTCATTGCGAACCTGCGCCACCTTGGCCTGGATTTGGGTGAGCGCAGCATTGGTGTCGTAGTTGAGCTTCAGGTGTACGGTTATCGTGCTCACACCCTGCGCGCTCGACGACTCCATGTAGTCGATGCCGTCGGCGCTGGCAATCACCCGCTCCAGCGGCGTGGTAATGAACCCACGCACCAAATCCGCGTTGGCGCCGACGTACGTCGTCGAGACCTGCACCACGGCAATGTCGCTGCGCGGGTACTGACGCACGCTCAGAGAGCGTATGGACTGCAGACCGGCAATCAGGATCACCAGGCTGACCACGACCGCCAGGACCGGCCGCTTAATGAACAGATCGGTGAACTTCATTTAGCTATCCTCGGGCTTGGGAGCCGGGTTGTTCCCGGGCTTAACCTTATTGTCGACTTGAACCGCCGCGCCATTGCGCAGCTTGAACACGCCCGAGGTCACCACTTCGTCGCCGGGGTTTACGCCCGAGATCACCGCGACCTGGTCGCCACGCGAGCCTTGAACTTTCACGAACTGCTGACGCACCCCGCGATAGCTTTGTCCCTTCTGGTCCTAGAGGGCGGTAACAATAAAGGCCGAGCCTCCGTAAGGCGCGTAGGTGATAGCGGACGCAGGTAACGTGATTGCCGGGCGGCCTGCGCCTAACGCCAGATCCACCTGGACGAACATGCCGGGGCGCAATTTTCCCTCCGGATTCGAGAGGGTCCCCTGCACCTGAAAGTTCCGGGTTCCTTCGTCGATGACAGAATCGATAGCCGTAACTCGGCCCGTGAATGCCTGGCCAGGAAGCTGTTCTGCACTCACGCGCAGGGTGCGGCCGCTCCGTGCCTGCCCCGCGACCTGTTGCGGCACGCCAAAATTCACATAAATAGGATTGAGCGATTGCAGGGAAACAACGGGTCCGCCTCCGGGAAGATACTGTCCGAGATTGATCTTGCGAATACCCAGGATTCCTGAGAAGGGCGCACGAATCGTCTTTCGTTCGATCGTGGCGCGCACCTCCGCCACGTTGGCTTCGGTTTGCCGTTGCTCGGCCGTAGCCCGGTCGTAGTCCATCCGGGAAATGACGCCCTCGTTCGCCAGTTGCTGCATGCGGGTGAAATTGAGGCGGGCGAGGTCGCGCTGCGCCTCGAGGGCCGCCAGTTGAGCACGCTCCTGCCGAGTGTCCAGTTCTACCAGTACGTCGCCTGCATGCACCGACTTGCCCGAATCAAAATTGATGCGCGCCACCGTGCCCGGAAGATCGGCGCTTACCGTAACGCCCTGAACAGCCTCCATCGTGCCGATCACATTCATCGTTGCCGGCCACTGTTCTTGCTCCGCGACAATGGTGGTCACCGACTCGGGAGGCGGCTGAAACGACGCCGCGTGCACCGCCGACTGAATTTGCCTGAATTTTATGAAGCCCAGGGTCGTGAGGAGGATTACGATCACGGCCAGCATCAGGAGCATTCTTTTCGCCATAAGTTCCCCTTAGGTCGAAAACAACTCATCCATCTCTGTTGTGGGATACGAAACTCCAGCTTTGGAGGGCTCTGCTTCAGGGCCCTTACCCCTAAGATGTTTAATCATCTGATTTCCGAGCTGGGCGGAAGGATTCGAAGTTTTGCGTTTCTCTATCACAAAACAGCCGTCGCCTGTGTGGGCAGGGGCGAACTGCCCCGCCCGTCCCGATGCGTTTCACCTTATTACCGCCAGGGATGAAGGCAAGGGCCCAAGCCGACCTCGAAAGAGTCAGAACACCGTTCATTTGACTGCTGGAATCTCGCACTTAGCGTCGGCGTTTTTCAATTTTGATCGCAAGCTGGGCAGGGGTTTGCGTTCTGAAAGAGACGGTCCCGAGTCAGCAAGGGTATTTTCGTACCAGTCCAGCGCGGAGATTGGTTCTCGCCCGCAGACGACAGACTCTAGCGATCGGGGGCGTTGCGGTTCCTTGGGTCCTGTCTGTAGGGTCCGCGGCTGGAATGATTGGAAACCCGTTTGACACAACAGAGATTCTGCTTTTACTGGTGTCTAATCTTGATGGATAATACCTGTTTCTAGAATAGGCGCCTCGCGGAAGCAAGAGCCGGTTTGTGTCCAAGCAGCGGACGTAATCGCATGCGATCATTTCGGAATGAAGTAGCCGAGCCGCTGGCAAGACCGGCGGTGTCCCCAGAGGTCGCTCCTGAGCCGATCGGCCCTCCTCTGGCAACGCCGCCCCCGCGACCGCAAAAATGGCTGGTCGCGGTCGCGATTGTGCTCGTGCTTGCCGCTGTCCTGGGCTTCGTTCTGCGCAAGACGACTGCGCCTCGAACGTATTCAAGGGTGGCCTCTCCAATCGGAAACAACATCGGCCCGGGCCTGCGGTTGAAAGGAATAACCGAGGCTATCCAGGCCCGGGCCATTCTCGCGCCCATGCTTTCAGGACAGCAAGTGGGCATTCTCACGATTACGAAACTGCTGCCGGCGGGAGCCCGCGTGAGGCGAGGCGACGTGCTGGTCGAGTTTGATCGTCAGGCACAAATCCGCGATGCCCTCGATAAGCAGGCCGAATACAACAAGCTTGTCGACCAGGTTTCGCAAGAGCAGGCCAAGGAAAACGCAGCCCACGCCAAGGACGAGACCGAACTCGAGCAAGCCGGCAGTGATTTGAGCAAGGCGCAACTGGAAATCCAGAAGGCCGATATTCTTTCCCGCATCGACGTTGAAAAGGCACAAGAGAATCTCGAACAGGCGAAGGCTGCCCTCCAGCAGCTTCGAGAGACCTTCGAGCTGAAAAGGAAGGCGGCGAGCGCGGCCATCCAGATCCTTGAGATCCAGCGTGATCGCACGCGCCAAACCATGCGTCACGCGCAGAAGAATGCGGAATTGATGCAGGTGCACTCGCCGATTGACGGAGTCGTGGTCCTGAACACGATTTGGAAGCAAGGGAAAATGGGAGAGGTGCAGGAAGGGGATCAGGTGCGTCCCGGAGTGCCTTTCATGCAGGTGGTGGATCCCTCCAGGATGGAAGTGCTCGTCCAGGTAAACCAGGAAGATTTCCTGTCCTTGAAGATTGGACGGTCTGCAACCGTGCGCCTCGATGCCTACCCGGAAATGGTATTTGCCGGCAAACTCGAGCAGATTTCGCCCATCGCCAGGAACGGAAGCTTTTCTGCCAAGGTGCGCACCTTTACTGCGATTTTTTCCATCGAAGGCAGCGACCCCCGCTTGATGCCGGACCTTTCCGCTGCCGTCGATGTGGACGGCGGGGATCACAGCCGTACTTCGAGCTGATCACAATGATTGCGAAATTACGACGGCTATGGGCGGAACGACGGAAGAGGTCCACCGTTACTTTGCTCGTACTGGCCAGTGCGGGAACGATAGGCGCTGTGCACCTGACCAGCCGTCCGCCTTCGATTGCTAGCGCCGAAGTGAAACTCGGCGAGTTTGTCGATTCGCTCCAGTTCCGAGGCGAGGTTAAGGCGCTGAGATCGCTTTCCATTACTGCTCCCGCCGAAGCCGGGGATCTCCAGATCGTCAAGATCGCAACTGACGGCGCACAAGTCAAGAAAGGCGACGTCATTGTCGAGTTCGACAAGACGAAGACCGAGCAGGATCTGGCGCAGAACCAATCTGCCCTGAAGTCCGCTCAGGCGGAGATCGAACAAGCCCGTGCGCAAGCTCGTTTGACGGAAGAAGAAAACGTAACCGCCGTCATGAAGGCTCGCTATGACGTATCGGCGGCAGAACTGGAGGCGAGCAAGCAGGAGATTGTCTCCAAGATCGAAGGAGAAGAGGCGAAGCTGAAGCTGGCAGACGCCCGGCAAAAAGTGCGGGAAGCTGAAGAGAAGCAGAAATCTGACCGAGCGGCCGCCAAGGCAACGCTTGAAAGCAAAACCGAGGCGAGCCGCAAAGCTCTCTATGACGTCGAGCGGGCTGAACGCAGCCTTGGGCAGATGACCCTGCGAGCATCCCGGGACGGCATGATTTCCCTGGTTCAGCTCTGGAGGCCGGAAGGGCAGGCCGCATTTAGGCCCGGAGACCGGGCCTGGCCGGGCTCGCTCCTGGCCGAATTGCCCGATCTCTCCTCGCTTCGCGTGTACGCCCGGGTGGATGAGACAGAGCGCAGCCGCGTGCAGGTCGGCCAGTTAGTCACTGTCCAGTTGGACGCTATTCCGGACCGGCAATTCACCGGGCATATCCACGAGATCAGCACCATCGCCACGGCCGACTTTTCAGGAGGCTGGCCCTTTCCCCGGAATTTTAAGCTGGAAATTACACTTGACCAGTCCGACAGCCGCTTGCGTCCCGGCATGACGTCGCAGTTGACCATTATTGTCGATCGTGTGCCAAATGCAGTGACCATCCCCGCACAGGCCTTATTTCAAAGATCGGGGCGTTCGGTGGCTTACGTCCTCAGCGGAACGAAATTCGAAGAACGAGTCATTCAGGTGAGCCGCCGGAGCGCCGACCGGGTGCTGGTTGCCAAGGGGCTTCGGCTGGGCGATAAGATTGCCCTGAAAGATCCAACCGTAAAGGAGTAATCAGTTTCCGTGCAGCGTTGGCCAACGATTTTAGGCGTCTCTGTCATCCTGCTCGCCATTGCCTTGCTTGGCGTGGTGATGGCATCCAGCCGGACGAAATCGGCTGGGGGTGAGGCCGACATTCCGGTTGCTACCGTGAAAGTCGGCGACCTCGACCTGAAGGTTCATACGACCGGAGAGCTACGCGCCAGCCACTCGATGATGTTAAGCGCGCCGCAAGTTGGCGGTGGTGCGCTCCAGATTACGCATCTGCTGCGTACGGGCACGCCGGTGAAGAAGGGCCAGATCGTGTTGGAGTTCGATCCCAGCGAGCAGCAGTATAAGCTCGAACAAAGCCGGTCGGAGCTCGAACAAGCCGAGCAGGAGATCACAAAAGCCAAGTCCGATGCCGCGGTGCAGGCTGCGCAGGATAAGGTTGCGCTCCTGAAAGCCCGTTTCGATGTCCGGCGCGCTGAATTGGAAGTTAACAAGAACGAACTCTTAAGCAGTATCGATGCCAAGAAAAACGACCTCGCTCTGGACGAGGCAAAAAGAGCCTTGGCGCAACTTGAGCAGGACATTAAATCTCATACGGCGTCCGGGCAGGCGACCATCGAGTTGGCGCAGGAGAAGAGTAACAAGTCGCGCTTAGAAATGAAGCAGGCACAGCAGAACATAGACAAAATGCATGTTGCCGCCCCCATGGACGGCGTCCTCGCCATTGAGAAGAATGTTGACTCCACCGGCGGCATGTTCTGGGGAGGAATGTCATTGCCGGATTATCGCGAAGGGGACCAGGTCCGCCCTGGCAATAACATCGCCAGGGTCATTGATCCGTCTGATATGGAAATGCTCGCGAAAGCCAATGAGCGTGAAAGAGGCAACATCAGAGCCGGGCAAAGCGCCGAGATTCAGTTCGACGCACTACCAGGGCAAGTTTTTCACGGTACGGTGAAAACCGTGGCGGGCATGGCTATGAAGAATTTCTGGGAAGACGCGACGGCGGGCAGCTTTGAAGTCACCATTCAACTGCCGAACTCCGATTCCCGACTGCGCGCCGGGCTTACTGCAGAGGTCGTTGTCGCGGGCGATGAAAAAAAGAAGATCGCCTACATTCCACGCCAGGCAGTTTTTCTTAAAGATGGAAAACGAGTGGCGTACGTCAAGAATGGCAGCTCGTTTGAAGCCCGCGAAGTAAAAATCCAGGCCGAAAGCGAAAGTCGCGCCGCCATCGAGGGCCTGAAGCCCGGAACCGACGTCGCTCTGCTGGATCCTGCCGCACCCAAAACACAAGCCGAGGCGGCCGCTGCCGGACCAAGCTTGGGCGGAGGCGGTAAATGAGCTCGGCTACTAGCCTGTCTGTCGGCCGGATGGTTTCGATCTCCCAGAGGTGGGTTCCAGACATTCGGCTGGGCCTGCAGAATCTCATGCTTCACCGGCTGCGCTCCCTTTTGACGATGTTGGGTATGATTTTCGGGGTGGCCGCCGTGGTTTCCATGCTTTCTATTGGAGCTGGAGCCCGCCAGAGAGTCATGGCCGTAATCGAGCAGATGGGCGTTCGCAACCTGATTGTCGAGGCCAAGGAAACCAACGATTGGCAAGCTCATCAGAAGGTGCGAAAAATTTCACCGGGCTTGACCTTTCAGGACTACCGGATCATTTTGGACAATCTGGGTGACCTGGCTGCATCCACGCCCCGCAAACGTCTCGTCCCGACCAAGACTATTCCTAAGGCGCAACAGGATGTGCCGACCATCTACGGTGTCAATCCCTGGTACGTAAACATTGCCGGACTTCATATCACCGACGGGCGATTTTTTGACCAGGGGGAGGAGGATCGCGCGGCTCCGATTTGCGTGCTGGGCGCCGGCGCCAAAGCAAGCTTGCTGGGTGCGGCCAATG
>Ga0066659_10000429_pt1 | contig 15403 bp, 15 predicted proteins | sample GraSoiAngelo_108_FD_75176 | JGI IMG/M metagenome (GOLD analysis project Ga0066659, IMG submission 75176) | Grasslands soil microbial communities from the Angelo Coastal Reserve, California, USA - 14_0903_09_40cm | ecosystem: Environmental > Terrestrial > Soil > Grasslands | place: USA... | reverse complement strand
TCTCGCGAATCCTTGCAGTCATTCTATAGAGAGCCGTCAAGCGATGACGTCGCTGCCCTCTCTCACGACCAGCGGGTTTCATACTACTCGATGACCGGAGCAAGTTGTTTGCCAAATGCGGAAACCAATCTCCCCGCCGAATCACACCGAAATCAACGGCCTCTCGTACCGTCGTGCCTCACGAATCGGCGCTCGGCGTGTCGCTGCTCAATCGCCGAGCGCCCACTGCGTGACGTCGCCGTCACGATGCCGACAACTGTGGGGACGTAGCGCTCGGCGCACCCGGGAAAGAATCGCGGGAGAAGCGCCGCAAGTTCCCGCTCAGCGATGATGCTGACGGATGGGCGAGAGCACGGAACGTACGGACCCCTGTGCCCGCGCTCGTCGGAGCTGGCCGCCGGCCTTTCTGGAACGATTGCTTCGACGCGCTGCGGCAGACGCGAGGCCATCCCGACGACGGCGCACTGCGTAAAAAGCGCCCAGCCAATCGGCTCGAATCCCTCGCACGAGACCACGCGTCTACATATAATGTATGGCAATGCCAGACTGTGGAGCCCCGAGCCCGTCATCGATCGAGTGTCGGCAGATCGCCGACCTCCTCGGCGACTATCTGGACGGTAGCTTGCCGAAGTCGACGCGTGAGCTGCTCGAGTGGCACATCGAAGGCTGCGGGCCGTGCGTGGCGTTCGTCAACACCTACCGCGGCACGGTCAATGCGGCGACCAAGCTCAAAGAGGTCAACATCCCTTCAGAATTGAAACAACGGCTTCTGGCGGTCCTGCGAAATCAGCGCGCCGCTCACCGTCCGGACGCGTAGTTCTCCGTCGTACCTCACCGCAAGAGTCCCTGGACCACCTCGATCGCGTCGTCGCTCGCCCAGTCGATCTCGCCGATCACGCCGTAGCGCACACGGCCATCCGGTCCGATCAGGAAGCTCGAAGGTAGGACTCGAACTCGCCACGCCCGGGGCGCGTCCTGGTTTGGATCGAGCAAGATCCTCGCTCCGATCGGCCCGCGGTTGGCGAAGTCGGCCACCCGTGCCCTCGCCTCCCCGTAGTTCACGAGCAGGACGGTGAAGGGCCGGCCGGCCAGACGCTCCTGGAGCTTTTGAATCGACGCCATCTCGGCCCGGCACGGCTCGCACCACGTCGCCCAGAAGTTCATGAGGACGACGCGGGCCCGATAGTCGGCGAGCGTATGCGCCTGGCCCGTGAGGTCGCTGAGGGCCAGGGGCGGCGCCGCCGGCTCCTTCCAGGCGATGAAACGCGCGCGGTCCGCGCCGACGCGCCCCGCGAGCCCGAGCGCCAGGCAGACGGCCGCGCCGAGGATCAGAGCGATCCGGATGTCACGCCTTGATCTCACGCGTGGTGATCGTGTACTTGAAGTTGTCGGGGTCGAGACTGTCGCGACGGCCGTGCGCCGTCTCGGATTGCGGATACATCAAGAAGCCGAGCTTGCCGCCCTGGGTCGCGCTCGGCAGCGCCACATCGTGAGCGGTGTTGAAGGCCACCCAGTTGCCTTCCCATCCGCCGAACAGCTTGGGCCGCAGGGCCTCGACCACCGGATGGTCGATCTTCAGCCATTCGCTCGTCTCCTCGCGCGCCACCTTTGTGACGTCCGCCGGATCCATCGCCACCCAGCCGTGGTCTTTCAGGAAGACCTCGGCGCGGCAGTGCTGAGCCTTGCTGATGTTCGCACTTCCGGCCCCCAGCGACTTGTAGCCGAAGGCCGACGGCGCGACGCGAATGCCGTAGATGTCACGCGCGGGGACGCCGACGGCGCGGACGAGACCCACGAAGAGCGCGTTGATGTCGGCGCACTTGCCGCCGAAGCTGCGCGTCTCGAGCATCGCTTTGATGTCGCCGACGCCACAGCCGCGCACCTTGGGCTCGCGATAGCTGTTGGCGAGAATCCAGTCGTAGATCGCCTTCACCTTCTCGACGTCGCTCGCCTTGCCCCTGGTGATCTCGAGCGCCGTCTCGCGGACGATGCCGTCGGTCGGCATGAGGTCGGTCGCTTTCGTCCACGTCTTCAGGGCCGCCGGGTCTTCATCGGCCGCCGTCTTCTTCGACCAGTCGAGCGCGCGATCCTGGGTCTGAAACCGACTCGTCAGCTCGACCACCGGAGCGGATTCGCCGGCTGCGAACTCCGCGTAGAGCATGTTGGCGCCGTAAACGCCGTCGCTCACCGGTTTCAGGATTCTGGCGTTGCCCGACCATTGATCGCCGAGAGCCTTTTGATAGTCGGACTTGACCAACGGAATGGGTAGCCACGCTCGGCTCACACCTGTCGGCTCCAGGATCTCGACACGTGTCGTGATCTCGAAGGTTCGCCACGTGCCGGGCCGGGGAGCGAATTCCTTCTGTTGAGCCAAGGCCGGCGTCAGGAAGCCCGTCACGCGGGACGCGGCGGCGATCGCCGGCATGGAGGCGGCGCCCCATAGGAACGTACGTCGCTTCATAGCATCTCCTTGTCCTGTAGCTCGTACGGGCCGCCGTCGTGATCGCGACCTCGACGGCTGATCGTTCGACGGTTCGACAATATCGGGATTCCGCAGGAAGACAAATCGGTAGGCTCTATTTGGATAGGGCGACTCAACGACGATCTCCGATATTGGTCGGACGGCCGGCGCTACGCTTTGACGCGGAGGATCGGCTCGGGCAGCACCAGGCCGATCTCCCAGCACTCTTCGCCCCGCCGCCGAAAGGCCTCCAAGACGGAGCCGGCACGCTCGGCGGCCACCGAGAAGAGCAGCCCCCCCGACGTCTCCGCCTCGGTGAGCAGCGAGGCCAGATAGCCGGGTACGGCCGGCTCGATCGTCAACGCGGCCCCGAACGCCGCTTCGACATAGTGCCGATTGCGCTTCATGCCCCCGCTGAATTGTCCGGCCTCGGCGAGCTCGCGCGTGCCCGGGAGCACCGGCAGACGGGACGCGTCGATCTGAAGACCCGCTCCCGATGCCTTGACCATCTCCCCCGCATGGCCGAGAAATCCGAAGCCGGTGATGTCGGTCGCGCCCCTCGCCCCGCTCTCGAGCGCGACCGCGGCGGCCACACGGTTGAGCCGCAGCATGCTCGCGACCGCGCCCGCCAGGCGTTCAGCTCCGGCGACGCCGTTCTTCGCCGCCGTCGTGATGACGCCGGTGCCGAGTGGCTTGGAGAGGAATACCCGGTCGCCGGGTCGCAGGCCGCCCTTGACCAGAATCCGATCGGGATGGACGCGGCCGGTCACGCAGAGCCCGTACTTCGGCTCGGCGTCGACGACGGTGTGCCCGCCCGCGATCACGCCCCCCGCCTCGGCGACCTTGTCCCGGCCGCCGCGAAATACGTCAGAGATGATCGTCTTGGGCATCTCACGCGGGAATCCGGCGACCGCGAGCGCGAACAGCACCTCGCCGCCCATCGCGTAGACGTCCGACATCGCGTTGACGGCGGCGACGGCGCCCCAGGTCCACGGATCGTCGACGACCGGTGGGAAGAAGTCGACGGTCTCGACGACCGCCAGATCGGGCGCGAGACGATAGACCGCCGCGTCGTCAGCCGCGCCGAGCCCGACGAGCAGATCTGCGGGCGGCGGCATGCCGCCGGGCCTGAGTACCGCCAACACCTCCTGGAGATCTCCAGGAGCCATTTTGGACGCTCAGCCGGCGCAGGACGCGTAGGAGGTGAGGCGGACCTCGGTGTGCGTGTGCTCCGTCATCGATCTATTGAGACGCGCGCGGGGGAAGCTGGGATTCCACGAAATCGACGAAGGCCTGGGCCAGGGGTGAGCGGCTGCGGTCGCGGTGAGTGATCAGATAGAAGAATCGCGAGACGCGCAGATCCTTGAGCTTCACGCACGACAACAGATTTGCCCGGCATTCGTCGTCGACGGCGCGCCGGGAGATGATCGAGATCCCGACCCCGGAGCGTACCGCCTGCTTGATCGCCTGGGTCGAGCCCATCTCGCCGACGACACGAAACGCGGTGAGATCGGCGTTGGCTTCGCCGAGTGCTTGCTCCAGCGCCTCACGCGACCCGGAGCCTTGCTCGCGGACGATCAGGGGCTCGCGCTTGAGGTCGGCGAGCGTGACCGCCTTGCGTCCCGCCCAGGGGTGCTCGGCCGAGAGAACCACTACGAGCTCGTCCGGCATCAGCTCGCGGGAGACGAGCGTGCGGAGATTCGGTCGCGCGCCGACGACGCCCACCTCGGCCCGACCGTCCTCGACCCACGTGCTCACCTGGCGACTATCGCCGATCAGCAGCGAGATCGAGATCTCCGGGTACTTCCCCTTGAACTGACCGATCAGGCCGGGCAGCAAGTACTCTCCGGGAATCGTGGAGCCGCCGACGACGAGCTGGCCGCTCAGCCGTCCCTGGAACTGATCGAGCGCCTGCCGCGCCTCCCGCGAGAGGGCCAGCATGCGCCGGGCGTAGCCGAGCATCAGCTCACCGGCGCGCGTGGGCGCCGCGCCGCGCCCGAGGCGGTCGAGAAGCTGGACGCCGAGCTCGTCCTCGAGGGCGCGAATGTGCTCGGAGATCGTGGGCTGGGTCAGGAAGAGAGCTTCGGCGGCGCGCGAGAAGCTCCCGAGCTCGGCCACCTTCGCGAAGATCTCGAGGCGGCGCAGATCCATCAGAGCGAGACGGGAGTCGGTGGGCTACTCAGTGACAGGCGCAACCACCGCCGCAGCACCCGCCGCCGCCCGACACGGGGGACGGCTGGAGCGCGCCGGCGGTCTTGAGGCCGAACACCGACAGCTTTCGCATCACCTGCTCGCTGGCGCAGGCCGGGCATGCGACCGCGGTCGCAGCGCCGGGGACGTACTTCTCGAACTCCCGCTCACACTGCTTGCAGCGGTACTCGTAGATCGGCATCCCTACTCGCCGCCTCGCTGCACGTAGCTCTTGACGAACTCCTCTGCGTTTTCCTCGAGGATGTCATCGATCTCGTCGAGGAGCTTGTCGATGTCTTCCTTGATCTTCTTGCCCTTCTTGGCCAGCTCAGGACTCGGCGCTGCTCCGTCTCCACCTTCCGCGGGCTTCGTCGGCCTGACTTCCTTCTTCTTCTGCTCTGCCATCTCGCCCTCCATGGGGCAACGGGCCGTGTCGCACAACTCCCCTAACCACTACTGCACGCATTTTAACACGCCCCCTCTCACAGGCGCCTGAAGTGCTTGCTGAGGGTCAGCGTCTGCCTCTGGTAGGAGGAGCCGAGCCCGGTTCCGTAGACCCGTTCGGGACGGGACCGAAGCCGCTCGAACAAGACCTTGAACGACGTCTGGCCGTCGTACACCATGAACGGCACCTCGCGCGCCCTGACCTCCATGACCACCTTGGTGCCCAGAATGGTCCCGTCCCCCCAGCCGAACCCGGGGTCGAAGAACCCCGCGTAATGCGTACGAATCTCGCCGGCCCCGGCGTCATAGACGACCATCTCGGCCGCGAACTCCGGGGGGACCCGGATGCGCTCCTTGGAAAGCAGGATGTAGAACCGGTTGGCTTCCAGGATGTACGAGTCGCGCGAGGGGCGCTTGATGGGCTCCCAGAACTCGCCGGGATCGTAGAAGCCGGTCCGGCTCAGATCGACGGCCGGCGGGTTGGGGTGAGCTCGATAGCCGATGATGCCGTCGGTCAGCCGCCCCGACAGATCGACCCCCATGCAAAGCCCATCGCTGACCACGACACGCCCCGGCGGGATCGGTCGCTCCTCGTCGTCGTAGAGCAGCGGCTGCTCGCGATACAGACCTTCGAGCGCGGCGTCGGACATCGAGGTTTGACCCGCCAGCAGACGAACCTGATTCAGCGAGACGCCGGCCTGCACGCGAACTGGAAACGATTGAGGCGAGACTTCGAGATAGAGCGCGCCGCGATACCCCGCGCGGATCTCGTCGAAGCGTGGCGTCGCGTCGGTGATCACCCGCGTGAAGATGTCCAGCCGTCCCGTCGTCGATTTTGGATTTGAGCGGCCGCGGATGTCCGGCGGCAGATCGAGGGACTCGAGCAGCGGCACGAGATACACGGAGCCCCGCTGAAGGGTCGCTCCCGAGCCGGCCAGCGAGAGCTGATCGATGACGAGATCGCTCTCGGCCAGCCCGCGCTCGCCCAGACGCCCCTGCACGCTCTCGCGAAACGGCAGAAAGCTCGCGCGGAGCTGATAGGCGTCGGGCCCCAGCCGGAGGTCGAGACTGGCGGGCTGGAACTGCTGATCGTCGATGGCGACCGGTGACACGATCCAGCCGTCGCCTACCCCCTGGCGAAGCTCGCGATCCGAGAGGACGCCGTCACTCATGCTCGTTCCAGTTAGCATCGCGTGCTCGGGCCGTCAAGGCGCGCGCCTCGGCGCCAGCCAGAAGCACGTGGATCCGAGCGCACAGAACACGACCGACGCGAGGAACACCAGCCGGTACGACCCCATGACGTCGTGGACGAACCCACCGAACCACGGACCGATCGCACCGCCGAAACCGTTGCCGAGGCTGAGAGCGCCGTAGATGACGCCGAGGCGGCGTCCGCCGAAGAGGTCGGAGGCCATCACGGTGATGATCGGCCCCCTGGCGCCGAAACCGAGCCCGAAGAGGAGCGCGTAGGCGACGAGCCACCCGGCGCGCTGATCGGACTCGAGCGCCAGCAGTGCCAGCGAGCCGCCGGCCGTGCACCCGTACGACACGGTCGCCGCGAGGGGGCCGCCGAACCGATCGGCCGCGAGCCCGAAGCCGGCGCGTCCGAGGATCGACATCAGCCCCATCACCCCGAAGACGCTGGCCGCCAGCATCGGCTCGAAGCCACGATCGATCGCGAAGGCGACCTGATGCGTGGTGACGGGGAAGACGGCGAGCGGAGTGCACATGTTCGCGAGCCACAGCGCCCAGAACGTGCGGGTCGCGACCGCGCGCTTCAGCGTCCAGTCTGGAGCCGGCGCGGGAAGCTCCCCTGCTCGCGAAGAGCCGCCCGCGCGTGCCGATGCGGGTACCGGGTCGCGCGCGCCGATCCAGACGATCGGAGCGAGCACGCCGAGCGCTCCCAGGCCGAGCACCGCGCTCGCGACGCGCCAGCCCGCGACCGCGATCAGCCATTGAGCCAGCGGTCCCATCACGAAGACCCCGAACCCCATCCCGGAAAACGCCACACCGACGGCACCGCCGCGGCGCTCCGAGAACCAGCGCGAGATCAGCACGCCCATCGGCACCGGGCCCAGGCCCACGAGGCCGGCGGCGCCGAGCGCGCCCGTGTAAAGATAGAGCTCCCACGCGGAATGAATCGTTGCGCCGAGCAGCGAGGCGCCCGACAGCAGCGCCGCTCCTGTGAGGATCACGCGGCGCGGCCCGAAGCGGTCGACCAGGATTCCCGCGACCGGCGCCAGGAGGCCCTGGACGATCGTCGAGATCGATTGCGCGCCCGCCGTGAGGCCGCGCGACCAGTGAAATTCGTCGACGAGCGGCACCAGGAATACCGAGAACGAAAAGTAGAGACCGTTGCCCACGGCCAGCGCTACCCAGACGACGAGGACGATCGTGGCGCGTCGCGGGACGAGAATGGGCTGGCGACCTAGGAGACCCTGCTGGTCGCGCCCGCGGCGTCGACGTCGAGCGTGCGCGCGTTGCCGCGGACCCCTGCCCGGCTCAGCGCATCCTCCATGGCTCGCCCGACCGCTCCGCCCTCGCCCGCGACCACCGCGAGCAGCGACGGACCCGCGCCGCTGAGCACGCAGCCGAGCGCGCCGGCGGCGCGCGCCGCAGTCGCGACCGCGGGCATCCACGGGAAGAGCTTCAAGCGATAGGGCTGATGCAGACGGTCCTCGAGCGCAACCGAGAGCGCCGCGGGCCGTGCCGCCTGGAGTGAAGCCAGCAAGAGCGCAACGCGCTGCACGTTGAAGACGGCGTCCTCGCGCGGCACCGATCGCGGCAGGAGCGCCCGCGCCTCGGCCGTCGCGCTCGTGACCTCGGGTACCAGCACGACCCACGAGAGGGTTCCGGCCACGGGCAAGGTGACCGCGGTCACGCCCTCGGGCGTGCCGCACGACACGGTCAGGCCGCCGAAGATCGCCGCGGCGACGTTGTCGGGGTGCCCCTCGGCCCTCGCCGCCAGTCCGAGCAACGCGTCCCGCGAGAGCGGCGAGCCGAGGAGCACGTTGCCCGCGACCAGTCCTCCCACCCACGCCGCCGCGCTCGAGCCGAGACCCCGGGAGGTCGGAATGCGGTTCACGCATGCGAGCTCGCACCCCGTGAACGCGCGCCCCGCGGCCTCGTACGCGAGCTTCACGCCGCGCGCGACCACGTTACCGCCATCGCGCGCCAGCCGATCCGCGCCCTCGCCTTCGATCGTCACGCTCACGCGATCGCCTTCCTCGGCGACCACCTCGTTGTGGAGCGCGAGCGCCAGCCCGAGCGCGTCGAAGCCGGGCCCGAGGTTCGCGGACGTCGCGGGAACGCGAACGTGGACGCGCACGCGGCTACAGCCGCTTGAGGAGCCAGTCCGGGGTGAGGGAGACGGCCCAGGAGTTCAGGACGACGTAGTAGTTGGTGAAGACAAGGACTCCGACGATGACGAGGACGACGCCCGCCGCCCGCTCGACCACGGGAATGAACCGACGGTAACGCTTGAGGAACGCGAGAAACGGCCCGAGCGCCGCCGCGGAGATCAGAAACGGTAGCCCGAGCCCGGCGGAATAGGCGACGAGCAAGCCGATGCCGCGCTGGACCGTCTCCGTGGTGCCGGCGAGCGACAGGATGGCTCCCAGAATCGGCCCGACGCACGGCGTCCAGCCGATGGCGAACGTGATGCCCACAACGAGCGAGCCCAGATAGCCGGCCGGCTTTTCCCGAAGCTGCCACTGCTGCGAGCGCCCGAAGACGCCGATCCTCAGGAGCCCGACGATGTAGAGACCGAAGATCACGATCAGCGCGCCGCCGATGCGGCGGATCCAGTCGCGATAGTCGAGCAGGAACTGAGCCGCGGCGCTGAACGAGGCCCCGAGCGCGACGAAGACGAGCGAGAAGCCCAGGACGAACGCCAGCGCGTGGATCATCACCCGGCGCCGCGCCGCCGCCGAGAGATCCGCGGTGAGGTCGGCGACGGACATCCCCGTGATGAACGAGACGTACGACGGGAACAGCGGCAGCACGCACGGCGACAGGAACGAGAAGAGCCCCGCGCTGAAGGCGACGGCGACGCCGAGCGACTCCCCCGTCATTGCGCCAGCAGCCCCTCGACCAGGGTATGCGCGGCGCGGTGGTCCCAGGCGCGTGGGCCGAGCGCGACCGCCGCGAGATAGCCGTTGCGGTCGATGAGGAAGCTCGCCGGCAGCGCGCGAACGCCATACGTGTTGGCGAGGTCCATCTTCGCGTCGAGCGCCACCGGGAACGTGAGCTTGTGCTTTTGCAAGAACGGCTTGACGAGCGAGACGTCGCTGTCGACGGAGATCGCCAGCAGCACGAAGCCGCGCTCGCGGTGCTTGAGATAGAGGCGCTCCATGGCCGGCATCTCTTCCCGGCAGGGCCCGCACCAGGTGGCCCAGAAGTTGATCAGGACCGGCTTCCCGCGCTGCCCCGCGAGCTTGAGCGTGTCGCCGCTCACGAGAGCGACCGTGAAGTCAGAAGCCTGCTTGGGCCTGGATGGCCGAATCAGGTCGAGCTCGCGCGCGGCCTCGTCGACACCGCTCACGCTCGCGGTGTAGACCGGCGAGTGGCTGGAGGCTTCGGTCGCCGCGGAGGCGGGCTCGCGTTGCCCCGCGGTCATCACCGCAAAGAGCGCGACACCGACGAGGGCGGCCCCGGCCATCAACGCCGCCGTCAGCATCAGCTTGCCTCGCATGTCCGCCTTCGCGCTTCGGTCATCACGCAGAAACCCCGAAAAAGTATACCCCTATACCCAGTCGCCGATTTGCTCCGACTGGGTCGCTTGCTATAGTAGGCGGACCTGGCTGGCCCACGCGAGTCCTCACCGACGAGCAGACCCGGCTGCGGAGATGCGTTCCCGCCCACGGGCGCCCGACGGCCACCGGAGGAGGACAACGTCATGGACGAGCGACATATCCACGGTCTCATCGCGGACGTGCGCGCCGGGCGCCTGTCACGGCGCGCGTTCACCCGGATCATGGTCGGCCTCGGCCTCACCGGGCCGCTGGCCGCCCAGATGCTCGGCGCCGCCGGGGTTGCCGCCCAGCCTCGTACGGACGGCTTCACGCCGACGCGTCGAGGCGGAGGCGGCCAGCTCAAAGTGCTCTGGTGGCAGGCGCCGACCCTGCTCAACCCGCACTTCGCCGTCGGCACGAAGGATCAGGACGGCTCGCGCGTGTTCTACGAGCCGCTCGCGGCGTTCGACCCCGAGGGCAACCTGTTCCCGGTCCTGGCCCAGGAGATTCCGACGCTCGAGAACGGCGGCGTCGCGCGCGACGGCAAGTCGGTCATCTGGAAGCTCAAGCGGGGTGTCAGCTGGCACGACGGAAAGCCGTTCACCACCGACGATCTCGTCTTCAACTGGGAGTACGCGGCCGACCCGGCGACCTCGGCGATCACGATCACCACCTACCGCGACATCGAGCGGGTCGAGAAGATCGACGGCCACACCGCGAAGCTCGTGTTCAAGAACCCCACGCCGTTCTGGTTCGATGCGTTCTGCGGCGCGCGAGGCATGATCATCCCCAGGCACCTCTTCGACGCCTATCGGGGCGCCAAGTCGCGCGAGGCGCCGACCAACCTGAAGCCGGTGGGCACGGGCCCCTATCGCTTCGTCGACTTCAAGCCCGGCGATATCGTCCGGGGTGAGATCAATCCGAGCTACCACGTCGCCAACCGTCCCTTCTTCGACCAGTTCGAGATGAAGGGCGGCGGCGAGGCCGCCTCGGCGGCCCGCGCGGTGCTCCAGACCGGCGAGTTCGACTTCGCCTGGAACATGCAGGTCGCCGACGACGTCCTCAAGCGCTTCGAGCAGGGCGGCAAGGGCCATGTCGACATCGCCACGGGCGGGGGCATCGAGCATCTCCAGCTCAACAACACCGATCCGTGGAAGGAGGTCGACGGGGAGCGCTCGTCCGTCAAGACCACTCACCCCTTCCTGACCGACCCCGCCGTTCGCTCCGCGCTGAACCTCCTGGTCGACCGGGGCGCCATCCACGAGGAGCTGTACGGCCGCCTGGGCCAGGCGACGCCGAACTTCCTCAACGGGCCTACCCGGTTCCGCTCGCCGAATCTGCGCTGGGAGTTCAACGTCGACAAGGCGGGCCAGATCCTCGACGCGGCGGGCTGGCGGCGCGGCGCCGACGGCGTCAGGGGCAAGGATGGCAAGCGGCTGAAGGTCGTCTATCAGACCTCGATCAACCCGGAGCGCCAGAAGACCCAGGCGATCGTGAAGCAGGCCTGCGCGAAGGCGGGGATCGACGTGGAGCTGAAGTCGGTCGTCTCGTCGGTGTTCTTCTCGTCCGACGTGGGCAATCCCGATACCTACACCAAGTTCTACTCCGATCTTCAGATGTACAACGTCGGGCCGAACGCCCCCGATCCCCAGACGTTCATGTCGAACTTCACCTCGATGGAGATCTGCTCCAAAGAAAACAAGTGGGCGCGGCGCAACACCACGCGATGGCGAAGCGAGGAGTACGATCGCATCTGGAAGGCCGCCGAGAGCGAGATGGATCCGGTGAAGCGTGCGGCGTTGTTCATCCGTATGAACGACATGCTCGTCCAGAACGTCGTGGTGATCCCGATCGTGTGGCGCAACGCCGTCGCCGCCGTGTCCAACCGCCTCAAGGGCAACGAGCTCTCCGGCTGGGACTCGTACCTGTGGCGGCTGGCGTACTGGTACCGGCAGTCTTGACACCCCGACGCGCAAAACGGTAAGAAAGCCAACCACCCGGCCGCTCGGCCGGGCGAAAGAGGAGATTCAATGGCAGAGCGTGAGCTGAGGGCACTGGTCGATCAGGTGAAGACCGGAGCGCTGAGCCGCCGTCGGTTCGTTCAGATGATGGTCGGGCTCGGCCTCACGGCTCCGATGGCCGCCCAGATGCTGGCCTCGGCCGGCGTCGCGCAGGGCCAGACCAAGTGGACGTTCAACCCCACCAAGCGCGGCGGCGGCGGGCTCGTCAAGACGCTCTGGTGGCAGGCGCCCACCCTGCTGAACCCGCACTTCGCCAACGGCACCAAGGACCAGGATGCCTGCCGCATCTTCTACGAACCGCTCGCCTCGTTCGATCCGGACGGCAACGTGGTGCCGGTGCTCGCAGCCGAGGCGCCGAGTCTCCAGAACGGCCAGGTCGCGAAGGACGGCATGTCGGTGACCTGGAAGCTCAAGAAGAACGTCGCCTGGCACGACGGCCAGCCCTTCACCGCCGACGATGTCGTGTTCACGTGGGAATACGTGATGGATCCGGGGACCGCGGCCGTGACCATCGGGTCCTACCGGGACATCGTGCGCATCGACAAGCTCGACAGTCACACCGTGAAGATCGGCTTCAAGTCGCCGACGCCGTTCTGGGCCGCCGCGTTCTGCGGTGCCGACACCGGCCCGATCATCCCCAAGCATCTCTTCCAGGCCTTCAAGGGCGACAAGTCGCGCGAGGCGCCGACGAACCTCAAGCCCGTCGGAACCGGCCCCTTCAAGTTCCTCGACTTCAAGCCGGGCGACATCGTGCGCGGCGAGATCAATCCGAACTACCACGTTCCTAACCGCCCCTTCTTCGATCAGGTCGAAATGAAGGGCGGCGGCGACGCGATCGGCGCGGCGCGCGCGGTCATCCAGACGGGTGAATACGACTTCGCCTGGAACATGCAGGTCGAGGACGAGCAGCTCAAGCGCTTCGAGCAAGGTGGCAAGGGGCGCGTCGAGATAACGTCTGGCGGCAACATCGAGCACATCCAGGTCAACACCACTGATCCATGGACCGAGGTCGACGGTGAGCGCTCCTCGGCCAAGACCAAGCATCCGACCCTGAGCGATCCGGCCGTCCGGCAGGCGCTGAACCTGCTCGTCGACCGCGGCTCGGTTCAGGAAGAGATCTACGGGCGCACCGGTATCGCCACCGCGAACTTCCTCAACGCGCCGTCGCGGTACGTGTCGAAGAACACGAAGTTTGAGTTCAGCGTCGACAAGGCGAATCAGATCCTCGAGTCCGCCGGCTGGAAGCGCGGCGGCGACGGCATCCGGGCCAAGGACGGCAAGAAGCTGAAGTTCGTCTACCAGACGTCGATCAACGCGCCTCGCCAGAAGACGCAGCAGATCGTCAAGCAGGCGTGCGCGAAGGCCGGCATCGAGCTCGAGCTCAAGTCCGTGACCGCCGACGTCTTCTTCGCGTCGGATCCGGCCAACCCGGACACCTACTCGCACTTCTACACGGATCTCCAGATGTACACGACCACGATGACCCGGCCCGACCCCCAGCGGTTCATGGATCAGTTCACGTCCTGGGAGGTCTCGGCCAAGGACAACAAGTTCGCGCTGACCAACAAGACGCGCTGGCGCAACGAGGAGTACGACAAGCTCTGGAAGGCGGCGGAACACGAGATGGATCCGGTCAAGCGCGCGGCTCTCTTCATCAAGATGAACGATCTAGTGATCCAGAACGTCGTCGTCATCCCGGTCGTCGCCCGTCCGGGTGTGGCGGCCATCTCCAACCGTTTGCGAGACGCGGTGCAGAGCGGGTGGGATAGCAACTTCTGGGCGCTCGCCTACTGGTCGAAGGCATAGGCGTGGTGCACGGAGCTGGGCGGAACGTTTCGCCCGGCTCCGGCTGAGCGCGGCGGCGTCATGTCCAAGTACTTCTTGCGGCGCATCCTGATCCTGATTCCCGTCCTCGCGGGGATCAGCGTCGTGCTGTTCGCGATCCTCGCGATGGCCCCGGGCGATCCGTTCGAGGAGCTGGCCACCAACCCCAACGTGCCGCCCGAGGTGCGCATGAACCTCCGGGCGAAGTTCGGGCTCGACGATCCGCTCCCGATTCGCTACGTCCGCTGGATGGTCTCGATGCTGCGCGGCGACTGGGGCTTTTCGTTCGTGAGTCGCGTGGACGTGGACACCTTGATCCTGCAACGGCTGCCGGCGACCCTCGCCGTGCTCGGCTCCGCGCTGGTCCTGGCCATCCTGATCGCGATCCCGATCGGGACCTATTCAGCGCTGCGACCATACTCGATCTTCGACCAGATCGCGACCACCTTGGCCTTCATCGGCTTCTCGCTGCCGACGTTCTTCACAGGCCTCCTCTTCATCCTGCTGTTCAGCATTCACCTGGACTGGCTGCCATTCATCTATCGCTCGGACATCAGCGCGACGGGCTGGCGGTGGTACTGGGAGCACATCCGCCAGGCGATCATGCCCGTGGCGGTGCTCGGGCTCTTCCAGGCCGCCTCGATGACGCGCTTCATGCGCGCCGCTGTCCTCGACGTGGTTCGCCTGGACTACGTGAACACGGCGCGGGCCAAGGGCCTGTCGGAGAGCGTGACCGTCGTCAAGCACGTGGTCCGTAACGCGCTGATCCCCGTGGTGACGCTTGTCGCGCTGCAGATCCCCGGGATCTTCGGCGGCGCCATCGTGACCGAGCAGATCTTCCGGGTGCCCGGGATCGGCTCCTTGCTCATCGCCTCGATCCTCGCCAACGACACGCCGGTCGTGATGGCCGTGACGTTCATCTTCTCGATCCTGGTGCTGGCCTCGAACCTCGTCGCCGACTTCCTCTATGCGTGGCTCGACCCGCGGATCTCGTACCGCTGATGGCCACGCGCGTCACCTCCACCATCGTCGGCAAGATCGCCCTCCCGGCGAGCGCGCCCCGCACCTCGCTCTGGCGCGAGACCGGCCGTCGCTTCCGGCGTCACCGGCTGGCGATGATCGGCAGCATCATCCTGTTGATGCTCGTGCTCGCGGTGCTCGTCGGGCCTTTCGTCTGGCGGGTCCCCATCAACGACATCGACTTCAAGGCCAAGCTCAAGGGCCCCTCGTGGAAACACCCGCTGGGTACGGACGATCTCGGCCAGGACGTGCTGGCGCGGATGCTCTACGGCGGGCGCATCTCGCTCGCGGTCGGCATCGCGGCGATGCTGATCGCGATCTCGATCGGCACCGCGGTCGGCGCGACCTCGGGCTTCCTGGGCGGTGCCGTCGATCACACGCTGATGCGCATCACCGACATGTTCCTGTCCTTGCCGGGCCTGCCGCTCCTGCTCCTGATCGTCTATCTCTTCCGCGACTCGCTCCGAAAGATGTTCGGACCGGAAGCGGGCATCTTCATCCTGATCGTCGCGGTGATCGGGGGTCTCCGCTGGATGCCGGTGGCCCGGCTGGTGCGGGCGCAATTCCTGTCGCTACGCGAGAAGGAGTTCGTGGAGTCGGCGCGGAGCCTGGGCGCCCCGCCGATCCGTCAGGTGGTCCGTCACATCCTGCCGAACTCGATGGGCCCGGTCATCGTCGCCGGCACCATCGACGTCGCGGCGGCGATCATC
>Ga0066659_10000418_pt1 | contig 15478 bp, 16 predicted proteins | sample GraSoiAngelo_108_FD_75176 | JGI IMG/M metagenome (GOLD analysis project Ga0066659, IMG submission 75176) | Grasslands soil microbial communities from the Angelo Coastal Reserve, California, USA - 14_0903_09_40cm | ecosystem: Environmental > Terrestrial > Soil > Grasslands | place: USA... | reverse complement strand
GTTCTGCTTGCCGATGTGGACCGGAATCATCCGGGACTCGAGCCGGGCCCGGGCGAGACTCTCGACCTGGCGGACTTCGGGCTCGCTGAGGAAGAGCGTTTCCTTCTCGATTGTCGACGCGTCCGGGAAGGCGAACCGGAGCGCCTGATCCATGGAGTAGAAGACCTTGGCCCCGACGTCGCCGGTGAGGCCCGCGGCGAGTGCCGCGAGGAGAAGGGCTCCGACTACCCTCGACAGCGGCACGCTCGGTGCAGACCGAGCCCGCCGCCAACTCGTCGCCAGCGGTCCGGGAGCGTACCGCCTCGGCCCTGGCCCCGCCGGGTACGACCCCAGCCCGGGTTGCGGTCCCTCCCGGGGGGTCACGCGGCTGGCTCCTCGAGCGCGTCCATACCTAGACGGGCCCGCCTTTGTAGGTGATATCGAATCCGAGTTCGTTCAACCCACGGCACGCCGTGAGAGTCGAGAAGCTGTGACGGTCCAGCGCAGCGGCTTTGGCCAACGTCTGCTTCGGGCGGAACTCCTGTCCGTCGATAATGACGGCCCATCTCCGGTCGGGCCGTGGCGCTAACTTGCGAATCACTAGCCGAACGGCGTTTTCCGTCACCTTCACGTCGCGACCACGGCAGATGAACCAGGTATAGCGGTCTCCCGATTGCCCCTTGGGGTGGATCCCGTCAAGCAGTCCAGATAGCTGCTCCCTCATGCCGGCTCTCCGCTGCGGGATCCAAAGTTCATCGAGGGCAGTAGAGCCGTTGTCAGTGCTCGATTCTCGTGTCTCGGGGCGGAGCTTAGCAGGGGGAGGACCCATGTCAACAGCGAAAGGAAACGGAAAGAGGAAGAGGAGACCACGAGAGGCAGGCTGATGGCTCGTTGAAGCGCTGAAGTACATAAGGTGGGAAAAGATTCACAAGATCTAGGAAAGATGCCCTTGACACGCAGTCAAACGGCGTGCCATAGCTTTCCGCGCACGAGGGCTAAAGCCAGTGGGACATCCCGGAAGCGGCGGGCCATCGGGGCGCCACCCCCCACCGGAACGAGCTGAACACCGCGAACGGGACACAACGGACTCGTTCGCTCTCGACATGGCGTCGGCCGTCCGGCGCCCCGCGACCCGAACAGGGAGAAAGAGGAGAAGCGCATGGGGATCTTTCTCAGTGACCGTGAGCTTGCTGAACTCGAACCGGCGGAAAACGCCTTTCCTTCGCCCGTTCCCACTCAAATAGTCTCAAACGGGGAGTTTAACCCCCTCCCGCAGACGCCACAGCAGCGCGAGGTAGAAGCGCGTATCAAGGAGCTGGCCGACACCCACGGGCCGAGGCAGGGCCTCGACCGCCGGCGGTTCCTGCAGACGGCGAGCGGCATGGCGGCAGCCTTCCTGGCGATGAACAAGGTCTTTGGCAACCTGTTCGACGTGAGCGAGGCCGAGGCGGCCAACCCCGACGTGGCGGCCGCGCGGGCGGACGCCTCGAGGGGCCAGTTCATCATGGACGTGCAGACCCACTTCGTGCACGACCAGTACACCCAGAAGGGCATCCTTGGGCTTGCTGTCTTCGCCTCGCAGCACTGGAACCCCGCGCTGGCCGGGAAGACAGATGACCTTTACATCTACAAGTTTGAGAACTACGTCCGGCAGATCTTCCTCAACAGCGACACGTCGATCTCGCTGTTGAGCGGCGCGCCGTTCGATGACCACTCGTGGGAGTTCCTGCAGAACGATCAGATCCGCGAGGCGGCGAACATGGTCAATCGAGTAGGCGGCGAGAGCACCCGAATGCTCGCCCACTCCCTCGTTACGCCTGGGCAGCCGGGCTGGATGGACAAGGTCGATTACGCGATCGACAAGCTGCATCCGGACAGTTGGAAGCTCTATACGATCGGCGACCCGCTGACGGCCAAGACGAAGTACCCGTGGCGCCTCGATGACGAGAAGCTCGTGTACCCGTTCTACGAGAAGGCCGTCAAGGCGGGGATCCGCACCCTCTGCATCCATAAGGGGCTCATGCCGCGCGACTACGAGGAGAGCTGGTCAGGCGTGTGGAAGTACAACACGCCCTGGGACATCGCCAAGGCCGCGAAGGATTGGCCGCAGCTGAACTTCGTCTTTTACCACGGGTGTTTGCGGGCCTTCCAGGAACTGCCGGACCAGGTGCTCGCCGAGTTCGAGAAGACCGGCAACATCCAATGGGCGAGCGACCTCGCGCGCATTCCAAGCGAACACGGTGTCAGCAACGTCTATGCGGAGATGGGGACGAGCTTCGCAAACTCTTGCACCGCCAACCCGCGCTTTGCGGCGGCTCTTCTCGGCACTTGGATCAAGGGCCTCGGCGTCGACCACGTGGTGTGGGGCACCGACTCGGTCCTCTACGGGTCGCCCCAGTGGCAGATCGAGGCGCTGCGCCGCCTGGAGATCCCCGAGGATATGCAGCAGAAGCACGGTTTTGCCCCGCTCGGTGGACCCACCGGCGCCGTCAAGAACCAGATCTTCGGCCTCAACTCGGCGCGCCTCTATAACGTGAACCTGCGCGCAAGCTACCCGCGGCTCACCGCGGACAAGTTCGCGCAGCTCAAGGAGGAGTACAGGCTCGCGGGCAATCTGAACGACCTGCGGGACAACCACGCGCACGGCTTCATCGCCAAGCGCACGGCCTAGCTCGCACCGGCATCACGCGACGGCCGGGGGCGTCAGTCCCCCGGCCGTCCTTGTCCCCGTGGCCCCACGGGCAACGGGCCGAGACCACTTGACGATTCCGTAGGTGGCGCCGAACCCGGCATGTCGTCTCTCCAAAGCTGGTGCCAGGAGTTCATGATCCACTGGCAATGTCGCCCCGTAAGGATCGTGCTGAGCGCTGCTTGCGTCGCGATTCTCGTCAGTCTCGTAGCCGCGACCGCCTCGGAAGCTGAAACGCGCGACGCCAGCGGACTGGACGCGCCCGCCTCAGACGGGTCGCTCGAGACTCGCCGCGGCGACGTGACCACGGCCGTGGAACACGGGCGCGTCGCTGACGGTGGGGCTTCCATCCAGGCGGTCTCATTGGAGAGTGCACCGGGACAATTAGTAGGAGCGGGGGGGATCGCCGGGAGGGTTGTCTCCTGCTCTGGGCCCGTTGCGGGTACACGGGTGTCGATCGGAGGTCGCGCCGATTCGGCGACCAGCGGGCCGGGCGGAGCGTTCGAAGTGAATGATCTCCCACCGGGGACCTTTGATTTGACCTTCGAGGCTCAAGAACAGCAAGGTACGATCGCTGGCATCCACGTAGTATCGGGCCAGACGACAGACATCGGCGAGATCAACCTCACAGACTTCCGTGCTGACCCGAATCATTGTGGAACGTGCGGTACAAGGTGTCCGCCGGGCGCGTCGTGCGCCTACGGCCGCTGCGCCTGTCCTGCTGGACTCACCCTCTGTGGCGATACGTGTACCGGTCTTGCCGACCTTGAGCACTGTCGCGCCTGCCAGAATCGATGCGCCGCGTGGCCGAACACCATTCCCCGGTGTGGCGCCCAGGACTGTGCGTTTCCGTGTGTGGCCGGCACTGCCGATTGCGACGGACGTCGGATCAACGGCTGCGAGACGCAGATCGATCGGGACGTCAGTAACTGCGGGGCCTGTGGGAATATCTGTGCGCCGGGCCTTCGCTGTGTAGACTCGCGGTGCCAGTGAATAGGGCGCGCGCCACCCCGAGCCATTCTGCGCGGCGACGCATCCCGCTCGGTCGGGAAGCCGGGGTGCGGTCCGACGAACCGACAGGAGAGCCGGAGCCATCCCGCGCCTCGTTCAGACCGATGCGAAGCGAAAGGGAGGACAGAACATGAGGCGTCGCTGTATTTCGCTCGTCGGCGGATTCGCCCTCTTGCTGCTCGGCGCTCCTGTCGGTGGCCAGAGTGACGATAGCGCTGACGGTAAGGCGCTCTATCTCGACAACTGTGGCGGCTGCCATGGGCTCATTTCGTCCAAGTCACCGGCGCCGCGTCCCGTTCGCGCGGCTCTGGCCTCGCCCGCCGGACTCATCCGAGCAAATGGCCCCGCGGCGGCGCGAGGGCATAGCGCCAGGGTATCGCTCGACCCTGGGCTCTGGATGACAGGTGGCACGCGGCTCGCGGTGGCGCCGCCCTATGGGCCGACCCTCCGCGGCGTATACGGGCGGCCGGCTGGGACCGTCGAGGGCTTCCTATACTCGCGCGAGTTTCTGAAGAGACTGCAGGGGGTGATATGGACCGGCGAGACCCTCGACATTTGGATCACTGATTCGCAGGCGTGGGTGCCGGGTTCCATGATGTTCTACAAGCAACCCGATCCCGAAGCCCGACGAAGGATCATCGCCTACTTGTCGAACGCCAAGTAGGCGACACGTCAGCCCTGCCCTGGCGACGAGCCCGCCGATCGGGCGAGCCCCGTTCCCGCCCCCGTGTGTGGTGGAGACGGCCGCGTCAGGCGTTTTCGCCCTTCAGGCGGAGCACGTTGAATGCCGGTACCGGTTTGAGGAATCCCTTCAGGTGGAGCTCCCCGACGGGTTCGATCTCGACCAGATCCTCGGCCGTCGCGAGCAGCCGCTGCGAGACCAGGACCTGGCCGGGCCTGGCCTCACCGCAGAGGCGCGCGGCGAGATTCGTCACGGTGCCGATGGCTCCGTAGTCCAAGCGTCCTTCGAAGCCGATGGCGCCAATCGTCGCGTAGCCCTGCGCGATCCCGACGCCGAAGTCGAGATCGTAGCCGCGCTTGCGCCACCTCACGCTGAGCTCGCCGACTCGGTCGCGCATGGCGAGCGCCATGCAGATCGCACGTTTGGCCGGATTTGGGATGGGGACGGGATCGTTGAAAAAGACCATCATCCCATCACCCGCGAAGCGCTCGAGCGTGCCCTCGTGGGCCAGGATCAGTCTGCCCATCTCGGCGTGGTATTCGCGGAGCACGCCCATGATCTCCTCGGGCTCAGCGGTCTCCGCGAACGCGGTGAAGCCGCGAAGGTCCAGGAATGCGACGGTCACCTCGCGCCGGTGGCTCTTGAGGGGGTCCTCGGCGCCGCCCTCGACGATCAGCTCGGCGAGCTGCGGCGAGAAGAAGCGCTTGAGCCGGCCGAGGCGCTCGACCTGGGCCACCTGCTCGGCGACCCGCTGCTCGAGGGTCCGGTTCCACTCCCGGAGCTCCGTCGCCTGGGCCTCGAGGCGGGCCGCCTGCGCCTGGACCGTGTCGTGAAGCGCCTTGATCCGGAGCATCGACTTGACGCGGGCGACGAGCGCGGGCTGATCCACGGGCTTCGCCAGGTACTCGTCGCCTCCCGCCTCGAGTCCGGCGATCACGTCCTTCGAGTCAGACTTCGCGGTGACGAGGATGATTGGCGTAAAGGGAAGGGAGGGATCCGACCGGAGTCGACGGCACACCTCGATTCCGTCCATCCTTGGCATCATCACGTCGAGGAGGATCAGGTCGGGCTGCTTCTCGCTGGCGATCGTGAGCGCCTCTTCGCCGTCCGCCGCTGTGACGATCTCGTACCCGTGAACGGCAAGCCGTGTCTGTAGGATCTCCAGGTTCATTGGATTGTCATCGACGATCAGGATCCGGGGCGGTGTCCGCACCTCTCGCTCCCGACTACGGCAGGTGTTCCCGGATCGTGGCGAGCAGCTGACGCGGACTGAAGGGCTTGGTGACGTAGGCGTCACACCCGGCTTCAAAGGCTTTGCGGTCGTCTCCGCTCAGCGCGTAGGAGGTCACCGCGATGACCGGGATCGCCCGCAGCGCGGGGTCGCCTTTGATCCGCCGCGTCGCCTCGTATCCGTCGAGCCCGGGAAGCTGGATGTCCATGAGGATGAGGTCGGGGCGACGGGCGGCCGCGAGGGCCACCCCCTCTTCGCCCGTGACGGCCTCGATCATTTCGTAGCCCGCACTGGCGAGGAGGTCGCGCAGGATGTGCCGGTTGTCCTCTTGATCCTCGACGACCAGGATCCGTCGGTTCATGACGTCTCCGAGACCGCGACCCGCGTCGGCAGCATGACCGAGAACGTCGAGCCCTTCCCCGGGGTCGACTCTACCTTGATTCGTCCGCCGTGCATCTCGATGATCCGTTTTGCGATCGCGAGGCCGAGGCCCGTGCCGCCCTTCGTCCGCGTGGCCGAGCTGTCGACCTGGTGGAACTCCTCGAAGATCTTCTGCTGATCGGCCTCGGAGATGCCGGGACCGGTGTCGGCGACCGAGACCAGGAAGGCGCCGTTGGCGGAGGTCACACGGACCGTAATCTCTCCGGCGTCGGTGAACTTGATCGCGTTTCCGACGAGGTTGAGGAGCACTTGCATGATGCGCCGTTCATCCCCTCGACCCACGGGGAGGTCCTGCGCCAGCGAGACGCTCAACCTGAGCTTCTTTTCCGCCACGAGGGGCTCGACGGCGGTGACGACGGCGTTGACGACCTCCTTGAACGAGTAATCGTTCAGGGAGACTGTGAGTTGGCCGGCTTCGATCTTGGACAGATCGAGCACATCGTTGATCAAGCCGAGGAGATGGCGCCCGCTCTTCTGGACTCGCTCGAGGACGTCGCGGATCTTTGCGGAGACCTCGCCGTAGATGTTGTCGAGAATGAGCTCCGTGTAGCCGAGGATCGCGTTCAGGGGCGTCCGCAGCTCATGGCTCATGTTGGCCAGGAACTGGGACTTGTGCTTGCTCGCGACTTCGAGCTGGTGGCCTTTCTCCTCGATTTCGCGGAAGAGCCGCGCGTTCTCGACGGCCACCGCCGCGTGCGAGGCGAAGATCTGCAGCAGATCGACCGTTTGCGGCAGGATGGGCTGGCGGCTCCATTTGTTGTCGGCGGTGAAGAGCCCCACCCGGCGCCCGCGCGCAATCATCGGGAGGACGATGAAGCTCTTCGTACGGATCGCTCGGATCTCCGAGTAGGGCGGCCGCAGCCGAAGCTCAGACGGGAGCGGGGTCGCTTCGGTGAAGACGAGCGGCGCGCCGTCTCCGTAGGCCTTGCCCATCGCCCCCGCCTCGACGAGGGGGATCTCGACTCGATCGAAGTCCTTCCACTCCTCTTCGGAGAAGCCGGCGCCGGCAAGCGCGGCGAGCCGGGTCTCGCCCGGCAGGACGGCCCAGATGTAGAAACGGTCGACCGCGACAACCTGCCGCGCCGCTTCGAGCACGCGGGTGAGCTGGTCCCGGAGTGAGAGAGGCTCCTGCATGGTCGTCGACAGCCGATAGAGTTGGTTCAGGTTGTTGGACATCCGGGTCAGCGCCGCGTCTCGCTTCTCGATTTGCGCCAGCATCTCGTTGAAGCCGTCGGCCAGTAGGCCGACTTCGTCCTCGCTCTGCTTTACCGCCCGCACTGAGTAGTCCGTCCGCTCCGAGACGGTCTTCGCGGCCTGGACGAGGTGCAAGATTGGCCGGGAGATGACCCGCTGAAGTTGGACGGACAGCACCCACCCGACGAGGGAGGAGGCGAGGATGACGAGCACACCGATGCTGGCGTACCGTCTCAGGCGCCCGTAGAACTCACCCAGGTCCGAGCTGATGTAGATCGTGCCGATGGGCTCTCCGTCGAAGACGATCGGGCGCGAAACGGCGAGGTGGCCGCGGTCAGAACGACGGCACGCGTCCCCCGGCGGCAACGGTCGTGGCGGTCGCCCCCCTGGAGAGTAGGCGGCGAACAGCCGACCCTCCTTCCCGTACAGGCAAGCGGACGCGATATGCTCCTGGGCGCGAAGCGATGCGAGCGTCGCCGAGCCGGCTTGCTGATCGTCGAATGCGAGCGCTGCGGTGCTGTTATTCCCGATGATGTCGGCGAGGATCGTCAGGTCGCGCGACATGGCCTGCCGAAACGTGATCAGGTCGTAGGTGACGTAGGCCGCGCCGGCCAGCAGCAGCGTCACGCTGCTGGTCACCATAGTGATCAGCGTGAGCTTGCGCTTGATCGAGACGTCTCGGAAGAGACGCCGGAGACCGGAGCTACTGTCTGACAACTTTGGCGAGACTGAGGAGCTGCGAGCTCAGCTTGAGCCCGGCTCGCTCGGCGCTGTTGACGTTGATCTCGAAGCGCACCCGGTTGTTCTGCACAAAAAAGTTGATGATCCCGCCCAGCTCGACGAAGCGGTCCATCTCGCCGACCGTCAGCACGTTCAAGCCCTGGAGGCTCTCGATGACCCGCGGCAGACGCTTTCCTTCGGACGAGCCGATGAAGACCACCTGACAGGTCTCGAGGTCCCGGCCTGGCTCGATCCGGCGGACTGCGACCCGTCGCGACTTCACCGTCTTGCCCTTGATCGACTCCAGGGCATCGGCGAACGGATCATCCCTGAGCACGCAGATGTTTATTGTCTCGCTGCCCTCGGGCAGGGCGTCTCGGGGCCAGTCGACGAACTTGATGAAGTTATAGATAAAGGCCGCCTTGATCTGATACTCGCGGACCTCCGGCGACTGCGCCTGGGCGTTCGGCACCGCGACGCTCGCGACGCCGGCGCCGGTGATCGTCGCCAGCCGCAGCACGGCAGGGAGCGCGCGCAAGGACGTCGACAGCTTCAGGATCCATGCGTTCAAAAGATCCACTGCCATCCGACTCTGACGAGCCAGTCCATCTGTAAGGCCGGCCCGTCGAGTGACTGGTACACCGGCGCCCCCGCTTCGACCGCGAGTCGCTGGCCCTTGAGGATGCCGCTGGGCGCGTAGAGGTTAAGGCCCAGGAGGAGGTCGATTCTCCTTCCCCCCTGTCGGTTGGGATCCTTCGTCGGCGCCGCCGCCGGGTTCAGTCGTGGATCGGCGCCGTCAATGTTCTCCCAGAGCTGTCCATCGACCTGGCCCGTCATGCTCAGCCAATCGGTCCACTTCCGCGCCGTCCAAGAGCTCAGGCGGTAGCGGTTCCCCAGCCGGTAATGATTGCTATTCCGCCCGAGTCTGACCGTGGGAATCATCTCGGACCCCCACGCCCAGTTCGCCGACTGGCCCAGGTAGGTGATCCCCGGCAGCAGATCAACCGTCCCCGATCCCAGTTGGTCGTCGTACTCCAACCTCAGCTTGCCTTGCGTGCGGTTCGGGCCAAAGTCCTTCTCGTCGATGGACCCAGTTGGCACGCTCACCCCGGCGTTAAGGAGAAACTCGTGCTCGAACCGGCCCCAGCGGTAGACGGTGCCGAGGACTCCCAGTTGTAAATCGCCGATCCCTTCCGAGTGTTCGGTGAAGCGCACGCCCGACCGGGTGACATGGTTCATCGTTTTCAGAAGGTACGGCAACATCGCGCTGAGCGTCACGTCGCCGGTCGGCGCGTACATGAGCGTCGCCATGTGTGTTTCTACGCTCATGTTCGTCGGAGCGGTGTCGAACTGCTGAAGAATCTGAGCGTGGCTTACTCGGCGCGTGCCATCCCGGTTCCCGTCCATGTCCTCGAGCATGTATTCGTAGGCCGCCATCCACTGGCCCGCGAAATGAATGTGGGTTGCGAGCACATTGATTGAAACGACGTCGATCTTCATCAGCTCCTCAAGAGTCAGCTTCGTCAAATCGCTTGGCTCCTGAGCCTGCGCCAGGGTGTAGCCGCAGCCGACGGTCGCCAGTATCGCGAGGAGGAGCAGCGAGCCTATCCTACGGATGGCCATAGCTCGACGACGAGCGGAAATGGTCCGACGAGCACGGGACTCGGTGGGACGAATCCGAATGAATGTGTTGACGTATGACCCCTGCGGAGACTCGCGCGTGGGGCCGAAGTCGGTCGCGGCCCGCCGCGCAGCATGACCGGCACCGCTGACGGCATCGTCCATTCGCCGGCCGAGCGGTCGGTGCCGAACCTCTGCCAGTGAAAAAGTTGGCAGTCAAAGTTAGGCAAGTTCGACAGCGTTGTCAAGGGCTTGTACTTGACTCTGACTTTGCTCGTCCAGTAGGTATGAGACGGTGAGGGATGCGTGGGAGGGACGTCGGCCCTTGATGGAAGGAGTCGGAAGCGGACGCAGACCCACTCGTGGCGGCGGGCGGGTGGTCAGGCTTCTATGAATCAGCTTTCCCGCACCACCAGATACCGCGACACGATCCGAGAGCACCGCCGCATTTTGCGGGGGTCCGGGGCGCCTAGAGCGGATCTCGGGGTGCCCGCTTGATCTCCGTCGCGGTGCTGGCTAGTCTTGGTCAGGCCGGGAGGGGAGGAGGACGCGGCTCAGGTTCATCGTCTCCCGTGGGCAGGCCGACTGGGGCAAGCGTGCCGGTTCGGCCCTGGTCTTCGCGCGGTGATCGGCGAGCTCTCGGTCGTACCGGTCCCACCAGGGCCGTGACCTGCTCATCCTGCCGCGGTAGGACTGGGCCGGCGTGCAGACGCCACGGCCCGCGTGTCGCGGCCCGCCGTCGTCGTCGTGGGCGGCCCGTCCGCGCATGACGCCTATGCGCCACGACGCGTCGCCCCCGAGCAGCGCCCTAACGTCGGAGCGGATGCCGCGAGCCGCCGCTCGAGTGAGCGCGAGCTCAGCTCGCCGCCGCCAGACGGCCGATTGGTCACGCCGCTTGCAGTTCCCGCGGTAGCGTGCTGAGGTAGAGTGAGAGGGATCGCCTGCGATGAAGCTGTCAGCGAAGTTCGCCAGACAGGAGAGCGAGCAGCAGCGTCTTGAGCGAATCGCCCGGAAGCGCGTCTCCGGAGACCGCGCCGAGGCGGTCCGTCGCATGCTGGGGCTCGACGCGACCGACCGAAAGCCGAGGCGAACCGCTCGGCCGCGCGGGGCCGATGCGGCAGCCCCGCGGCAGCTCCCGTGTCCCGAGTGCGATCGGCGTTTTGCGCTGCCGATGCACCTGGGCCGTCACCTGCGGGCGATCCATCGTCGCGAGCCGGCCGCCGGAAAGGGCGCACCCGAGGCCGCCTAGTGTGGCGCGCCCGGGCGGCGCGCGGTCCACGCGGCATCTCTCCGCCACGCCCGAGGGTGAACAGAGCCGGCAGTGTGCGCCCGGGCTCCCTCTCGCCCGGGCCGCGTGCCCCGCTCGCTGCGCCGCCGCCTGCTCCAGCCGTGATCGCAGGTCGGCCTCGCCACACATCGTCGTCGCGGCGGTGGGGCGGCTATGGGCCGACCCACGCGCGGGGGATCACGCCCCAAGGGGACCGGGGAGGTCGGGCCGGTGATAGGGGCCCGGCGGCCTTCATGTCTGCCGCCGAGCCGTCGATTTCGAGAGCCAGCCTCGATTGCCCTCGCGGTCGACCCTCGGGGGCCACGACCTCTCCCCCTCGATGGCGCCCGTCCGCGCAGGGAGGAGAGACCGAAAGCCAGCTCACCAAGGGTTACACGGGGCGAGACCCCGGGGAGAGCTTGCGGCCGATCCGCTTTTCGACCACGTGGGTCACGGCGGAGAAGTCTTCGGCCCCCCAGCCATTGTCCATGGCCTCGTCGTAGGTGCGCTTGGCCTCCTCCAGAATGGGTGTGGGCACCCCGAGCGTCCGCGCGTGCTGCAGCGCGAGGGTGGCATCCTTGCGCATGTGTTGCAGCATGAAGGTTGGGGAGAACTCGCCATCGAGCACGCGCCGGGCCCGACGCTCCCAGTAGGTGCCGTAGGCCATCCCGCCGCCCCTGCAGACGACTTGGTAGAACGTGTCGCCGTCCACGCCGGCCTTCACGCAGGTGGCCAGCGCCTCAGCCACCGCCACCGAGATGACAGCGGCCAGACCGTTGTGCATCAGCTTGATGCGGTTGCCGGTCGCGGAGGACCCCACGTACATGTGGAGTTTGCCCATTATCTTCAGGTAGGGCTCGATCTTCGCCAGGGTGGCGCGATCGCCGCCGACGATGAAGAAGATCTCTCCGGACACGGCCTGGGGCTGGGAGCCCAGCATCGGCGTGTCCATGTGAGAGATACCCTTGGTCTGGAGCGCGCGGTGGACCTCGAGTGTCGCCTCTGGGCTCACCGTGGAGCAGTCGCAGGTGACGAGGCCGGACTTGCCTCCGGCGACGATGCCGTCGGGGCCCAGGTACACCCGGCGGACGATGTCGTCGTTGGGAAGGCAGGTGAAGACGACGTCCGACTCCTCGGCCAACGCCGTGGGTGTGGCCGTGACGTGGACGCCCGTGAGGCCGCGAGCCGCTTGCAGCGCCGCCGGGCTCACGTCGTGGACCACCAGGTCCACGCCCGCTTTGGACAGATTCGCGACCATGGGCATGCCCATGGTCCCGAGGCCGATGAAGCCGATCTTACTGGCCAAGTCTGCCTCCGAGTGTGCATGGCGCCTGGCGGCGCCGGTTCGCGCCTCCGTGGGCGAAGGCCGGCCGCGTCGCGGGCCGCCGCCTCGAGCATCGCCGGACGCCGTCGCACCGCAGATGGGGGCGGCGAAGACGAACGCGGTGCGCCCGACGGCCGTCGCCGCGTGCGCCCGGCGGGAGAGGGGCCAGGGGCGTCCGCGCGCCGAGCTCGGCGCGCCCGGGCGATGTCCGTACCCTCGTCGGCGGCGGACCGATCCTCGTCGAGGAACGTCGTAGAAGGTAATCGAGAGCTTCAGACCCGTCAATCCCGCGGGTACAATTGGGGAAGGGGGACCGCCGCGGCCAGCGAGCTATGTGGGATACCGGCCTCTGGATCCTGGTGGTCGTCATCGTCGGCGCGCTCACGGTTTCCGGCCTGCTGTTCCTCTTCGAGGACCGGCTGCGACGTGAGCTGGACCTCCGGCGCTGGAAGCGCCGATGGCGGCAAGGGCCGCACCGCCGCTAGGGGAGCGACGTCCGACGCGGGTGGCGGTCAGGGCTTGTGTGCCGTGTCATGGAAGGGGGGATGTAGCCGTGGAGGAGCGACGCCGCCAACCGCGCACACCGATCGCGTGGCCCGTCCGGCTGTGGATCGACGACGAGTTGGTTGTCGGGCGCGCGCTCGACGCGAGTCCGTATGGGATCTGCGTGGCCACGGCACCGACGGTCGACCTCAAGGTGGGCCACTCCTACCGCGTGAGCGTCCTGGCGAGTGGTCAGGACGACCTCGACTGCCTCGGGCTGGTCCGGTGGGTCGGCGAGCGCGGCGCGGGACTGGAGACCGACCGGATCCTGCCGGTCGGCTGATCCAGCCGGTGCGCGCCGGCTCCGCTTGGCCTACCGCGTGATGACTCCGCACGCGATCCGGGCGCCCGAGTTCCCGGCGGGATCCGTCACATCGTCGTCGGCGTGCTCGTGGATTACCAACGCCGTCCCGGTGGGCGGAAAGAGCGAATGCGAGTCCACGTCCGACCCGAGCGTCACCTCGCGGACGACCAGGTCCACCCGCGCGGTGCCGTCGGCGTCGACGGTGATGGTGGGCAGGTCGCCGAGATGCGGACCCTCGGGGTTCTTGAGCCCGTGCTTCCGGCCCGCCGGGTTGAAGTGGCCGCCGGCCGAGGTGAAGGCCGGCGGATCACATCGACCGACGGCGTGGATGTGGAGTGCGTGGCTCCCGGGCGGGAGATTCGAGAGCCGCAGGGCGATTCGTACGCCGTCGGGGGCGTCGGTCAGCACCGCCGTGCCGAGCGACTCGCCTTTCGCGTCTCGGATGTCGGCCCGGGCGGCCTGGGCGCGCGCCGGCGCCGGTGTGCTCAGCGCGAGCAAGAGGGATCCTGCCAGGAGAGCCTTTGCGGTTAGTCCGAACGGTCCGCGCGTCATGGGTGCTTCCCTCCTCACGGCCTGACTCGGCGTTCAGGGGGCGAAGTCGCCGATCACTTTCCGACCGCGGCGGGGTGTTGTCAAGGACCGACGCTTCGCCAGGCGCTGCGGGTGACGGGGATGGTGTGTGGCGGCGGAGGCGGGTCTAGACCGCGCCGACCTTGGACGCCCGGAGGCGTTCCAAGCTCAACGCGACGGCGCTGCCGAGACGATCGAGACCGCTTGGCTTGAACAGGCAGTCGACGGCGCCGATCTGCAGCCCCGCCCGGGCCAGGACGATGTCCTGGTTGCCGGTGAGGATGATGACGCCGAGTCCCGGGTCCGCGGCCCGAATTCGCCGCAGCACCTCAAGCCCGTCGATGTCGGGAAGGCCGATGTCGAGGAGCACCAGGTCCGGGCTGTCCTGCCGCAGGGCGCCGAGGGCCTCGTCGGCGGTGGCCGCGTGGGTGACGGTGTACCCCTCTGCCCCCAGGAATTCGCACAGCAAATCGCGGACCCACGCCTCGTCGTCGACGACCAAGATGCGGGCGCGCCGCGGCGCCGCCGTCGGCGTCGGCTCGGGGGCCATCCCCTCCCCTCGCTCCGGCCTGACTCGCAGCTTGATGGCTTCCAACCTCAGCGCCCCGTCGTGACGAGGACCGGCGCTTCGAGACCGATCAGCGCGGCCGGAACCTGTTCGAGGATTTCCAGCCCGATCCCGTGACGGCTCACGTGCCGGACGACCGCGGTGCACGAGAACTCGCCGGGGGTTCCCGGACAGAGTTCGAGGCGGTATTCCTGGTCGAGCTTGAGGACGCCCGACGGAAGCCAGCTCACGGTGATCCAGGCGCCGTGGAGACCGCCGTTGACCGACCGCCCGGCAATGAAGCACTTCTCGCTGATCCACAGCCGGATCGGCCACACCACCGTGTGCCGCTCGTACTTTCGCCGTTCGTCCAAGGTCCCCTCCTCGTAGGGATGCGTGATGCCTAGATCGCCGGGTGCAAGAAGAACGCCATGGCTCGCAGGCGCACCGGGAGCGCCCCCCGGCTCGGAAGAGGGGCGAAGGAGTGGGAATATCGGCGCTTGGGCGTCGACGACGTGACGGCGCCATCGCCGGGCCGACGGGGCGGGCGGTGTCAGGCGTGCACGCGCGTGTCAGCCCGTGGCACGTCCGAAGGTCAGATCGGCCAGGACTCCTGGCGATAGCCCATCTCCCAGAACATCCACTCGAAGCGGGTCGTCGCCAGGAAATGCCGCCGCATGGGCTCCTGCGCCGCCGCCGGCAGCCGGCTCGCGATCTCGTTGGTGGCGTCCAGGACGGCGCGGACGAGGTTCCCGAACTCCGCAGAGGCGTAGGTCCCGATCCAGCGAGCGTAGAGCGGGTCGGGCGAGCCCGCCCGCTCGAGCGCCTTGCCGACTTCCCAGTAGATCCAGTAGCAGGGCAGGAGTGCCGCCACCGCCTCGGCGAAGGGCGACGCGTATGCGACCGCCAGGAGATAGCTCGTATAGGCGAGGTTCGTGGGCGCCAGGGGGGTAGCCGCGACCTCGGCCGCGCCGAGGCCGAACTCACGGAAGAACCCCTCGTGCAGGGCCCGCTCGACCTTGATCGCGCCCGCGGCGTGCTCGTTGAACATCACGAGCCAGTCGTCGCGGGGGGCGCGGGCGGCGGCGACCGAGAGCGCGCGGGCGAACTCGCGAAGGTAGAGCGCATCCTGCACCGCGTAGAAGCGGAAGGCCTCGCGCGGGAGCGAGCCGTCCGTGAGCCCCCGCAGGAAGGGGTGCCGGAGGATCGCGGCGTAGATGCCGGCGATCGAGCGCCAGAGCTCGTCGGTGAAGGCGATGGGTCACCTCGTGCGACGATTGTACTTCGCCCCCGTGCCCGCCCCGCCCGCACGCCCCGCCCGCACCCTTGACCGCCGCGCTCGGCGGGGACTACGCT
>Ga0066659_10000409_pt1 | contig 15552 bp, 11 predicted proteins | sample GraSoiAngelo_108_FD_75176 | JGI IMG/M metagenome (GOLD analysis project Ga0066659, IMG submission 75176) | Grasslands soil microbial communities from the Angelo Coastal Reserve, California, USA - 14_0903_09_40cm | ecosystem: Environmental > Terrestrial > Soil > Grasslands | place: USA... | reverse complement strand
TTGTAGCGGGTGCCTCGAGGCCGGCTTCCACCGAGGGTGGCCTGAGAAAGGCGCGACCCGGCGCCGTTGTAGCGGGTGCCTCGAGGCCGGCTTCCACCGAGGGTGGCCTGAGATAGACGCGACCCGGCTCCGCACGCCGAGCCATCGCAGACTTGGTCCCGTCTTCATTGCGCGAATGGGCGCGACACGACTGCGTCGGCGGGCCGGCCGAACGCGGATTCGACCACGAGCGGCTCCTTGAACGTGAGCAGCGGCAGCCGCTCCGGTCCCACCCGCGCCGGTTTGCCCGCTCGTTTCAGGTCGAGCGCCTTGAGGATCTTGTCCGGGGTGATCGGCACCTCGTCGATACGGATCCCCAGCGCGTGATGGATGGCGTTCGCGATCGCCGGGATCACCGGCAGGAGCGGCCCCTGGCCCGCTTCCTTGGCGCCGAACGGGCCCTCCGGGTCGTCGGTCTCGACGAGGATCGTGTGGATCTCGGGCGTCTCGAGCGTGGTCGGACTCTTGTAGTCGAGCATCGACGGCTGCTTGTGCAGATTCTTCCGGAAGACCTGCTCCTCCATCAAGGCCTCGCCGATGCCCATGTACACCGAGCCCTCGACCTGCCCCTCGACCAGCAGCGGGTTCAGCGCGCGGCCGACGTCGTGACCGATCCACACGTTCTCGAGATCGACGGTGCCCGTCTCCTCGTCGACGGTCAGCTCGACCACGCACGCCGAATACGAATAGCACGGCGACGGGCCGACGCCACCGCCCTTGTACTTGCCCGCGCGCTTGGGCGGCGCGTACGAGCCGGGAAAGGCGAGGACGCCGTGGAGGGCTTCGCCGAGCTCGACGGCCCTCGCGAACGGCACGGCCCTGTCCCAGTCGTCGGGCACGCCGATCCTGCGCTCGCGCGCGACGAGCACCGCCGGGCTCACCTCGAGCTTCCGCGCGACCGCCTTGAAGATCGCATCGCGCAGCCGCTCGGCCGCCTGGATCGCCGCCATCCCGCACATGAGCGTCACGCGCGACGAATACGACCCGAGATCGACGGGCGTGAGGCTCGTGTCCGCCGGATGCACGTGGACGTCCTTGGGCTCGATGCCGAGCACCTCCGCGGTCAGATAGGCAAGGATGGAGTCCGAGCCCTGACCGATGTCGGTGGCGCCGCAGAGGACGGTGACGCCGCCGCCGCGATCGGCCCGAGCGATGACGCCCGAATGCGGCATGTCGTTCCAGTAGATCGCCGTCCCGGCGCCGGTGAGATAGGCGGAGCACGCGATGCCCAGGCCGCGTCTCTTCGGAGCGCGGCGCTCCGCCCGGTCGGACCTGGCGGACATCCCGTAGCGCGCGCGCTTGTCACGCCAGCCCGAGGCCTCGACGACCTTGTCGATGCACTCGCCGAGCCCGATGGTCGTGATCGTCAGATGGTTCGCCGTCTTGGTGAACGGCTCGGCGACGATCCGCCGCCTCATCTCGGCGGGGTCGAGCCCGAGCTGCTCGGCCGCCTTGTCGAGCTGACACTCGAGCGCGAAGCGGGGCTGCGGCGTGCCGTGCCCGCGCTTGGGTCCACACGGCGGCTTGTTGGTGAAGATGCGCGCGGCCTCGAACTTGTACACGGGGATCTTGTAGGTGACCGGATTGATCACGCCCGTGTAGAAGGTGGAGGCGACGCCGTAGGAGCCGTAGGCGCCGCCGTCGAGCCACGTCCGGAGGTGGCAGCCGGTGATGTCACCCCCCCTCGTGAAGCCGGTCTTGATCCACATGAGAACGGGATGACGGCCGCGGTGCGTATAAAAGACCTCTTCACGGGTCAGCGCGATCTTCACGGGCCGTCCCGTCAGCTTCGAGAGCTGGCAGGCCACGATCTCGTGCGAGAAGGGATCGGTCTTGCCGCCGAAGCCTCCGCCGACCGGTGTCGCGATCACGCGGATGTGGGCTGCCGGCGTGTCGAGGACCTTGGCGAGCACCCGGTGCACGTAGTGCGGCGTCTGGGTCGAGGACCAGAGCGTGAGCTTGCCGTCCGACGCCCAGTGGGCGACGGCCGCGTGCTGCTCCATCGGCAAATGGTTGTTGCCCTCGAAAAAGAACACGTCCTCGCGAACCAGATCGGCGCCGTCGAAGGCGGAGTCGACGTCGCCGAACTGGAGGGCGACGTTCTTGTGCACGTTCGGACCGTCACCATACTCGTGGATCCTGACCTCGGGATGCGCCAGCGACTCGAAGATCGACATCAGGGCCGGGAGCGGCTCGTAGTCGACGTCGATGAGCCGGGACGCCTGCTCGGCGGTCTCTTCGTCGATGGCGGCGACCGCGGCGACGGCGTCGCCGACCATGCGGACCTTCTCGGCGCAGAGGGCTTCCTCGTCCTGCGACACGGGTAGGATCCCGAACTTCACGCGCGGCAGGTCCGCCGCCGTGACGACCGCGAGGACACCGGGCAGCGCGCGAGCCCGCGACGTGTCGATCGAGCGAATGCGCGCGTGGGCGTGGGCGCTGCGAAGCAGCTTGGCGTAGGCCATGCGCGGCAGGAACAGATCGTCGGCATACTTCGTCTCCCCGACGACCTTCGCCCACGCGTCGATTTTCGGGAGCGGCCGGCCGATGACCGCGAACTCGTTCTTGGTCATGCACGGGCCTCCTGACGTCCCATCCGCAGCGACGCGAGCTCGACGGCGTCGAGGATCTTCGTGTAGCCGGTGCAGCGGCAGAGATTCCCGGCGAGCGCCTCTTTGACCTCCTGTCGCGTCGGGCTCGGTCGCTCGGCGAGGAGCGCCGTCGCCGTCAGGAGGATGCCGGGCGTGCAGTAGCCGCACTGCGCGGCGCCGAGCTCGGCAAAGGCTTGCTGGAGCGGATGCAGCTGTCCGCCTTCCGCCATCCCCTCCACCGTCGTGATCCGGAATCCTTCGATCTCGACGGGAAGGGCCAGACACGACAGCGCGGGCTCGCCGTCGAGCAGCACGGTGCAGGTGCCGCACTCGCCGAGCTCACACCCGTGCTTGGTCCCGGTGAGCCCGAGGTCTTCGCGGAGCACCTCGAGCAGGGTCTTGTGCACCGGCACGAGCGCCTCGCGGGACTCGCCGTTGACGTTCAGGGCGACGCGCACCTTCATCGGGGCTCCACCGGCCTGGCGTAGATTTACTAGGACTTAAGGACAGTTTAAAAATACTGAATCGCCCGAATCCCTGTCAAGCGCGAAACCTTGGGCCACGAAACCGCGGGCGGCTAAGATACCCCCGTGCCATTCGCCAGGACCGACGATCGGGCGCGGATCTATTACGAGGAGCACGGCCGCGGCGGGACCCCCCTGGTGCTCGCCTACGGCATCGGCGGCAACGCCGACATGTGGGACGTGAACCGCGACGCGCTTGCCGCCCACCACCGGCTCGTCCTCTGGGAGCCGCGCGGCCACGCACGGTCCGACAGCCCCGAGGATCCGGCGAGGTACTCGTTCCAGCGCTGGGCGCTCGACCTCAAGACGGTCCTCGACGCTCTAAAGATCCGGAAGGCCCACGTGGGCGGTCTCTCGCTGGGCGCGGGGATCGCGACCCGATTCGCGCTCAGGTTCCCCGCGCGCGTCCGGTCGCTAGTGGTGACGAACTCGTCCTCGGCCGCCGGGCTGCCGCTCTCGGTCGAAAACCTCGTCATGCGCGCGCGCTCGATCGAGATCACGCTGACGAAGGGAATGGACGCCATGGCCGAGTTCGCGATGGCGGCCAATCCCAACCTCTCCGAGCGGCTCGCGATCGAGCCGGCCGCCAAGGAAGAGTTCTACGCGGAGTATCGTCGGCTCTCACCCGTCGGCTACGCGAACTCACTTCGGGCCCTGCTGGCGATGGACCACATCACCGACCAGTTGCCGCGCCTGCGGGTGCCCGTGCTGCTCATCGGAGGCGACCGCGACCCCTCCCTCGCGCCGATGCAGGTGATGCACCGAAAGGTTCGTGGCTCGAAGCTGGTGGTGCTCTCGCCGGCGAGCCACTTCGGCAATCGCGATCAGCCCGAGGTCTGGAACCGGACCGTGCTCGAGTTCCTGGCCCGGTGCGATCGGCGGGCAAGGGGGTAGTCGGCGATGGATCGCCCACGAGTTCTGGTCGTCGACGATGACGCCGACGTTGGGGAGTTCCTGCGCGATGCGTTGAGCGCGTGGAGCTACGACGTCACCCTGGTGACGAGCGGCCGCGAAGCGGTCGACCTGATCAGCCATCAGATCTTCGACGCCGCGCTGGTCGACATCTGGATGCCCCAGATGGACGGCCTTCAGGTGCTCGACGAGATGAAGCGGCACGACCCGGCGCTCGAAGTCGTCATGATGACCGGCAACCCGATGGTCGAGACCGCGGTGCAGGCGCTCAAGTCGGGCGCCTACGACTACCTCATCAAGCCGCTCAACCTGGACGAGCTGCAGCACCTCATGCAGCAGGTGCTCGAGAAGCGCTTCTTGAGCCGCGAGGTGCACTCGCTCCGGAACCGGCTCGCCGAGCACCTGGCGGTCAAGGACCTGGTCGGCAGCTCCCCGGGGATGATGCGCGTCCGCGAGATCATTGCCAAGGTGGCCGACTCTGACTCGCCCGTGTTGATCGAGGGGGAGAGCGGCACCGGCAAGGAGCTGGTGGCGGCGGCGATCCACCGGCAGTCCGGGCGGGGCAAGGGCCCGTTCGTCCCGGTCAACTGCAGCGCGATCCCCGCCGACCTCATGGAATCCGAGTTCTTCGGTCACGTGCGCGGCGCCTTCTCGGGCGCGGTCGCCGACGCGCTCGGGCTCTTCCGCTCCGCCCACGGGGGCACCCTCTTCCTCGACGAGATCGCCGAGCTCTCGCCGGCGCTCCAGGCCAAGCTGCTCCGGGTCCTGCAGGAGAAGGAGATCCGTCCCGTCGGCTCGACGAAGACCCACACGGTCAGCGTGAGGATGATCGCCGCGACCAACAAGAATCTCGAAGCGGTCGTGCAGAGCGGGGGTTTCCGGCAGGATCTGTTCTATCGGCTCAACGTCGTCAGGATCGTCGTGCCGCCGCTCAGGGAGCGCAAGAGCGATATTCCAGCACTCCTCACCTATTTCCTGCGGCGATTCAACGAGCGTTTCCGGCGCGACGTCAAAGGCATCGCTCCCGACGCGATGGCGGCGTTGACCGCGTACGACTTCCCCGGCAACGTTCGCGAACTTGAGAATCTCCTCGAGCGGGCCTTCGCCCTGGGTGCCCGCGACGCGATCGAGCGGACGAGCCTGCCCGATCTCACGACCAAGTCGGACGCGCCCGTGGTCGAGGTCGACGACGTGCTGCCGACGCTCGATCAAGCCGAGCGCGATCTGATCGCTCGCGCCCTCGAACGATTCCGGAACGACAAGGAGCAAGCCGCTCGCGCGCTCGGCCTCACCGTCCGCACGCTGTACCGTCGGATCAAGAAGTTCGGTCTGGTCTAGAGAGCCACCGACCGTCCACGAGGGACCGTCAATTCTGTCAACGTGCGGCGGAGTGCCCGCGACGCCGCTCTTGCAACTTCCCGATTTCAAAGCCACCTGGACCTCTGGCACTGAACCTGCTCTCTACATGGAGCATGAATTTCCGGGAGTCCGCGGGCCAGCGCTGGATCCTGGTCGCGGACGGCGACGAGGCCTCGGCACGGCTCGTGGCCAGCTTCTTACTCCAGGCCAGGCTCCGCGCGTATCCCACGGCGCGCGGACTCGAGGCCATGCGCCTGGTCGGTCGATTTCGGCTGGGCCTCGCGGTGGTCGACGTGGATCTGCTCGACATGCCCGGTTGCGATCTCGTCAGAAAGCTCCGCGCGATGGAGCCGGCGCTGCCCATCGTCATGACGACCGGCGACTACACTCCGTCGACCGAGGTGCAAGCCCGCCAGCTCGGGATCGTCCAGTACCTGCACAAGCCGATCGATCTTCATCGGCTCGATCGGGTCGTCTCGCGGATCTTCGCCCCTGACGGCGAGCCTGCCTCGCAGATCACCGTCCCGACCAACGGAACTGCTCCGGCATGACGCGCCGCGGCCAGTATGCGTGCGTCCTCGCCGGGCTCTTGATCTGTCTGGCGCTCACTCTCGGCTTCGTCGGGTCGCCCCAGCCGGCCAGAAAGGCCCAGCCGGCAGGCGGCGACGACATCCCGTTCCCGACGTGGGACGCCCCGAGCCCACGGCCACGCGTGCCTGCCTCCATGGTGCCCGAAGGCGTGGCCGTCCTTCTCGTGACGGTCATCTGGACCGCGTGCCGGACGCTCCTATCGGGTCGGCTTGGGCATCACCCGATGAGGCGTGTGCTCACCACGCTGATCTATAGCCGCGCTTCGGCCGGCGGGGCCCCAGCCCCGCCACGGTCTGCAGCACGGACCACGAGAGGCCGGCGGAGCTTCGGGTAATGGATCGCACGGAGCCCGAGCGGGGACCGCGCGTGGTGCCTGGAGTCGATGCGTCCGAAGCGCTCGCAAGCAAGCTGCGCACGCTGATCCAGCTCATCGAGCTCATCTCCTCCTCCCTCGACACCGACGAGATCCTCCGCCAGATCGCCGCGGCGGCGGTCCGGCTCACCGACGCCCGCTGCGTGTCCCTCTGGGTCGCCGACGAGGCGACCCGCACGGTCGAGCTCCGCGCGTGCTCCGATGCGGCGATCGGCGCGGGGCATCCCATCCCACGCCTCACGTACGGTCAGGGGGTCGCCGGCTGGGTGACCCTCCATCACGAGCCCATCAAGGCCGACGACCTTCGCGAAACGCCGATGCTCGCGCGCGACTGGTATGCTGCCCACGGCCTCCTGAGCCTGTACGCGCTGCCGATCCTGTATCAGGAGTCGGTCGTCGGTGTCCTCGTGCTGATGGCCGAGCAGCCCTTCGACCTCGAGCGCGATGAATACGAGATCCTCGAGGCTCTGATCGCGGAGGCCGGGGCCGCGATCCGCAACAGTCGGCTCCTTGCCGAGAGCGAGCGGCGCCGGCGCACCGCCGAGGCCCTGGCGGAGCTGAGTCGCCTGAGCAGCGAGACGCTCGATCTCGGCACGGTCGCGAGGCGCGTGGTGGAGAGCGTCCGGACCTTGCTCGGCGCCCAGGAGTCGGCTCTCTACCGGCTCGTTCCCGAAACCGGAGATCTGGCCGCGCTCGCGCTCATGGGCGAGCGGGAACACGCGCTCGGCCCCGGAGCGGTCTTTCCGCGCGGCACCGGGGTGGTGGGTCTCGCCACGCGCGATCGCCGGCCGATCGCGACCCCGAACTTCGCCAACGACGCGCGCATCCAGCACGACCCGTCGATCCTCGAGCGCCTCGAAGGCGCCGCGAACCGGGCGATCCTCGCGCTGCCGCTCCTGGTCAAGGACCGGGTGATCGGCGCGCTCGCGGTGTGCGACAACGAAGGCCGGATCTTCATGGAGAGCGAGATCCGGCTGGCCCAGGCCTTCGCCGATCAAGCGGCGCTCGTGCTCGAGAGCGTTCAGCTTTTTGACGACGCCGCCAGGCGCCGCCACGAGGTGGACGTGCTCGCCGAAGTCGTCGGGCAGATCAACAGCTCGCTCGATCTCGCGGCCATCCTCTCGCGAATCGTCGCCGGCGCCTGCGAGCTCACCGGCGCCGACGGTGCCCAGATCGCCTTGCGGGAGCCCGGTACCGACGCCGTGCGGGTGATCCACCGGCGCGGCGCGCGCAGCGCGGCGGACGACGCGCTCATCGGTCTGCTGATCGAACCCGGAAAGGGCTCCGGTGGGCTCGTCCTGACTACCGGACGGCCGTTCAGGACGACGAACTACGCCGAGGATCCACGGATCACCCGGGACTACGCCGACCGGGTCGAGGCCGTGGGCGTCGTCGCGCAAATCGTTATTCCCATCCAGGACGGGGAGCTCAAGGGCCTGTTGTACGTCTTCAATCGAACGGCGCGCGCGTTTACGGACCGGGACGAGGCGGCGCTGAGCCGGCTGGCCAACCATGCCGCGGTCGCGATCGGCAACGCGCATCTGCTCGCCGAGATGGAAGACCGCCGGCGCGAGGCCGAGGTCCTTGCCGAGGTGGGCCGGCTCGTCTCGCAGTCCCTCGAGCCCGACGAGGTCGGCCAGCGCATCGTCGAGAGCGTCGGGCGTCTCCTGGGCTCCGCCATGGCCACCCTGTACCGGATCAGCCTCGACACCGGAGACTTCGTGCTGCTGGCGAGCGCGGGCGTTGGGGTCGACTGGAACCGTACGCTCCCACGCGGCACCGCGGCGGTCGGCCTCGCGGTCCGCGAAGGCGGCCCGGTGTCCACTCCGGACGCTCTCTCGGACCCGCGCATCACCTTGGCCCCCGAGACGCGCGCCGCGCTCGAGAACTTCGAGCACCGCGCGATCCTGGCGCTGCCGATGGTCGCCGGCGAGCGGGTCTTCGGCGCCCTCGCGTCGCTCGGTCGCACCGGCCGCGTCTTCACGCCTCATGAGATTCGGCTCGCGCAGACGTTCGTGGACCAGGCGGCGATCGCGCTCGACAACGCGCGCCTGCATTCCGAGACGACGCGGCGCAAGTGGGAAGCCGAGGTCCTCGCCGGCGTGGGCCGGCTGGTCACCGAATCGCTCGACGCCGACGAGGTGGCCGGGCGCATCGCCGACAGCCTTCGAGCCCTCCTCGGTGGCCTCTCCTCGGTTCTGGTCCGGGTCGAGCCGATCAGTGGTGCGCTCATCGGCCGGCACATGTCGGCCGACGGCTCGGGCTTCGACATCGTGTTCCCCGCGGGGACCGGCGCGATGGGCCGTGCCGTCAGCACCCGGCGCCCCGTCGCCACGACGAACGTCCTCACCGATCCGCGGATCGCGCTGACGCCCGAGCTGCGCGAGGCGCTCCAGTCGCGGCCACACCGGTCCGCGCTCGCCCTGCCGATGATCGTCGACGACCGGGTCGTCGGCGCGATCGCCGTCGGCGATCACGAAGGGCGCTCGTACGACAGCGATGAGGTGCGCCTGGCGCAGGCCTTCGTCGACCAGGCGGCCATGGCGCTCGAAAAGGCGCGGCTCTTCGAGGACTCCGAGCGCCGCCGCCGTGAAGCCGAGATTTTCGCCGAGCTCGCGAGCCAGATCATCGCCTCGCTCGACCTCGACACGATCTTGAAGTGGGTCCGGGAGGCGGCGCGCGAGCTGTGCCGGGCGGATCTCGGCGTCATCGCCACGCGCGACACGACGACTCAGACGATGCTGGTGCGCCACTGGTCTGGGGCCCCCGAACCCCCCGTGGACCGGATCTTGCCCGGCGAGGGCATCGGCGGCCAGGTGCTGCTGACCGGGCGGCCGTTCAGGACGGACGATTATCAACACGATCCGCGCCTCCGGAACGACGCCCAGCCGCTGACCCAGGCGGAAGGGGTCGAGGCCGCACTGGCCGTGCCGATCCAGACCGAGGCGCGCGTCGAAGGGATGCTCGCCGTCTTCAACCGCTCGCCGCGGCCGTTCACCGATCGCGACGAGGCGCGGCTCACTCGGCTGGCCGCGCAGACGTCGATCGCGATCCGCAACGCTCAGCTGCTCGAGGCGCGGCACGCCTATCAGGCTCGACTCGAGGGCCTGCTCGACGTGAGCCACGAGCTGTCGCGGATCCAGCCGGTCGAGGAGCTCCTGGGGGCGATCGCGGCGGCGTGTGGCCGCGTGCTCGAGTCGGAGTCCGTCGGCTTTCGCCTGGTCGAGGGCGACGAGCTCGTGGTCGCCGGGCTCTGGGGAGACGCCAAGGAGACGATGTCCACGCGGCGAATCAAGTTCGGCGAGAGCCTGAGCGGCATCGTCGCGGCCACGTGCGCGCCCCTCCGGCTCGACGACGTGACCGAGGACACACGGCTCATCCCGGCCCACCGGAGCGCGGTGAGGTGCCTGGGCTATCGCGCCTTCCTCGGCGTGCCCATCAAGGTCGGTGAGCGCGTGACCGGCGTGCTGTCGATCCGTACCCGGCGGCCCGCCGGCTTCTCGAAGGACGACGAGAGGATCGCGACCGCGTTCGCGTCGCAGGCCGCAACCGCCCTGGAAAACGCGCGGCTCTTCCGCGAGGTCCAGGTGGCCGCCGAAGAGGTGTCGCGGGCTCAGGAGGCGCTCCTGCAGGCCCAGAAGATGGACGCGATCGGCCGTCTCGCCGGTGGCGTGGCCCACGACTTCAACAACCTCCTGACGATCATCCATGGTCGTTGCGAAATCCTCCTCAAGCGCTTCGAGCAGGGCACGAAGCCGCGCCAGGACCTCGATCTGATCCAGCGGACGGCGCATCGAGCCGCCGCGCTCACCAAGCAGCTCCTGGCTTTCAGCCGACAGCAGGTGCTCCAGCCGCGCGTGCTGCATCTCAACGCCGCGGTCGGCGAGTCGGTCTCGATGCTTCAGCGCCTGATCGGAGAGCACATCACCCTGACGACCGCCCCGAACGCTCGGCGCGACCGGGTCAAGGCCGACCCGACCCAGCTCGAGCAGATTCTCATGAACCTCGCGATCAACGCGCGCGACGCGATGCCGCGGGGCGGACGGCTCACGATCGAGACGGGCGACGTCGATCTCGACGAGACCTTCGCGCGTGAGCACCCGGGCGCCGGCACGGGCCCGCACATCCGCCTCGCGGTGAGCGACGACGGCGTCGGGATGAGCGCCGAGATCCAGGGGCGCATCTTCGAGCCGTTCTTCACGACGAAGGACAAGGGCCGCGGCACCGGGCTCGGGCTCTCGATGGTCTACGGCATCGTGAAGCAGCACGGCGGCTACATCGGCGTTCGGAGTGAAGAAGGCCACGGGACGACCTTCGAGATCTATCTCCCCTGCGCCCCCGAGATGGAGGATACCCGCGCGGAGCAAGGACCCGAGCGGGGCGCCGAATCGCGCGGCTCGGAGACGATCCTGCTCGTCGAGGACGAGGGCGACGTCCGCGAGCTGACGCGCGAGATCCTCGAGATGGCGGGCTACACCGTGCTGGAGGCTGCGCGCGGCGACGAGGCGTTACGCCTGTGCCGCGACTCGGCCAAGCCGATCGACCTCCTGCTCACCGACGTCGTCATGCCGCAGATGAGCGGCCCCGAGCTCGCGCGGCATATCGCCGAGCTCCGTCCGGGCACGAAGGTCGTCTACATGTCGGGATACACCGACGACGCCCTCGGCCACCACGGCGTGCTCGATCCGGAGATCGTGCTCCTGACCAAGCCGTTCACGCCCGAGTCGCTGATGCAGCACCTGCGGCTCGCGCTGGACGCGTCCCCCCAGCGCGGCTAGCTCAGCGGACCTTCCGAGTCCCCCGGACGACCGGAGTCTCCGGGTCCATCACGAAGCGGATCCGCGGCAAGTCCGTGTCACAGGTCGAGGCGCTCGCCGAGATCGGCGTCGTCAGCTCCAGCAGCGCGGCGTTCCAGGCCGCGGGCTCGAAGCGGGCCACGTCGGCGCGGCCGCGGCTGGCCTGATGCACCGTGTAGTGTGGATCTACCTGGATCAGCTGCGCGGCCCCGTCTACCCGCGCGAGCGTGATCGCGTGAATGTACTGCAGATCGCCGCCCGAGACGATCTCCGGATCGACCAGCGCCATCTCGAGGATCGTCTTGCCCTCGCGTCGAACGATTGCCGCGACACGGTCGTGATAACGCCTGAGCGCGATCTCTCCGGCCATCGCCGGATAGCCCCAGCGCTCGCGGAGCACGGCCACGGCGCCCTGGCTCGAGGCGACGGCGCCCAGCACATAGCCGCGTGGATGGACACCCGCGCGCGCCATCAATCGCACCTGGGCCAGGTTGAAGGGCCCGACCGGGCTCTCCGGGTAGCGCGTCACCACGAACGTGACGTATTCGGGTATCGCCGGGTGGAGCGCCCGCGGCAGGAGCACGCGGGTGCCGTCGGCGACCTCGCACGCGAGCTGGAGGATCTCGGCCTTCGGCAGCTCCCACGCCTCGGTGTCGAGATCCTTCATCGCCGGCAGCCTGCCGGCGAGCGTCTCGAGCTCGAGCTCGCCGAAGACAGGCATCAGGACTTGCCGCCGTTGAACGCGGGCATGACTTCCTTCCCGAAGAGCCGGAGGCTCGCCAGCACCTCGGCCTGCGGGATCGTCTCCGCGGTGTTGACCAGGAAGTTGACGCGGTCCACGCCGCACGCTTCCCACCGCTTGAGCGCGCGCGTGATGCGCTCGGGGCCGCCGAGGCAGAGCCCCTCGCCCGCCTGCTCCGAGGCATCCGGCCCCGTCGCCTGGCGTCGCAGCTGCGGCAAGAGCCCGAGCGACGGGTACGACTTGGACGGATAGGTCTCGCGCACCGAGATGAGCTGGGCGGCGAGATAGTTGAAGTGGTTCGCCATCTGGCGCCCGGTCTTGAGCGCGATCGCGTCGTCCTCTCCGCAGTAGAGGAAGTTGACGGTCGAGACCTGGTCGTTGACGAACTCCCCGACCGGCTCGCAGAGCTGGATCCGGCGGCGATACTCGGCGATGCGCTTCTCCTGCTCGGCGAACTGCCCGAACGTGAGGCCGAGACTGCCGAGTCCGCGGTCGGCGGCGTCGAGCTCGGTGCCCGGGCTCGTCACCGCGACCCACATCGGCGGGTGCGGGCGCTGGTACACCTTCGGCAGGATCGTGCGCCGTGGCATCGACCAGAACTCGCCCTCGAACTCGAACTTCTCCGACGTCCACATCCGCGGCAGGCACCGCACGAACTCGTCCCAGCTCTTCTTGGTGACGTCCGGGCTCGCGTTGAACCCGGCCAGCTCTGTCCACGTCGCCGACCGGCCGGTGCCGACCTCGACGCGGCCGCCCGAAAGGATGTCGAGCACCGCCGTCCGCTCCGCGATCTTGATCGGATGGTTGAACTCCGGCACGCACACGACGATGCCGAACCCGACCCGGATCCGCCTGGTCACCATCGCGCACGCCGTCAGGAACAGCTCCGGCGCCGGACAGTGGGAGTACTCCTCAAGGAAGTGGTGCTCGACCGCCCACACCTGATCGAATCCCAGCTCGTCGGCGAGCTTCACCTGCTCGAGCGCGTTGTCGTAGACGGTTCGCTCCGACTCACGGGTCCACGGACGCGGCACGGAGAGCTCGTAGAAGAGTCCGAATTTCATGAGCGTGCCTTTCTCGGACGCGCGTGGCTGGAGAGTCCGCGCTCCCAGAGGGACTCCTGCTCACCCAGATGCTTGCCGACCCATCGACCGAGCACGAAGAACACGTCGCTCAGGCGGTTCAGGAAGCGAAGGGGCCACTCGCCGATAGGCTCCTGACGTGAGAGCGCCAAGAGCTCGCGCTCGGCGCGGCGGCACACCGTGCGCGCCTGATGGAGAAACCCGTTGATGCGCCCGCCGCCCGGCAGGACGAAGGACTTCAGCGGCGGCAGATCTTTCTGGCACCGGTCCATGAGCTCCTCGAGCTCCTTCACCTCGCCCTCGCCGACGCGAAACATCCCTTCGTAGGCGGCATCGGGTGGCGTGGCCAGCTCGCTGCCGAGATCGAAGAGCTGGTTCTGGATCTTCCGCAAGACCTCGTCAAGCCAGCGATGCCGCTCCCCTTCGTCGAGCCGCTCGGCGTTGAAGACCCGCACCAGGCCGACCACGGCGTTCAGCTCGTCGACGGTGCCGTAGGCGACGATGCGCGGCGAGTCCTTCGGGATCCGTTTGCCGCCGACCAGCGAGGTCTCGCCCTTGTCGCCGGTGCGAGTGTAGACGCGCGTGATGCTGATCGGCATGGAGCCTCCCTCCCCTTGTCAGGTCAAACGGTATTCTACTTGAACGCGAAAGGCCGCTCGGGGATGATCGACGGGTGAAATCTCGCGCGCGCGCGGTGCTCGCTGCCGCCTGCAGCATCCACTTCGTCCACGACGGATTCTCCGACATCCTCTACGTGCTCCTGCCGATCTGGGCCAACGAGTTCCGGCTGACCTTCGCGCAGGTCGGGATCATCCGCACGGCGTACAGCGGCGGGATGGCGGCGTTTCAGATTCCGGCGGGACTGCTCGCCGAGCGCTGGGGCGAGCGGCGGCTGCTGGCCGCCGGGACCGCGGTGACCGCGTGTGGGTTCATCGCGGCGGGTGCCGTCGGCGGATTCCTGTCGCTGCTGCTGGTCCTGCTGATCGCCGGGCTCGGCTCCGGCGTCCAGCACCCGCTCTCGTCCTCGCTCGTCTCGAAGGCGTATGAGACCGGCCCGCGCCGCGCCGCGCTCGGGACGTACAACTTTTCCGGTGACCTCGGCAAGATGGCGGTGCCGGCCGCGGTCGCGCTGGCGGCGGTCGCCGTCGGCTGGCGCACGGCCTCGGTGGCGTACGGAGTGATCGGGCTGGTGGCGGCGGCGACGATTCTGGGGGTGCTGTCGCGGCTGACCCGCGGAATGTCCGAGGCGGTCGATCGCGCTCGGTCGCAAGAGCCGGTCGCGGCCTCTTCCGGCTGGGGGATTCGCGACCCGCGCGGCTTTCAGGCTTTGACCGCGATCGGGATGATCGACAACGCGACGCGCACCGGGTTTCTCACGTTCCTGCCGTTCGCCCTGATCGCGAAGGGCTCCTCGGTCGCGGGCGTCGGCACGGCGCTGGCGCTGCTCTTCGCGGGCGGCGCGGTCGGCAAGTTCGCCTGCGGGCTGGTGGCCGAGCGCCTCGGCGTGATCCGCACGGTTGTACTCACCGAAGCCGCGACCGCCCTCGGGATCCTGACCCTGATCCCATCGCCGCTGCCGGTCGCCCTGGCGATCCTGCCGCTGATGGGCGTGGCGCTGAACGGAACATCCTCGGTGCTCTACGGCACCGTCGCCGACCTCGTCACCGCCGAACGTCGCTCCCGGGCGTACGGGCTCTATTACACGGTGACGATCATGTCGTCGGCGCTGGCGCCGTCGGTCTACGGCCTGATCGGCGACGTCGCCGGCGTCCCGGCGACGCTTGTCGTGGTCTCGGCGCTCGTGCTGACGACGATCCCGCTCTGTCTCGTTCTGCGCGCCTCGGTCGCCGAGCCCGCTCGCGCCTGACGCCCTCTAGAGGTCAAGCTCCATGAAGCGCGTGCCGACGATCGGATTCTCGCAGTACGGGGCGATCTCGCGAAAGCCGAGCGTTTGATAGAGCGCGAACGCTTCCTTCATCGACGGCAGGGTGTCGAGCCGCATGCGCGCGTAGCCGATCGCGCGCGCCTCGCGAATTACAGTCTCGGCCAGGCGCCGCCCCAGACGCGCGCCGCGCGCCGTCGGCCGGACGTAGAGACGCTTCATCTCGCAGATGCCGTCGCCGAGCGGCCGAAGGGCCACGCAACCCGCGGGCTCGGCGCCGTCGGTCGCCAGGAACAGGCGGCCCGCCGGCGGTGTATAGGCGCCCGGCAGCCCCGCGACTTCCTGCGCGAAGCCCTGGAACGTGAGCTCGATCCCCAGCGCGGCTTCGTATTCCCTGAAGAGCCGCCGCGCGATGGCGATCTGATCACCGGACGTCGCGGGGACGATGTCGATCCTCACGTCAGCAGCTCACGTCAGGTAGAACGGCCGCGCCGCCGCGGCCTGATACGGGTAGCGCGCGAGCAGGCTCGGGTCGGGATCGGCGCCGAGGCCGGGCCGATCGGGCACGCTGACGGCGCCGCCGGCGAAGCGGATCGGCTCGGCGGTGAGCGAGGCGACCAGCGGCGTGCCCGGGAACTCGACGTACGGCACGCCGGGGGTC
>Ga0066659_10000391_pt1 | contig 15818 bp, 20 predicted proteins | sample GraSoiAngelo_108_FD_75176 | JGI IMG/M metagenome (GOLD analysis project Ga0066659, IMG submission 75176) | Grasslands soil microbial communities from the Angelo Coastal Reserve, California, USA - 14_0903_09_40cm | ecosystem: Environmental > Terrestrial > Soil > Grasslands | place: USA... | reverse complement strand
CGCCTTGGCAGCAGCTAGTTTGATCAGAGCCATGGCCCTGATGAAGTCTTTTGGTAAGCGAATTCCTGAGATCGGGAAGTTTTCAACAGCCCTCTGTGTCTGAGCTCCGTAGTACGCAGCGTTCGGGACTTTGACCTCTCCCATGGTATCGCTCTCAACCCGGTATTCCTCAACCGTTACCATTGCTACAGTCAACCAAACGACTCGGGGATTTGGCGGATTAAAAAGACTCTCTATCTACGCAGGGAATGGTACATCAGAAACACCTAGCGGATGAGCTGGAAACGAATTAGTTTCACTTCTCTCTACGGTCTAAACGGAACCCACTCGCTCTACTGAGGCGGGTTGCTTTCGGTAAAGAAGATTCAACAGAACAGCGTTGTCCTACGCAGACAAACTGAACAGGTTACGTCTCTTCTCAAGCAGATCGATCACGACCGCAAGACCCTCCGTCGCCCCAATCGCCACTAGCCCTCCCAGAGCCCCGAGGACACGATTTCCCGCGGGCAAGCTGTAACATTTACATTCCCAAACCACTTGGTCCCAACCACCTAGGGACCATACAGTGAAGCTAGTTAGATTTCAGCAGAAAACAGGAGAGAACAGAATCGGCATCATGATAGGCGCAGACCATGTCACGGAGATAACCGGTGTGAAGTCCTCTGCGGAACCACTTCTCGACTTCCTTAAGGACCCCAAGGCAGAATCCAAAGCCCAACTAGCAGCAGATTCCGCAAAGAAGCACTTCGACGCGGGGAAACAAAACGAGAAGGGGTACTGGAGCCTTGATTCTGTAACGGTGCTGCCACCGATAGCACATCCTACAAAGATCATCTGCATGGGCGGTAACTTCTCAGACCATTTGGCTGAAGGAAGCAGTTCGCTCCCGCCCTTTCCGATATCCTTCCTCAAATCACCTACATCACTTGTAGGTCACCGGGCACCTGTAATCTATCCGAGGAACGTCAAGCTTCTCGACTACGAGGTCGAACTTGCCACTGTCATGGGGAAAAAATGTAAGGATGTTTCGCGAGAAGACGCTCTACAGTTCGTTGCAGGCTTTTCAGTTTTCAACGACATCAGTGCCCGTGATATTCAGTTTGCCGAGATGAAGCGAGGGTTCTGCAACCTAGGCAAAAACTTCGACACTTTCGGTCCGATGGGCCCCTGCCTGGTAACTCCGGATTCAGCGGGAAGCCCGGACAACCTTGGGATGGAACTTCGGGTCAACGGTCAGGTGCGTCAGCTATCAAGCACCAAGAACATGGTATTCAAGGTTCGAGAACTGGTAGAGTTCTTCTCATCGATGACATTGGAGCCGGGCGACATCATAACATCCGGCACTCCATCAGGCGTAGCGATCTACAGGAAACCAGACAAAGAACCCTTCCTCCTCAGACCGGGAGATGGAATAGAGGCGAAGGTCGAAAACCTGGGACGCCTCCAGAATTCTGTCGTAGGCGCCTCGCGAGCCCAAGACACTCCCGAGTTGCTAAGGTCCAGAAACCAAACCTAGCCTACCTTGAAGGCCCGCTCCTCGAGCCTCTTAGGGAACGAAGCAACCAGAGGTCTAGCGGTCTTGCTTCCCTCTTGGCCACGAGTCATGTAAGAGTCCCAGCCCATCTTGACTATATGGCTCAGGATAGCTGAGAACGTGGGCTTGGGTGGATCCATTCTATCGTAGTATCTCCTCATCTCATCGAGCAAGTCCTTCGGGATCCTAACAGAGTAGGGAATTGTTGTGGGCAAACTTGTAGCACACTACACTACACTACGCACTTCTCCCTTCAGTACAGTCGAGTGTTTTTGCTGGTGTTGTAACTTGTCCCGTTAAACGGGAGTAACGAGTATTGCGGCGATAGAGGTGATTGGGATATGAAAGAGAGCGAGATAAGGCGATATGCTAACGAAGACGTTGTGGGACAGAGGTTCGACGGGTTATTCATAGAAGGGCGAGTAGAGAAAAGAGATGGAACCTTCCTCGTTTTCGAGAAAGACAGTAGCGGAGAGTACATTCCACATGACCAGATCAGATGGCTGGTTCGAGCCTGCCGGTATTGCTAGCTGTGAGAACCCCCGAATTCTTTTTCAACGACCGTTCGTACCGACCCGTAGGGCCCGTAGCTCAGCCAGATCCCAACATGTGGATCCTGAATAGGTAGAGCACCGGAAGAGCGGCATGATTGCTCTGGTGAGGCTTTTAGCCTTCAGAGGGACACCCGGCTGTCCCGGGTTCAATTCCCGGCGGGCCCGCCAACAATCGGGAGTATCTGGTCGTCAGTGTTTGGCTAGGAAGGCTTCGTTGGCAGGGGTGGAAGGCGAGGCTTGTCAGGACCTTCGTAGCGGATCAGGCCCTTGGCCTCCAAGGTTTCTTGTAACTTGTTCACCGCGATGTGTACCTGGATCTCCTTCTTCGCTCCAGTGCAAACCAGTTTCCCGCTGGCAAACACGAGAATGACCACTTTCGGCTCGTCCATCCTGTAGATCAATCCTGGAAACTGTTCCGGTTCATACATGGTCTTCTTCAAACCGTAAACCGCTTTCTCGAGATCAATGTGGCCTCCAAGTCCACACGATGCGACAATGTTCTGAATCATGATTTCTGGCCTGCCAAGAATTACAATTCCATCCCTCTTCAGTTCGTCAACTACTTTCAACACAGCCTGGCGCGCTTGGCGTTCAGATTTGGCGCCAGTGCACACCATTTTTCCAGAGCTGAAAATTAATGTTGCAGTTTTTGGCTTCTTGAGTCTGTAGACTAGACCTGGAAATTGTTCCGGCCGATATTCGACTCCAGGGAAGACTCGGACGATTGCGTTGAGGTCTATTCTCTGTTTTAGTGTTGCCGAAGCAACCACGTTCTCGATATTGATGAAAGCCCTGTTCTTATCCGACAAAACCCATCAACACCCTTGTTTTGGAGCCCAAAGTTGTCCCGCCTTTAAAAGGAGGTCCCTTATATAGGGACGATTGATGGATCGCGCAATAGCGCGAAGCCCATCTGGAGCAGGCGAGGAGGAGTTTGAGACCTCAGCCTGTCGAGAGGCTAGCTGGAGTTGGCTTGGTGCGGTTCTACGGAAGTTCTACCATGACCGAGCCGTCTTGTTCTTTGACCTTGTATGTAGCGACTTTCAAGGTTGGAATCACAGTGAAAGAGCCTGTTCGAACGTCAAAATTCCACCCATGCCAAGGGCAAGTGACCACTGAGCCGCTGAGATTCCCCTCTCCTAATGGACCGCCGCGGTGTAGACAGACGTTGGCTATGGCGAAGTACTCGTCCTTGACTCGAAACAGGGCTAGACTTCTTCCTTCGACACTCACGACCTTGCCGAATCCGTCTGTGAAGTCGGTTTTTTCTGCTACTTTGACGAACCTGGGCAACCGTGACTCGTTCTCCTTTCTCAACCGATTTGGTGCTTCCCGCTGACTTCTACCATTTCTCGAGGTTCTGCCGGTGTAACTCTGGTTTTTGTATAGTTGGTCAACCATTCTTCAAGTGCCCGGATCTGGGCGCTATCCGTCCCGAGGACCTCCAGTTCTTCTTTGGTTAGCTTCACAGTTTTGAGAATAATATCTTCGATGTGAGATGCGTGGACCTTAGTGGGTGGTTTGGGATAGATTTGTGAGAGATACTCAAAATCTTCTTGCAAGTGTTCGATGAACAAAATAATACTGCTCGTAAGATGGGTGGTCCTAACATCTAGAACATTGTTGTAGACGCCCAGCAGCATTTCTAGGTCGGACTGAGCTCCCTTCAACTTTTCGATGTGAAGGGAAATGAGGTCTTTCGACAAGCTCTTCTTCTCTCCCACCGCAGATGTGATATCGATCACCAACGTGATGAGAAACGTTGTGAGGAAACCCACTCCAAGTTTGGATCTCAGCCTCTCTTTCGCTAGCTTCTCGACCGGTTCAAGCTTCTTCCTATCGTGTCTAGCTACAACACGGTCAACTATCAGATAGGTTACAGGAATCGTCACCGCGAGTCCGATTAGAGCTGAGATTAGACTCAGGTCAATATCGTCAAGAGTTATTATCAATGGCTGACCGATAAATCCAAGCATCGCCAACAAAAGTCTCTCCTATGATTTGTTCGTCCCAACCCGTCCTTCGTGTTCTTTGCCAGTAAGCAACGCTAAGATTCGCCATCGGATTACGGATGGCGTTAGCGCTGCACCAGGACATCACGTAGCTCGTTGGCATAGGGTTCAATTGTTCTAGGTCCAAAATCAAACGGCAACTCGGCAGCCTTGAATAGTTCTGGTAATGGCTTCGACCCGCCTAAGGCGAGAGCCCGTTGGTAGGCCGAAATCGCCGCTCTTGGGTCTTTGCGGTATCGCGTCCAAAGACCCAGCGCACCCATGAACGCGATTCCATACTCAATGTAGTAAAAGGGGACTTCGAACAGGTGCAATTGCCGTTGCCATTGGGATTGGAGGAATTCCTCGTATCCGTTCCAGCTCTCAGCTCCACCGAATCTCTTTCTGAGCTTGACCCATTGGCCTTGTCGCTCTTCTCGAGCGTGGCTCGGATGGGTGTATATCCAGTGTTGGAAAGAGTCGATGGTTGCGATCCAGGCGAGCAGCTTGACGATTGATGCTAAGTGTTCTCGTTTGGAGCGGGCAGCGTCTTCCTTATTGTAGAATGTTCCTTCGAGATGTTCTCCTCCAATGATCTCCATTGCTTGTGAGGCCACTTCTGCAATTTCCAGTGGCACGTTCTCGGCTCTATATTGGTAGGGCAGTCCCTTGTCCCGCACTGCAAAGACGTGAAACGCGTGTCCAGACTCGTGTAATAGTGTCCATACATCTCCATCGCGTCCAACGGAGTTCATGAATACGAATGGTAGCCTAATTTCTGCCAGCTCCATGTTGTATCCTCCGGGTGCTTTTCCTTTCCTGCTTTCAAGATCTAGGAGATCCAAGCTCGCCATTTTCTCGAGTTTCGCGGCGAAATCGGGATTGACTTTGTCGAACACGTGGATGCATCCCTGTACCAGCTCGGGTGAGGTTTTGAATGGGCGAAGTGCGGGGCGACCCTTGGGGTCGACGGCCAAGTCCCATGGACGCAGTGGTTCAACTCCTAACCCGTTCTTCCGTTCTTTGTCGAGTTCGTGAATCAGAGGGACGATGTGTTGTTCCACAGCCTCGTGGTAGTGGAAGCAATCCTCCGGAGTGTAGTCGAACCGTTCCTTCTTCCGGAAGATGTAGTCCCGGTAATTGTCAAAGTCAGCGTTTTCCGCGATTCTATGGCGCAGGGAAATTAGCTGGTCGTAGACATGGTTTAGCGTGTCTCTGTCTTTCTGTCTACGCGACTCGGAGAGCAGCCATGTTTTCTCTCGGACGCTGCGATCGGGTTCCTCCAAGAACCGTCCCATTTGTTGCATCGTCCTCTCCTGGCCTTCGTAGAGGACGGTCATGGCGCCAGTGATCTTCTGAAACGATTGCGCGAGCTTGGTCTCTTCTTTTTCGAGTTCGACATTTTCTTCTCGAAACAGGGCAACGTTATTCTCAACCTTCCTGTCAAGTACAAAGTATTGCTCAGGCGGAAGACTCTTCCGTGCAGGGGTATCGAGATATTTGCGATCCAGCCTGGAGAACCCTATTTTCGCCTCGGGTTCTATGTTCTCGACAAAAAGAAGATAGTCTTTTTCGCGGGCAGGGTCATCGGTTTGACATGTCATCCTGGCATATCTAATGGATTGTTCTTCTGCCAGGGCAGATGCAAGCTCAGACTCGTCTTTCAGCCACTTTTCAAGGTCAGATCCTGAACGAACAGGACGATTCTGCAGGTTGTGAAATAACTCCTTCAGTCTGCTGAGATCTGTGAGGTCTATCTTGGAGGGAAGAAACTGGCGAGGGTAGTCACGGGGAAGGCGGGAATAATCGAACGACAATGTTCTCTAATCCAGGATCGTGTTTCTAGCTTGGGTTAACATAGTTTTTCTCCGCAATGGATGAAGGGCCAAAATACGATGCTGGGTCGAATTCTTCGCGACAGCAGGCAATCTTAAACCCTGAGAAATCTTACCGTAAAACTGGTGGATTCTCGACGATAGTCAAACATCTTTCCGAAGTTGTTCCCGAAAGGGTAGGCGACTTCAGACGTTGGTATCTATCGAAGGCGGAACAGGGTCATCAGCTCGCTATGAGATATGTCGAGCTCACCGGAATTGTTTCCCCTCATACGCATGATGTTGAGGAGACAATCTTCTATATCGAAGGCAGAGGATCCGCACGTGTTGGCGAGAAAGGGGTCAAGATAAAACCGGGAACAATGCTTGTGATACCACCCGGAGTTGTGCACAGCTCCGCTCGAGAAGGATTCGAGCCGCTGCGATATCTAGCCATTTTCGTCGGGAATCCAGACCTCTAGTTTGCATGAGCCGGCTAGAGCCTTGAGAGACGACGAAGACCAACTTAAGACGGAAGGTTCAAGGATTGTTTCGCCCAAAGGCGGTCACTTCGGAATCGTTTACGCAACTACCTCCAACCCTGCAGTCGGTCAGACTTGTCTGATCATCGCACACGGGGCGGGTGGACCAATGTACTCGCCTTTCATCACCTATTTCCACAAAGGCCTGGCCGAGAAAGGGTACCTCACAGTGAAGTTCAACTTTCCGTACATGGAGGCTCGACGAAAAATCCCGGACAAAAGAGAGATCCTTGAAGCTAGCTATAGACAGGTTATCGAAGAGGTCAAGGCCAGCCGATACCAGCCTAAGCGCATATTTGTAGGGGGAAAGTCGATGGGAGGCCGCATTGCCTCCCAGGTCGTTGCCTCCGGGGTAGATGTTGAAGGATTGTTCTTCCTCGGCTATCCTCTACATCGACCCGGTCAGCCTGAAATGCTGCGGGATGACCATCTTTATCGGATCGAGAGGCCGATGCTCTTTCTTTCCGGGACCAAGGACCAATTCGCGAAAAGAGAACTCCTCGCGGGGGTTGTATCGAAACTAGGTGACAGGGCTGAGATTCACTGGATAGAGGGCGGTGACCATAGCTTCAACACGCACCAAGGGAAAGACGACCTAGTCAAGAGCTACGATGAAGCGATGGAGAGACTTGACACTTGGTTGAAAGCCCATAGCGTCTAAGTGCTTGAACCGGTCTGGTGTAGTGTTTAAATCGAGGAATAGCCGAATCTCGGTAGCCATGTGCGACACCTGTGGCTGTTCTTCCGAGCAGGAAGATAAGAGCGGCGAGGAAGCCTAGCCCTAGCCCTGCCGGGGCGTAAGTTTCCCAAATATCCATAGAAGGGGCTCCGAAGAAGCCTTTTCTATTTTTCACTCGTACAGGCGAGTCTCTAATTCAAGGCTCATCTAGAAGATCTTCGGGAATCCGAAGAGTGCGCCGACCAGTACGGCTCCTAGAACAAACGTGAGAACCACGAGAACAACAATCGCCATTATGGCTACGCCGATTGCTCCGAGCCAGCCTGTTTTGAAGTAGTGTTTGACAAGGAGGAGGAAGATTAGCAGACCAATAAGCAGGCCGATTATTCCCTGGACAAAGACGACAACAGCCCCCACCAAGAAAGTTCCCGTGCCCCCGACTGCTATGGCCTCGCCGAAGGTGACCTTTCGGCCGACCACGATTTCCCCTGCTAGCCAGAGTACGAAGCCGATGACTAGGAGATAGATTATGAAGAGTATTATGAACGAGACTAGGGTGGTGCCAATTCCGATGCTTGGGATTGGATAATTAGCCGTGAAGTCTCACTCTCTAGCGTGGGCTCTTCCGATTGGAGTTATTCTTGTTGAAACCGGTTTCAGTCCCTAACGGTAATTCTCGACCATTTTCTAGCGCTATTGGGAAGGTTTAAGCTTGCAGGCTTTTCCGGGTAGCCTTGCCCAGGACATGTATACCGGGCTCGCGCCCTATTCCTGGAATACTGGAGTGCGTAGAGGTAGTATAGCCCGGTCCGCGGCTTGCGGGAGCCGGCCGAAAGTATGCACGGCTGTCACCCGTGCGACACTCGAGTAATTCTCGAGCGCGTTGCGGGTTCGAATCCCGCCCTGGGCGCCAAACCGTCTAAGCTACACCCATCTCGAAATTTTTCTCCCGCGCAACTATTTTTCCCGTAATTTTCTTTTCCGCTAACTATTCTCTAAGTATTCTTTTTCTAGTGACCCCCGGGGTGGTCGATTTTCCCACGCGCCGCCCTTCGTGAAAACGCTCGGAATCCGCGTTCAACCGACCCTGCCCATCGCTTCTTCCTCCATGAAGAATCTGTATCCTGACCCCAACTTGAGGGGTCTATGCATCTTCGCCGAAGGCGTCTGTTCCATCCTTCATGAAAACGCGTTACGGGGGCAGGTTGGCCGCCAAGCCTTAACATAGGCGACCCCTCCAGCCAAACAGGAACAGCTAACCTTGGTTTCGATAATCCATTCACCACCACAGGAGATCGTTGTCACCGGGCTCACCAGCTTCGCAAGCCAGACCAGCCTTGCCTCTATGGTTGCCTTTGTCATGAATGTCTCGGGCCAGCCATTGGCGCTCTACTGGGCGGAAGGAGTCGTGTTCCTAGCCGATTTCGTCGAACCGGAAGCCCTCCCCGAAGAATACGTCAAAGGCCGAATCTACGCTTCGAACATATCTCACGCACCGATGGCGAAGTACAACAACTTCGTGCGCGTCGGAAACATCGAGGTCCCCGTGGTCGACGTTACCTCCAATATTGGTTTGCGGGACCTAGCCCGTTGGATTAGGGAAAATCAACAGTCTGGTCCCGAGAAATCTTAACTAGACGACAAGGGTCGCGTCTTGGTCGTGTCCCGGGGTAGCTCAGCCTGGAAGAGCTTCCGAGCCGCCCCCTAGAACAGTGGGCGACGAAGATGCTGTAGGTGTGCGCCCAGCGCGCAGCCACGTCAGCCTTACCAGGCTAACAGTAGACACCGGAGTGTCGCCGGAGAACCATGAAAACTGGTTCGGCGAATTCAAAATAGAGGTAGCAACCTCTATGAGACTCCGGTCCCCGGGACCATACCTATTCTGGGAACGGAGGAAACTACGCTTCACTTCGACTTTACGGTAGGCGTTCGGCTCTCAAGCTCTCTTAGAATTAGCTCGTTTTGCTTCATCATGATCTTGTTCTGATCAGTGAGAATCCGCAGCGCGCTCGCAATCAACGAGAGAGAGGGATTATCCCATTTGAACTCGTTCTCCTTAGCCGCCAAGGCCTGCTTACCCTTGATAATTGACCCACGAAGATTCTCGTCGCTCTCGTCGTCAGCGAAGGCCGCACGATTCTTTCTGTCCATCTTGTCAGAAATGCTAGCTGCCGCATGCTCCCGTTTGACGTCCGGGTAGCAGTCCTCGCAGAACCTTAACCCTTTGAGTTCTAACAGGGGGTCGATGAGGCTTATTGTCTTACCGCATCTGGAACAGAAATCTGCCATTTTGCCGGTTCAGCTCTAATTGCTGTTGGCCGTTCCAGCGCTATTAAAGAGTCTTGTAACCAGTTCGCACCAGCGTCTATGCTTTCACATCTGTTCAGGGCAGGAAGATAGTCTTAGACTGATGGAGAGCAATTGTTACTTTTCTCCGCGGAGTCCCCATCCCGCCTTGAAAGCAGGGTTGATCCGTACGAAGGGTGCTTCGCCTTCCTTCCATGGGTCCCGCTTTACCCAATCCAGCTTCGCGTGGAATATCTTGTAGAGTTTCCGGTACTCCTCTCCCTTCTCGATAATAGATACTGGGCCGCTGATCAACAGCAGCTTCTGCGTCCCGGCTGTGTCAACCAGTATTGCTGCATGAGGGTTCTCCCTTAGGTTCTTGAGCTTCCTTGTCCCGTAATCGGTCACGATATACGGTGAACCTTCATGCCAGACGTAGGAAACCGGTACAACGTGCGGCTCACCCTTCTTGGACGCTGTCGCGAACCTGCACAATTCATTCTGTTCCAGAAATCTAATCTCTTTCTCGGTCAGGCTAACCTCGTCGACAGATCCTTTCAATTTGAAGACAATTCAGAACGGTCAGTCTCGGATTTCAAGCTATGGGTTCGGAAGACTCGTTACATGAATTCCTTTTTCTCAAGAAGAAGAAGGCCAAGTATTGCTTTACCAGAGCAACCAATAATATCGCGATCCACTTTGGGATGCCAACAGCGTACCCTCAGTAGCACTTCCTCCGTCGAGTCCTCCTCTAAGGATCGGAGTTATGGGATAAGGGTCAATGGATCCCATAGCCGATCTCTTAGGTCAATGTGGTATTTTGTAGCTGCTGGAATTCCGTCCCTATTCCAGTTGTCAAATCTATTTCATTGAAGAGTGAGGAAAGAAGCGATGACACTATGACGGTAAGTGTCGTGCTAGCAATGACACTTCCGGGGGGATGCGCGCTGCTAAACGCGAGTAAAGATGTCGCATTCGCGGGCGTCAGAACAAGAGTTACGCTCAACATGGTGAAGCCTTGAGCCGCTAAGGGTTTGTCAAAGGGAGAGTAGCCTTGAAGAGGGTTGTCTTGGAAAAGGGTCGAACCTGGTGCGGAGAAGTAGACTGAAACGAGTCCTTGAGTGGCTGTCAACCCTCCAAAATCAACGTGGTTGTTCGCAGTAATCACTAGAACAATACTTGCCATGCTAGTGGATGGGTTCTGAAGGGTTACCTTGGAGACCGTGAATTCCAGCCGATTAAGAGAGAGATAAGCAAGTTGATAGTTTCGCGCAACAATTACTAGATTAATTGCTGAAGCAGCTGCAACGAAGATGAGGACCCAGCCCAGTATGACTCTATTATCGGCCGGAAGCTTCATTTGACTAAGCTCTGATCGACCAGTCCTTGCATTTGTCTTGGATTAAGACTATTGGTTTGAAGTCGAGCCGAGTCAAATTCGTACTGGTGGTTTTGGGTTGGGGAGTCTCTCTGGCTAGCCTAGCCTTAACAGGTATTATCGCTGGGATAATCATTCCTCGAGCAGCCGCAAAACCCAACATGCCAATCTTGGGAATCGCCCTCTACTACGCTGGCATATTCGGAGTGTCACTGCTGGCAGGCCTGGTTCTCTCGAACATTGGTCGAAGTCTCTTTGGAGTTCTCGTCTCCAACAGTCTCGCCGCCTCTTTGACCTATCTGGCTCTAATAATTCCCGGGCTCACAGGACTCATCCCTGAGACACTCGCGGAAGATCTGGCCATCGCTTTCACTTTCACAGCGTTCTTCCCGATTGCTCTGTTCCTAGGATTGCTAGGCGGACTGCTAGGATCGCTAATCACCGAGGTGTAGAGGACTCTGAAAAAATGGCGGGTCCTTGACCTAGAAAGCAGAGTCATCTCTGGAACTAGCGAAGCGCTCGGAATTGCGAGCGGAGAAAGAGAAAATCGAGGGAAGCTCGATGGTTGTTAACAATCCTCGAACTCTCGATGAATGCTTTGAGGGGTAGCGGGCCCGCGGGGATTCGAACCCCGGACCTACAGCTCAACCCGCTCCAAGGCATAGGGGGATCGGCCGAGAATTGACTGCCGCTCTATCCAGGCTGAGCTACGGGCCCAAAGGGCTGACTATGATGAATCCTAGTTAATTGTTCCTAAGAATCGCAGGTGGGAGAACACGGAGTGTTTCTTGCTCGGCTCTCGCGGAATGACTGATACAGATTCTTAAGAACAAATGAAATCGCGTTGGACTCTATGGTCCTGGTCTGAATCTCAGCCTTGTCTGGCGAAAAACTTCTGCGGGGTCTACAACGTGGACACGCTTTCTCCTCTTCGCGAGTTCCTCAGCGACCTTCTCGTCGCTAGTGAAGAAGCAACCGTCCCCGGTGAAGAACCTCAGGGTTCCGTGAGATGGTTCTTTACAAATTATGAAATTCGCCGTGGATTTGTCATCAGCAAGATCTTTTTCCGCGATCGGACACTTGAACTCAACCCACATTCTTGTCTCGCCCCTCACGCAATAGTTTGGTACCTTACGCCTATAAGGAAACTCTCGACGAGAATCTCGTCATGCCAGACGAGAAGATTGTGATTAGGACCAAGCACGGTGAACTTAGCCTCGAACAGCTGGCCGAGGCTCAACATGGGATGGCCCACCTGATGAAGGAGGTTGGAGAAAGGTTTCACGTTCTCTACTACGCTGCCAAGGCGCTCAACTGGAAGCTCGCACAGTACCAGCTCAACCAAGTCATCGCCCTCTTCCGAATAGGCGCCACCCTCAGGCCAAAGTTCACCGAAGACTTGAACGAATTCGTAAAAACACATTTTCATCCAATGAGTGAAGCGATTCGGGCAAAAGAATGGAGGAGATTTGAAGAGGCCTTCAAGAAAGGTATCCAGGCTAGCGATCAATTCCACGAAAAATACGGATACGGCTACATCCACTTCGTTCTTCCAGTGAATCCACCCGAGATGTACGATCTAACTCCCAGGGAGTAACCAGTCGAACCATTTTGCTGCTGGCTATCCAGCTGCAACGGCAACATGAATGAGTCTAGTTCTCGTTTCTCTTCTGACCCGTCTCCGTCTCACATTACGAGTTCTTGAACGAAAACTCAACTAGTTCCACGGGGGCTGAGAAGATGATTGGAGACTAATATACCAAGCTGAGGGCGGATGTTTTGGCTTGAAACTTTTCTTTTCTGTGAAAAAGAGGATTCGGTCCTGTTTTTTCTGTTTCTGCCTGGGGAGAAATCTGCTCATTGGAGGGCTTTCTGGGTTTCATCAACAACGGATGATAGCTTGACGTTCTTCTCTTCGCCTGTTTTCATGTTTTTCAGACGGACGTTTCCTTCCTTGATCTCTCGGGGTCCTAAGACAAGAGATACTCTTACCTTCAATGAGTCTGCGTACTCGAACTGTTTGCCGAGTGGACGTTGTTTGAGATCGTAGTCAGTCCTGATGCCATGACTTCGGAGTTGTTGAACGATTTTCACGGCTTCGGACCAGACCGTTTCGTTGACCGTGGCCACGAATACCTGGGGGCGTTGCTGGATGTCAGGGAACAGATCCTTCCGGTCTAGAGAGAGCATGAGTCGTTCGAAGCCTCCTGCGACACCTGTTGCTGGCATGTCTCGTTTTCCATAGATCTTGCATAACTTGTCGAAGCGCCCGCCTCCGAAGATTGCGCCCACGTCTTCTCCGTCTCGATCGTAGGCTTCGAAGACTGTTCCATCGTAGTAGCTTATTCCGCGGACTATTCCTAGGTCGATCTTGACCTTTTGCTTCTTTCCGAGGGATGCTACCCTATCCACTGTCCCGGAGAGTTCTTTGAAACCCTGGTGGATCATCTCGCCCTTGGGAAGTTTGCCCTCTAGTTCTCCGAGGACCTTGTCCGGGTCTCCGCCGATATCGGCGAAGCCTAAGATTCGCTTGACCTTGTCCTTGGATAGGCCGGCTCTGGTGAATTCTCGCTCGGCCTGTTCGGACCCTACTTTTCCCATCTTGTCAACTATTCGGATTAGATGGTCAAGGTCGTTCTGGGACTGGATTCCTAGACCACGCAGGAAGCCTTCGACGAGTTTTCGGTTGCTTATCTTGACCAAATGGTCTTTGAGGCCGACTGATTCTAGGATGTCTGAGCCTAGCGCGATAATCTCTGCGTCGGCCGAGGAGTCTTCGACTCCGTAGATTTCAGCGTCCCATTGTGTGTGGTAACGGTAGCGGGCGAACTGGGGTTCGTCGTAGCGCCATACTCCGCCGATGCATGAGATCTTGATCGGCTCTGCGAGGTCGAACCTGTTCGCGACCATCCGGGTCATACCTACCGTGAGATCGAATCTTAGCCCAAGATTTCGTTCTGCCTTGTCTTTGAACCAGTAGATTTCATCTCTGACTGCGGGGCCTGATTTTGCCTCGAGAGTTTCCAGGTTTTCTACAGGGCTGGGCTCGAGCATTTGGAATCCATAGTTCCAGAGCACTTGTCGTATCTTGTCGGTGAGCCAGATCCTGCGTGACATTTCCTCCGGTTCAATGTCTCTCATTCCCCGTGGAAGGGTGAATTGTGGTTCTGACACGGTGCCGTGTTTCTCCATCGCGGAGCTATTTTCCTTCGAACCGTTCTGTATTCAGCGTATAATATACGATGTCTGTGCGTCTGTCGATTACGGCGAGCACTAGATCTTTTCCCTCCTTGTTTGCCTTGGCGGAGAGTCTGGCGAGTCTTTCGAGGGTGGATTCTCCTCCTTCGAAGACGATTGATACTTGTCGTCGGGTCGCTCCTTTTCCGAAGGTTTCAAAGTCGAAGCCTTCTTCGGACTCTCGGACCAGGTAGCCTCTATCTCGTAGGTCTCGATATACCAGATATTTTGTCCATATCGTTGGCTTGCCAACGGACAATCTTGTTACGAGATTTTGAAGCGTCTTCTCTTTTGCTGTCTTCTCGTCGGTTACTCTGGCTCTTCGTTTCTCCACGAGATAGAATGTCTCATAGGGGCTTAGGAAGAGCTTGTCGTCTGCCAGGGCTCCGTAGGCCTTCTCGCGGAGCTCCATGAGTTTCTCGGGTTCTTTCAGGTAGACCTTGTTCTTGGAGAGAAATGCGTCGAGAACTTCTGTCGTCATCAAACAAAGCAACCCCGGTTATGATTTGAGAGCGCTAGCGGCGGGCAGGCGTCTATAAAGGCATGCGAACAATTGAGAGTGATAAACGGAGTTTTGAGAAATGCCTGGGAAAAGCCGAGACTCTCTCGAACCGGTTAGATGGAAGAATGGGGTGCTGGAGGTTATTGACCAGACGAGGCTGCCGGGAAGGCTGGTCTATGTTCGTATGCGGACAGTGGACCAGGTTTGTTCCGCGATCCGGTCCATGAAGGTCAGAGGTGCGCCGTTGATCGGTGTTGTTGGTGGGTATGGATTGGTTCTGGCCGCGTTGAAGATCAGGAACGGTGATTTGAGTCAGGCGAGGTCCCGGCTTCGCAAGTCCGCGGATTCTCTGATATCGACAAGGCCGACAGGCGTGAATCTCCGGTGGGCTGTCGAGCGCGTCTTCAAAGCATCTTCCCGGGTCGATTCGGCCGCAACTTTGGGCGATGAGTTGAGGCGAGAGGCCGATGCGATTCTTAGCGAGGAACTTGAAGCCGCTCATAAAATCGGACACTTGGGAGCTCCTCTGATAGAGGATGGAGACACTGTGCTGACTCACTGTAATGCGGGGTCTCTCGCGACAGCGAGATATGGGACTGCGCTAGCAGTGGTCCGGTCTGCTGTCGAGGACGGGAAGAACGTGTCTGTGATCGCAACGGAGACGCGGCCGTTGCTGCAGGGGTCGAGGCTGACCGCGTTCGAGCTGTCAAGGGACGGGATTCCGGTCCGGCTGATCTGTGACAGCGCTGCTGCTCAGCTAATGGCTCGGGGAGCGGTGGACAAGGTTGTCGTGGGCGCGGACAGGATCTTGGGCACCGGGCATGTTACGAACAAGATCGGGACCTTGCCGATTGCGCTCGGGGCAAAGTTCTACGATGTTCCATTCTACGTGGCTGCTCCCGTGTCAACGCTGGATCTGGTGACCGATGTATCTAGGGTGGTTATTGAGGAGCGGGATCAACGGGAAGTCCTCTTGATTGGAGGTAGGCGGTTTTCTCCCCGGAACGTAGGGGCTTTGAACCCAGCCTTCGACATTACTCCACCAGAACTGGTCACCGGGATCGTGACCGATCGTGGCGTCGTGGGTCAGCCTTTGGCGGAGAACATTCGGGCTATGTTTGGCTGATTTCGTGGAGGGCGGGGCACGCGACTTGAGTGCCCCCGGGGGGCCCCAAGAATTCACTTTTTCGATTTCAAAGCCTGTTCAGAAATCGGGTTCAATAACCGGTTTCAAAAACTCGATTCAGAAACTGTTTCTGCACATCAGCTTCAAGAATATGAGGAATGATTCCACGAACTTT
>Ga0066659_10000385_pt1 | contig 15928 bp, 10 predicted proteins | sample GraSoiAngelo_108_FD_75176 | JGI IMG/M metagenome (GOLD analysis project Ga0066659, IMG submission 75176) | Grasslands soil microbial communities from the Angelo Coastal Reserve, California, USA - 14_0903_09_40cm | ecosystem: Environmental > Terrestrial > Soil > Grasslands | place: USA... | reverse complement strand
GGATCTGTAAGTTGCGTCCACGTCGGAGTCGCCGCGCTGGCATTGGTGGACCGGACCACGCCCAGCAGATTTGCCGAGACCGATGTTGCATCGGCAATCGCGGCGTAAATCGTTAGGTCACTGGAAGGGGCCAGCGCCAGCGTAATCCTCCCGACGTTGCTCGCCGTGAAAGCGGTAGGAAGCGTCTGTTGATTCCACGAAATCGTGCATGACGTGACCGGAGCGCTCGACTTGTAGATGCCGTTCCCCGTGCTCGCGACGATGAACCCCAGCGCCGCCCAAGCCGTGCCGTCGCTTGCAAAAGCTACATCCGTCCCAGGATCGCCGGCACCGCTCGTGAGTGCAGCTGGCAGCACGCGTGTCCATGTCGATCCCTTGTCGGCAGAGCACCACACACCGGACACAATCGCTGATCCCCTCCCGCGAACTCCCGCGAGCAAGATGTTGTTATTCCCTGCCGATCGGTTCACCGCAAGTGCCCCAATCATCGGGCCGCCGCGCGATTGATCGAGAGGGCTCGGCGTATGAAATGTGGTGTCTTGTGTGCAGGATGCCGTGGGCGGCACGCCTGCCGTGATGGTGCAGTTCAAAACGCCTTCGCCGTAAATGTTTTCGCCGCCGAAATTGTCTTCACCCGTGGCCACGTAAACCGTAGTGCAGATTCCGCTCGGTGCCGCACCGCACGTTGTCGGATCCACGGCGATCGCGCCTACCGCGATCGTCGGAATATTCGCCGCATTCGGCGGATTGTCCGTTAGTGGATTCCACATGTTACCACCGTCGGTAGTTACCCAAAGACCGCCGTCCGCACCTCCAAGGTACACGTTATTTGAATTGTTGGGATTAACCGCAAGAGCCGTTACACGGCCCGATGTCAAAGGTGGAGAGGAGGAAGAGCTCGTCGGCTGTGGGCCGATAGAAAACCAGGCCGAGGTTGGACCCAAAGGGGGCACGACGAAGCCCGGTTCGCCCGGCACTGAAAACAGGCTCAAACGCCCTTCGCGCTGGTACATCTGTGCCTTCTGCTGCAAAGCGCGTTCACGCGCTCCCTGCGGGATAAAGCCTAGGGGAAAAGCCCGCGGGTTAAAGAACCAATCTTGTCTGTGGCGAAGGAACTCGGGCCCTTCTTGAGCCGCCTCCAAGCCTGCGTCGTTTCGCGGCAATGGCCGGAATCCCTGCTGCGTCTTAGATTGTTTCTCTTGAGCGCTTGCCTTATCCGGCTTGGTTTGCGCCGCGACGCGAAACGCCGGGAGCGCCAGAATCAGAGTAAGAACAAATAGGGAATTGCGAAGCATCAGAGATTGGAGTTTCATAACCCGTCCACGCTACAGATTTGAATTCGATTCCAACTACACGCATCCGGCCTGAAGGCGTGGCCATTCGGACAGAGGAACAACTTCCGCAAATGGCTTCTCACGGACTGGGGCTTGGACCGGAGACGATTCACCGTTGAACGGCTAAAGGCTATCACAGGGGATTAAAATACTCTCTAGAACCTGCCTGCGGCGTGCGCTCAGAGATACGCCCTTGAACTGGAGCATCACCCATACACCCCGCCCGTAGTCATTCTGCCGCACCCAGAATTCCGTAGGATGCTTTAGCAGTTTTTGGTGAGCGCCGCGACGTGATTCTTCGCGGCGCCCACCTCCGCAGAAACTGCCCCTTTACTCAATTTTCGACCGCTCCAGTGCCACTTTTATTCCACCAGAAGCGATGCGGGCGTTCCGGTTTTTCGGAACAAATTATAAAGGGGCGCTCTTGCCATTTCCGTGTTCGCCTCAAGTTATTTCACGAAACTCAGTAACGAAAACCACGGCGGCCATAGAAACCCGGGCCCCGGCCCCAGCCATCATAAAATCCCGCGAAGCCTGGATAGGCGTAGCAGGGACCGTAGTAGCCGCACGGATAGAACACCGGGCCCGGATAGCCTCCGGCCACACGGCGCGGCCCCCTCCCTTCCAATCTCCCGCTGTCAAAATCCTGCTGCGTGACGGGCAAGAAGGCCTGCTGGCTTTGCGTCGTGTCAATCCTGACGGGATCGACTAGCCGGAAGCTCAATTGCTCCTCTGGCTCGAGTATCGTGGGACGCCCTCGCGTTAGGAGTACCGCTCCAATTCCCGCTGCCGCGCCAGCTCCCGCGCCGATTGCTGCGCCTGTGCCCCAGTCTGCAGCCGCCCCGATCAACGCGCCAAGTCCCGTGGTGGTGCCAATCGTTCCCGCGTCCTGAGCGTGCGAAGTCCCGCCCGAGCCCTTCCATAGCTCGGTAAGAATCGGCACTTGGCGACCATCCACCACGGTCATGTCCGTTAGTTCGACTCCCAACTCAGAGGTGCCCTTGATTCGGCCAGCTTTCCGCGCCTCTTTAACCTGCCCGACGAGCACCTGGCCACGGCGCGCCGCGACCCAGCCATTCACGACAATCGGGTTTTCCAGCACGGCCGTGAAGTGGTCGCCAATCTGGTTGCGGTCGCTTGAAAGGTATTCATTGATGCGGATAAGCAGGATCGTTCCGGCAGGCACGGTCAGCGTGCTGGGAATGGGCTGTACTTGCACACTAGGTGCTGCAGGTGCTGGTCGGTCCTGCGAATAGGGCGGCTTGTCCGCGTCTTGCGGGGCGTAAGTTGGCTTAGGCTGCGCACCTTGCGCTTGCTGCTGCTCGCCTTGCTGTTGGCCTTGCTGCTCCTGCGCATGGGCGCCTGCGCCGAGGCAGGCTGCTAGGGCAAATGCACCCGTGCTTCGGGAAATTGAACCAAAGCTCCTCAATTTTGCTGGGTGGTGCAACATGATCTTCTCTCCCTCGACCTGGGATTCTTGGGAATCCTCGGGACCTCTCCGCACTTGGACCAGTTGGATGGCTCGCTCTCGGTTCGGGATGCCCAGGTCATGGGGGGTTTGTCGAATTTGCTATCGACGTGGCGTCGCGAAACTTTCCGCCAGTTCCTGGGTTTTATGTTCGGCGAGTTGTACCTTAGTGTCACTTTTCATTTCAGGTTGAGCGTCCGTCCTCTCTTTTCTGGCGCTCGAACGCATCCCAGTATGCCTCTCCCATCTTGAGGAGTCCTGCAATTCCCAGCTCCTGCCCATCGCCTCGGGAAAGCGTGAGCCGCTCCGCGCGCAGAAATAGCTAAATAGCTCACGGTATGACGTGTAGTTCAGAAGCCCGCTGATTCGCAGCGCCATGGAATTGTCCGTGGCCGTCGCCAGCGTCGCATCCGCAATATCAATCACCTGTTTGCATCCCATCGTGACCGCGCTCTCCAATTCGCTCCAACTTAGCGATTCCTCACGGCACTTGGATTGGTATTCGCCGATCAACCGCGCTTCTTCTTCGCGCGCGGTTCCAGCAGGAATGGAAAACTTTCCCGGCCACACCGCATAATGAACTACGCGCGCTGATCGCACGCCCTCCAGCCGCAGGAGAAACTGCAGATCCAGAGGCAGTTTGTGGAATTCCAGCAAGTGATCGCTTTCCAGATGAAGAGTAACCGTGCGCTCCAGCAGGTTGGAGTGGATCGACACAATTTGCGCGTCGTGGAGGCCTGCCCACGAAGGTATCTCAGCCGCGCCGGGCGGCAGGTTCATCCAATCGACGATCCCCGTTTGTCCTTTAGGCATGGATCACCGTCTTAGACGAAATCGCGGTCAGAGGGTGGCTCACGCCCCGCCAAATCGAAACGCATTGTATAATCCTGCCTCTAATCCATCCACCATAGGAGATGCCATGGCCGAGCCAACTTACGATGAACTCAAAGCCAAACTCGCGGAATTGGAGAAACAGGGAGCAGGACGCCGCACCGGCTCGCTCGAATTTCGTGTCGGCGAAAAAGGGGGCGTCAGCGTCTACGGCCTCGGGCGCTTTCCCGTCACTCTGTACTACGAGCAATGGATTCGGCTGCTTGAAGCAACGCCGCAACTTCGCGCGTTCCTCGAGGACAACAAAGGCGCCGGCAAGTTAAAGCTCAGGGAAAAATAATACTTTGCGGCGCGGCCACCAGTGCTTGCCTTGAGCTTGCCGAAGGCGCCGCGACTTCATCTTTCGCTGCTGCTTTTCTTAACGACATGTGTCCGTTGCGGCTTTATCGACACGTCAAAGTCCATTGCCGCGCGTATTCTTCCCTCTGAATTTCCCCCTACGCGATTAGAAAGCTTTCTTGTTCCTTTTTATGACGAAATCGCGCTTCGAACGCTCTTCCACGGGCTGGTCCATGCCGCGCCGATGGCCCTTCTCGGAATGAACCGTTACACTGACCTTTACGTCTCCCGCAATCCGGTTCTCCGTGAAGAATGAAGTGAAATCCCGGCTGAGCAAGGCCGGTACTAAATAAGACCGCGTTTCCTCAATCGCAACTTCGAATTTTCAGAAGAAGAAGCCCCGGGTGTCTGTGGGGAGGCACCCGGGGCTGGGGGGGAGTGAGGAGGAGACTAGGCAAGCTGTCTAGAAGGCTTGGCAACTACTTCGAAGACTGTGCGGCTAGCAGACAGAGTCTCTGCAGCTCGTCGTACGTGAAAACCACTTGTTCGCCTCGGTCACCATTTTCGATGTGTCCTAGGCCAGATATAAGCGAAAAGCGCCGGATCTCCGTCATCGGGAGTCCCAGAAGCACTGCTGCCCGGTCCTCCGCTACGCACTCTTTGCTGTCTATGCTCATCTGTAACCCATTCCATCCGTAGTCCATGGAAGCATGCGGTTGCCCAAACTTCCGGCAAGCTAAGTCCTGTTGTTTCTGCAGGAAAGCTTCCGTCAGGATTGGGACCTTGCACAATCTGCCTATTTCTTTACACAAACAGTGCACGGATTTAGCCCAAATCCGGAGTTGGTTGGAGGGCGAGGCGGGTGACTGCCGACCTGCGTCACTTCCACGGCAGGAAAGAAAGATCCACGTTCCCGCCGGAGAAGATCACACCTAGCTTCGGAGCGCCTCCGTCGGCGCGTTTCGGCAGATTCAGCGACGCCACGACTCCTGCCTTCAGTAATGGAGCAATCGCCACGGCGCTTGATGGCTCAATGATGATTTTCATGCGCTCCCAGACGAGCCGCACGGCCGAAATGATCTCTTCCTCGCTGACTAGAAGGATGCGTTCTACATGACGCCGCAGGATCGCGAATGTCCGCGGCGCCAGCGATGCGCGCAAGCCATCAGCAATCGTGTCGCTCGACTCCAGCGATTGCAACGTCCCGCTGGTCAGGGACCGGTAGGCGTCATCCGCGCGCTCCGGTTCGCAGCCAAATATGTGCACGTCCGGGCGAATCCCCTTGGCGCCGAGACACGTGCCGCTGAGCAGTCCGCCGCCGCTCACGGGCGCGAATACCGCGTCCAAGTCGACGACGTCTTCCAGCAGTTCCTTTGCCGCCGTGGCCTGTCCGGCGATGATGCGGTCATCGTCGTAGGGATGCACCAGATGCGCGCCTGTCTCTGTCTCGACACGGTCGCAGGTTGCCTTCCGCGCAGTCACCGTCGGCTCGCAGAAAACAATTTTTCCGCCGTAGCCCTCGATGGCTCTGGCTTTCACGGCGGGTGCATTCTTAGGCATGACGATCCACGCCGGAATTCCTCGCCAGGCAGCCGCGCAAGCCACCGCGGCGCCATGATTTCCGCTCGATTGCGTGACGATCCCCTGCGCCGCCTCTTTCTCTGTCAGGGAGAGGATCGCGTTCGACGCCCCGCGAATTTTGAACGAGCCGGTCTTCTGCAGGTTTTCGCACTTGAAGAAGAGCTGTGCCCCGGTCATAGCGTTCAAGGACGCCGACGTCAGGACCGGCGTACGGTGGATCCCGGGGGCGATACGCGCATGCGCCGCGAGGATGTCCTCCCAACGTGGTGGCTGGTAGCGTGCCGATTCGATGGAGGGAGCGGTGTGCATGAACCTCGCTTTGGCTCTGAGACGCTTGCCAGTTCTTCCCGTGTACCCTGTTGTTTGCCGCTGTTAAAGAGGCATTATGGCATGCTGACATCGACTCCGTACTGGTACTTCTTGGCCATGCCACGTTTGATACTTGACCGCCCGGCTGACTCTGCTAGGCTGGAGGTCCCCTTCGTCAAGTTCGCGAGAGTCCGCGCCAGACCCTTCCTCGCGCGGGGAGGACAGCATGAAAGTAGCTGAACGCCGACAACTGACGCGCCTCAACCTTCGGACACCCCTGCGCTTCCGTGCGCTGGGGGTAGCTTCGGACAAGACCGAGCATTTTACGGAAGCTCTCAACGTCTCGCGTGGCGGGTTTTTCTTCGCTTCATCGGCTCCCCTGCAGGTTGGCATGCCCATTGAAGCGACCCTGCGCATGCCCGCCGAAGTGACCGGGAATTCCGCCCAGGAGATGCGCTGCACCGCACGCGTCGTCCATGTCCGCAACGAGCCCTACGGAGACGGTCGCATCGGTTTCGGCGCCGAAATCGAAAAATTCCAAGCTATCCCTGCCCAAGACCGCTGGATGAGCTGAAGGGCAGTTGGGTAGTCCTCAGTTTTCAGTCATCAGCCAAAACACGGACAGAGAAACTTCGAGCGTGGCCGAGGCGGGGGCTTCCTCTAACTGGCGTGCAGAGCAGCCCACTGGAAAGAGTGGGGTGATCCTTCGCTCGGAAGACCCATCCGGAACGCGGAAGAACCGCTTCGCTCAGGATCACAGAGTCTTGCCTAAGGCCGAGGCTAGGGTTTTGCGGCCGGAACGGTAATGATGGTTTTCGCGCTACCGACATTTTCGAACCGGTCGTAGGCGCGCACGGAAATCGCGTGTTCGCCCGACCCAAGTCCGCTGAGGGAGATCTCGTAACGTTCTTCGGGCGCATCGCTGATGCGGCTGGTTGGGGCAACTAGAATCCAATCACCACCGTCGACACTGTACTGCGCGCGCTCGATGCTGCTCCCCGCATCCTGCGCGGTGAACTGGACGATTGTGAGCTTCCCGTTCGGCATCGGGGAATCCGAAATTGTCCCCATGATTTTCACGATTGGTGCAGTATTGTCCACCTCGAAGCGCTCGCTTTCGCGTTCCGTCTTGAGCACGAGGGTGGGGGGATTCGACGGCGCGTCGGTGGCCACGATTTTCAGGTAGTAGGCTCCATCCGGCAGCGTGGCCGTATCCCAAGAGTAGAATTTCTGCTCGAGGTTTTCCTTAAGTAATTTCCATTCGTGTTCGTTTTCACCGCGGAAGTAAACCGAGTAGCGCATTTCGTCATCGTTTTCGTCGTGCACGGTCCACACAACGGATTGATAACCCTTCTGCGGCGTGCCTTGCGGTGGCTGTTCGAACCGCGGCGGCGTACTGCTCTGGGTGATCACAACGCCAGGAATATTTGGCGACGGCGGCATCTTGAGCATCACTATCGTCGGCTGGCCCGACGACATGCCCACCTGGCTCTGCGCCCGCACTCCGGGATCCTGCAGCGCGATTCCGTCAATCACCGGCGCGACGTTACGAGGCAGATACGCCAGGCTAACCCAATCAATGCCGTCCCCGGGGCGCCCGTCGTGGATCACAGCCTTCCACTGAACGAACCGTGCCGATGGCGCTTCCGTGGCACTGCCCGATTTCGCATAGGGGCCGTACCAGCGGGACCACTCGCCGCCGGGGTCTTCCGTATTTCCCGAGCGCACAAAAAATTCAAAGCGTGGCTCATTCGAATTGGCCGAAGACTTGACGGAGGCAGCCGGCGGAGGGCTCCACCACTCCAGGCGGCCCCACTGCGAGAAAAGTTGCGCGTCGAAGGAGCGGGATTCGAACGTGCCTTCGGCTTCGTATTCGGGGCCGACGGAAAGAACTTTTCCAGGATTGGCCGTGCAAAGGAAAACCTTGCCGGAGGAATTGCGAGCGATGCCCGTGATTTGCGCGGAGCCGGACTTGGCCAGATGGGCGAAGACGCCATGACCATCGACGGCGAGGAGAGCGCCGCTGTTGCCGGTCCCGGCCAGGAGGCGGCCGTCGGAAGCGAGTCCGAGGGCGTAGACGATATCTTCTCGGGAAGACCAAAGCTCTTCCGGGGCGCCATCGGCACTGATGCGGTAGATGCTGCTGGAGAGAAGAGGAGGAAAGGGGACGAAAGGTTGCTGCTGAGGAGCCTGGCCGGGACTCAATGGGCCGCCGGGCGTCATGGTTGTCGTGCCTTGCGCGGTGGAAACGATGGCGCTGGGAGCTTGCCCAACGCGTGACTTCTCACCGATCGCGGAGACGTAGATGGTGCCGTCCGAGGCCACGGCGAGGGAAATGACTTCGCGCTTGGAAGTTTCGTAGAGAACGAAGCCTTCTGCTTTCGCGGCGCCAGCATCCTTGGAGTCCTTGGCGGATGTTTTCGAGGAACTCCGGGAGATGCGGAGAATGCGGCCGCTCGGTTCGGTGCCGGCGATGAGACTTCCTTTTGAATCGAAAGCCAGAACACGAATGTGAGCTTCGTCGCTGGAGTAGAAAAGCTCGCCCTTGCCGTCGGGCGCGACCGCGAAGACCTGTCCTTTGTCACCGGTGGCGACATAAAGAGTTCCGTCGGGCGAAAAGGCGAGGTCCCAGATGTATTTGGTCTTGGGTTCGAAGAAAACGGATTTCTCGCCGGAAGCAGAGACCCGGTAAACCTTGCCGTCGGGAGAAGTGCCGACATAAAGAGCACCTTTGGAGTCAAAGGCGATGGCTTGCGCGGAGAGGTCAGTGGAATCGAAGACCACGGCAGGTTTGCCGTTCGAGTCGAAGCGAAACACTTTCGCAGGCGACCCGCCGGCTGCGTAGAGCGCGCCTTTTGAATCGAGGCGGACGGACCAAAGATAAGATGCATCCGCGTCGGCAAGCAAAGTGACTTTGGGCGCGAGTTCGAGGCGGCCGTCACTGCGCACAGCCACACCGTGCGCGGTGCCTTTGAGAAATTCTTCGTAAGTGGACTGGCGCCAGCGGCGGGTGTGCTCGGCGAGAAGAGGTAACGAAGTGAGGAAGCAAAGAAGTAAGGAAAGCGAAAAGATACGCGCAATGGGGCGTTGAAATCTAACGGATGAGTGATTGCGGTGCGCGGAGTTGAGATCCTTCGGTGCCGATAAGACCGGACCTTCAGGATGGCAATTGTTCCCTAATTGCCCGTTTATCACATGTGGTTGAGACAGTTGAATTGGGCTTTTCGGCGAGCTGCTCATATTCGTGATCACCGGATTTGGAGATTAAGAGAGATGACGCCGGACACCGGGCCACCGAGCGGGATGGAAGCTTCGCTGGCCAACGATTCGCGCAGCACCTGGACGCTGCCCGGAGCGGGACGACCGTCAACGACGTTGATTTGCGAAAGCGGGATGTTCGGCAGTTCCTTGTCGTCCCAGAGAAGCGTCGGGGCCGGAGCGAAGAGTCCAACGTAAAGACGGTCGTTCCTGCGCTCGCGATTCAAGAGAGCGATGAGTTGATCCAGGCCGGTTGGCCCGCTGCCGGCGCCGGCAAACGCGAAGCCACGGGAGGCGCGATTCAGCAAATCGGCGTCGCTGACAAGGACGCGGAGCGTAGTACCACGCGCCACCTGTTCCGGGACGCGAACGGTGGTTTCTTCCACGCGGGAGGCCCCGCGATAGGGACGTAGCAGCACACGGACGCGAAGAGTTTCGCCGGGAGCAGCTTCGCCCTTTTCCAGCCACGCGCTTTCAATGATGAATGATTTTCGGCCCGGAATGCTTTCGACTCGGAGAGTGATGTGGTCTACCTTGGCAGGTTCAAAAGTATTGACGAAGAGGCGCGTAAAAACATTTTGGATCGTCATGGCGATGGGGAGGCCATCGGGAGAAAGAGTATCGCCGGGAGCGAAAGTGTTTTCGATTTTGACCGGCGTATGACCTTGCAGGCGAATCTCGCCGGAAAGATGCAATGTGGTGCCCTCGCCGTACAGCGAATTTTGGGTAAGGCCGCTAAAGGTAGTAATGGCCACGAGAAGCGGAGTGAACTTCGGATGATTGATGAGTTCGAAGTGCAGTTTCTTTTCTCGGACAGCAGCCCTGGAAGAATCGTCCCCGGGGACAAGCAACGTGAGATCGAGAGGGATCATCGCGGGAGGAGCGCCGAGTTTGCCAGTGACCGCCGTGAGATGATCGCCGGTGATCGTGCCGATGGCACCACCGACATTGACGATCTTCGTCGAAGCGAGATTGGAGGAAAGTGTGGTGACGACACGGCTGCGGGCCATAGGAATAGAGACGTTGCCGAGGTTCATAAGAGGGTGGCCACAGAGATAGACCCGATCGGCTTCGACCGCGGTGACAGTGCACGCGGAATTGATGGAGGCGTCGCCCTGGACCAGAACCATACCGGCCATGTCGCCGGGAACGAGATGCGCGTCCTCGGGACGCGCCGCCGCTGTGCCGCCTTGCGCCGCGACGAAGCCATAAGCCTGAAGCTGATTCGAGAATTGCTGAATCGCGGCGGGCTGAAAACCAGAGAAAACCAACGGAGTCTCGATGGGCTCAAGCGAGGAGCCGAACGGCAGGCCGTTGCGGGCGGTGGATTCGGCGGGCAAGGAAAATTGTTGTACATCAGCGTCCGCCGAAGAGCTTTGCGAAGGAGGATTCAGCATATCGGCTATGGGTGTGACGCCGGCGATAGCCTCCTTGGTGAATATTCCGAGTTTCAGGGAGAGCGCGCCCGCCAGTTTCCCATCGAGATAGACGGGGCTGCCGCTCATACCTGCCACCACGCCCGTGTGTTCCACTTTGGGGCCTTTGAGCTGGACAAGGATGATGGCTTGCTTAGGACCTAGAAAATTCTCCAGCACGCCAATGACTTCGAGGTCAAATTTTTCGACTTGGTCGCCCTCGAAGATGGTGTAGGCATAGCCTTGCATGCCGGCACGCACCTGGCTCAGCGGAAGGAGTTCGCTGGACTGCGGAGCGCCAACGAGACGAGCTGGGAGGCAGATGGCAGCCGTGAGGGCGAGGAGGGCGCCGAGGATAGAGCGACGACAGTCTAACAGCTGACACCGATCCATGACCATGAACCACCCATAATACGCGGTGAGGTATCGAGAAGCAATCCAACTAGCGAGGATGCCAAGTCGAAAACGCTAGCAGAACGTCCTAGAATCGCACCGCGCTTTCATTGCGTCGGCCAAGAGATTCCAACACCTCGACTATCATCGGCACCGTGGCGGCCTTCTTACTCGCGATGGTGCATGGCAAAGACTTTGTCGAGCGATTCTTCGTACGGGTAGACGTGCACCATCCAGCCGAAGATGACGGGCTGGAAGCGGCCACTGGCAGCGTCGCACGCTGCTTGCGTAGCGATGGTACCCCTGAGCCCAAACTTGCTCCAGTCGGCGTTGCGGAACTGTCCTTTTTGCGGCATGCAAAGATTGGTGTGCAGATGCCACATGGCCAGGCTGAGCGGCACGCGCGTGTTGAGCTGCTCTTCGGTCGCGCGCTTGGGCATGGTGTACATGGCGCCAACAAGTTCTGAGATTTTCTTGTAGAGCAGGGAAGTCGGGCGTGCCGGATCGAAAGAGAAGGCTTCGAGGAAGCCGTTCAGGTAATTTGTAAAGTGGTATTCGGGCTGTGGCAGATTCGGCAGAAAGATTTTGTAACCGTCGTTTAGGGCGACGTGGTAGTCCTTGTATTTCTCGATTCCGGAGCGAAGCTGCTTGACGATCTCCTTAGCCCTCGCAGCATCGGCGGGCGTTTCCGGGTGCATTTCCGTCATATGCATGTGGAGACTATGCGCGTCCATGTGCCCGAGCGTCATATCGTGGACGGCGTGAGCTTCGTTGACCTTGGCATCGTCCATCTCCATGTCGGACATTTTGCTATGGTCCATAGACTGCGATTCCTGCGACTGCAAGTTGGACGATTGCGGGGCGTCCCGCGCAGCCATGGCGGGCGGGCGATGGCCGGGAATGGCGGCGAGAAGGACGCTTACGAGAAAAAGTGCGCCGAATAAGATGCCGGCTTTGGCGGCGAGATGGATGAACATGCTGCGGGCTGACATGACAATTCTCCTCGCTTAATCATACGCATCCCGAAGCCGCGCGACTTCAGCCTGTGGTACAGGGAGTGCCTCGTGAAAAACTGGCCGGTAGTACAGGAATAGGGAAAGTAAAAGAGGTGAGAAAGCTGAGGAGCTAAGGAAAGACGCGGCAGATTTGGCGGGCACTAGCGGAACGCGAAACGACAATAGGCAGCGTGCTAAAATCTTCCCGTGAAAAAAGAGACCATTCAACCCGCGAAGCACCTGATCGGCGGACTGGACCTGCCCGGCGATAAATCCGTCTCCCATCGATATGCGATGCTCGCGGCGCTGGCGGAAGGTACCAGCGAACTGCGGCATTTTTCCGCGGCTGCGGATTGTCACAGCACGCTGGCGTGCATGATCGCGCTCGGCGCCGAAGTCAAAACCGACAAGGATGCGGTTCGAGTGACCGGCCGCGGGCTGCGCGGCTTGAAGAGCAGTTGGCGCGCGCTCGACGCCGGGAATTCCGGGACAACCATGCGGTTGTTGTCCGGAATTCTGGCCGGGCAGAGATTTCCCTCGAAGCTCACAGGAGACGATTCTTTGCAGAAGCGGCCCATGAAACGCGTAATCGGGCCGTTGCGGGAAATGGGCGCGGATATCCGCGCGCGCGAGGATAATTTTGCCCCGCTGGAAATTCGAGGAACCCAGCTCAAGGCCATCGATTACAAAATGCCCATGGCGAGTGCGCAGGTGAAATCGGCGGTTTTGCTTGCAGGACTGTTTGCCGATGGCGTGACGCGCGTGACGGAGCCTGCACGAACCCGGGACCACACCGAGTTGGCCCTGGAAGAATTTGGGGCAGCCATCGAGAAGGACGGCCGAACGATTCGAATTCACGGACTCGACGGCGCAAACGGCAGCGGAAAGCTGGTCGCCAAATCGCTCGATGTGCCCGGTGATCTTTCTTCGGCCGTATTTTTTATCGCCGCGGCGTCACTCTTCCCCGATTCGAGCGTGCTGATACACAATGTGGGATTGAATCCGACGAGGACGGCGATTCTGGACGTATTTGCTTCAATGGGTGCCTCGATTCAAATCCTCGGCCTCAAGAGCGCCCATGGGGAAATCGTTGGCGACCTAGCAGTGAAGGGAGCATCACTGAAGGGTGGCGTGGTCGCGGGTGAACAGATTCCGCTGGTGATTGACGAGTTGCCGATGCTCGCCGCTCTGGGCCCGTATACGGAACAGGGAATTGAAATTCGCGATGCGGCAGAGCTGCGCGTGAAAGAGAGCGACCGAATCGCCGCGCTCGCCGAGAACCTGCACCGAATGGGCGCGTCTCTGGAGGAGCGCCCGGACGGATTGAAAGTGCAAGGTCGTCGCGCCGGAAAATTGCGCGGAGCGGAGATTGAGCCACGCGGGGATCACCGCATCGCCATGGCGTTTGCCGTAGCAGGCCTGGCGGCCGAGGGAAGCACGGTGATTCGCGATGCGGATTGCGCCGGAGTATCGTTTCCAACGTTCTTCCAAGAGCTGAACCGGCTCGCAGACCGCTAGGGTAAACACCCGATACGGAATTCAGGTATTTTTTCTCCCTCCTTTTTATTTACCGTTCATACGCGCGGCGCTAGTCTTGGCCGATCATAGATTTCGCAATTCCCAGCCTCACAGGGTTCCGGTCGAAGCTGGAACCGTCCGAATTGCAGTTCATCTCAATCAGGGAGTGACATCATGAAGGTAGATCGTCGCCAGTTATTGAAGAATGCCGCATTCGTTTCGGGAGCCGCTTTGGTTGGCGCGTCGTGGCCCTCCAGCAAAAAATTGTTTGCGCAAGATGTTCTTCCGAATTTAGCTAATCTACCGAGCCCGGGGAATTCCGGGATCGAACATATTGTCGTGGTGACGATGGAGAATCGAAGTTTCGACCATTTTCTCGGATGGCTGCCGAACGCGGATGGCAAGCAAGCCGGATTGACGTATGTGGACGTTGCAGGCGTGAGCCACGCGACTCATTCGCTCTCGGGTGACGACACGGGTTGCCCCCATCCGGATCCAGATCATTCCTACGACGGCGCTCGCGTCGAGTATGACCACGGGTTGATGGACGGCTTTCTCCGCGCCGGTAGCAACGACGTCTATTCCATCGGCTATTACGGCGAACAAGACATTCCGTTTTACGCGGCACTGGCCCGGAGCTACACCACGTGCGACCGGTATTTCGCTTCGATCCTTGGTCCCACGTTCCCGAACCGGCTGTTTCTGCACGCCGCGCAAACCGACCGCTTGACCAATAGCACCAACTTCAGTGCACTGCCGACAATCTGGGACCGGCTCGCCAGCGCCGGATTGACGGCGCGCTATTACTTCTCAAACGTGCCGTTCCTGGCGCTATGGGGCGCGAAATATCTTGGCATTTCCCGTCTGTACGACGAGTTTCTCGCGGCCGCCAGCACTGGGACACTGCCGGCGGTCAGTTTCATTGACCCGAGATATACCCTGCTGGACGACGGCACGGGCAACGACGACCATCCTCACGCCGATATCCGAAAAGGAGATCTCTTCCTTTACGAAACATTCAAGGCGGTGGCAACTGGGCCGAAGTGGGCAAACACCGTGTTCATTGTCAATTTTGACGAATGGGGCGGCTTTTTCGAGCACGTCGCGCCGCCGCGAGCCACGGCCGGAAACACGGTGGATCCCGATCTAGTGAACGGGAAAGCATTGCTCGGATGTCGCGTGCCTACGGTCGTCGCGTCCCCTTTCAGCCGGGGGGATTCCTTTGACCCAAGAGTCAGCGCGCTGGTGTTCGATCACACTTCTGTCTTGAAGTTGATTGAGTGGCGCTGGGGCCTTGCGCCCTTGACTCCACGCGACGCGAGCAATGACGTCGCTAACTTCGCCTACGCTCTGAATTTCAGCGCGCCGGACGCTGCTGTGCCGAGCCTGTGGGAGCCTCCCGCGCCTCTCGTTGCGGCGCCTTGCCTCGCAAATCTAGGCAGCGGAATCCTGACGGCCGGTTCGACAGCAGCGCCTCCTGCCGAATGGCAAGAACTCGGCAAACTGGCAACCACGCTCGGGTTCACTGTGAATTGATGCGCCCAGGGTGAGGGTCCTATCAGGTCGGGTCTAGCGTCCAACGCGGGCCGCCGCACTCCTCTGCCAGGGCGCTCAGTTTTCTTCTGGCTTCTCCGGTGCCGGAGGCGTCTTTGCCCGCGGCGGTTTCGGGATATCGGAACTCGTCCTGCGGAGCGAAATCGACCCATAGCTCGTCTTCAAAACAATTTTCGGCCCGCGCCCGCTTCCATACTTTCCTTCTAAGTGCGAATCGCCCGACCCGGTCCCCGAAGTTAGCCGCAACGAATCCGCCTGAAACTCGCTGTCAATATCTCCCGAATGGCAATCCGCGACAATCTCGAAGCTCGACGACTCCGGCAGGCTCAGCGTTATTCCCGCGGATGAATTATTGATTTCGATGTCGTCTTTCGGCGGCGTGGAGAAGCGAACTTCAACGTTCCCTCTGCGATTGTCGACTTTGACCTTGCCGCCGGCGTTTTCCAGCGTGATGTCGTCTTGCGTGCGCACGCTGAGGTTGCCGGGAGCGTCAAAGATTTCGAGATTGCCTGGGCCGGCCTCCATATGGCCGGTGAGCTGTGAAAGCGTGAGATCAGTGCGCCGTGAAATGAAGCGCACGCCCTTCGCGATTTTGTCCGCCCGGATAGCCCCGTAAAACTCGCCGTCAATCGTAAGCCCGCCGCTGGCGCCCGATACGTTGATTTCGCCGCCATGGCCGGAAATCTTGATGTTGCCTTTCGTGTCGGAAACTTTGATATCGCTCTTTCGCGTATCGATACTGACGTCTCCCGCCGTGCCGCGAATCTCCACGTCACCAACGCCGTTGGTCACGTTTACGGGCTTGGCCATGTCGGCGACGGTAATGTCCCCCTTTTCGTTCCGGATCGTCAGCGCGGCCTTCTTCGGAACCGCCACGTCAAGATCAAGGCTGATCCGCGAATCGCCAGTGCCAACGCCAGTAGGATGGATTTC
>Ga0066659_10000369_pt1 | contig 16106 bp, 20 predicted proteins | sample GraSoiAngelo_108_FD_75176 | JGI IMG/M metagenome (GOLD analysis project Ga0066659, IMG submission 75176) | Grasslands soil microbial communities from the Angelo Coastal Reserve, California, USA - 14_0903_09_40cm | ecosystem: Environmental > Terrestrial > Soil > Grasslands | place: USA... | reverse complement strand
CGAAGTCATGGAACTCACGATGCCGGCCCGATTCAATACCGCAAGGTCCATTAGGGACCTGTTCTTTCTTAACGAATCCGTCGGATGGATGATTACCTGGCCACTACAATAACAACGGGCCGCATCTCTATCGGACAATCGATAGCGGGAAAACTTGGACTATCCACCCCGATAAAACGATGCAGGGTACTGGAAAGTGGTGATCCGTGGTTCGGTTTCTCAACGCGAAGATCGGCTTTGCGTTCAGCCGCGACGATAAACTGGAGCCCATCAACGAGCCCGGCGTTGCGAATCCCCAGACCGGCCTTGTCGATTCGGGACGACTGCATTATTCCGATGAGCCGATGATGGTGGTGAACACTGGCAACCCACACCTTTGGTGGGTTATTTGGTAGGGAGTACGGTTGGGGAACCGGACTGGGCGATTCGATTTCCATGAACCAGGGCAGGAACAGATTGACAGATTCGTGGTTGGAAGGATCCCTGTGACATTGCATTCAAGTCTTGAGACTCGCGCGATCCCTGCGACCACGGCCCTTGGTCGCAAAACAAAGATCTGGGCAGTCGTGCGCGTGTCCAGCGGAAACTTCCTGGAAATGTATGACTTCATGGTGTTCGGTTATTACGCTACGGACATCGGGAAGGCGTTTTTTCCAAGCGGTACTCCCTATGTATCGCTGATGCTGTCTCTCATGACGTTTGGTGCGGGCTTTCTCATGCGACCGTTTGGCGCAATCGTTCTGGGAGCTTATACCGACCGCTATGGACGGCGTGCCGGTCTGATTCTCACCTTGACGCTGATGTCGATCGGCATTATCACCATAGCCTGCACACCGGGATACGCCAGCATCGGGCTGCTGGCTCCGCTGCTGGTGCTGCTCGGCCGACTGCTGCAGGGTTTTTCCGCGGGCATGGAACTGGGTGGTGTCTCAGTTTATTTGTCCGAGATCGCCACCCCTGGGCACAAAGGTTTTTACGTCAGCTGGCAGTCTGCCAGCCAGCAGGTGGCCGTGATGTTCGCGGCGCTGCTCGGAGTCGCCCTGAGTTCGGTCCTGTCACCTCTGAAGATGACGCTTTGGGGATGGCGTATCCCGCTCCTGTTGGGGTGTGCCATTGTTCCGGTTCTATTCGTTCTGCGATATTCGCTCCAAGAGACCGACGAGTTCACCGCCCGCAAATATAAGCCGAGCACATCAGAAATCCTTCGTTCGCTCAATTCCAGGCGGGGAGTCGTGCTTGTCGGGATGATGATGGTGACCATGACTACTGTCTCCTTTTACATGATCACCGCTTACACGCCGACTTTTGGCGAATCAGTGCTTCATCTGGCGTCGGTTCACAGTCTGGTGGTCACCTTATGTGTGGGAGCCTCCAATTTGTTCTGGCTTCCGGTAATGGGTTCGCTGTCCGATCGGGTAGGTCGTCGGCCTCTGCTCGTCGCGTGCACGTGTCTCATGCTGATGACTGCGTATCCCGTCATGGTCTGGCTGGTGCACGAGCCTTCATTTACGCGGTTACTTATTGTCGAACTCTGGCTCTCGTTTCTCTATGGCAGCTACAACGGCGCGATGGTTGTCTTTCTGACGGAGATCATGCCCGTGAGCGTGCGGACCTCTGGTTTCGCGCTCGCCTATAGTCTTGCCACCGCGATCTTCGGCGGATTTACCCCAGCAATCAGCACTTATCTGATTCACATTACCGGCAATCGAGCTGTGCCCGGGTTGTGGCTGTCGGCGGCGGCAGCCTGCGGTCTGCTGGCGGGAATGATCGGTAAACCAGATTCCGAGTCAAATGGGGCAATGTTGTGCGCGGATTCCGGCGTGGCAGGATGAATGAACTTTTAACCTACTTTCATGGTGCCTCCATGGTCGAGTTCTATGCTGCTGGCACTTAGGCAAAGGATCTCGGGAGCGGCACATACGCGTCGCCCAGAACATTGCCGGTTCTTCACGAGCCTGGTTCTGATCTGGATACTTGCTTGTATCTCAGGGTGGGCCCAGAGCAGCGGCGGAATCCAAGGCACGGTCGCAAACGCATCCGGCGCACCGCTTCCGAATGTCAGAGTGTCAGTCAGGAGCGTGCCGACGGGCGAGACTCGAACCGTTCTGACGCACCAGCAGGGGATTTTCAGCGCTCTCGGACTTTCGCCTGGTGGCTCTAAGTTGACGGCATCGCTGCCCGGCTTTTTTCTGCTTACGGCGACGGCAAGCGTGGAAGCTGGTGTGACGCGTACTGTAAACGTTGTTCTGCAGCGGGAAGACCTGGGCAACAAAACGCGCTCCACCATTTCGGATGCGGGCACAGGCACCTCCTCAACTGGCGGATCGGTAAATTCGAAAACTGTCCGCGACCTGCCGAGCAATGGCCGTGACTGGACACAAGCGGCGACCGCTGGAGGCAGGCGTAGAGGCGGTCCGCACTCAACCAAACGCCTCCAACACCAACTCTGGGCGTGGCCAGCGTGGCTTCGGAGCGCAGATCAGCATCTCCGGTGGACGTCCGCAACAGAATAACTACATCGACATCGACCGAGACCATGTAGTGTCAGCGCGTCCTAGACGACTACAATGACAGCGGCCGTAACCGAAAACGGATGGCCCCGCGTGGAGATCTGGGAAAAATGCCCTCGGGCGACTCTCAGCGAACTTGGTTTCCAGAAATGGTCGCACGCTTGCGGGTGGAATGGCGCGAGGGAATGTCGATTCCGGTCCTCATCGGCCTGCGGGACGAACTCAACGAAACGCTCCACCGGATTCGGGCTGGCCGGAACATCCAGACACCGATTATCACTTGCCCCAGGTGCGGGATCGCGGGGCATGCGGCGGAACCGCGTGTCAGCGTGCGCGCCTTGATCCTGGCGTTGGCGCGGTTCCAAATCGCGTCGAAGGATCAAACCCGCGCCCTGGAAAAGGAATGGGCAGCCTACGGCAAGCAACACCGGCTGGACATCGAAGGAAGAGCCTTAGTAGAGGTCCCGCAAAGCTGCCCACATTGAAGATCGCAACCCGTCTGCGTTCGCGCCTTGCCGTCGGATGAGGTCATGCCTGTTAGGTGTGCTGCGCCATGCCCATAACTTCCGGCTTGCTCGCGATACAAGTGTAGTTTCGAGCGCCGCGATTTTAAACCGCAACGTGGGGTTCACGTCGGAAAGAGGTCGAGCGCGGGCAGACCAAGTTCACGTCGAATATCGAATCGGCCAGTGCCGGTAAACCCGTCCTAATGATCATCGCTCTTCTTGAGATACTCTTTCGCTGCCTGAAACTCTCGACGCTTCGTTCCAGGATCTGCGACCGTGACGAGCCTCGCCATCTATCCCGACCAGAAGGTGGTAATCGCCTGGCTCCAGAACAGCGATGATTGTCGCGACTGGCCTATGTTCAAGGTTGCTGCTCCCTTCCTTCTTGAACAAAACGAACCTCAATCCAAACCAAAGCGAACTAAAAATATCAGCAGCGCGCGTTGGACGTGACGATTTTGGGTGAGCGGTCGGCAATGCGGAAGTGATCGGGGAGGCCTTCGGCGCTTCATCATATGCCCCAGAAATGTCTTCGGGGAAATAGCTCCTTATCGCCAAGGAGCGAGTGATGTGCTCGCACTCGCGCCCGCGCCTCCCGCGACCCTTGACGGCGCCAACCCGCCCTTTCAGTCTTACTCGCGGGCAAAGTGGCCGGGAGCCTCCCGGCCGGCCTGCGCCACTTCGGACCTGGGATAACTTCCGGATCGCTAAATTTGCCCACAATCGGCCGTAGTCGGTAAGCCGGATCGTTCAGGCTGCTGTTGGGCGCTGTTCTGCCTTTGTCTTGCAGACCCGGCAGAGATGTAATACGCTCATTACATGAAGACTATCACCGTACGGTTGCCCGAGCCGCTGGTGGCAGATATCGAAGCGGAATCGCGCGGCCGGAAGATTTCAAAGTCCGATGTAGTTCGTGAACGGCTGCAGCTCACACCTCGCCAGCGACGACGGCGCATGGCCTCCCTCGATACCATCGCCGATCTCATCGGCTCGGTGGATGGCTTACCGACCGACCTTAGTACGCGAAGGCGGGTTTATTTGCGAGCCATGGGCTATGGCCAGAAACGTCCTCGTTGACGCGGGGTTTGTGGTGGCCCTGCTCAGTAGCCGCGACGCTCACCACCAATGGGCCATGACCCAAGCCCCCGCATTGCCTCCGCCTTGGTCGACGTGCGAAGCGGTTCTCTCCGAAGCATTCCATCTTCTCGGAGCGCGAGGAACCCACAGTCTGGGAATGCTTCTTCGCCGCCGCGCTCTGTTCGTCGCTTTCGAGATCAGAGAAAACTTAGAACCAGTCTTAAGGCTTATCGAGAAGTACCGCGACGTTCCCATGAGCCTCGCCGATGCTTGCCTCGTGCGCATGAGTGAAACCCTCGCCGACCCCGTCATCCTGACGACTGACAAGGATTTCCGTATTTACCGTCGCCACAGCCGTCAAACGGTTCCTTGTGTGACGCCCGAATAATGGCCATTCTTTTCTTCAGGATCTCCGCCTGCTTTGCGATCTAACGGGCAGAGTCCAAGACTTTTCTGAGAGCCCTCGAAACGGCCTTGCCAACTTTTAGAATCGTAAATTAGGAAATAGCTCCTACCCTGTCGGCAAGTGGCGAGTAATCCTGAGTTGGTCCGATGCCGTGAGCAGATCACCAAATCTCTTGACACGCGTTTCTTCTACTATTCGGACCGGCACAACTCAGGCCGGTCGAACCGCGGCCTGTGAGCTACCACGGACGGCGAACCTCATCAATCTCGTAGTCCTCACTGGGAAATGCCTCGCCGGTAATGCAGGTGAAACACGCGTATCCCGCTGAAACGGATCCGACAACCCAGATGGGTGCTCCGCATTGGCAACGCGCTCCCGTCAAGGCGTCCGAAACGCAACTGCGCAAACGTGCTAGCAACTCGCTGGGATTCTCCTCAGGGTTAGCCTTCACGTGGAGCTTGACGTACTCCCCTACTCCGATTGCAACGAAACCCATGTGTCTTCTCATCGAGTGTGTGTCCTGCTACTTGTAGGGAGCTTGTGCTCCTCCAGCCAGTTCCGTGCGATTTCTGCCAGCGCTTCCTCACGGAACTGATACCAACTTTGCTCTATGCGCAGTCGTCGAATCGTGCTCCGAAACATCCGAAAGGCGCCAGCGCCATGAATGGCATCCAAGAACTCTTGCCGGATCCGTTCGCTATCCTGCGCTCGGGCGAACTCATCCATAATCGACCATTCATGAATGCCGAAGCGGTTCGGCAACTCAAGGAAATGATCGCTTGCCAACAAGGCACGGACCTTTGGCATCATCCAACGCTGCCATTCTGGAACATCGTCTAGAGAATCCTCTTTCTACCAATCGCCGTTCTTCCTCTGTCACACTGATGACTTCGCCAGTGTCCGGATCCAAGTAGGAAACGCAGTCGTCGCGCTGGATTTCCATCGCCTCGATAATTTCACGGAGAGAAATGACAGTCGCCACGCTGTTCTAAGCCTCTGTTGAGTAATCAAATCAGATAAAAAAGCCCTCTTTGGAATCGTTCGACCGCAACAAAACGCACACAGGATATCGCCTTCCGATCCTTCCTGTTTTTGTGTGCCTCGTATAATCGGCAACTTATCGATAATAGAGCACACAGAAGGGTGCAACTCCGTCTCTTGCCACCTTTAGTGTAGTTGCAGGCCGTGCGTACCTCAATGGCGAACAATGCTGAAACCTTGTCTCAGCCAGCGTGGGCTCAACTCCCGTGTAGTCGACCATCGATGAATGATCGGTTCGGCCAACAATACGGCGTCAGCGAGGACTTATGCACAAAGAGTCGGCTTATCTAATACTTCCCACAAGCCGACTGGGCCGGAATACTTCCGGTTTCCCGTCATCCGCCCCGAACTCTAAACACTGAGGATTCGTTTCCAACTGTCAAATAGTCAAATAGAGCCTCTTTGAGTGGCATGACAATTTAACATTACTGTCGCGGCTCCAGCCGGTAGAGAGACGGGCTCTCGTCCGAAGGTGTCCGCTTCCGGACACAGCATTCCACTGGCGGACATCCGGTGCGCTCGCGCCTCCCAGATTCAACTTGCATCGCCTTAGCGATCTGCAGTTTACAGACCTCCGCAGATGGTAGGAGAATTGCCATTTCAACGAGCAGTGACGTGTGCTTGTCTTGAAGTCACAGGGTGGAGGTCGCGCGATGAGTGGGCTAGCTCAGGATCTTTGCTACGTGCTGCGGCAGTTGCGCAAGTCTCCGGGCTTCACCATCACCGCCGTTGTGACGGTGGCAATGGCCATCGGCGCAAACGCCGTGGTTTTCGGTGTCCTAAACGGGCTGATCCTGCGCCCGCTGAATGTGCCTCAGGCCGAGAGCCTCTATTTAATCGAGCGCGCCAGCGATAAGGACACTAGCCAATCGTATCCCGATTATCTCGATCTGCGCGACCGCAACCACAGCTTTGACGGTCTGGCAGCTTATAGAATTACTCAGGTAGCGATGAATACGGGCGAGGGTCCATCCCTTATCTGGGGCATGGAGTCGAGCAGCAACTACTTTGACGGGTTGCGGATTCACCCGTACGTCGGCCGTTTCTTCAACACCTCCGATGATCATGGCCCGAACAGCGCTCCTTATATCGTCCTCAGTTACGCATATTGGCACAGCCACTTCCGCGATGACCGTGGCGTAGTGGGCCGTACGGTTCAGCTGAACAAGCATCCTTTTACCATCCTTGGCGTAGCGCCGCCTGAGTTTCGCGGGACTGTAGTGTTCGTCTCTCCTAACTTCTTTGTGCCGATGGTGAACCACGAGCAGGTGGACGGGGCAACTGACCTCAATGATCGCGCAAGCCGTTGGGTGTTCATGGTCGTAGGACACTTGAAGACGGGAGTCACTCTGACAGAAGCAACCGCCGATCTGAACTCGATCGGCGCGTATCTGGACGAGACTTATCCCAAAGACGAACGGCAAGCCGGCTTTTCATTAGCGCGCCCAAACCTTTTGGGCGATCAGTTTGCCCCCGGGGTACAGGCATTCATTGCGGGATTGATGCTGCTGGCAGGGTTGATTCTGCTGGCGGCGTGCGCCAACTTGGGCAGCCTGTTCACCGCGCGCGCCGCTGACCGTTCCCGCGAAGTGGCACTGCGGCTCGCGCTCGGCTCGAGCCACAAACGCATCCTGCGTGCTCTATTTGCCGAAGCCGTGCTGATCTCGCTGGTCGGAGGCGCCATCGGACTATGGGCCAGCGTGGTGTGTTTGCGCTGGTTGAGCGAGTGGCAGCCATTCGGGAATTTCCCCGTGCATACGCCGGTGAACCCGGACGCAAGCGTTTATGGAGTAGCTTTGCTGCTGAGCTTAATCAGCGGGTTCCTGTTCGGAGCGGTACCTGTAAGGCAGGTACTTCGCACTGACCCGTATCAGGTCATCAAGGTGGGGTCAATCGCCGCGGTTGCGCGGCGCAGTACTGCTCGCGACGTATTGCTGGCGGTTCAAATTGCGATCTGCGCCGTGCTGGTTACGTCTTCGCTGGTTGCTCTGCGTGGCTTGGTACACGCCATGCACAGCAATTTCGGTTTTGAACCGAAGAACTCCATGCTGGTAGACGCCGATCTGCCCATGGCAGGTTACAGCGGCGATCGAGTCCCCCCAATGCAAAAGCACATGCTCGATGCCATCGCGACCGTTCCTGGCGTAGACTCTGTCGGATTAACCGATGCGCTGCTACTAAATGACCAGAACACCTCGAATATCTTTACCGATAGAACGACAGATCTGCGGCCATCGAGTGCCGCCGCTAACGTCTACACGTACCACATATCTCCCGAATACCTTCACGCCGAGGGCACTATGTTGCTGTCCGGCCGGGCTTTCACATGGCATGACCAGAAAGACTCGCCTCGCGTCGCGGTGGTGAACGCGGAGTTTGCGCGCAAAATCTTTGGTTCGATGCAAAACGCGATCGGTGGTCATTACAAGCTGCCGGATGGAACGCGCATACAAGTCGTGGGTATTTCGGAAAACGGAAAGTATGGAAAACTCACCGAAGAACCAAAGCCCGCAATGTTTCTCCCAATCCTGCAGTGGCCCTCCACCTCCGCATGGATGGTGGTGCGCTCCAGCCGCGATCCGCAGCAACTCGGCGCGGCCATACGGAGCACACTGCACCAACTCGATGCAGGGCTCCCGGTTGTGATTGAAACGCGGTTGGACGAAATAGCCGGCGCTCTGTTTCCTCCCCAGGTGGCGACGGTGGCGTTGGGCGTACTAGGCGCGATGGGCGGGATGCTGTCCATAACTGGCATTTTCGGAATGGCGGCGCACTCGGTCAGCAAACGGCTGCGGGAGCTGGGAATTCGCGTTGCGCTGGGCGCCCAACGTAAGCAAGTGGTAGAGGCGGCCTTGGGACGGGCTTTCAAATTGCTCACCTTTGGTTCGGCGGCCGGATTGCTCCTCGGAATTCTGGCGAGCCGGGTGCTCGCTTTCATCGTGTATGAGGCAACTCCCCGAGATCCGCTGGTATTGGCTGGTGTTGTTGTAGCTATGGCGCTGCTGGGCCTATTGGGTACGTGGATTCCAGCGCGACACGCGCTGTCGATTGATCCTATGATCTTGCTCCGCGAGGAGTGAACTGCCCAGGCACAGGACGAAATAGGTTCTTAGCTGCGAAGACGAAGGCGTCACATCTATAACTACGTCCTCTGTCATTTTCCACTGAAGTCCGTTCTTGTCAACGACTATAGCAGCCCTTTGCATTCCCGAGTTCTGGACGGTTGGGCGGCCACACGGAAGAGATCGAAACGAGACTCCACGGATTAGTAATGAAAGTCAGCCAGTATGTACCATCACCCGCAACGCCGATCATTAGTGCACATCCGGCTCCAGACCGATGTGATCGTTCACGGCGTTCCGGAACCGCTGCTTGCACCCGAGGTATCGCTCGGTCGTCTGAATTGAAACGTGACCTAGCCTTAGCCTAGCCGGAACTGAATTTGCTCCAGCTCGCCTCCTGCCTGATGGCACAGCCGTGCACAGGTCCGTCGCAAGTCGTGCGGTGCGACTGTTGGGGGACCGCAGCTTTTGGCGTTCACCTTCACCATTGCCCAGATCACCTTAGGCGTAAAGCCGTGACCCCAAATTCTGACTGCCTTGTTGATCGATCGCAGCAACGGACCTGCGATGATGCCATCACCAAGGGTCCAGCTGTCGAGCACCTCCTTAACCCATTCCGGAACGGGGATCGTCCGGATGTGGCCACTTTTTCCTCTCAGGTCTGCGATGACCCAATGGCCTTCCCGAAGCTGGAGATTCTCTAACCGCAAGGTTGTAACCTCAGCCCTCCGGAGGCCGCAGCCGATGAGAAGCGAGAGCAAAGCGCGATTTCGCAACTGGGAGGGTGTCAGCGTTTTCAGTGCCGAGTAACTTCTTGCCTTCCTCTGCCGTCAGCCAATTCCGACACGCACTCCCAGCTGCCGGACGCCTTTCACACGCCGAATGCCTGCCGCGAGATCCGGGCTAAGAAGTCCGCAATCGGACGCTTCATACGCCAGCCGGAGTATCGCCGCCAATCTCAGGTTAATCGTCGACGGGGCGTATGGGGGCTGTTCGAGTGCGATCCGGTACGGTGTGACCACGGTCTTGTTAAACGCGAGGCGAGACTCCGAGCATTGCCAGTCGATGATTCACGAATGGCATGGTCGTACGAGCGCTTTGAACTCGCCAACGGGAGGCTGTTCAGGACGGCAGACTTCGATTGTTCGAGATCCGGTAGCTTAAGCATCGTCTTCGGGACTCGTTTGCGTTTGCTTTTCGCCATTGGGAGCAGCCTCCAGTGCCGCGGCGAAAAACGTGATCCTGTCCTCGATTCTCTGACCAGCAGGGCGTTGTCGGTACTAATCCGACGCATGAACCGATAACTTGCGGCTGGCCTGTCACTCGGGCACAACCGGAAACCGCGCTGCCGCGTTGTGTTTGTCGCTGTAGTACGTGTGACGGATGTAACTTGCTGCACTCGATCTGTGTAGTCACACTTGGCACATGATTAGCGGGGACCAATCGTTTATGACCGCCGCAGCGACTTCGACTTCGCGACGCAAGGTGGTGCTTGCCGCCGTGTTGCTAATTTCGCTCGCAGTCGCGAAGCGTTCAGGAGCGCTGGAACAAGTGTGGGGCCTGCTCACCGGACACAACATCCCTGTTTCCGGTGCGCCGGTTGCGGCGACTCATGGCAAACTCTCTGAGCATAACTTGGAATGGCTCAAGACGCAGCAGCCGCAGCAACAGGCCGAATTCCTGCTGGGTGCGGCAATCAATCACGACGAGGGCGCCACAAATGCGATCGCGGCGCTAGTCGATGGCTGGCATGGCCATTTACGGCGCACGAAAAAGTGGCAAGACCTGGAAATGACGGCGCTGTACTCGAACGACCTGCGGGTGCGGGCTGCGGCCATCGAGGTCAACTTGGCCGTCAATAATTTGGATAAGACGGACGAGCAGGTCTCGCGCCTGATCGAGGGTGCCGAGTAGATTCCGACCAACCGTCCGTGGATGGCGTGGGAACTGGGAATGCTGGCGAACCGGGGAGTGCAGCCGCAGCGCATCCATAATTTACTCGTTAGCTGGCTCCACGACAGCGACCAGCAAACACGTTACTCGGCGGTTGAAGGGCTGGCGCACATGGGCACAGACCAGACGATCAATGACGTTCTTGCCGTATTCCGCGACGAGGTTTCCGCAGACGTGCGCGAGCGCGCGGGCTGCTCGCTCGCCAAATCAGGAATGTTGACGCGTGAGCAGCGCATGAAGGCCGTCCCCGGATTGCTCGACTTGGCCGAAGATTCCGCACTTAATGCCACCACCCGCGGCTGGGTATACCAAGCGTTACGCGAGATCAGCGACCAAAGCATTCCTAACGATCCGGGCGCATGGCGCGATTGGTACGCCGCACACGGCTCCGAGCGCGCAGCGCGATTCCACCAAGGTGAGCAGCAGCAGGTGCTGGGAAACAACTGAGCAATCGAGTTAGACTGACGTAACTCGCGCGCCATCCAGGCCACGGCTTCTGCCTCCTCAACCTACACGCGAAACCAGCCCACCTTCCGCTTTGCTAAGCGCTGACAGCGAGGTTCTGGCAAAAAGAAGTGAGGAGGGTCTTAACAACTGGCTTGGATTCATCGCTAATTGCTACAATCGCGGATAGTTCTACATGCGGCACGGGAGTAGGGAAATGAGTAGCACAAGAATCCACTGGGCACGAATTTTGCTCGGCGGGCTGCTCGCGGAAGTAGCTCTCATTCTCGCGATTGTTCCTCTCGGCTTGCGTCTTGGCGACAATTTCCTACATTACACTGCTCCGCCCGGGTCCTTCGTCATGTGCTTCCTGGGAGCGCTTTGGGTGTGTCGGCGGATCGAATCCCATTTCATTCTGCATGGGATGTTGGTGGGAGTGGTCGCGGCCCTGATCTACGTTGGCTTGTCGCGCGCGCAGCCTGAACCTTTCGCATACATTGTGGCCCACGCGCTGAAACTCGTGGGTGGTGCATGCGGCGGCTTCGTCGCCCAACGGCGTCGATCACCGTCTCCAGCGCAACCCGTTCACGATTGATTCACTGCCTCACACAGTTCCGGCTCGCGGTTTACGAGAATTCACCTTCCGCCGGCTTGCGCAGCTTCGGCGTGACGCAAGGCTTCGGTAGCAGCTGTTTTTGGCGTTTGGGATGAAGGGAAAGCGCCGTTAAGAACCGCCGCAGTTCAGCTTCGCCTGATTGGAGCTAAGAATGGACCGTTTTTGGCGTTTTGCATGGCGATGCATGGCGCGGTGGGATGCACTTTCCGCCGAAGAATCTGCTACCATGACCGTTGGGTGAGGTGGCCATGCCCCAATACGTGATCGAGCGGGAAATCCCAGGCGCAGGTAATTTATCAGATGCGGAACTGCAGGCAGTCGCCAGAAAGTCGGTAGGCGTGCTGAAGGATATGGGGCCGGAAATCAAATGGCTTCACTCCTACGTCACCGGCGATAAAGTTTATTGTGTGTACCTGGCGCCAGACGAGGAAACGATTCGCGAACACGCACGCCGCGGAGGTTTTCCGGCGAATCGCATCTCGGCAGTGCGGCGGCTGATCGATCCCAGCACCGCAAATTGACTTAAGCAGAGTTTCGAGTCCGAAGGCCTGATTCCGCGTCGCAGTTAAGCGCCTCATGGACGGCCTGCTCGACCGGCATCGCCCAACCTTCCATCCACGCCGTCAGACCTGCAGCATTGCCGAGCGTTCGGCGCGCAAATTCCAGGGCCTTCTCAAGCCTGGGTTGCTCGGCGGGCGTGAGCGGAGCGCCCAATCGTTGGCGAAGCGCGGCGGCGGCTCCTGCCAAATGCAGCGATTGTTCGGCGTTCGATTGTGCTGCGGCGCTTACGGCGAGACATTCGAGCGCCCTTGCGATGCCGCGTTTGTGACCCAACTGTTGGAACACCTTGATGCTTTCGCCGTACAGACGACGCGCCTCGGCGTTGTTACCCTGATCGCAGCTTAGACTTGCCAAATCGGCAAGGCTGCTCGCAATTCCCCAGCTATCGCGCAGTTGGCGAAACTCCGACAGGCTCTGTTCACAAAATGAACGGGCTGCAACGAAATCCGCTTTTTCCCGAGCGACGTCGCCCTGGTAGTTCAACGTCCAAGCGACACCGGCGCCATCTCCGACCCGTCGGAACATGGTCAGACACTCATCGTAAAGCGAGGATGCGCGCTCATATTCGCCCTGCAACTTCATCATGCTGGCGAGATTGCTGAGGGCCCGGGCGATATCAGCGGAATCGCCAAGGTCCTTCCATATTGCGACACATCGCTCGAAGAGCGAGGATGCGGCGGCGATTTCGCCACGATCGCGAGTGATGACGGCCAACGCGTTCAGTGCGACGGCGACGCCACGATTATCGTTTAGCTCGCGATAAGTCTCGAGACTGTCTTCGAACATCTTCTGCGCAGAGCTGTAATCGCCCTGCTCGCTCGCCAGAACTGCCGCAGCGAACAGCAGGCGCGCCCGAAGCTTCGGACGTGCCAAGGCTCCTTCCAACGCCAAGATCCTGGCGATCGCGTCACGGCCCTCCGTGAGATGCTCCAGTGTTTCCCAGAAGGGGAACAGGGCGGCGCCGATGCGGAGTCCCCAGTCGGTATCCCCAGTTTTGATCAGATAATCAATCGCCAAGCGGAAGTTCTCGTGCTCGACCTCAAAACGGTCGAGCCATTCGGGGTGAGCGGCTATGTCCTCGGCACCTTCTTCGGCAAGCACGAGGTAATAAGCGGCATGGGCCCGGCGAGTCGCAGATTCATCGTCGCTCTCAGCGAGGCGTTCAAGAGCGTACTCCCGGATGGTGGAGAGCATAAAGAAGCGCGCTTCTTTATCGACCTGCTCCACCTGCTGCACCAAGCTCTTGTCCACCATGGAAGCCATGCCGTCGAGCACGTCGAGGCCCAGATCGCCTTTGGTATCGCACACGGCTTCCACGCTTTCCAGCGTGCAGCCGCCGGTAAATACGGAAAGCCTGCGAAAGAGAGTTTGTTCAGCGCCATTGAGGAGGCCGTGACTCCAGTCCACGGTGTTGCGAAGCGTTTGTTGCCGAGTTGGCAAATCGCGGGCGCCGCCGGTCAACAGGTTCAAGCGGCTTTCGAGGCGTGTCAGCATGGCGGACGGCGAAAGCAGCTTGATGCGCGCCGCGGCAAGTTCGATGGCCAGAGGGAGGCCGTCAAGGCGAGAGCAGATGGCCGCCACCGCGGGTGCGTTTTCCTTCGTCAGTGCGAATTGGTGCTTCACAGCCTGCGCACGTTCCACAAAGAGCGCGATCGCTGGAAGACGGGAAAGCACTTCCAGAGGCGGCATGGACTTGGGGTCGGGCAGCGCGAGCGGGGGCACGGGAAATTCATGTTCGCCGTAGACATGAAGCGGCGCTTGGCTCGTGACCACGACCCTGAGTTTGGGGCCGGTAGTAAGCATTTCCGCCACGACCGGCGCGGCGGAGACGAGGTGCTCGAAGTTGTCGAGCAAGAGGAGCATCGGCTGGCTCAGGCCGCCCACGTACTCTATCAAGCTTTCCTGCAGCGACGTATTTCCGGTTTCGCGCACGCCCACTGCTTGCGCGATCGTGGAAGCGATCAAGCCTCGTTCGCCAATCGCTGATAGAGCAACAAAGCAAACACCGCCCGGAAACTGGTCGGCGATTTCGCCTGCCACCTGCAAGACGAGCCGCGTCTTCCCGATGCCGCCCGGACCCGTGAGGGTCACCAGCTGCACGTCCGCGCGGCTCAAGAGCTGACGGAGAGCAGCCGCTTCGTGTTCCCGTCCAATAAATGCAGTGCGCTGCACCGGCAGGTTGTTGGGGCGAGGTTCGGATTCCCGGGCAGGCGCATCGGCGAGGCGGTCGCGCACCGCGGCGAGGTCGCGAGCTAAATCCCGGGTGGAGGCGTAGCGCTGCTTCGGGTCCTTGGCGAGGCAGCGCTCCACGATCCAAATGAAAGGAGCGGGCGCCTGAAGCATTCTGGCACCGAGGCGCTCGGGCTCATCGCGAAGGATTGCGGCCGTCGTTTCCGCATGCGTCTTTTTTTGGAAGGCGGGAAACCCGGTGACCATTTCGTAGAGCACCGATCCGAAGGAAAACTGGTCAGAACGAAAATCGACTTCGCCGCCGGTCGCTTGCTCCGGCGAAGTGTAGCCGACGGTGCCCATCACCGTTCCAAGCTTGGTGATGCCGGTAGCCGCATCCGAACTCCGGGCGTGGTCGAGTTTAAGAAGTTTCGCCAGACCGAAATCCAGTACCTTGGCCGTACCGTCGTGAGAAACCATCAGGTTCTCCGGCTTCAAATCGCGATGAATGATGCCAATCTCGTGCGCTTTGGCGAGACCGTCGGCAATCTGCGCCGCGATTGCAACAGACTTGCGAAATGGAATAGGGCCAGAGGCGAGCAGCGCACGCACCGTTTCTCCATCCACCAGTTCCATCGCGATGTAGAGCGTGCCGTTCACCTGCCCGAGTTCATAAATCGTCACGGTGTTCGGGTGATTAAGCGCGCAGGCAGAACGGGCCTCCTGCTCGAAGCGCGATAAGGCTTCCGGTTGAGAACAGCCGCCCACCGAAAGGGTCTTGATTGCGACCTCACGGTCGAGGCGGGTGTCCTTAGCGCGATAGACGACACCCATGCCCCCGGCACCCAGCCGCTGAAGAATCTCGTAATTGCCGAAGCGCGTACCCGGCGACAGGGTAGATGCCACCGAACCAGACGTGGGAGGTGGGTTCATGGACCTTGCTGGCGCAGCTCTCGGCATCCCGAAGCAGACTGCTCGCGGCTGCGCAATTACAGTTGAATTTTAGGTCGCTGCCACGACAGCCCCCAAGGCAGCACCCCTGCTGCGCTTATAATATCCCAGATTTCAGAGGGGATTTTATGGATATTCGATCGTTGCAGCGACCACTGAAAGATCTGTACAGGCAAGACCCGGCCAGTTCCCGAATCACGCTGACAGCGCACGGCACTCAGACTGACGCACCGATCGCTTGTTCTGTGGACTTGGGGCGGGAGATCTACAAGGCGCAAGCGCACAAAGGAGTCGGTGGCGCGGGTACCGGAGCCTGCTCCGGAGACCTACTGTTAGGTGCGTTAGCCGCCTGCGCGCAGATCACTTGCCAAATGGTAGCCGCTGCCATGGGAATACCCACAGCGGGCATAGATGTCACGGTCGAGGGCGATCTCGATCTGCAAGGAACGCTGGGAACATCGAAAGAGGCGCCCGTCGGATTTCAGAGCATCAGAGTCATTTTCGACGTCCGCGCCCCGCATGCAACTGTGGAGCAGTTAAGCGCATTACAGGCGAAAACGGAACAATATTGCGTGGTGATGCAAACGTTGCAGCATCCCCCGAGGATTGAGAGCAAATGGAAGCAGTAGGGATGGTCAAAGGTTCAGAGTGGATTCCCGGCTTTGATCAGTGTTCTCCGGTACTCCTTAGGACTAATTATAGCCAAAGATATTTGAAATTTTGATCGCAGTGCTTTCAGCGCTCAGCTGGCAGCTTTCAGCTTCTGCAGGAAACTGGTGAGCATGCGCTTCACTTCCGTGGTCTTCTCTG
>Ga0066659_10000360_pt1 | contig 16254 bp, 18 predicted proteins | sample GraSoiAngelo_108_FD_75176 | JGI IMG/M metagenome (GOLD analysis project Ga0066659, IMG submission 75176) | Grasslands soil microbial communities from the Angelo Coastal Reserve, California, USA - 14_0903_09_40cm | ecosystem: Environmental > Terrestrial > Soil > Grasslands | place: USA... | reverse complement strand
GCGCTTGGGGTCTGTCTGTTGGTGGCCGTTAATCAGCCGGCCAAGCATCGCTTGATGATCGCCTATGGGGCGTGGTCAAGCCTTGCCCATGGGTTCACGATGACAATCATGTCGGCGCAGGCCCTGGCGCACGGGATGCACAGGAAGGATAGCCCCCAGGACATTGTGATCTTTGGCGTGATTGGAGTCACGCTGCTTGCACTCCTCCCGGCAAAACAACCATCGCCGGTCGGCGCGCCTATCAGTGAGCCGCGCGTTGCCGAACTCTAGAGGGCTGGTCCACCGCCGCGCGCATACCGAGATGCAGGACGGAAGCCTTGACAGCGCCTTCACAACGTCTCCTCTGTTCTTGGCGGAGGGTATCGAGCGCCTACTCACGGTTGCGGATGCAGCAGACTGTACGCGCGTGTGGCAGGTTTCCTGCACTCAACGCAATTGCCTCGAGTCGCCGTTTAGAGATAAGAAAATAGACAATCTCAGAGACCACCTTCTCGACCATGCAGACAAACTTTATGACCTAGATGTCATGTATGACCAGCGCATGAATTACTGTACGTCGTGACCCGATGGGAATCACGCGTCTGATAAGTTCATGGATTGGATGATTTCTATATTCAATCCGGCCTTTTATTGATGTCAGGAAGTGAGATTGGTCTCAGTCCGCCGTTGAGTCAGCAACCGGATCGCGCTTGGGCAGCAGATTCGACGAGAACGTTGGACAGCGGTCTCCTTGGTCTGCTTCCCACTGCTCGGCAAACTACACCCCCGAGGAATCATGCCGTTGAGAGCTATGCGTTGGAAGCATTTGATTTGGTATCTGGCTTTCGGTCTTTCGCTCGCATGAAGGAGTAGGAAGCCAATTATCTGTTTATGCGGCCGTTGATGCCGTGCGCGGCACGAAAACCGCCGCGAAAGCGACCGGACGCGTAGGAAAGGCCACCGCTCATGGTGTCGAAAAAGCCGCCAAGGGCGTCGGTCATTCACTATGAGAGCCGAACCTTGTGATCATCAATTCGCCAAGACCGGATGCATAGAAGAGGGTCTCGCAACTGTTGCGAAGGCTTTAACGATCTCTGAGCATACCGGCGAGAGGTACTCGTTGGCTGAGCTGTATCGTATTAGGGAAGAGTTATTGATCAAGTCTGCCGGGCAATCTTGGGTGAGGAGCCTTGCACCAAATACGAATCCCGGATCAACAGAAATTTCTCCGTCCTTAGCCCAGGCGCAGTCCTGCCTCGCAGAAGCTCACGCTATCGCGAAACAGCAGCAGGCGGTCTCCTGGGAGTCCAAAATCGTTTCTAGCACGGAGCGTCTCAAGCAAAATATCGCTTCGGGAAACTGGGTAACACACTAGGTAACAACCTTGCCTGATTCTGCCTACTTGTGACTACGAAAACGTTGGGAAAACCGTTGAAACCATTGATTTGTGGCTCACTGATTGAAAATCAGTAGGTTGAAGGTTCGATTCCTTCCGCGCTCACCACATCTTTTCAACAGCTTATGGCGAAGCAAGAAAATAGAACAACTGACTTTGGTCAGTAGGCCCAGAATCTGTAGACTTCAAAGAGTCGCTATTTTCAAGGGTTTCAACGTTCGAGCACATCGCTCAGCCAGGATTTTTTGTGGCACGTTTTAGGGCACAGGTACGGGCTTCCGTGCAGGTCTTCTGAGTCACACTTCGGTGTTTATGTCGTGCTCCAGTGTGATCTGGGATTTCTTTAGGTGCTAATTCAGTCCGGCAGCAGGGCGCCTGCATCGGAAAAGCGGTCATTGAAGTGAATAACTCCTGGTGCCATCAGGGAATCAAATTGTGAAATGAACCCCTGGCTCCCCACCACGGGTTCGGATTTTGCTTCGCTCGCTTCCATCTTCTTGAAGACTCACAGACTTGGCTTGCAACTTGCGGGCGGTAAAAATCCTTGGGACTTACAAAAAGGACTTACATTGCAATCCGCAGGCATTGCGAGAAAAACATGGCGACCGTTGCAGCGTGTAAACACGATGGGTGTCCTTGTCCCGGTGGGTCCTTGAAAGGTGCAAAATCTGTGCGACTGAAGAACCAAAGGATCAGCAAGCTACCGCATTAATTGTATTGTCGGGTTTTGAATGCACCCGCTATCTGGAAGACCACCACAATTCCAAATACGACGTAAAGAACCACCTGGAAAGGCGGGATGCGCTTCTCAATCTGCTGATATGCGATTGAGTGGGCTGCCGTAAGCACGACTCCCGCATACGCCCACCGCTGAAGCGATTTCCAGCGCTCGACTCCGAGCTTGCGAAGTGAAACATCGTTGGACAACGCCAGGAGCAGAGCGAACACTAGCGCTGCAACACCTCCCGTGTAGTTTCCGAAACCGAAAAGGTCCCGCCGTGGGTGGTGGCGAGTATCGACGAAATATAGCCACATCCTGCCGCGCAGATGAACATTCAGGCCGACCGCAGTGTGTGCCAGTGCTGAGATTCCTGCCCAAATGCCCAAGTCACGCCGCAGGTCGAAGCTTACAGGATTATGTTTCCGTCGCAGCACATGGAAGGGGCCCAACACGAGCGCGGCTGCGGTGAGAAATAGCGCAGGGTAGGCCGTCCCGATGCTTACTCGAGAAAGGAAATCATGCTTCGGAAACAAATGCATGAAGATGACGGTTAGCCCGACACTCCCAACACCGATGAGGATGTGGTGAAGCAGACGACGCCGCGGACGATTCTTGAGCATTTCGTAATGTCGTGGCCAATGTAACTGGAATTTCCGTTTTGACTTCGCGGCCGACCGACAACTTACACTTAAGAGCCTCAGTATGCAATCCTGCCGGCAGGGCCTCTTCACTGGGTTTAGATTCGGATAAGTACCGGTGAGAAAAGCCCGAAGGTTCGTTGGAAAAGTTCATCTCGGAAATGCCTTGGGGGCAAGCCTCGTTGAGGAAGTATGATCGCAGGATGTGTGATCCCGCACTCGGGCTCGACGAGCTTGAAAACTGCGGGTATGACTGAGACCGCCATCTTCCTAAATGAATACCCATTTGTCGTACACGAAGACCACCGTACGTGGCGATTGTGCTGTGGTGGCTCTCGCGGTCGAATGCGTCTTTGGTGCTGCCGGTTTGATCCCTCATGTGCGCAAGGCGTTGACCGTCCAAACCACGATCCAGTGGAACTACACAACCGTTCTGAAAATCATTTTTGGACTGCTTTCCGCCGGTCTCCTGATTCGGTTCTTCAAGGCCGGCGGCGTTCGAATGCTGCGAATGATGGACAAGCCGTCCCACGAAGGCCCAATCGTCTGATTTGTGAGGAACTCAGGCACTTCGGCGTTGAAGACAGTCATCCAGGGCAGAATATTCATAGGAATGTAGCCACAAGCAGACCCAGCTTCCGGAGCTGAAAGCCGGGTCATATCTCCTGTTCGGCGGAAACGCGACGGTTACCGAAGAGCAGCAAGCAACACGTGCTCTTCAGGGCCACGCCCAGCACAGCACGAGGCAAGTTTCCCCTCAATCACAACGGCGGGTACGCTGCGAACGCCGTAGTTCTTGGCCTTGGCAGCTGTCTCGGACTTTTGCATGTCGTGGACTACGACTTCGTGCGAAGAGCCAGCAAGCCGCTTGACTAGTTCAATGGTTTCCTTGCAGGTTGAGCAGCCCGCACTGAAGACTTCGATTTTCTTCTTTGTGTTCATTATGTTCTCCTAAAATCTAAGTTTGACTTCAATCAACTCTTTCTGATTCGCAGCGATCGCAGATGTCCGCCTGGCTGGATACCGCGCGAAGCGGCCACGCATTCCACAGCGAGGCGATAACCAAAAGAGCGACTGCCCCGTACATGGTCGGACTTGATTCCCATCTAAACTTCCCCAAAAGGACAGCAGTTGCTGCAAGCAATCCGAGCAGAAACGGGCCGTACCCATGACGGCTGTTCGCTTTGAATGCCATCGCTCCCAACGCGATCACTAGGAACCCAGCGGTCAGAGGAAGCAGGTAGGCAGCCGATATGAGAAAGCCAAGGCCAACCGAACTCAGCAAACCTGCGTAGGCAGGCCAGCACAAGGGACAGGCTAGTTTCGGAAGCAGCGAAACGCCAACACCCGGTAGTGCCAGTAAGCCTTGCTTCCACCGACTCATGCGCTCTCCCGGTCAAGGCTCTCAAGAATTGGGCATTCCGTAATCGGCCAACATCCAGTGCAGGATTTCGTTAGCTTCAGAAGTGCCTTTTCCATCGAATCAAGGCTTCTGATCTTGCTACGAATATCGGCGATCTTCGACTTAGCCTTCGCCCGTATCCCTGCACTCGTTGTCGTTGACGACACTCGCAGCGACAACAATTCTCCGATCTCCTTGAGAGAGAAACCCAGTTCCTTGGCCCGCTGGATAAATCTCAGCCGCCGTGTGGCTTCAATCGGGAAAAGGCGATAGCCGGATGCGCTACGCGGTGGTTTGGACAGCAGGCCACGCCTTTCGTAGTAGCGGACAGTTTCCAGGTTTATGCCGGATTCCCTCGCAAGATGTCCAATGGTCAGTGATTTCATATCGCCTTTCTCACTCACTGAACATAGTCTAAACCCCGTACCACGCTACGGGGTCAAGACTCAATTTATCGGGAAAGGTCACCAGGGCACGACGCGATTTGTTTAGAACGAGGTCCGAATGTGTTTTGGGATGATCAAAGTTCGGTTGCGTAGACGTTCCGCTGGGGAGTATCGTGAAAGTTATGTTGCCTCGCAGGCTAGCGGCGATTGTTGTCTTAATGGCGCTGCTCGGCGCCAACACAGCAATGGCTTCCGTATGCGAAGCATACTGTGCGGGGGTTGGCAAGAAAAACTCCGACCATCATCATCAAACGGCGGCCAAGCCGTCTTCCCGTCATCATCACAAGCATGCTCAAGAACATCGGGTGGATTGTGCGGAATGCCCCAAGACCGCAGCGCAGTCCTCGCTGCAGCTCCCGGGCTGTGCAAGCTTTGCTCGGATTCAGGCGTTGCAGGAAAATTCGCGGCTTTTTTTCGCTGATCATGCGGTTTCCCAACTTGACGTAGATAACTCATCGACGGGCCCTTCGCTTGCCCCGATCCAGAGTGAACGATCCTCGTTCCTCCATTCCCCTCCGCACATCGGTAATTTCCAGCCTGTTCTCGTTTCCATTCGTATCTAGGGAATTCTTCAAACAAGGGTTTCTTTTGTTCAGCGCAGATCATCCCTGTTTGTGTTGGTCCGTGACCACAGGCTGCGCTTGAAGTCCTATTTCCATTGCTTCTTAATGAAGGGGAAAACAATGAGCAGTAGACGTGGTTTTTTGCGAAATATTCTCGCCGGAGCTAGCGCAATGGTTTCCGCGAAAGTGCTCTCAGCTCAGGAGATGGACATGTCTCATGGGATACAGGGAATGAAAATGAACGGCAAGAGGCAACCAGAGCGAGGGCACGCTTCTCGCCTGCCTGTCGAAACCCCGGACGTGGCCCAGCTTCCTTGGCGCATGGACGGAAACGTAAAGGAATTCCATCTTATTGCCGAGCCAGTTAAACAGGAGATATTTCCTGGCCGGATCGTTGACCTCTGGGGTTACAACGGCACCGCTCCGGGCCCGACGATTCAAGTGAACCAGGGTGATCGCGTTCGCATCATCGTGGACAATCACCTTCCCGAAGCGACGTCGATGCACTGGCACGGCTTCGAAATCCCGAACGAGATGGACGGAGCGCCCGGTTCGAGTCAAGACTCCATTCCTCCCGGCGGCCGCTTTGTCTATGAATTCACGCTCCACCAAGAAGGCACTTATTTCTACCACTCGCACATGGCGATGCAAGAAATGATGGGCATGATCGGCGCGTTCATCATGCACCCCAAGGAGCCATACAAGCCGCGGGCCGATAAAGACTTCGCAATCATCCTGCAGGAGTACGCCATCTTGCCGAATATCAAGGTGCCGAACTCCATGAATATGGAGTTCAATTGGCTCACCTTCAACGGCAAAGCGGGACCTGCGACGACTCCTTTGATCGTGCGGCACGGGGAGCGTGTACGCGTTCGCCTGATCAACCTGGGCATGGACCACCACCCGATCCACCTTCACGGCCATCAGTTTGTGGTCACCGGCACAGAGGGAGGACGACAGCCGGAGTCGACCTGGGGTCCAGGGAACACTGTGCTCGTGGGTGTGGCGCAATCACGCGACATCGAATTTGTCGCAAACAATCCCGGTGATTGGATGCTGCACTGCCATCTCCCTCACCACATGATGAACCAGATGTCGTCCAATGTCGGTCCGATGACACGGCGAGACGGAATGCCTGCGGGCCTCGACATGGAGCGCGGCATGGGGATGTTGCGGCAAGGAAGCGCCACGTCTGAGGAAAACGGTCCAAGCCTGAGTCGGGGAATGGGTGTCGGTTCGACTTTCGAACAACGCTTGTCGAACTCGCCGCTCAAGTCGGGAACTCCGACACAACACCAAGACATGCCCGGCATGCAGCACCAAGGGATGCAAATGGGCAAGCCCGAGGTCAGCAAGGATGCGAATTCCGTGCCGGGCTTTCCGCAGGACGCCTTCATGGAAGGTCCCATGATGGCGATGGATCAAATGGTCGACAAACCTGAAAACTTCGGCCTGCGTCCCGGCTGGAGCGGCTTCATGGCGGGGATGATGACGTTCGTACGCGTGCTGCCTCAAGACAAGTACGACCAAATCATGGAGCTTCGAAAAAAGCAGGAAGGCAATAACCCAATGAAGATGGACATGCCGGGGATGGAGCACAAACATGAATAACCTGACTACAACGGTGAAGTTTATGGAAGTGGGGGGCGCAACCGGTTCACCACTCCGTCGTGCAACGCGATTCCTACTCTGTCTTTCCTGGGCTTTGCTCCTGGTCGCCTTGCCGGGCCGCGCGCAAACTCCGGCTTCCGAGCGGAAGACGATCACACTCGAAGAACTCGAACAGATGGCCTTACAGAACAACCCGACATTCAGGCAATCTGCCGCCAACATCCAAGCGGCGGAAGGCAGGAAGAAGCAGTCGAGACTCTACCCGAACCCAACCGTCGGCTATCAGGGCGAACAAATCCGAGGCGGGGCGTTTCACGGGGGCGAGCAAGGGTTCTTCGTTCAGCAGGATATCGTGCTGGGCGGAAAGTTGGGCCTGAATCGAAAGATGTTTGACCAGGAGCTCAAACAGGCACAAACGGAGGCTGAGGAGCAAAAACTGCGCGTAGTCACGAACGTGCGAATGTCCTACATCCAAGCGCTGGCTGCCCAGCAGACGCTGGAGTTGCGGCAAAACCTCAGCAAGCTTGCTGACGACGCCGCGGGGACCACGCATCAGCTCGCGAATATCGGCCAAGCGGACGCTCCCGATGTGCTGGAGTCGGAAGTTGAAGCGCAGCAGGCACAACTCGCGGTCACGATGGCCGAACAGAGCCAGCAGCGGGCATGGAAAGCACTAGCCGCCGTAGTGGGGAATCCGCGGCTTCCCCCGATGAGGCTCGAAGGAAAACTCGAGGACATCCCGCCGGTCAATGCGGATGAACTGGTGGAGCAAATCGTGAACGAGAGTCCAGCCGTAAGAATCGCCGAACTCGGCGTCAAACGAGCGGAAGCAGCCTTGGCTCGCGCAAAGCGGGAACCGATACCCGATCTGCAACTCCGCGGTGGCATGCAGCAGAATGGCGAATTGTTGTCTGGTGGGAGATCTGTCGGACTACAGGGCTTTGCCGACGTGGGGGTGAGAATTCCCATTTTTAACCGCAACCAGGGAAACATTGCCACTGCCAAGGCTGATGCAGAGAGGGCAACGCGTGAAGTGGAACGCGTGAAGCTCGTTTTGCGGGAACGGGCCGCAAGCGTCGTCCAGAATTACACGTTCTCGCAAACTGCCGTCGACCGCTACAAGAACCAGATGATACCGAGAGCGCGGAAGGCGTATGAGATGTACAGCAAGAAATACCAGGAGATGGCTGCAGCGTACCCACAGGTCCTCATTGCCCAGAGAACCCTCGTGCAGCTAGAAGTCTCCTACATCACTGCGCTGGAGAACTTCGCCACGAGCTCACTTTCTCTCGAGTCCTACTTGCTTACGGACGGCCTCGAAGCTCCTTCACAGCCAGGCGGAATCGACCAACCGGTCCGTGAGGTCAACATCCCATTCCAGATGAGCACAACCCCCCAGTAAAGGAAGCGCATGAGAAAACGCACTCTTCTTCTAGCGATTATCGCTGCAGGCGTTTCGGGAGCCGCTGCGTTCGGATGGGTGACGATCCGGCGTGGCTTCAAGCGCGCGGGACAAACCGTCAGCAATCGAAACTTACGTAGCTAAGACTGCGAGAAGGCTTGCGGTTCCGAGGTCAGAACGTAACGCCAAGAATCCCTTCTCGCCGACTCCCGAAATGCTCGCCGAAGCGCGAGCTCATTTCGCCGATCATTGCGCCATTTGCCATGAAAATGACGGAGCCGGCAAGACGCAAATCGGCCAGAATCTCTATCCGAAAGCGCCTGACATGCGTCTGCCTGACACTCAGAATCTTACGGACGGAGAGCTTTACTACACGATCCACAACGGCATCCGGCTTACTGGAATGCCTGCATGGGGGTCGGTGGAGAAAGACGAGGACAGTTGGAAGCTGGTGCTTTTCATACGGCATCTTCCGAAGCTCACGCCCGAAGAGGAACGCGAGATGGAGTCTCTCAATCCGAAGAGCCCCACAGAGCGGCAGGAGAAAAAAGAAGAAGAACAGTTCTTGAACGGGGAGCCGAACAAGCAATCACCCTAACCGACCAAAGGTTTGCACCCCTAAGGAGGAGAAGCAATGAAACGGACAATCACAGTTTTCGCACTAGCGTTAGCATTCTCAGCAATCGCGGTCGCCCATGGAAATGAGAACCACGTGATGGGCACGGTCACCAGCATTTCCGATAACTCTATTACCGTCGAAACCACATCCAAGAAAACGGTCACTGTCAGTTTGAGCGCATCGACAAAGTTCCAAAAGAGTGGCTCACCAGCAACCCTAAAGCATCTGAAAGTCGGGGATAGGGTTGTCATCCACGCAACCGGCTCAGAAGGCAAGCTGGTGCCCACCGAGATTCGCTTTGGACCTATGACTAAGGACAGCATGTCAGGGATCAAGGGGAAGGACCACACTCACGCGTCCGACTCTGCGCCGGAAAACCACTAGTCAATAGCGCGTTTAGTCGGGTCACCAGGTCCGCGTGTGGCCCATTGCGCTCAGCTTTTGACATCGGAGTTGAAGATGGACCACCAGGCACACGAAGACCACGCAGTGGTCGACCCACACGCTGGGCAAAAGATGTCCGGTGCCCACGCGAGTCACGATCGTCACGCCGGACACTCCGTCGCCATGTTTCGCGACAAGTTTTGGTTGAGCTTCGCCCTCACAATTCCAGTGGTCTTCTGGTCGCCCGACGTCCAACACTGGCTTGGGTACACAGCACCATCGTTCCCGGGCTCGACGTTTATTTCCCCGGCCCTCGGGACTGTTGTCTTCTTCTACGGGGGCCTCGTTTTCATCCGCGGGGCATGGAGCGAGCTTGCCGAGCACAAGCCCGGCATGATGACCCTCATCAGCCTGGCTATCACAGTCGCCTTTGGTACATCGCTCGCCGCAACATTCGGCGTCTTCGAGATAGATGTCTGGTGGGAACTCACATCTCTTATTACGATCATGCTCCTGGGCCACTGGCTGGAAATGCGTGCTATTTCCCAGGCGCGTGGCGCGCTCAATGCGTTAGCCGCTCTTCTCCCAGACACTGTCGAGCGGGTAACCGGTGCGGAAATTCAAACCGTTCCGCTCTCCGAGTTATGCGTGGGCGACACAGTCCTTGTCCGGCCCGGAACCCGCGTCCCGGCAGATGGCGCGGTCGTCGATGGGGTTGCCGATGTCGACGAGTCGATGATTACCGGCGAGTCCCGGACGGTCTCGAAGGGGCCAGGTGCGACCGTCATCGCGGGAACGGTCGTCAGTGGTGGAAGCCTTCGAGTGCGCATCACCGCCGTTGGGGAGGAAACCACTCTGTCCGGGATCATGCGGCTTGTTGCTGCTGCGCAAGCTTCTGCTTCTCGCACCCAGGCCCTCGCTGACCGTGCAGCAGCAATCCTTTTCTATGTTGCAGTCGCGTCTGGGACCATTACTTTCGGCTACTGGGGGTCTTCAGGGGACAAAGAACATGCTCTGATCAGGACGGCAACCGTCCTGATTATTGCTTGCCCACACGCGCTCGGACTGGCGATTCCGCTCGTGATTGCAATCTCGACGTCCCTCGGAGCCCAGAACGGTCTCCTCATCAAGGACAGGCTCGCACTTGAACGTGCCCGGAATCTGGACATGGTGATTTTCGATAAGACCGGAACGCTCACACGAGGTTCCCCTGCATTGTCGGGAGTCGTAGCTGCCCCCGGGACGAACGAGAATGATCTGCTTGAGCATGCTGCCGCCGTAGAAATCAACTCAGAACACCCACTCGCTCAGACAATCGTGGCCGAGGCCAAACACCGAAACCTGCCCATATTGCAAGCTGCCGAGTTTGAGGCGCTGCCGGGGCGAGGAGCACAGGCACTCGTAGGCGGCAAGAGAATCGCAGTCGGCGGACCGCGTCTTTTGACCGAGGCCAATGCACCAGTACCCCCGGAAATTGAAGAGTTGACGACCGCATGGGCGTCCGAAGGAAAGACGGTTCTCTATATCGTCGCCGAGGGACGCGTCTTCGGCGCTTTCGCCGCCGAAGATGAGATTCGACCCGAATCCTATGAAGCTGTCAGGGGACTTCATCGACTTGGTATTCGAGTGGCGATGATTACGGGAGATTCAAAGACGGTTGCTAACTCGGTGGCCCGGCGCATCGGGATCGATGAAGTCGCAGCAGAGGTCCTGCCCGCTGACAAGGCAGCGGCAGTGAGGAGCTATCAGGTGGGTGGCAGGAAAGTCGCAATGGTGGGCGACGGTGTGAATGACGCGCCCGCGCTGGCCACTGCCGATGTCGGGATCGCGATTGGCGCGGGGACCGACGTCGCGATCGAGTCGGCTGGAATTGTACTTGTGCTTAGCGATCCACGAGATGTTGTGGCGGCGATCGAACTCTCTCGTGCCACATATCGAAAGATGATTCAAAATCTGGTTTGGGCGACGGCCTATAACCTTGTCGCCATCCCGGTCGCAGGAGGTCTTCTCGTTCCTCAGGGAATCGATCTGCCCATGAGCGTGGGTGCAGTTGCGATGAGCCTCTCTACCATCATCGTAGCAACGAATGCACAGTTGCTTCGTCGGCTGAAGCTGCGTCCGGGGGGCTAAAACCATATCATCCGCAGGCAGATTCTCCTCGGAGGAATCATGCTGGCTTCTTGCAAGGAGTCGCTCGCTGCGGCGTTCCTCTGTTTCTCGCTTTGCGCCGAACGCGGGAGAGTGCTCACCATCAGCCCTTCTGTTGTTTCTCTAAGCGCCGGATTCGCACAACACACCAAATCAGTGTCACGATGACGGCAATCGCTAGCACCCATCCCAGAATACACATCCAGCACATACCCATCTGCATTGTCATGCTCCATTCTTCGGCCTGATGAGATGCAGCAGCACCCCATGCGGTTGAGACATTGTTTTTGTACTTGGTTTCTGTACATAAATTCGGAGCAAGGCTGGGGTCGGTTACATTCTGGCTCGCCGAGCAAAGCGCAGAGAGGTCCAGACTGTAAGCTACAATGAGCCACCTCAGGGATCGCGAATTGGAAATAGTCTTGAGGCGCCCAGTAACCAATTGCTCGTTCTCTACGAACTAATGGATATACGCTCGAGTGAACCCGAACTCCGGGAGCTGATGATCGCGGGGTTGGATAGCGATGCTGCCGCGCATCGGGCGTTGTTGGAAAGGCTGAGCGGCCAATTGCGAGCTTATTTCAACGGACAGCTCAATCGCATTGGCCGAGGTCCGGTGGAGGCTGAAGATCTGGTACAGGAAGCTTTGATCGCGATCCACACGAACCGGCACACATATGACCGTTCCCAGCTCTTCACGCCGTGGGTGTATGCCATCGCGCGCTACAAATTTCTGGATTACTTGCGCCGAACGAGAACATCAGCATCGGACGTCCCGATTGACGACGCATCAGAGATGCAGGCTCACAACGACAACAGCCGCGTCGAAAGCAGCTTGGATCTGAACAAGCTTTTGGCGGAGATACCGCCCAAAGCGAGGCAGGCCATCCAGTATGTAAAGCTGGCTGGGTTAAGCGTAAGCGAAGCTGCGGCACGTTCGGGAATGTCAGAATCGGCAGTGAAGGTATCAGTGCATCGCGGCTTGAAAGCGTTGGCGCGCCTAATCCGTAACGAGAAGCAATCATGAAGACTAACCAACTCATCGACATGCTTAGCACGAACGTTGAGCACGTTAGGACTGGACGGCTCAAGCAGAAACTGGTTTGGGCTCTTATCGTTGGCGGAGCAGCCGCCTTCTGCTTGATGCTGACGACGGTGGGTCTAAGAACCGGAGTTGCAGATGGTTTTCGTCCTGGTTCCCTGGCATTAAAGCTGCTCTTTACGTTGAGCCTGGTCGGGGTGGGCTCGGCTTTGCTGGTGAGATTGATGCGCCCTGGCCAGGTTGGGCAAAAACTCTTGGCGTTTGTGTTTCTTCCTTTCTTCATTGTTGTGTGTGCCGGCGTTGCTTCCCTCGTATTTGGGCAGCCAATGGCATGGGGTCACATGATTTTCGGAATGCAGTGGGCGACCTGCCTGCTTTGCATCCCGCTCTTTGCCGTCGTTCCATTTGCAGCGTTGATCTGGGCTTTGCGCAAAGGAGCACCCACGAATTTGACGCGAGCTGGGGCTGTCGCGGGACTTGTCGCGGGGGCGTTAGGGGCGACGGCCTACGCGTTTCACTGCCCGGATGACTCAGTACCGTTCATCGCAATCTGGTACGGTACGCTGGTTGCGCTCTGTGGGGTGATTGGCGCTATGTTCGGCCCACGGCTTCTGCGGTGGTAGGGTCTTAGCTGGGTCAGTGGCAGACCGCAATTCTTTTTGGCTAACTGTAACCATTCGCAGCTTGGCTGCGAACTCATCAATAGAGGCCAGATCGACGAGACCATTTGAAACTTTTCTCGACCTGTTGTCTCTAACCATTGTCAGGACTAGACTTATGGGTGTGAGACTGGCGACCAAAGTCGGCGTTTCGATTCTGGCGATGCTGCTCGCGGCACTGCCGGTCATGGCGTGCGCCAGACCGGGCGCCGCAATGACCGCAGCAGAGCACGATTGCTGTAAGCACATGGCGGAGCAGTGTGGCCGTTCCGGCATGGCCAAGTCGCATGGATGCTGCCAGACACAGGTTTCCCCCAGCGACTCCCATGCCCTCAAAGTTTCGTCCTCTCAGGTCGATCATTCGTTGCTGGAGCTGCATGCGCAGCCTATTGCGTTGCAGGCCATTGCCGACCCGCAGTTAATGTTCAGCACGAGCATACCTTGCGCTACCCATAGTCCGCCTGGGCTACTCTCTTTAGTCACGACCGTCCTCAGAATCTGATCTTCTTTCCTCTGATTTGATTACGCACTCGTGCGTCTGCACGGTCGTGCGCTTACGAACTCTTGTTTGTGTTGCGGAGGAAAGATGCGATCCATTGGCTTATCCCGAGGCTTCTTCGGGCGCGTTCGTAGGTCATTGCTTACTTCGGCTTTGGTTGTTGGAACGATTGCGTTTGCTAGCAATGTCAGCGCCCAGGACCAACCAAGTCCGTCAAAGCCAGTTTCGGTACCTGACTCTCCTCAGATGGCCACGCACGCGGGAGCACCCACACCTCTGCGCGACTTGGTGCAAGAGGCCGAGCAGAAGAATCCGCGGATTGCGGCGTCGTTTCACGGGTGGCAGGCCTCACGAAATGCTCCGAAGCAGGTTTCAGCTTTTCCCGAGACCCAGGTCTCGCTGCAGCAGTTCAGTGTGGGCAGCCCGCGACCCTTTGCGGGCTACAGCAACAGCGACTTCGCCTACCTCGGGTTCGGCGCGTCGCAGGACATTCCATATCCGGGCAAGCGGCAATTGCGCGCGCGCGTTGCCGAACACGAAGCGGACTCCATGGAAGCGCAGACCGATTCAGTCCGCCGGACGGTGGTGGGAAATCTCAAGATGGTCTATTTCAAGCTGGCTTACATTCAACAAACTCTCGGCGTTCTGCAGAGAAGCGATGATCTGCTGAATCAGGTACAAGGCGCGGCCGAGGCACGCTACCGCGTGGGCCAAGGCAACCAGCAGGATGTGCTGAAAGCACAGCTGCAACACACGAAGATTCTGCAAGAGATCGCCCATCACCACCAGGAAGAAGGACTGCTTGAAGCCCAAATCAAGGAGCTCTTGGGCCGTCCCCAGGATTCTGCTGACATCGTTGCCGACACTCTCTCGGCGAGATCTCTTTCGTTTAGCGCACCGGAACTCCTACAAAAGGCTAGTGAACAGAATCCAGACGTGCGCTCAAAGCAGGCGTCGATCCGGCAGCAGGAAACTCAGGTGGAGCTGGCCCACAAGAATTTTCACCCCGACTTCAATGTCCAGTACGCGTACCAGCACACCAACGGAGATACCCGCGATTACTACATGGCGACCTTAGGCATCCGCCTGCCCAACCGCGGGCGGCAGAAGGCCGAGCTCGCCGAGGCGCAGCAGAACCAGGAGCGCGCAAGGCGCGAGGAGGATTCTGAATCGCAGCGTGTTCTGTCGGAAGTACAACAACAGTATGTGCGCGCCAAAACTTCAGAAGACCGGCTCAAGATCTACAGTGACGGCCTAGTACCACAATCGGAAGCTACGTTTCGCGCTGCCCTCTCCGCGTATCAATCGAACCGGCAAGACTTCCAAAGTCTGCTTTTTTCGTTCCTCGATGTGTTGAACCTCGATCTGGAATATCGGAGCGAACTGGTGGAGCACGAATCGGCGCTGGCTGAACTGGAGCGCCTTACCGGGGTGGATGTGCCATGAACGAACACGATTTCAGAACGAACAGCAGAGAAAGAGGAGAAGCCATGCCCATCCCAGAACCCAACGCCTATCGCAGAGCATTTTGGATTGCGCTGTTTTCCACGATAGCCCTTGCGATTGTGGCGTCCGTCCTCTGGTGGCGTTTGAGCCATAGCGCGGCCGGGCCGCCGTCAGGCGCCAGTTCCGCAAGCGACCCTATCCAGGGGATGGCGCAGACGTCATCGGCAAACGCCTCAGATTCCGAGCCTGGATCGGCGGGCGAGATGCAGACCGGCAACATGCAAGAGACGCCTCTGGCCCCGATTCAGCTGACGCCTCAGCGGATGCAGAGCATCGGCATTGTGCTGGGTAAAGTGGAATCCAAGCTCGTCAATTCTGAGTTGCGTTTTTACGGCAACGTGCAAGTCGATGAGCGGCGGCAAGCCTACGTGCAGACGCGCTTCGCCGGCTGGATTCGCAAGGTCTACGCGGACGCTACCGGGAATTTTATTGGCAAAGGCCAGCCGCTATTCACAATCTACAGTCCTGATCTTGTTGCGACCGAGCAGGAATATTTGCTGGCGAAGAAGAACTCGGAGTCTTTGCAACAAAGCACGGTGAACGGGGTGGCTTCGGGTGCGTCTTCACTTTTCAATGCCGCTAAAGAAAGACTGCTGCAATGGGAGGTTTCTCCTGGCGAAATCGCGAAGCTGGACCAAGGCGGCAAGCCGATCACTGATCTCACGGTCTATTCTCCCGTCTCCGGATACATAACCGACAAGAAAGCGCTCCCCAACATGTATGTGCAGCCCGAAACCATGCTGTACACCGTAGCCGACCTTTCGGATGTTTGGGTACTCGCCCAGGTATTCCAAAGCGATGCGGGAAAGATCAAGCCCGGAGATGTCGCCGACGTCACGGTCGATGCGTATCCGGGGCGAGTCTTTAGCCGGCGTGTGGAATACATCCTGCCGCAGCTCGACATCAACACGCGCACGCTGCCCGTGCGGCTAGTGTTTCCGAATCCCGGCTTGAAGTTGCGGCCAGGAATGTACACAAATGTTCGCGTCAAGCTGCCGATGGGACGCCAACTCGTCGTCCCGGCTTCGGCGGCATTTCATTCGGGAACCAGGAACCTGATCTTCGTTTATCAAGGCGAAGGCAATATCGAGCCGCGCGAAGTCGAGTTTGGTCCTCAGGTAGGCGACGAGATCGTGGTCAGCAAAGGCCTCAAGGCCGAAGAACAGATTGTTACGTCAGCAAATTTCCTGATTGACTCCGAAGCGCAATTGCAGGCGGCGGCTGGCGCATTCGTTCCTC
>Ga0066659_10000357_pt1 | contig 16279 bp, 17 predicted proteins | sample GraSoiAngelo_108_FD_75176 | JGI IMG/M metagenome (GOLD analysis project Ga0066659, IMG submission 75176) | Grasslands soil microbial communities from the Angelo Coastal Reserve, California, USA - 14_0903_09_40cm | ecosystem: Environmental > Terrestrial > Soil > Grasslands | place: USA... | reverse complement strand
TCCCCGGAATTCAAGCACTTCCGCGACCGCTTTCGGGTTCCACGAACGCAGGCACTCAGCGACAACATTAGCGTTTTTACTGGCAGGCTCCGTCACGATTTAGAATCCCACTTGCGCCGTCTACTTATGCCAGTCCAGCGCGCCCTTTTTCCAAAGATACAAATAACCGACCAACAGGATGGCGATGTAGAGCATCATCTCCCCGAAGCCGTACCACCGCAAACTGCGAAAAATGTAGGCCCAGGGGTATAGGAAAATGGCTTCCACATCAAACAAAATGAATACCATCGCTACGAGGTAAAATTTAACCGAGAAGGGCTCTCGCGCGTCGCCCGTGGGCTCCATGCCGCATTCATACGGCTGCTGCTTGGCCCGGCTCGGACGCCTCCAGCCCACTAAAACGGAAACAGTTGTCAACGCACCGGCGAGCACCGTGGCAATGAGCAGGTGTAAGAGAAGCGGAGCATAGGTATGTAATCCGGAACCACTCATAGGCGAAGAGTTATAATAACGATTCGAGCGCCACTCGGTCAAATCGCGACGGGAGAATGCTGCGAAGGGCCTTAAGCTTTTGCAGGTCGGGACGAGCAGCGAAATGCTTTTCGGTCACAATTCGAACGTGCAGGCAGGGGGCACGACCTATCACGTGCAAACGGAAGATCGCGGCACCACCAACGCGCTCATTGATACCACTGTTTATTTTAACGGACGTGTCTTGCACCGCAGAACGAATAACTATTTTGATCTGCTTCCGCTGAGTCCCCACCGCGAGCAAGCCCTAAAGCAGCGTCTCGACGAACAGCATCGTGCCGTTGTCGAGGAGCTTCGAACGGGTGCGCTGCATCTCGCACTGCCGCGGGAAGAAAAGGCTGCTCCAGCATCGGCCAAACCGGCAACCGCATCCGCAACTGGAGTTCTCTCCCTGGAATTGCTCAATGCCAAGACCTGGCTCACCGGCAAACGCGCCCTCCTGCAGATTGCGGTTCGAAATGAAGCGCACCAGGCAGTGGGCAACGCTACTGTGATTGCCCGCGTGGATGGCGCTGCTGAGGCCACCCAGTTTTCCGCCAAAACCGGCGACTTCGGACATGCCCAATTCGAGTTTGATATGCCTCGCCTTGCAGGTGCCGAACCGGCTCTGGTCATCGAAGCATCGAAAGGAAATGCTCGGGGGCATTTGCGCTTTCAGTTGCGCAGCAAGCCCCGCGTGCCTTCGGCCAGTTAGCAAATGCAGACAACCATTTCCATTGTGGTGAACGGAGAAAATCGCGCTGCACAGCCCGGTGCCACGGTCATAGACTTGCTCCACGACCTGGGACTCGATTCCGGGCGCGTAGCCATCGAGCGAAACCTGGAGATTTTGCCGCGTCCGAAATGGACCGAAACCCGGATTGCACCGGGTGACCGCTACGAGATCGTGCAGTTTGTCGGTGGCGGCTAGAAGGCTCTCTTCAAAGATCAAATTCCTTTCAGCAGGTGCCCCATTTTTCGTTTTTTCGTTTTCAGGTAGGCGCGGGAAATTTTTGAAACGCGAGGCTGGCATGGCACGCGTTCGACAACGCGAATCCCCGAGCTCTCGAGCTGGCGCACTTTTTCCGGATTGTTGGAAAGCAGGCGAATCTTCGTCGCGCCAAGTTTTTTCAGGATTTGCGCCGAAAAATCGTAATCGCGCGCGTCCGCGGCGAATCCCAGCGTTTCATTGGCTTCCACCGTGTCCATGCCGCCGTCCTGCAGTTCGTAGGCCCGCAATTTGTTCATCAATCCGATGCCGCGGCCTTCCTGCGGAAGATAGAGCAGAATCCCTGAGGACGCTTGCCCGATTTTTTTCAGCGACAATTCAAGTTGCGCGCGGCAATCGCACCGCAGTGAAGTCAGAACGTCGCCGGTCAGGCACTGAGAGTGAACGCGCACCAGCGGCGTGGACTTGCCGTTCATACTGCCGCGTACCAGGGCGACCGCTTCCTCCTGCAGGCCTCGCCCCTGGAAGCCATAAATGGTGAAGCGCCCGTAGCGTGTGGGCAACGCGGCATGCGCGACCATTCGCACGCCGGTAGCTTTCCTCTTCGGCTTCTTCTCTTGTCGTGATTTTGCGCGCATGGCGAAACGAGAAGTATAGCAGGGACTCTTGTGGCGAACCGATTCGGCTGGCGCTGCCATGGCTGATTCCTTCCCCCGTTTCCTGCGCGGCCCCATGCGAATTCTGCCATCTTTACATCCAGCGGCGGATTGATTAGCGTTAGCCTGGGACTCGCGGCGAAAAAATGGAAACAGCTATACCCATTCGTGACCTCCTGTTCACCCTGCTGCTGAAGGTGGGCGTAGCCTCGTCCATCTCCGCGTTGCTGGCGCGGTGGAACGCTTTTCGGCGCGTGCTCTTCACCGAGGAGCGCGACCCCGACCAAAAACTCAAGTTGATGCTGTTCATGACACCGGCGCTGATCGTCGGCGTGACGTTGCGGCTCGTGGGCGGTCCCTCCTACGCCTTTGCGGATTTGTCGCTCGAAGGCGCTTTTCTGATGGGACTGCTCGGTGGGCGCGTGGTGGGGCCGATCGGTGGCGCGATCATCACCATTCCGGCGCTGATTTCGCACGAATGGCTCGCCATGCCCGCGGCGTCAACCGCGGGGCTGCTCGGCGGGTTGATCCGCCAGGCGATTCCCAACAAGGAAGATCTCTGGAATTTCGGCCCGTTCACGTTCCTGAATATTCCGAAAGCGACGATGCGCCTGTTGCGCAAAGCGGAATTGTCATGGGAGATGGCCCCACTGGGTGCGTGTGTGGGCCTGGAGCTAGGCCGCGTGGCGCTGGTGCTGGCGACCAAACCGAAGTGGCTCTTCGCGGTTGACTCGCACTGGGACTGGTGGCTCGTCCTGGTGCTGATTGCCACGCTGATGTCCGTAGCCTCGCCGCTAAAAATTTGGAACAACACGCGCATCGAGATGAACCTGGAGCAGCACCAGCAGTTGCTTCTGAAAGCGCGCATGGACGCGCTGTCCAGCCAGATCAATCCGCACTTTCTGTTTAACACGCTGAACACCGTTTCCGCGCTGATCCGCTTCGATCCCGATTCGGCGCGCGGCGTGGTCCTGAAGCTGAGCAACATTCTTCGCCGACTCCTGCGCAAGCACGAAACCTTTGTGCCGCTACGCGAGGAGTTGCAATTCATCGACGACTATCTGGACATCGAGGTGGCGCGCTTCGGGAAAGACAATCTGGACATCGTGAAGCACATCGACGAAGCGGCGCTGGAATCATTTGTGCCCAGCATGCTGCTCCAGCCGATGGTGGAGAATTGCCTGAAACATGGCCTCGCGCCGAAGCTGGGCGGCGGGAAAATCGAACTGCGAACAACGAACAGCGACGGGCGTCTGCGCATCGAAATCGAAGATAACGGCGTGGGTATCTCGGAAGAAAAAATGCCGCATGTCTACGTGGAAGGCATCGGGCTGAGCAATGTGCGCGAACGGCTGCGCGTGCTGTACGGAACCGATTTTCATTTGGACATCGAGAGCCGGCCGGGTGAGGGAACCGTCATTCGAATTGAGATCCCAGAGTTGGTCTCGACAATGCAGGAAGTCCGATGAGTTGGATTTGGTTGTAGATATAGCAAGACAGGAGCAAACTAAAGACGTGGCCCCTCTCAATGCGCGGCCTTGGAATCCAATGTCCCCTGGGATGGGCGCTTGGCTATCTGCTGGTTCTGATGCGAAACTATAGGGAGAGCCCCAGTGCTGAACGATCGTCACGGGGTGTACAATGCATGAGGAATTGTGAACAGTATGAAATCAGAAAACGGAAAATCAGTGGTGGCAGTACGCGGCCGTGGGGTACGAGCTACGCCTGAACAGGCGCGTGAGATGTGCACCTGTGGGCATCGCGCCTCCAGCCACGCGGCGCTGAAGTATTCCTGCCAGGCCCCCGGCGATCACAAAGGCTTCTGTCCTTGTATGCGGTTTCTCTCGGCGAAAGAATGGCGGGGAAGTAAGGCCAAGGCCTCGTAGCAAATCCTCCGCACAAAGATTTGCAAAGCCGCGCTAAGCGACCGCCGACGAAAGAGAAGCAACCCTGCGTGCTTGACGAATTCCCCGCGATAAATCGAATTGCCCAGTTCTAGGCTCTTGCGGACTTGGCGAGGGGCCGCGCCGTCTTCGATTCCCAATTCTTCCGCAACTCTTCGCGTTTTTTGAGCACGAAGGCCTTGGCCCCTTCGAAATTGGCGTAAACGCGCGTGCCCTTGATGGTGTTACAGGGGGTGCAGCAGGCTACCAGGTTGCCAGGTTCTTTCTTCCCTTTGCGAGCCCGCGGAACAACGAAATCCACGCGCATGACCAGAGCGTTCTCAAAACTGGCGCGTCCGTCCAATCCGCAGTACTGACAGCGATAGTCGTCGCGTTCCAGAATCTTCACGCCTTCTTGCAGGGTTACCGGCGAGTCCACCAGGGATAGGGTCATCAGGCTTAGTGGCATGAGGGTACCTCCAAAAGCGGAAATCTTTGTGAGCAGGCGGGAGCTTGCGACTTCCACTTTCCTTGCGCAAGACCATAGGGCTGTGCGCGTTTCGTGTCAAGCCGAGAAACGATCTTGGCAGTGGGTCTATCTCCGGTGACGACTAAAGATTCACCAGAACGCTCCACCTTTAGTCCGGCCCGATATTGCGATGAGACGGTGTCTATTCGTCGCGCAAGGCCACCATGGGGTCCACTTGCGTCGCGCGTCGCGCGGGGATGTAGCACGCAAGCAACGCGGACAGCAGGAGCACTGCGGCGACCGCGCTGATGGCCGCAGGATCGATGGCGTTGACTTGATACAAGAGGGTCTTCATTACGCGGCCGACAAAGTACGTACCGCCCAGGCCCACGCCCAAACCAATCAGCGCGAGCAGCATTCCTTCACCAAGCACCAGGCGCAGCACTTCCTGCGGACCGGCGCCGAGGGCGATGCGTAATCCAATTTCGTGCGTGCGCTGCGCCACGGCGAACGACATAACGCCATAGATACCGATGGCCGCGAGCAGAAGTGCGAGGCCGGCAAAACTGGCGAAGAGTACGGTTGAGAAGCGGTCGCTGGCCAGAGACTCGTGCACCAGCTGATCCATAGTTTTTACCTGGTCGAGGGGAAGATCGGGATCCATAGTGTGGAGCACCGCGGTAATGCTCTTGGCCATGCCGGCGGGATCGCCAAAGGTGCGCACCGCCAAGCCCGCTTGCGGCCAGGGGGATTGCCAGAAGGGGACGTCGATTTCCGGGAATCCCTCGCGTCGGACTCCGCCGTTGTGAACGTCACCGTAGACCCCGACAATCTGCCATTCGATGGGCGGGCCGAGCTTGGTAACACCCGGTATCAACTGCTCGACGACAACGCGCTGCGTAAGGGGATGCACTTTGGACAGGTATTTCTTCACGAACGTTTCATTCACGATGGCGACGCGTACGCCGCCCGCGGCGTCTTGTTCTGTAAACGTGCGGCCGGCAATCATGCGAATCCCAAAGGTGCGGAAATATTCGGGAGTGACCATATTGAAGCCGGCGCCAGGACGCGCCGACGGGTCGTCAACGGCCTGCCCCGCGAGATGGAAAGGCATTCCAAAGTTCGTGCCGATAATGGGCATGCCGGTGGAGGCTGAAACTGCGGTGACGCCGGGAAGGGCGCCAATCTTATCCAGGAACTGACGATAGAAGACGTTGATTTGTCCGGCTTGGGTGAAACGATCGTTGGTCACGGGCAGAAAGAACGTGAGGATGTGGTCTTGCCGGAATCCGAGGTCCACACGCGACAATTTCCAGAAACTGTGAATGATGAGGCCTGCACCAGACAGCAGCGTCAGTGCCATGGCAAACTCGACGACGACGAGAGTACGGCGCAAGCCTTGACGGCCGGCGGAGCTCGACGATGAGCGCCCGGATTCCTTTAACGTGTCGCTCAAATTGAGCTGCGCGGTTTGCCACGCCGGAGCGCAGCCAAACAGCACTCCACAGACGATGGATGCGGCTAGGCTGAAGAAAAGCACCGGCAGATTCAAGCGAAAGTCGGCTTCGGACGGCAGAGTAAAGGGCGGAATCATGGCCACGATCACTTTGAGCAAGCCCCAAGCGAGACTTATGCCCAAGACGTCGCCAATCAAAGACAACGCAACACTCTCGGTCAGAAACTGACCGAAGAGTTGCCAGCGTGTTGCGCCGAGCGCGGCGCGGACGGCTATTTCCCTTTGCCGCGCAGTGCCGCGGGCGAGGAGAAGATTGGCGACGTTCACACAGGCGATCAACAGGATGAAGCCGACGGCGCCCATCAGCAGCCAGAGGTTCTTGATGGTGTCTTTGCTGATGAAGTCATTCTGCAAGGGCTCGACGGCCGCGCCCCATCCCTTGTTGGATTTTGGGTAGACTTCGGCGATGTGGCGTGTGACGGAGTCCATGTCCGCGTTGGCTTGCTGGATTGTGACTCCTGGTTTCAGGCGGCCCATCACCAAAATAAAATGAAAATCGTGGTTGATCTGTTCCGGCTTGAAGGCCAGCGGAACAAACAACTGATTTTCCAGGCGATCGGGCTGCCCTACCGCCAGGACTCCCACAACAGTGTAGGGCTCGCCATTGAGTCGGATGGGCTTGCCGATGATGTCGCGATCGCTCCCGAAGCGCTCCATCCAGAGCCTATGCGTCATGATGACCACGCGGTCCTTGCCGACCTGCCCTTCCTCCGGTAGGAAATCCCGTCCCAGAAAAAAGGGAGTTCCCACCATGTCGTTGAAACCGGGCGTGGTCAGCCGAGTCTGGATCATTTCGGGATGGTCGGAGCCGGTGAGCGCGAAATTCCCGCCCGTCCACGCGCACATCGATTGAAAAACAGTGCTCTGGCTTTTCCAATCGAGAAAGTCGCCGGCGGAGACGCCATTGCGGCCGGCATTGATCTTCGACCAGACAATGACAAGCTGGTCCGGATTGGGGTAAGGCATGGGGGAAAGCAGAGTGGCATAGACCACGCTGAAGATGGCGGTGTTCGCCCCGATACCTAGCACTAGCGCGAGCAGGGCTACGGATGTGAAACCGGGATTTTTGAGAAGCAGTCTGAGGCCAAAGTGAACATTGCGCGCAAAGTTAGCCATACTGGTACCCCCAGCTTGCCAGTTGACCACTCGTTGAAAACTATAGACGTTTTGTCGGCCGATTTGTTCCGAACAGAACTTGAAATTTTAGCGATTTTTGTCGAATTGATGCGTCAGTGATTTGGGAGCCGCGAGGCGCCAGGCGGCTTCGAGGGCGCGGCGCAGCGTAGGCCTTCTGGCTCCTTTCAGTCGCACGTTCGTGCAGCCTCGACGTCCCCAAGCTCCCCCGCAAGGGTTGAACACCTTGGGCTGGGCTTTGACGAACGTTTCCTGCTCCACCGGCGTGAGCTTGACCATGCCCCAGCCATTCTCGGGGTAGCCAAGAGTGGCAAAAATCTTTCCGGTCACGCGAAAATCCGGATGGTTCATGTGGGCGCGCTCCTCGGTTTCGGGGAAGCTCAAGGCCAGCCTGCGAAAGTCTTTAGGGGTCATGGGGCAGCCTCCGTTTCGAGAAGTATCGGACCACAAAAGCAGCGAGAAAAAAGATCTTGACAGGGGCCTGAAAAGACTGTATATTCGGTAACAACAGAAACAACGGACGCAACGAAAGCGATGGCAACGACGCCAGCCACGGATAGAAAAAATGAGTGAACCCGCAAAAAACACGCTAGCCCCGGTGGCCCAGAAGTTCATTTTGCATTGGGGAGAGATGGGCACGAGGTGGGGCATCAACCGCACCGTCGCGCAAGTGCATGCGCTGCTGTTTTTGTCGCCGCATCCGCTGCCCGCCGACGAGATTTCCGAGACGTTGGCAGTGGCGCGGTCGAATGTGAGCACCAGCCTGCGCGAGTTGCAGGGGTGGAGAATTGTGCGCGTGGTGCACGTGCTGGGAGACCGGCGCGACCATTTCGAGTCGATCAAGGACGTTTGGGAAATTTTCCGGATTGTTTCGGAAGAACGCAAGCGGCGCGAGATCGATCCAACGCTGCATGTGCTGGCGGAATGTGTGCGCGAGATCAAGTCCAGTCCGCAGAGTGATGCGTATACGCGCGAGCGGCTGGAAAGCATGCTGGAATTTTTAACAGCGATGACGGGGCTGTTCGAGGAGATCATTCGTATGCCGACGGGCGCGTTGAAGGGCGTTGTGAAACTACGCGGCAAGGTGATTACGCTGCTCGGGAGTGAAAAGAAGAAGGCGGCGGGTTGAAAGTTAAAAGCCCCGAGAGAAAAAGGAAACGGATAACGCGGAGACGCAGAGGACGCGGAGATTCGCAGAGAAGAGCCGAGCGCGATAAGGAACCGCAGGTGGATCATGATTTCGCTGGTGAGTGAATACACGGACGGGAAGGGACGGCACGCACGAGGTTGGCTGTTTTTTGATGCGGAGTGCAAGTTCTGCACGCGCATCGCGCGATGGCTGGCCCCGATTCTGGAGAAGCGCGGGATGGCGCTGGCGCCGCTGCAGGATCCGCGCGTGGGAGCGCTGCTGGGATTGGCACGCGAGGACTTAATGCGCGAAATGCAATTTCTTCTGAGTGACGGAAGCCGCTTCGGCGGAGCGGATGCGGCGGTGGCGCTGGCGCGCGAGATTTGGTGGGGCCGGCCATTGGTATGGATCTCGAAAATTCCCGGGATGATGGAAATTCTGCGCAAAGGATACCACTGGGTTGCGGCGAGCCGGAGTTGCGCGGCTGTCTCTTGTCCGGCGAATGAGCCCTCGCCCCGAGTCTAGACCTGGCAAGGAGGGATTCTGCCAATGACTCCTACAACAGTTTTTCTGTGCGATGTGGGAATTGCGGCGTTCTTGCTGCAGGAATCGTTATTTACATCAAGAAGTATCTGAGAACCTTGCTCATCGAACTCTGCGGCACAACCGAACGCGCGAACTTTTGGTTGGCATTCTCCAATGTCACTCTTGTTCTCGTCCCGTTGATCTTCGCTCTCGACTACAAGCCCGAGTTCGGGCCAGACAAGACCGCGATCTTCGAGATCGCCACTCAACTGAAGTACGCACTAATTGGGTTCGTCGTCACGCTGGGCTCCCTTGCGCTTATCCTTTTCCGATTTATTCCACGTGATAAGGGCAATCTCGCAAGCGGCCTGCAGCGGTGAAGGTGAACAGCGCATCGATCGGAACGTAAGGAGGTCTTGTGACGTTTCGTTTTGCCGATTTGTGGCGATGGGACGGAAAAGTCGGCCGCGCGGAATACGCGGCGGTTGGTCTCATTGGTGTGGCGATCAAACACAACCTCGACCGGCTGATCGCGTTGGCGTTTTTCGCGAACAACCTAAATTTTCTAAATTACTGGGCGCCTCTGGGAAAGGCGGCGCGGCTCGATCACCTCTCGAATCGCGAAGCGAAATTTCTCGCCACGCTGCTGCTGTTCTCCGTTCCTTTCTTATGGGTGGGCGTGGCGATGACCGTGAAGCGGTTGCGCGATGCGGGACAGCCGGTGTGGCTGGTGGTGCTCTTTTTCTTTCCAGTCATCAATGTGTTGTTCTTCCTGGCGCTTTGCGCGTTGCCGCCGCGCGAGCGCGCCGAGGAGTCCGAAGGCGCACCATGGCCCGGACCGACCGGACTGAGCGGAATGATTCCGAGCAGTCCGCTCGGTAGCGCGGTGCTTTCGATTTTTCTCACGTCCGTCCTGGGGCTGGTGTTTCTGACGCTGGGGACGTTGGTGATCGGGGCGTACGGCTGGGGGCTGTTCGTCGCTTTGCCATTTTGTTTGGGAATGTTTTCCGTGCTGCTTTACAGCTACCATTCGCCGCGAGACTGGTGGACATGCCTGAACGTCGCGCTGCTGCCGGTCGGAATCTTGGGTGTCACACTGATTCTGGTGGCTATGGAGGGCGTGATCTGCGTGTTGATGGCCGCGCCGTTTGCGCTGGGACTAGCGGCGCTGGGCGGGATGCTGGGCTACACGATTCAGGCGCACCACTGGCGCCCGAAGCAGACGCCGGCGATGTTGTCGATCGTGATTTTGCTGATTCCAGCGTCGTTTGGAATCGAGCACGCCGCGGCGCTGCAGCCGCCGACGTCTGAGGTGCGGACGGCGATCGAGGTGAACGCGCCGCCGGAGAAAGTTTGGAATCAGGTCGTGGCGTTCGCAGAGATACCGCCGCCGAAAGAATTGCTGTTTCGCGCGGGGATTGCGTATCCAATTCGCGCGGAGATTTCCGGGCATGGAGTCGGCGCGGTGCGGCATTGCGTTTTTTCGACCGGGCCATTTGTCGAGCCGATCGAAGTGTGGGACGAGCCGCGGCTGCTGAAGTTTGGCGTGACGGCGAATCCGGCTCCACTGGATGAGTTGACGCCGTACGGTCATATCGATCCGCTGCACTTGCATGGCTACTTCGTTTCCGAGAAGGGGCAGTTTTTGCTGACGGCGTTGCCCGGGGGCCGAACGCGGGTCGAAGGCACGACGTGGTATCAGCACACGATGTGGCCGGCGGCGTACTGGCATTTGTGGTCGGATTACATCATTCATCGGATTCATCTGCGCGTGCTGGAGCACATTCGCGAAGGGGTCGAAGAAAAGCCTCGCGCCTCCCAACCGGGCCGGGATCAATTCCGGCCTGAGCTATAGCCTCGGGAATTCCTATCGCGTGGAGAGCGCGTCACGCAGGGCGAAGAAAGCGGGTTTGGGATTGAGATCGGCGTCGAAGGGTAACGGGCGCTGGGGGAGGCCCTCTTTGCGGGGACGGAAGCCTTGGAGCCAAGTATCCCGGTCGGAAAGGCACCAGGTTAGGACGGCTTTCACAGATTCATGGCGAAGAATGTTTTCGAGATAGCTTCGGTAGACTTCTGCGACCAGGCGGTCGCGTTCGGGAATGTCGGCAGGCAAGGCCGAATCGTCCACATCCAGTTCCGTTACAAATACTTCCATCTTTAGCTTCCTGATTTCCTTTAGAAACGTATTCAGCCCATTCCAAGAGAACGGGTCTCCGTGCGGCCGGAGATGCGATTGAACGCCCAGCGCGTGAATCGGCACGTGTTCTTTGCGAACGCGCCGAAGCATGGCCAGGATGGACTCGCGCTTTCTTTCCTGCTCGGGCGCGTCGGCTTCGATACCGTAATCGTTATATGTGAGGAGCGCGGACGGATCGGCTTCGGAGGTGGCGCGGAAGGCGAGCTCGACGTAATCCTCGCCGATATTTTTCAGCCAGACGGAGTTGACCATGTCGTTGTGGTTGTGGTGGTCGGGGCGAATGGCTTCAGGAATGGATGCGGCCCTTGTAACGGCCGGCAACCGTTTGGATGTGAGAACGGAGAAGAGATACAGCATTCTCCGCGGTGGCAGTAGCCTCAAGCCAGGCGGGATTGTGTTCGTGCCAGCATAGATTGTGGCCGCGCGCCGGGACGTGATGAGACGCAGCAAAGTCCATGAAGGAATCGGCGGCCGCAAAATCATAGCGATTCGGCTCAGGATGCGTTGCGCGCCATTTCATCTGATTCTCGGCCACGAGGATGGAGCATTGCTCGGCAAGGAGCGCTACGAGTTCAGGGCGCTTAAGCTGGGGGTCTGAAACTGCCGCGCCAAAGAGGAGTCCCCTGGTTGCGGCAATTTCGCGCAGCCTGGCAACTTCGGCAGCCTCCAAGGACACAGGCAGGGCCGCGGCGGCAAGAGCACCGAGGGAATTCTGGACAAAACACCGGCGTTGCATGGGATTGCATGTCCTCTCGAAGACCAGGATAAGCATTTCACGGCGGAACGCCACATTTAAGTCTGTGGAGCGGCTAGGAAGCCGGAATCGCTGGATCCTTCAGCGCGCAGCGCCGAGTCCCCGACATGCCGCCAGCGCAGGCCGACAGGATATGCGTCCTCTTCGGATGCGTGGTGAACCATAACAGAGCCCTCCCCCCAGTTTTTTGTAAGTGTCGTATCTAAAGGACTTAGTGTTTGCCTAAGTGGTTTAGAATCAACACGTCACGTGCGGGCATCTCCGTAGGTGTTGATTCTAAAGGGGCTTACGTCGCACCAAAAAATTGTTCAATTTTCTCTTCTGTCTGCGGGGGATGGGGCGAACGCTGGACCGAGATCGTGGAGTAACGACAAATATAGTCAATTCTTAGGGAACCAGAGAAGCGGCAGTCTGTCAAGGAAAAGGGCAGGAGCAAGTCAAGACGCGTAACCTCCGTAAAGCCTTGCGGAGCGCAGAAAGCGCCCTTTAATCCGGAGGCAGAAGTACCCAGGAACTGTCAGCGGATCTTGAACGTAGTTTCAACATCGACCTGGCAAGCGACGGGAGTACCGTCCGGTCCATCAGCGGGCTTGAATCGCCAGTTTTTGACCGCCTCGATGAATTTCTGTTCCAATCCGTGGCCAGCTCCCTTCACTACCTGAACGTTTTCCGTTCGGCCATCCGCAGTAACGACGATCTTTAGAACAACGGTTCCATTCAACTTGGCCGCGCGCGCTTCTTCGCTGTAAGAGGGTTGCGGGCAATAGACGCAACGGGGCGCGGTAACGCCACCGATGCCCGCTCGCGCAATTCCGGTCGTGGGTGACCCGGATGGCCCGGTCGGATTTGTAGACGGAGCGCCGTCCGACACGCCGGGGCCCTGAGCCAGCGATTGCTGGACGGTTTCCTTGATGAGTTTATATTCGTCCGGGATGGCGAAAAGCGCGGCGTCCGGCTCTTGCTTCACAAGCTCAGTGACGCGAACCGTTTGCACGCCGTAGCGGGGATCGGTGCGCTTGGTCAGCAGATTGATTTTGAGATCTTCGGAATACCAGTATTCCGTGACGATGGCGAGGGGCCGATCATTGCCGAGCGCTCCGGGCGGGTAGGTTTGGGTGACACGCACGCCGCGAACGGGCAGACCTTCGATGGAATCGGAGCCGATGTTTTCCCTGGTGGTTTCCGGCTTGGCGGAAGTATTGAGGGCCACAGGCGTTGTGTTTGGCGCCGGTTGGCCTGCGGTCCATTGCCTGGCGGTTTTGGTGAGAGGGAAAACGTTTATCCTGGTTCGCGTGGACGGATCGTAAAGCTCAATACGGATCAGCCGGGGTTCCGCTCCCAACGATGGATTGATCCAGTTGCGCGCCTCGTTACGCGTTCGTCCTTGGGAATCGCGGGCGTCGAGGTTGTAGGTCTCGTGGGTGAGGAGGGTGCCGTCCTGAAGCTGATTGACGAGTTCAAGCTCAACTTTGGCGGTGAAGGGCAGTCCGGGCACGGCGGGAATGTGCTCGCCGTACATCCACTCGGCAACGCGCCCGTCACCCGGAGTGGTGACGGCAGAGGTTACGGTGGATTGAGAAAAGCCAGGCGCTGCAGAGAAGAACGCAAGGAGGAGAAGTACGGGGCTGAGTGGAACGCGCATGGCGAAAGCTCCAGTCATAAGGTGCTGAGCGGCGAGTATAGCATTAGGCAGGCAGTTGCTGCGACGGGCCAGTCTTATGGAGAACGAGTCAAAGTCCGCGGCCTCTGGAGCGAGAGCTGAGGTACGCGGCACAGGTCAATCCGTGGGATGACCCTAACCGTAAACGCGGGTCTGTAGTAGATTTCCTGTTGTGAGCAATGTCGCGAGTCGTCGAATCGCCATTTGGGTGCTGAAATTACACCTCTGGCAATCATCGTGTTTGTCTCTATCTTCGGCGTGCAAAGCATCATGTGGTGGAAGGTAAGGAAGTTCGGAAAAAGCAATCCCGTATTGTGGGTGATTCCGCTAGCCCTGCGCGACTCTGCGCCATCAAAGCTGCCGGGTTTGAAACTCTCGATTTATGGGTACGAATTCGAAGTCCCGTGGAGGGATATAGATAAGGACAAGACTCGGTCCGAAGACTCCTCAACTATTTATTATTTTCGATCCGGCGCATTCTTGATGTTCCACAATCCGGCTAGAACTGCGAATGCAAAGGAGATTTTTCTTGCGGACGACGAAAAGCGCAGGGTGGCAACGCAAATTTGGGGAGAAAAGATACTTGAGTCTAATTTCGTGCTGACAAGAGCGATGCTAGCCACCAGTCCCCCTCAGATGTCCGTGTTTGCGCCGCGGGCGAAGGTAGTCGGCCTGGGCATCCTTCTTATGCTTAAACCAATTACTGCGGTGGGAGGGGAGACAGGAATTTTCGCATTCGAAACTCCTAGAATTCGAGGATTCCAGATGGGTGATCCTGATAAAAGGCCAGAGTACATTTCCGTAAGAGCATTCGATATGGGTGATCATCAACTGGAATTCACATTTGGCGTCAAAAAGGGTTCCACGGGTCACATCACGCAGGCCGAAGTGAATCGTGTCTTGCTGACTGTTCAGCCCGTGAGCAAGTCAGTGGACGAATTAGGAACTGCGCTAAGCGGTTCGAGGTGAGACTCACCGTCACTCGGAGCGGAGGGCTTGTATAACGTCGATGCGGGCGGCGCGGGCGGCCGGCAGCCATGAGGCGACGACCGCGGCCGCAAGCAGGACGAATGCAGAGAGGACTACGGGCAAGGCCCCTGGCATCTTCATGTCTGGAAAATAGTGGCCCGCCAAACGCGCGAGCACGAACCCGAATGCCGCGCCTGCGAGGAGGCCGGCCCCAGCCATCACAGCGCCGTCGGCGATGACTCCTTTCAGGAGAAGCTGCGGTTGCGATCCCAGTGCCAGCCGGATGCCGAATTCACGCGTCCGCGCACTGACCGAAAACGCAAGCACACCGGCGACGCCAACCAAGGCAATCGCCAAGGCGACAGCCGCGAACACGCCGAACACCAGCGAGTTCAAGCGGTCCGGCGTGAGCACCTCCGCGCGGACGTCTTCGAGAGTGGCAGCGTGCTCGACGGGCTGATCGGCGGACATGTTGCGAATAATGCGGGTGACCGGCGTGACGAGCGAATAAGGATCTGCGCTGGCGTGGATGAAAAGGTGGCCGCCAAAGATGGGACCCTTTTCAAAGGTGCCATAGATGGTGACGATGGGCTCGGGAACGACGTGTTCGTCGTCAATATCGGCAGTCACGCCGATGATGCGGTGCGGCGCGGCGTTAATCCCGGGAGCAAATTGCATCACCGGGTCGGTCCAATAGACATGCCGGCCGACAGCATCCTGATTGGGGAACATGCGCTTTGCGAGAGTCTCGCTGACGATAGCCACTGGCTCTTTACTTTGGCCGTCGAGATCGTCGAAATCGCGGCCGCTAAGGATAGGTACTCCGAGCGCAGCAAAGAATCGCGGGGAAACGACGCGCAACTGCGCGCGAGGGTCCTCGCCAGAGGTATGAGTATGCCCGTCGGCGGAGAATTGCAGGCCGAAACCACTGCCGCCCACGTCGCGCCAGGGAACGGCCAGACCGAAAGCGGTCTTGTTCACTCCGGGCAAAGCATCAATGCGGCGAATAGCTTCCTTGTAGAAATCGACCACTTGCTGAGGCGTTTTTCCATGGGCCATTGGGGGGACGTTGATGGTGAGGACGTGGCGCATGTCGAGCCCCGTCTGCGCCGTTTGTAATGCGATCAGGGTTGTGATCACGGTACTTGCACCGGCCAGCAGCACGAAAGAAGCAGCAATTTGCGTGACCGCGAAGATCCGCTGGCGGCGGTTCGTGCTGCCCGTGATGCGTGCGGTGCCGCTTGACAGGCTATGGCCATTGGATGTGTCGGCCGACGGCAGGCGCGGAACAAACGCCAAAATCACGGCGGCAACGGCGGCCAGCGCTGCTCCTACCCAGAGAAGGCTGGAATCGACGGTCAAATCGAGCGCGCGAACCGAGAACCGCGACGCGTAACGGGCCAGGATGGCCACCAGCGGCTGCGCGCTCCATATGCCGACCGCAGCGCCAGCGCCACAGAGGAGGAGGCTTTCGGCAAGTAGCATGCGCCGCAGAGCGCCCGTGCTTGCGCCGAGTGCCGCACGGGTCGCCAGCTCGCCCTCGCGGCGAACCGTCCGGGTAAGAATGAGGTTAGCCACGTTGGAACAGGCGATGATGAAGACGAGCGCTGAAGCTGCGAGCAGCACCAGCAGTACGGTCCGAGCGCCCGAGGTGATCTGGTCACGAAGCAGCTTGGCGCTGATCTGGAAGTCCGATTTGGGCGGATATGCTTCATGATGCTCTTTGGTCATGGCCCCGTACACGGAGCGTAACTCGGCGCGAGCTTGATCGAGGGTGGCACCGGGAGCGAGACGGCCAAATAGCTCCGTCATGCGATGGACGCGGCCGGTGACCATGGTTGCAGAGAGGTGATGAGGACTTGTGACGATGTTGGCGATGAGTTCGGTATCTTGGGGGTAGGGGATGGAGGGTTCGAGGACGCCGATGA
>Ga0066659_10000354_pt1 | contig 16333 bp, 18 predicted proteins | sample GraSoiAngelo_108_FD_75176 | JGI IMG/M metagenome (GOLD analysis project Ga0066659, IMG submission 75176) | Grasslands soil microbial communities from the Angelo Coastal Reserve, California, USA - 14_0903_09_40cm | ecosystem: Environmental > Terrestrial > Soil > Grasslands | place: USA... | reverse complement strand
CCGGGTCGCGAGCGAACAACCAACGACCGACGACTGCTTCACAGATCATTGGCGCTCCAGAGATTGGGGGTGGACTGTTGAAACTTCAGCTTCCACTGCTCTCCTTGTTTCACCCACGTGTCACTTAGGTGCTGGTAGCGGGGACGCTGGCCGGGAAACACCGCGTCGTAAGTCACCACCGCGGCGCCGTCATTCAAAGGCACAACTTGAAAAAAGTAAAGGATGGGCTTCGTCCTGTTTTGGCCGCCATACGTTGGAATGCCTTCCAGCAAGTCGGCTTTCCCGTAGCCGTCACCGTTAGTGGCGATCGCATAAAAATCACTGTCGACCGCATTCCTGATATACGTGATATCGCCACGTTGAAAGGCATCAAGTAGATTTTTCTCGGCACTGATCAAGGTCTGCTCCAGGGCGGATTGAGGGCTCTGTGGCAGTTCGAAATTACGGCCATCCATGCGCAGCGCGATGGCGAGAATGAATAACACCAGAGAGAATCGGCGCGTTCTCATAGTACCTCCGCAGGGTAGCTTCAACTTCTTGAGTGCCTACGAATCTGACCATGTGGAGGCGGGCCTCCGACGCGCCTGGATGGGTCAAAGACCCGTCCCCCCCCACGACCGAGGGTTTGTTTTAACGATCAGATTGCATCTTGGCTACTAATTCCTGGCGCGGAACCGATACTTGTTCGCCAGTTTCAAGATTTTTGACGGCGAAGGAATCCGCCTTAACTTCGTTCTCGCCGACGATCAAAGTAAACTTCGCGCCTAGCTTCGTGGCCGTTTCGAAGGACTTCTTTAGACGGAAGGTTTCGTCTCCGAGTTCCACGACCAGGTCGTGACGGCGGAGTTCCCTCGCCAAGCGCGCAGCTTCGCGGTTCATGCCCGGTCCGAGCGGTGCGATATAAACATTGGGCTTGCGCAGGACCGCATCGGCCGACTCTTTCAGCGACATCACTAGGCGATCTTCGCCGATGGCAAAACCAATCCCAGGAGCGCTGGGCCCGCCTAGAGATTCTGACAAGCCATCGTAGCGGCCGCCGCCCAGAATGGCGTTCTGGGCACCGAGGGCGCCATGCGTGAACTCGAATGCAGTGCGTGTGTAGTAATCAAGACCGCGAACCAAACGATCATTCATCACGAACGGGACACCTACTGCTTTTAGGATTTCCTGCACTGCTTCGAAGTGCTGGCGACAAGGTTCGTCAAGAAATTGGCTGATGCGCGGCAGCTTCTCAATGATGGGCTGGTCCTCTGGGACCTTGCAGTCAAATACACGCAGGGGGTTCGTCGCAGCACGGCGCTGGCAGTCGGCACACATTTTCGAAACCACAGGTTGGAGCGCCTTGCGCAAAGCTTCGTTGAACGCGGCACGATCGTTCGGGCAGCCCACTGAGTTCAATTCCAGATTCCAGCCGCTAATTCCTAAGCGGTCGAGAAACGTGGCGAGCAGTTCGATAACTTCTGCATCGCGAGCCGGGGACTCGCTGCCTGCGGTGGGCGGTCCAATTATCTCCGCGCCAATCTGGTAGAACTGGCGGTAGCGGCCCTTCTGCGGACGTTCCCGGCGGAACTGCGGTCCGATGTAGTAGAGCTTGTTCAAACCGCGTTCCCATAGCTTGTGCTCAATATAGGCGCGCACGACGCCGGCTGTGTTCTCGGGGCGCAGGGTCAGGGACTGTCCCTTCTCGCTCTGGGCGCGGCCGCGGTCTTCCCAGGTGAACATCTCTTTGGAAACGATGTCGGTCTCCTCGCCGACCGAGCGCGAGAACAATTGCGTCTCTTCGAAAACGGGCGTGCGGATCTCCTGGAAGTTGTAGGCGCGGAAAACATCGCGCCCGGCCGCCTCGACGAAGTTCCAGAGCGCCGTGTCGGGCGGCAGCAGGTCACGAGTTCCGCGGACGGCTTTGATCATGGGTCTCAGGCCGCAGGTCGCAGGCGCCAGGGCAAGCTTACGCTGACTCCTGACTACTGATTCCCGACTACCGACTCCTGACTACTTCATCTCCCGCAAATACGATTCCTTGTAGCCGAGGTAATTCTGCGCATGCAGCAGGATCATCTCCCGGTCTTTCTCCTCCAGGTGACGGCGAAATTTTCCCGGGAAGCCCATCCACAGTGAGTTTGGTTCGACGATGGCTCCCTCCGGAATCAGAGTTCCCGCTGCGATGATGGAGCCAGCGCCGATACGCGCGCCATTCAGAATCACAGCGCCCATGCCAATCAGGCTCCGGTCTTCAACTGTGCAACCATGCAGGGTCACCGAATGCCCAACCGTAACGTAGTCGCCAATAAAGACTCCGTATTTCTCTTTCATCCCATGCAGCACGCTGCAATCCTGAATGTTGGAGTAGTGGCCGACGCGGATCGCATAAACGTCCCCGCGCAGCACCGCATTCATCCAAACACTGGCGTGCTCGCCCAGTTCGACGTCGCCGATGATCTGCGCGGAGGTGTCTACATAGCAGGTCTCGGGGACTTTAGGTGCCATGCCTTTGTAGGAGCGAATCATGCTGGTTCGGTGCAGGGGGCCAAAGATAATGAAAATAACACGCCCTGAGGCTCAGGCCCAAACAGGGTTCGCCGTTGTCCCCGATCCTGTGCAACCTCTACGATTGAAGGACATGACTTCCCAACATGGGAAGAAGCCACTCGGAAGAAGGTCACCGGACACAGCGTTTAATAGGCAGACGGTGCTATCTATAAATTCTCCCGTTGCTTTTTCCTTGGCTTCGTTCCTGCGCTTCGTTCCAAAAAATCTGGATGCAGGGGCAAGCCTATGGTGCGCGCTTCTCTTGACCTCCTCAGTTATTGCTGGAAGACATTCATCAAGAATTTCGACTGTACGGTGGCTGCTGTGTTCTGCCGCCGCGCAAGACGGCTCAACTGGAGCGCGGTCGCGCTGGTCAACCTGGCCAACGGTCTTCGCTATTCCGCTACTAGCAATGGGTATGGCAGCTTCGTTCTTGAACTGCTGCCGCCAGGGGATTATCCGGCGCGGGCAGAGGCTCCGGGCATGTCGCGGCAAAGCGGCTCCGCCATTCACGTCGAAGTTGGAGGGACCACAATCCTCAATTTCCAGCTCTCGGTGTCCGGGACCCAGGGAGACGGTCACGGTTTCCGGAGCACCGCAACTGGTGGAGACCCAACCTTCCGCCATGTCGGCAGTGATTGATGAGCGTGCGATCGAGGGCCTGCCTTTGAACGGACGCCGTTTCACCGACCTCGCTTTTGCTTGCTCCGGGCGTGACTCAGGATCCGCGCGGGCTCACGTCTTCCTCCAACGGAGATTTGGCCTTTGGCGGAGTGCGTGGCTATCAGTCCAGCTATCTCGTCGATGGGGCACACGGATTTACGACGTTTGGCCGTTCTTCTTTCCTGCCCCGGCGGACCCGCGAACATCGGTTGCATCTTGCAGAGACCCTGAGCCTGGAGACTGGGCGTCACTCCTGGAAATTCGGCGGGGACGTTCTCACGACGCAGAACTCCTATTCGCCGGCGGCGGAACGCGGCCCCAGTGTGACCGGCCAACGCCACCGCTTTGTCTTCTCCTGGCTGGCTGAACCGCGGCCGTTTGACCGGGGTCACGAGTCCCTGGGGAGAGTGTTTAATAACTGGCGCATCTCGGGGGTTTGCACCGTGGGCAGCGGTCGGCTGGCAGAGGCGCGAGTGTTTGTAGATCCTAACCGGGACAACAACGACATCGACAGCAACGACATCAATGAGCGCTTACCGGGTTATGGCCGCAATGTGCTTCGCTGGGCCGGATTACGCACCTACCGATTTTCGTGTAGCGCGGCGCCGTCCTCTTGGTAACCCGCTTGAAAAGTGAGTTTCTAATCGAGACTTTTAATCTGTTCAGTCGCAATAACAAACGCCGGATGGTCCGCGACCAAGGCTTTCTGAACCCTGCCGGACAATTCCTGCAAGGCGATAAACTCCTTGGCATCAATTACTTCCCGGATCATTACCAGAGGCCTGCAAATTTCCTCTCCGCCACCAACGCCTATGCTCCGAGACAGATCCAGTTCGCTTTCAGGATAACCTTCTGAGAGGCCGAAGAGATTGGCAGGGCCGGTGATGGAGCGAGGAGCTGGTTTTTTCCTCCGTAGCAGCCACATACCTCTTGACTATCCCTTAGAAGCTTGCAATAACTACAAGGTCCAAATAGGACCGGTTTGGGGGTGTGTGGCGTTTGGCGGAAGTCAGAATTCAAGAGGGCGAGTCCCTCGAGAACGCATTGCGGCGCTTCAAACGCAAGGTGCAGCAGGAAGACATCATTAAGGAAGTCAAGCGGCATTCGTTTTACCTGAAGCCCGGCGAAAAAAAGCGTGTAAAGGAAGCACTGGCTCGCAAGCGTAGCCGCAAAAAGGCACGTAAAGAACAAGACTAAGTTCGTTGTTGAAGGGTCGCCACCCGGGTGGCGACCCCTTCCTTTCTAGCTAGTCTTTTGAGGCCCAGGGAAAAATCGCTGTCGAAAGATTCTTGATTTCATACCACGGGAATTTATCCATGCAGACGACGCGCATGGCGGGCCGAACCCAGGGAGCAAACGAGGGGTGTTGTGGGATGGACCCCCGTGCCGTCAGGCGCGGCAAGAGTGTTAGGTTTCTTCGCCGAGGGGGTGCGCAGGGAATGGGGTGAAGGGAGCATCTCTCAATGGAATTCCAGGACAAGGTACTGAAGTGCGTGGATTGCGGCGCCGATTTTATTTTCACTGCCGGGGAGCAGCTGTTTTTTCACGATAAACAGTTTAAGAACGAACCGAAGCGGTGTAAGGCATGCAAGGCAAAACGAGTGGCTGTGCTGGGGGCGCCTCCGGCCAGTGGCGGTTCGAGCTATGCCAAAGTCGAGACCCGCACCACCTGTTCGCAGTGTGGCAAGGAAACAACCGTACCATTCAAGCCGACTCAGGGACGGCCGGTCTTTTGCCGGGAGTGCTTCCAGCAGCGGAGAACAGCCGCGGTCAGTGCCTAAGCTTCATCGAAGCCAGGCCGTTCTCGGACCCTAAATGGCGAAGTGGCCCGCGTGCCGGGTGTCAGCCCGCCTTTCTTGTTCCCTTTCCGTCTGTCTGAATTTCAGCCGCAGACGAAGAATCGGCGGCGCGCCTGCGCTGCTTCTCGTCTTCATGGTTCACGAGCAGGGCTTCGATCTGGCGCACCAAGTCCTTGGTGCCAACTGGCTTGACCAGCAGCGAGTGCGCACCACGTTCCCGCCAATCGTCTTCAATAGGTGGGTAAGCTGTGAGGATCGCGGTCGCCGGCCGGTACTCCTGGTCCTTAGCCGCGCGCACCACTTGCCAACCGGCGTTTTCCGTTTCCATACGCATGTCGGTAATGACCATCTGGTAAGTGCCAGCTTCCAGCTTGTCGACCGCTTCGTTAACGGAATTCGCGGTGTGAACCTCGAAACCATGCATCTCGAGCACCGCTTTCAGCGTCAGCAAAACAGGAACGTCATCATCCACCAAGAGGATGCGCCGCTTCATGAGATACCTCTTTCGCCCGAATCCTAAAGCTGTGAACTTGCGAAAGTCCTCGGAGTACCGAAGAGCCGCAAACCAGTTCGCGCCGCGCATAAACCAGATTCTTGCACTACTATATTAGGGTGGCTAGTTTTTATATACAGAATTTTGGCTGCCGCGCGACCCAGGCCGATGGCGCGGCTATGGAACGGCAGTTCAGCGAGCGCGGGTTGGAGAGGGCTGCCAAACGCGAGGAAGCGGGCATCGTCGTCTTGAACACGTGCACGGTGACGGCTGCGGCCGACCAGGATGCGCGTGCCGCCATTCGCCGGATCTATCGTGAAAATCCCGAATGCCAGATCCTGGTGACCGGCTGCTACGCGCAGCGAGCGCCCCAGGAAATCGCGGATCTGCCGGGCGTGAAGTGGGTAGTGGGCAATTCGCATAAGCAGAGCGTTGCCGAAGTTGCGTTATCACCGGCAGCGGCGAAAGCCAGTTCGTCCTTGAGACCGCTTTCTACACGCCTGGAGGCGTGCCGGGATACGCACCAGGCTTCTGAGGTATCTTTCGTGCCGGTCGAAGCGCTTACTGAGAACCGGGAACTGCCAACAGAGAACCGAATTTTTGTTTCCGACATCTTCGCGCACACGGAACTGCTGGCCGCACCGGTTTTTGACGCTGCCAACGGACGCACACGGCCCAACCTGAAGGTCCAAGACGGATGCGACAACCGCTGTTCGTTCTGCATTATTCCCTACGTACGCGGGCAAAGTCGGTCATTGCAACTTGACGAAGTGATTCACGAGGTCACTCAGTTAGTAGCGGCGGGATATCGCGAGATCGTGATCTCCGGAATCAATCTGGGCCGCTGGGGGCGGGATTTCTCCCGGCCCATGCGATTTGAAGACTTGGTCTCGGCCATTCTTGACCGCACGCCGCTGGAGAAACTGCGCATCAGTTCGGTTGAGCCCATGGACTGGAGTGATCGCCTAATCCGGCTGGTCGCAGGGTCGCCACGCATTGCCAAGCATGCGCACGTACCGATGCAGTCGGGCAGCGACCAGGTGTTGCGCACCATGCATCGCAAGTATCGGCCTTGGCACTATCGCGAGAAGATCGAAAGAATCCGCGCTTCCATGCCCGCAGCGGCCATCGGAGCCGACGTAATGGTTGGCTTCCCCGGAGAGACTGATTCCGATTTCGAGGAAACACGGCGCATGGTAGAAGATCTGCCCTTCACCTACCTGCATGTCTTCACCTACTCCTCGCGTCCGGGCACACCCGCAGCAGCCATCTCCGGGCAAGTACCGGTTCCAATCGCCCGCGAACGCAACCGAATTCTTCGTGACCTGGCGGAACGGAAGAAGCTTGAATTTATGAAGTCCTTTATCGGTAGATCGCTCGAGGCGATTACTCTGAATGTCTCGGATGGCAAGTACACAGAAACACTTACCGATAACTACCTGAAACTGCGACTCGCTGGGGAGCACGAGCCCAATCACCGGGTTGAAGCGCAAGTCCTGCAGGTCTCAGACGGTTCGCTGGTTGGCTGCGCTGCCCTCTAGAGCCTCCGGTCGTATCTCAGGTTGCATGCTATAATTTTTTGATTGTAATTGCCCTGTGTAACCAGCCGGAGGACTCTATCGACAAACGTTTTATCCGCACCAACGAGCGCATCCGGGCACGCGAGATCCGCGTGATCGACGATGAAGGCAAGCAGATTGGTATCCTGCCGCCGTTTGAAGCGCTCAAGATGGCCCGCGAAAGAAACCTGGACTTGGTTGAGATTTCACCCACCGCAAATCCCCCTGTGTGCCGCATCATGGATTACGGGAAGTATCTCTACCAGCAGGAGAAAAAAGAACGCGAGGCCAAGAAGCATCAGAAGACGATTACGGTCAAGGAAGTGAAGTTCCGGATCAATGTGGACGATCACGACTACGAAACCAAGAAGAACCACGTGCTGCGCTTCCTGGATGAGGGAGACAAGGTCAAGGCAACGATCTTCTTCCGTGGGCGGGAAATGACGCGCACCGGGCTGGGACGGGAGATTTTAGAGCGGCTGATCAAAGACGTGGCGGAGAAGGGGATTGTCGAGTTCCGGCCGCGTCAGGAAGGCAATACGCTGCACGCCATTCTGGCCCCCAAGAAGACTGATAAGGCGCCTGTACAGCCCCGGGTCAGCCAAGCGTAAGAAAACAGCACCTGGCATTCAGCACTTAGCCATCGACGCGAGTCCTGACCCCACGGCAATGATGAGGGGCTAAATGCTAAGTGCTAACTGCTAAATGCGACAAACAGAGAAACTATGCCAAAGCTAAAAACACACAGTGGCGCATCCAAGCGCTTCAAGAAAACTGCAAGCGGCAAGGTAAAGCGCGGACATTCCCATTTGCGCCACATCTTGACTTCGAAAGACAAGAAGCGCAAACGCAAGCTGGGGACCGCCGTTCTGGTGGACCCCGCGGATCAGCCCAAAATCAAGCGAATGATCCCGTACTAGTGTGGTAGAGACGGGGCTTGCCCCGTCTCCCGAGACGCAGCATGCCGCGTCTCTATCAAGGCGCGTGAAGAGGCTTTAGGACCTCAGGTCTCCTGCCTCCAGCCGCCGATAAGTTGAAATCAAAAAGGAGCACATCATGCCTCGGGTCAAACGTGGGACCAAGCGGCGCGCCAAGCGCAAGAAGATATTAGATCGCGCCAGCGGGTATTTCCTTACCAAGTCCAAGTTGTACCGGTCTGCCAAGGAGGCGGTCGAGCGCGGGCTGAAGTTCGCCTACTCTGGACGCCGCCAGAAGAAGCGCCAGTACCGCTCGCTGTGGATCGTGCGCATCGGCGCCGCCGCCAAACTCAACGGGATGAGCTATAACAAGTTCATCCATGGGCTTAAGAAGAGCGGAGTCGAACTGGACCGCAAGATCCTGGCCGACCTGGCGGTGAACGATCCTGGCGCCTTTAAAAGCCTCGCCGAGCAGGCGAGAGGCGCTCTCGGCGGGGCCGCGTAGTAAACCAGCCTTTAACAATTCGCTCTTAGCTACTAGCTTTTAGCTCTTAGCCTGGGATGGGTAGGGGTCATACGCTTGCCCCTCCCGAGGTACTCGTCAAGCGGTTATTACTTGTCAAGCGCAGCGAGGAATCTGCTTTCGTGTGGCGCGGACATTCTTGTCCGCGGGTTATAGCGCTGGGATGACAAGGCTTTGAGACATGGCATACACCGTTCCTAAATTGAAGGATTACTCGGCGGCGGCTTTGGACAAGGCCGTCCGAGAGCTGCTTTCTGCTCTCGAGCAGGAGTCGAAAGCCATTGCTAACGAATCCGATTGGAAGGCGTTTCGCGACCGGTGGATGGCTCGCAAGAATGGCGTCCTGACTCAAGTCAACGAGCGGTGGCTGAAGCCGGCGCCCAAAGATGCTAAGCGCGAAGTCGGGCAGCGGGTCAATGAGCTCAAGAAGCAAGTCGAGGAAGCGGTCGAGAAGACGCTGGAACGGCTGCAAGGCGGAGCCTCTGCCGCACGCCTAGCGGCCGAGGCACTCGACATCACCCTTCCCGGCATCCGCCGGCAGCTTGGCGCCGAGCATCCGGTCATCAAGACTTCAAACGAGATGGTGAGTATCTTCCGGAATCTGGGATACTCCGTCGAGGAAGGACCGGAAGTCGAAACCGACTACTACAATTTCGAGTCGCTGAACTTTCCACCCAATCATCCCGCACGGGACACGCAGGATACGCTGTTTATCACCGGACAACAATCCAAACCGCTGCGCGACCGGCTGCTTTTGCGTACGCACACTTCGCCGGTGCAGATTCGAACCATGGAGAGGCTGAAGCCGCCTATCCGCATTGTGATTCCCGGAAAGGTGTATCGCAACGATCCCCCCGACGCCAGCCATTCGCCGATGTTTCACCAGATCGAAGGCCTGGCCGTCGACACAAACATTACTTTCGGCGATCTGAAGGGAACGCTGGATCACGCCATGAAAGCAATGTTCGGGTCGAGTGTGAAAACAGCTTTTCGGCCGTCGTTCTTCCCTTTTACCGAACCGAGCGCAGAAATGCTGGTGAGTTGCTTCATCTGTGGAGGAAGCGGCCGGCGCGGTACCGAACCCTGCCGTCCGTGCAAGCAGACGGGCTGGATCGAAATCCTCGGTTGCGGGATGGTCGATCCCAATGTCTTCGAGTTCGTGAAGCACAACGGCTACGACCCGAGTAAGGTCAGCGGCTTTGCCTTCGGCATGGGGGCCGACCGCATCGCGCTGTTGAAGTACGGCGTGGATGACCTGCAGTTGTTTTTCCAGGGTGACGTGAGATTTCTGGAACAATTTGCGTGATGTAGCGCCGCCGTGCCAGCGGCTGTCGCGTGGGCGTCTCGCCCATGCTGCGGGGCGCAGGATGCCCTCAACCCAGCCGGCAAGATGCCGGCGCTACAGCTAAGCATCGAACATGAAAATTTCCGCCGATTGGGTGCGTGATTTCGTTGACCTCAAGGTTGACAACCGGCAGCTTGCCGAAGACCTCACTTCTGTGGGGATTGGTATCGAAGAAATTGCCGGCGGAGGTGACTCCACGGTTTTCGACGCCGAGATCACTACCAATCGTCCCGACGAGATGAACCACTACGGTGTGGCGCGTGAGGCGGCGGCAATCTACGAGGTGCCGCTAAAGCCGCTTGCACCCACGCTTCCGGAACCTGCTCAAACCGCAAGTTTTCCCATCGAAATTCAGGATCCAGAAGGTTGCGGGCGCTTCACCGCTCGAATCGTTCGCGGAATAAAGATCGGACCGTCGCCTGCCCATGTTGCGCAAAGACTGGCGCTGCTCGACCAGCGTCCTATTAATCTTGCCGTAGATGCGACCAATTACGTGCTGTGGGAGATGGGTAAGCCCACACATGCTTTCGATCTCGATCTGCTCGAGGGCGGAAAAATCGTGGTGCGCCGGGCCGCAGAGGGCGAAACGCTCAAGACACTCGACGGCGTCGAGCGCAAGCTGACCAGCGAAGACCTGGTCGTGGCCGATGCCCGCAAGCCCGTGGCCCTGGCCGGCGTCATGGGCGGGTACGGCACGATGATTACCGAAAACACCCGCAACGTCCTCATTGAGTCCGCGTGGTGGGATCCGGTTACGATCCGCAAGACCTCGAAGAGTCACGGCCTGCACACGGATGCCTCCCACCGTTTCGAACGCGGCGCCGATTTCGAATCAACTATCCTCTCCTGTGATCGCGTTGCCGAACTGATCCTCCAGGCAGGAGGCGGCCAACTTGAAGGTAATGTCATTGATCAAATAGCACGGCCGATTGACCAGGCGCCAGTCGCTCTGCAAATGTCCGAAGTGCAGCGCATCCTGGGCTGCCGGGTAACGGCGTCGGATGTTGCTCGCATTCTCAAACGGCTCGGGTTCGACATTAGTCCGGAGAGGATGGACTCGTCCGAGTTCACGGTACGGATACCCTCGTGGCGGCTGGACGTGGAGCGCGAGATCGATCTGATTGAAGAGGTCGCGCGACTGTATGGGTACGACAAATTCCCCAACACGCTACCTGCTTACTCGGGTGCGGTCATCGAACTGCCGGACGCTACGAAAGACACCAAGCTGCGTTCTTCGCTTTTGGGCCTGGGATACAACGAGGCGGTCTCGCTGACGTTCATTTCGCACCAAGATGCCAGAAAGTTCTCGCCGACATCTTCTATCGAAGTGGCCAACCCCCTGAGTGAAGAGGCGTCGGTCATGCGAACCTCGATGCTCCCGGGCCTGCTGAACATGCTGGCCTATAACCTGAATCGCGGCATTGCGAACCTGCGCTTGTTCGAGGCAGGAAAGGTCTATCAATACCTGGGAACTTCGCCGCTGGAATCTAAGCAGATTTCGCTCGGCGCGACAGGCAGCGCGGTTATGCCCAGCGTCAACCAGCCGGCGCGTCCTTACTCGTTCTTCGACCTCAAGGGTGATATAGAGACTCTGTTGCGAGGCTTCGAGCACGAGTCGCTGTATTTCGACGCGCACACGGCCGCGTACTTCCATCCCGGAAGCTCGGCGCGCGCGGTCATGGATGGTGTGACGGTGGCTCAGTTCGGGCAGATTCATCCCGATGTGGCCGCCGATCGCAAGCTTCGCCAGGAGGTATTCCTAGGAGAGTTGTACCTGGACCGTTTATACAACCACGAACTCCGCGAGCCAAAATACGAGGCGCTGCCCCGCTATCCGGCTGTGGAGCGCGATTTCTCGTTTGTGTTTGCCGATCCGCTGTTGTTCGAGAAAATCCAGGAGGCCATCGCCGCGCTAAATATCAAAGAGCTGCGTCGTTTTATCCCGGTAGAAATCTTCCGTGGTGGAGCCATCCCCGCAGGCAAGTATTCCGTGCTGCTGGGCGCCACGTTCCAATCCGGCGAGCGCACATTGCGCGAAGATGAAGTTGCGCGGTGGTCTTCGCAAATCATCCAGACGCTCGAAAGTCTGGGTGGAACGCTGCGGGCGTGATTCGAATTGTTGATTGTCGATTTTCGATTTGCACCAGCCATCCGTCTTAAATCAACAATCAAAAATCGGCAATCGACAATTCCTGTGCTAGTCTGACCAACCATGGCCGACGTCGCTGCCCAACAAAAGCATTTCCTCAGCGGAAGAGTCGAGCACTTTACCGAATCCGTCATTCGCGAGATGACGCGCCAGGCAATGCTCTATGGCGCTATCAACCTCGCGCAGGGTTTCCCTGACTTCCCTGCTCCCGCCGAGATCAAGCAGGCCGCCCAGGAGGCGGTCGCGGCTGACATCAATCAATACGCCATCACCTGGGGCGCCAAGAGCCTGCGCCAGGCGATTGCCCGCAAGATGCAGGAGTGGCAAGGCATTTCGATCGATCCGGAAAAGGAAGTGACGGTCTGTTGCGGATCGACGGAAGCAATGATTTCCACTCTGCTGGCGATTTGCAACGCCGGTGACGAAGTCGTCATCTTCGAGCCCTTTTATGAAAACTACGGGCCGGATTCTGTTTTATCCGGCGCCAAGCCGCGATTCGTGAAACTGCGCCCCCCCGAGTCGAAGGACGGTGAATGGACCTTTGATGAGCAGGAGTTGCGTGCCGCCTTCCACAACAACACCAAAGCCATCATCCTCAACACTCCGAGCAATCCGACCGGCAAGGTTTTCGGCCGGACCGAACTCGAACTCATTCGCGACTTGTGCGTCGAGTTCAACGTGCTGGCCATCACCGATGAAATTTATGAGCACATCCTGTATGAGGATGCGCAGCACATTTCAATCGCTCGCCTGGACGGCATGCGCGAGCGGACGGTCACAATTAATGGGCTCTCAAAGAGTTACAGCGTGACCGGATGGCGCGTTGGCTGGGCAGTCGCTCCGCCATCGATCACCAACGCAATTCGGAAGGTCCACGATTTCCTCACCGTAGGCGCCCCTGCTCCATTGCAGGAGGCGGGGGCGATCGCGCTCGACCTGCCCGCGATTTATTACCAACGACTGGCGGAAAATTACCGTACCCGTCGCGATCACTTGATGCCCGCTCTAGTCGAGGCCGGATTCCGCTGCTTCCGGCCACGAGGCGCCTACTACGTCATGACGGATATCAGTGCATTTGGCTTTCCCGATGACATCACTTTTACCCAATATCTTGTAAAGGAAGTCGGCGTAGCGGCGGTGCCAGGTTCCAGTTTTTACGACGATCCCCGCGATGGCGCTCAGCAAGTCCGGTTTGCCTTCTGCAAGCGCGATCAGACGCTCGATGAAGCGGCACGGCGTTTGCGGAAGCTGCAAGGAAAGGCTCGGGGCTAACATGACCCGATCGGCCTTCTCCAAAGGCGGGCAGTGAACAAGCTTCGCCATTCTATAGTCATCTTGACGCTCCTGGTGTGGGGCTTCGCAATTGTCAACGGCCTGCATACCCATTCCCGCACGCGTTCTGACACGGTGATTGCAACCCGGCTCGGCATTGTTCTTCTGGCAATTCTTGGATTCATCATCGGCATTGAAATGTTCTTCAGCGGCTTTCGAATCCTGCGCCGCAAGTGGCTCATTGAGAACACTCCCACCTCTACCGTGCGGGGAGCCGCGATCGGACAAGTGGAAGTATGCGGGAAAATAATTGGGCCCTACACCTTGATCTCTCCCCTGTCGGTGCTGGACTGTTACTTTTACAAGGCAATGGCCTGGCAATCCGAGGGTTCCGGGGAGCGCCGGGAGTGGAAGAGCGCGGGGGAAGAAGTTTTGTGCACTCCCTTCTTCGTCGAGGATGAAACCGGACGCATGCTGGTGGACCCACGAGGCGCTGAAGTCGATGTTCCGAAAGACTTCGACGAAGACGGCTCGTTGGATGCTATGCCAGAAAACGTGCGTCGCTTCGCAGCCCGGCGCGGAATTTCCGCCTGGGCAGCGGCGAGATTCGAAGAATACTGCATCAAGCCGGGCGACAGCCTATATGTGCTCGGCACCTTCAGCGAGAATCCCGAGGCAGCGGGCATTTCCCATGCCCGCGCTGGACAAGATGGATTTCTCAGTGAAGCAGCCGCCGATCTCGAGCGCCGTTCAGTGCTGGATGCGATGAATGCGGCCTTGCCCGGGTATCGTCAGCGCAGCACGGCCGTAATGGCTGAGTTTGATTTGAACCCACCGGTTGTCTTGCGAAAAGGTGACGGACCATTTTTCATCTCGACACGCAGCCAACGCGAGATACTCGGCCACCTGACCTGGACCTCCACCGTATCGATTTGGGGCGGGCCGGTGCTCGCACTGGTCAGCCTTGCTGTCTTGCTGCAACGGCTCGGCTGGTGGTAAGCGGGCTTTCTCGGCTCCGATACTTGAACCTTCCCATAAACACAATGACGTGGCTACGCGGGAAATCGGTTGTGGAGTATCTGACGCCGATGGTCTCGGGGCATGGACTCCGAGCGGCGGTTCTTGTAGCATGGCCCGCGTGAAAAACGTGAGATCTCGCAGTCGCAGGCCGGCGGCGACAGGCCGTGGCGCTCCGAAAAACGTCGATGAATACGTTGGTAGGGTTCCAGAATCCACGCGCAGCACTTTCATGAAGCTGCGCGCAGCGATTCGATCGGCGGTGCCGCCGGAGGCTACCGAAACCATCAGCTATCGGATTCCTGCGGTCAAGTACAACGGAATACTGGTATGGTTCGCCGCCTTTTCAAACCACTGCAGTTTGTTTCCCACTTCCTCGGTCATCCAAGCTTTTAAAAACGACCTGAAGAGGTATTCGACCTCCAAAGGAACGATCCACTTCCCCGCGGATAAGCCGCTGCCGACTGCACTCATTAAGAAACTGGTGAAGGCGCGGGTCGCGCAGAAAGAAGGCAATAGGCGGCACTGACCGGTTTGCGATCGAGACCGGTTCATGCCTCGCAAAGACAGCGGGATGCGATTCTGTGCTCCTTTGGCTATTTCCAGCGCTGAGCGAAAAGCTCACTCGACAACTGCTGCGGAGATCGGCCGACCCGTTTGCCCTCTTTGGTAACTCTGTATTCGCTCTGCAAGCGCTTCAGGATATCATCCTTTGGCGCCCCTGCCCGCTGCCAGCACACGATCAACGTATTGCTTCAGCTCTCCCGCATAGGCACGTAGCTGCAGCCTCTTCTCCACCGAGACCTCTGTAACATGCCCGTGATTCTCTGGCGCTCTTCCTCGGCCAGCTCGGCCATGATTTTTCTCGTGATCGGCTTGCCTGATCTGCAATTGTGAACGGAACGATAAACTCAGAAGCGCGCATAAAACTAGCGTGAGCACGGAGGCGAGTGCCCGAGGGATTCCGGGAAGGAAGAAAAATCCGGCAGTCATCTTGTCATGGCCCGGTAAGAACGCCGTGCGCATGACCCCCGGTTCATTCGTCCAGCGGCCTCCGAGGTAGTATTCCCAACTTCCGGACTGGAGAAAGTAATAGAAATAGAATCCGAAAACCAGCCCCGGACAAGAAAAACAGATCATGCGTTTTGTCCGTGATTCGATCTCTTTCCAGTAGCCGTTCTCCTCGTTGATGTCCGGGCACGATCTTTTGCACCCTGTGCACCTCGCACATTGAGAACTTGGTGTCTCCAGCAGGCTGCGCGGTTCTGTTATATCTTCTCGATAAGCGAAACAGGCCACAGATAGTTGCACCAGGTCTTGCCGGTATACAGGATTCCGTAAGCAAACGCCGCCAGTGAGATCAGCACAAAAAAGGCCGCAATCGCGCGACCATTGCCGTTAGTTGCCACCAGGCGAAGCCAAAGACAAGTGAGGAATAGAGCAAACGCGACTAGATAATAGTTGGACTCAAGCTATGGGGAAGCCTTGCGCTGACCGGACCACCCGAAACGATTCGGTAGCTGAGCGACAAAGCTAAGCGGGCAAATACGCGCCATCGATGGTAGCCAAGCAGGACGATGAAGAGTGGCAAAGCTGCAATGACGACTGTCCATACCAGCCAACCTGCACGCGCGGGTGTCAAAGACCCGAGGAGGGGCGCAGAAAGGAACATGGCGAGAGCGATCCACCCCACCGGCTCACTCCCAACCACGATTTAGGAGCAGGCCCTTCTGGTACCGGGGGTGCGGTTGCAGAGGACGACATGTGGACTGTGTGTCTCATGGATCCCTGGAATGTGCTGTATCGACGCCCGGGAAGGGGAGAGCGCCTGACGCGCGGGGAAGGATATAGAGTCAGCTGCGATCCGCAATAGAACGAATGATTCATAGAACGAAAGATTCATCCTCAACGCTTGGGAAATTACATCGGTAGTCCGAACTTTGATCTGCGTCCCCAAGACATGGGTTCTGCAGATGGTCGTGGAGTATACTGCGCACACAAAGAGTCCGTCCGAGGTCAATCGGTTATGCCAGCGTTCCGTCGGAAAAGCAGGTTCTCGCGCATCAT